>Ga0163144_10028018_pt1 | contig 10885 bp, 15 predicted proteins | sample OliLak19BULKMAT1_FD_123175 | JGI IMG/M metagenome (GOLD analysis project Ga0163144, IMG submission 123175) | Freshwater microbial mat bacterial communities from Lake Vanda, McMurdo Dry Valleys, Antarctica - Oligotrophic Lake LV.19.BULKMAT1 | ecosystem: Environmental > Aquatic > Freshwater >... | reverse complement strand
TTAACGCTGTCAGCCTTTGGCACCGTGGCATGAATAATGCGTTGCGCGTATTTCCTGCTCCTAAATGACCTTGTTGCGCCTGGAATGGCTCCAAATTAACGCCGTTTCACATCACGAATCGTGAAAACTACACCATCAATTTCGGTGACCGCACTCAGTTTTTCGTCCAAAAAAATTGGGGGCCACATAAGTGGCCCATAGGGGCGTCTGCCAGAAACGGCACCCGTTTATGCGTTGGCCTAAAACACGCCAACTCCACACTCAACGCTCTCATTCCAGGTGCCCTTCCAACTCTAGATCCAAAGCTACTTGCTCGAAGGAACCGAAAAACGCAACGACGACTTCGGTCATTCTCTCGAGTGAACGACTCGAAATTTCGAGACGGCCTAACTGACCTTTGTGCGGAGCGCTGTAGACGTCCGGCTCTCGAAAGCCAGTCAAGGCGAACATCCCATCAGGTGCATGAATTTCGGGGTGTGCTTCGTTCTCACCCTTATGCACTGTGGCATGACGGAGAACCTCAATGTCAGGGAAGTAGTCATCCAACTGCTTGCGTGCGCCTCGCAACTTAGACATGTCGATTCGCGGCCACAGAGATGGACACTTACGGAGTTGGACCGATTGAATCTTCTCAAGGCGAGCGCGCAGGTGGTATAGCTCAAGCACACACTCGTTGCATGCGATGAAACGCCACCGACGTGCGACCTCTTGAGATATTAGAGAAGGCGGTTGCTTTGCGGTCTGGAACAGAAGGAGCGCCGCCTCCCAAGCCTCGAGGCTGTACTGAAGACCGGTCAAGTGCGCGTACAGATCCTTGACGCCCGCCGCCTCTTCAACAGGAGTGAGGATAGACGGCCACAGCAACGGCGCGCGAGGCATTCTAAGACTTAACGATCAAGGTAAAGGGCGCGCCAGAAGAAACTACTTTTTTGACTTGGCTGCGGTCGTCGCCTCCAGGAACTGTTTCTCGCGCTTCTCTGCTTGCGAAGTTAACACGTCCACCCTGCCCTGCAGATTTGCAGCGCGCTCGCGCGCGAGCTCCACCTCGCGCAGCGCCGCATCACGCTCCTCCGCAATCCCAGACGCCATAGCCAATCGCTCACGGAGCGTAGCCAGCTCGATGGTCTGCGCCTCTATTTTTAGCACGTGTGCGGCCGCCGTAGTCGCCGCCTCTTCGAGGTTCGTCTCGAGCACATCAATCGTCTGATTTGCGTCGACCATCTCTCGCTCCAACTGCTCATGCTCACCCGCGGCTTTGCGCTCAATTTCGTTCACACGCCGCGCGGCATCCTTGATGGCCTTGTCGTTCACCTCACTGGCCAGCGCTGCGAGCTGCTGCAGCAACGATTTTCCGACGGTCTCCATTCTCTCGGCGAGCTCTATGGGCAGGTCCGCGACCGGCTCAGCGTTGCTTGCAATCGAGGTGTTCTTGACGTGCTCGTCCCACACCTTCATCAGCCTGGCCGAGTTGCCGCCCCCGACTTTTTCACGCAACGCAAAACCAGTGATATGTCGGCCTGCCGACTTCAGCTGTTCGCCGGCCTGGACCACTGCTTCATCGGACACTTGAGGAGGCCGCATTTTTGGGCTTTCTTGAGTTGATCGTACCCGATTATACCATTTTCAAACTTATAAAACATACTAACCAACTTACTTACTAAAGAATTTTACCCAATAAACGACGTTAGCGCCGACAAATTTGCCGACACAAACAAACGGAAACCAGAAGCTTTGCCAGCCCTCATTGAAGCCTTCAACAAAATTTTTGGCGACCTCCGCCTTCAAACTTGCCCATTCGCCCCTTGCAGGGCACTTTGCTGAGTCCATAGCGTCCTTTCGTTGTGTTCCGAGATATTGCTTTTCGAGTTGCAGCTGAATCGCTGCGCACCTTAAAAACTGCTTTTGACTTTTTCGACGCATATTCAAAGGTGCCGATTCATAGCACGCTAAGCGTAGCCTGGTCCTTCGTAGTCCAGCCCGCAAGGGCTCATTTTTTTGCAGCAAGTCTTGTTGGGGTGCGTTAAGGTCTTATAAAGAAGGTTAAGCGCGCGCGCGCGTTACACTTTCAGGAGGCCGCGCCAATGCTGGCTCTCAGGCCATTTGTGTGTCTGGATGCACGAAGTGCAGCGTGTCTGGATGCACGTGCCCATTCACAGGCAAGTGTGTCTGGATGCACGTGCCGACTCACACGTTATCCACATCCGTTTTTTTACGGTTGGTCTCCCGGTTGGCTTGGTTAACCAAGCCCCGCACGAACTCTATGGTGCCTTTTTGCGCCCGCACATAAAACGTAATGAGGTCTTCGGCTTGGTCGATTTGCATCCGGTAGTTTGGCAACTCATTCAAGGCTGCCATCCCTCCGATTTTCCGACGGAAATCCCGCAGCGGGGCGGTGCTCCCAGACTTCACATGCAAAACGGACATAGATACGCGCCACCTGGGCTGCACGCCGCAGTGCTTCCTCGCCAGTTCATAGATCCGGCGGGCAAGGTTACTGCGGAGCCGAAAATAGTCGCGATTCAACGTTAAAACCTGCCTCGCCTGGACAGACCGATACAACCAATCCGGCAGGGTGACCTCTACCGCAACCATCCTGTCATCACGGTCGCGTTCGATAACACGCCAAGAGTCAATCAGGCCGAAGCCGGCGCGCTCCCGCTTCTCCGCGGTCTCAACGTTGGTTTCGATCACGGTACCTTTGAGCCGCTTGAGAGCATCGGCCATCCGCTCATAACTCCGCCCACAAACTCCTCTGTTTGTGTTTATGAGAAAGTCGTAGGCAACAAACCGAACTGTTCTCCCAACGTCCTCTCGGCCGCGGTTCATTCCCTCGATGAGCTGCGAGATGGCATAGATCCACACATCCTTATCATTGACCGTCGCCTGACCATCAACACCTGGCTTGATGGTCACTGTCGTGTTGTTGTGCCTGTACTCCTTCACCTTGCGATCGCCTGGCCGCAGGGCAAATAACGGATGCTCCATCGAGGCGATGTCGTCTTTGGGGGACGCGTCGAAAAGGTCTGCTACAAAAAAGTCCAGCTGCCGGTGCTTCGTCGGCGCGAGCTGCGAGCGCGGTAGTTTAGTCTCGGTGTAGTGTTGCTGGATCAACCTTTTTTCGTTCCGGCGCCCCACTTGGGCGGGAGTCGAGTCATTCAGCCATTCGTCCTGTTTCGGATCTTTGAGTGCGTTTTCCAGCCAGCCTTGAAGCTCGATTTGCTTGGATCGCATATTTTCGATGCTGAGGTTCAGTTGCTCTCGCCAGTCGGGTTCATGCTCATTCTCATAGCCCGTGAATGCAAAGCGTGCGAGTTCTTGGTTGCATAGCTCGATCTGAATTGACAGTAAGCTTTGCAACGTCCGCCACCAAGTAATTTTGGATTTCTCTCTTTCATTCTCATCAAGATGGTCAAAAGAAACCCCGCTCCAGTCAGAAGTGCTGAACTCGACAGCTCCCTTGCGCTTCGCCATACTCATCAACTCAAATACACATTTGAGCAATAACTCAGCTTTGTGCTGGAATGTTCTTACCGATCAGCTCACGGAGGATCTCCGCAATGCTTCTCTTTTCCTTGGCTGAGTAGATTTTAAGCTTCAGGTGCTCGGCTTCGTCCAGCTCAAAATTCACCCGCACCATCAGACTTTTGTCCTCTGACATAGCCTTGAGGGCTTGCGCCTTCTTGTTTTCGCTGGGACGGCCAGCGCTCAAAAGTTTGCTCATGTTTTACTCTCCGGAGTAAGTGCTCAAATGGTTAAATGAGTAATTGCTTAATCTCGTTCGCCAACGCCATGATTTCACGGGCGGCTTCACCGTCCGGCTCTGCATCGGTCACAGTCGTTCCGCCGGCGGCGGTGGTGGGGTAACTCACACGCTGGCTGATACGCGACTCAAGCACCGGCAATCCGTAGCCGTTCAATGCATCGGCAATCTCGGCGCCTATCTTTGTGTTCTTGATAGCGCGACTGACAACAAAGGCAGCCTTCAGCTTTCCGTCTGTGACCTCGATACGCTGCTTCACCAGCTCCACCAGGTCGGCGGTCGCCCAAATGTCATACGGGCTGGGCTGAACCGGGATGAGGATGAAATTCGCGGCCTTGATCGCGGAAACAGCCAAGTCGGCCGCCTGTGGCGCGCCATCGATCACCACAAAGTCTTTGCCGCCAGCAATATTTTTTAAGTCGCGTTCAATGGTTGGGCGGTCGATGCCTACAACCGGGACCGGCTGATCCTCACGAACGGCGGCCCAATCTCGGGCGCTGCCTTGGGGGTCGGAATCAACGAGAAGAACATTGGCCCCGCCGAGCTGCAAGGCCCTGGCCAAGTGCGTGGCGATGGTGGTTTTCCCAGCCCCACCTTTTTGATTCAAAACGGCGATCACCTGCATGAACATTTGTCCTTTTGAGCGATTGCTTATATACGCAGTGATTTAATTACTCAATTGCAGTTTAACACCATTGCGCATATTATCAAGCCGTTTTTTTCGCGCCTGGGGCCTAGTCCTTGCTCACGCCAGGTAAAGATCAATGCGTTCTGTCAGCGCCGCGCATTCCGGTCATCAGGCACCAAAAAAATGTCGCCGTTAGCCTAACGTGACTTTCAAGCTGGGATCTGTTTCGCAGTCTTCTACGACTCTGTTGTAACGATCCACCAGCTTTTCGACTGTAACTTTCCGATCGGCAGTCTTGAATTGGCTCAACTCGTAAAGATTAGTAGCAATGAACTGCTCGGCCTCCAGAACGTCCACGCGGCCAGCGATACCCTGAATATCGGCCAATGATTCAGCGGCGGGCATATTAGTGTGAACCGTGACAATGATCGGACGGCATCCTGCAGAAAGGTTGGCGGCGCACTTCCGCATCAGAGTTTCGCCAGGTGCCGTTGTCACATGGATGATTACATCGTCAATAACGAAATCGCCGCCCCGCGCGCTCATGGCGTCGGACACTGAAAAACCGTGATGCTTAAAGGCACCCTCAGGCAGGACAAGGGATAGCTTCGCGCCAACAAGATGCTGTAACACCGCGCCGGCGTACTGCGTTCCTGGATTTTCCTTCTGCCTCTTGATCGCCTGCGCCAAAAGATCCCGCACCATTGTCCGTAGCGATTTGCTTGTGTCGTACCGAAGAATGAACGGCTGGGCCGTGAAAAAGTCATTTACTCTGGCAACCCACCATTCCTCGATTACCTGCGGATCGGCGATACCTTCCCCATGCAACTGGTTCAAGAACGAAACATAGTCATGCATATGGCCAAGACTGCCACGGCTGGTTCGCCCGCCTTCGTCGGCCAGCACTCTAGTTACACCGTGGTCTTTCAAAATGGCCTGCACAGCGGCCTTACCAAGTCCTCGCACTTGTCCCTGGCTATCGGCTACAAGAATCGACGAATCCAGCGGCAAACCACGCTGTTTCGCCAGGCGGGAAACGAACAACATCGAGGAGAGCTTTCCCTTTGTCGTCAGTGTTTTGTCTTTCTGGTAAGCAGCAAGACGGGTTTTCAAATCAGACATGCAAAGCGTTCCCTAGCGGCACCAGTAAATGCTTCCCAAGGTAACGAGCTACCGGCATGGCGACAGCATCGCCCATCGCTGTGTAACCATCGTTGTATGAGCCGGGAATCTTATAAGTGTCAGGTGCACCCATTAAGCGGGCGGCTTCCCTCACGGTCAAAAGACGGGTATCGCATTGATCGCCCCGCTTCAAGATAATCTCTTGCCGACTGCTGCCGCCTTCCGCAGTGCGCAAGCAACCCGCCACGCCGTCAAAACGTAACTCCAGCACCTGCGTCCCCTTACGGGTGCGCTTGTAGCCTGGGGCTACCATTTCCAGCCTTTGCTCTAGCTTGATGCGGTGTTTTGCTGGGATTAGGCTCAGCTTCCGATTAGCTGCGTCTTCGTCATCGGTTGGTGCCTCCCACTCAATTAAGTCGGCCAATGTTCTTCTCCGGGGGGTTGGCTCAGCCATCTTCCAAAAAACGAAACCCTCCAAACCTTTAACCGCGCTCACCAAGTACGCCGGGTGCATCCAGTTAGGCTCTTTGTCGATCAACTCAACAGGGATCTGGGTGCCTTCTTGCACGGCCACCACAAAAACGCGGGCACGCGAATGTGGGACCCATTTCACCGCATCTAATACCACCGCTCCGACGATATAACCGCGTTCGCGCAAAGCACTATGCAAAATGCGGTAATGACTCCCCCCGTCAGAGGAAAGCAAACCTGTCACGTTCTCTGCAACCAATAGAGAAGGGCGTCTAGGCATTTCGTCCATGATTCGCAGCCACTGCCACACCAGGCCACTACGCTTGGCATGAATGCCACCAATCAACCCAGCTAACGACAGGTCTTGGCATGGGAAGCTGGCCCATGAAAGCGCCGCACTTGGCACATCTTGCCCGCTCACCTCTGCGATTGATCCCAGATGGAAATTCTTTTTTCCGTGATTGGCCGTATATACAGCCGCCTTCTTAGAGCAAATATCATTCGCCCATGCCGCATTGAAATAGGGTTGCAACCCCTTTGCAACGAGCCCGCTACCTGCAAAAAACTCCAAAAAAACCGGTTTCGTCGGCTTTTTTTCTGTTTTTTTTCCCTGGCGTTTAACTGGTGCTCGGAGCTGCGGGACATGACCTGGAATCAACCGGCTAATTTTTTTCCCCGCTGCCACCTTGGCAACCACACTCCCCTCGTTTTTCATACTTACACCACCAACCCATTTTGTTCTGTAATGCCGCTGTGTAGCGGCGGGACAACGCCGACATGCTTATAAAGCGTGGTGCGCGACACGCCATAGCGGCGGGCTACGTCAGTTACATGAATATGTGGATCATGCAAAAGCACCTTGATTTCTCGTACCTGCTTGTCGTTTAGTTTCGGCTTTCGCCCGCCAGAACGACCACGGGCTCGGGCGGACACCAAACCAGCTTGGGTGCGCTCACGAATCAAATTTTTCTCGAATTCAGCTAGGGCCGCAAACACATGAAAAGTCAGCTTACCCGCTGCGCTCCCAGTCTCAATTTTCTCAGTCAAACTTTCAAACCCGATTCCGTCGCGTTCAAATTCAGCCACAAGCCGCACCAAGTCGGGCAGTGAGCGACCAAGTCTGTCCAACCGCCACACCACGAGCGTATCCCCAGCTCTTAGTGCCTTACGGCACTGCTCAAACTCTGGTCGATCGGCACTCTTGCCACTGGCCGCTTCCTCGTACATGACGGTACATCCGGATTTTTTCAGCGCGTCACGCTGCAAGTCCAGGTGTTGGTCAATCGTCGAAACTCTGGCGTAGCCTATGCGTTGATTCATGGACAGCACCCGATACATTGAAAAGTTGACGCCATTTTTAACACAAAAAGACAAAAAAAACAGCCAGAAACTAAGCCTGCGAAGCCTGTTCAACAAACGACCGTTTAATGAACAGTATTAAAGCGCTATGGCGTACAGGCTAGCCATCTCAGCGAGGACGTTACGCTTAGCGAGGGGCACCAGAGCCTAGTGTCTAAGTCTTCGTCCGATCAGGAAGCAGTTGTCCCGGCTTCCAGCTGCTCGATAAGGCTTGCCCTTCTTTCACCTGAGCCGGCTTCAATGTCGCAAAAATTGCGTTGCGTTCCTTCTCGGCAGCATCGTGGCCATTTGCCGCAGCAAGGTTCAAATACGCGTAGGCGAGCACATCGTTTTTGTCTAGGCCACGCCCAAGTTGGTACATTGTTCCCAAGGCAAAAAGTGCCTCATTCAACCCAGTTGCAGCCGACTTGCGAAACAGCGCCAATGCCTGCAAGTCATCCTGAAGGAATCCGCCCCTACCACTTAAATACATCTCACCGATGTAGAGCTGTGCAGGCGCAAACCCCTGCTCGGCCGCTTTGCGCAACCACTTCGCGGCTTCCGCCTCGTTCTTGGCAACACCTCGTCCGTCGGCAAGCCTCGATCCCAAATTGGTCTGCGCCAACGCAATCCCCTGTTCAAACCTTTATTGGGTTATTGGAGGGGGAAAACAGAATCCGTTGCTTTCAAAAGTTAGCGTCACCAAATCATACCTTGCGGACCGGAGGTAGCCACCTTCCCATGCTGTCCTTATGGACCAAGCACGTCGTTCAACTTCTTTGTCGTGATGCACGAATGGCGCAATTCCTCTTTAGTCCCTTGGTCTTTTGCACTTAAATAACGGCACTTGCCGTCGTTGTCCAGCAAAGGACACTTTGAGTTGTGCCTGTCAGGGCAAGAGTGCAGTACCGGCACCACCACAGACGCAGCCACTTTTCCGGTCGCCTTCATGTTAAGCCCCCTTTTCACGCGCGCTGATTGAGGATGTAATTGTAGTCCGGAAAGCGGCGAGTTTCCTCGCCGCAGACCCTTCCTTATCTTACTAAAACGATATGGTGTAGAACACCAGTCGCTACGAGCACCGCGTTCGCATTGCTGAAGAACGGCACACCAAAATGGCGGATTACAAGCACTTTCACTTTCATAAAATCACCTCCTTTCTGACAGTGGGCTGTCAGTTTTATTTATCAAAGTGAACGCCGCCTCAGAAAAATTACTACTCAATAATTGGCCTGGCAAGCTGGACTAAACAGACTGGTCCGACTTCCGGGTGGTCTTACGCATGACCGGCAGTTCGCCGAGCATGACCGGTGCCTTGCCGATCTTTTTCAAAAACTTGTTGGTCTCCGCCTCCAGCCGGTAGACTTGGGCGCGCACGCCGGCCGCCATCGGTTGGTTGCGAATGCTTGTAAATCCGGATTGGACTTTGTCCGGGTTGCCAAGTTTGGCCGCCTCAATCAGCCAGGCCTCCCATTCCTTGTACCTCTGCATGGTCATCCGCCAGGTCCAGGTCGTGTCCTTCGCGGTTTTGCTGATCGCCTTTTCAGTATTCAGGAACTCGTAGTCCCCGACGCGCAGGTGAGGCAGCTGCCGCGCATCGAACACCTTCCCCGGCAACGGATGCTCTTTGTCGAGCAGTCCGCGTTTGCCGGGCGTCGACAGCATTATCCAGTCAACGGTCTCAGTCTCTACATTCACAAAATCATTTGAAATGCAGAGCACCACACTGGCCCTGCCCTTTCGCTTGCGGTAGGCCCGGGCTGGAGCGTCACAGCGAAGCCCGTAGCCGGCCGCCTCCCACTTCTCCACGAACGCCGGCAGGGCGGTCTTCTTGATGGTGTCAAAACAGAAGTGGTAGGCGTGGGCAGAGGCCAGGGCGTGCTGGATGTTCTGAAGGAATGCCGTCAGGGTGGGGGGGGCGAAGATCTCTTTGTTCATAAAATAAATTATCGCTATAGGATTAGAAAAGTCAAGCCTACAGCGCTTATTAATTGTATAGGATTAGAAATTTGTGCAATCCTATATATGAACTGGGTAGGCAATAAACGGGGTTGGGGGCGAAAAAACGCCCGGGTGGGGCTGCTATAGGGCGGTAGATCCTATTTCTGTAAGACCCCTGACGGGTGCAAAACAAATGGCCGCTCACCATTCCAACATGGGGGGCGCGCTCACGCCCCCAGTCAGTCAGCAGAAAAAAAGATGTACTCGATCCGGGCTGTGCCCGGACCCCGCAAGCTAGTGGGGAAGTCGCATAGCGCGTGGTGCTCGTAATGGAGCTCGCCACGTGCAGAAGGGAGGTGGTCGACTAATACCGGCTTTTTTAGCGGAGTAACCCGGCTGCTTTATCTTATGACGCTTGTCCAGACCAGGACAACCGGTGCGATCACGAATACGGACCTGCGCGTAATGGCCAAAGGTCCTGACAACATGAAAAAGGAAGTGAGCCGCGAGGGGAACATACCGCGTGTGCAAGTCTCTCCCCTGGGGGTGCGGGCGACCGCATTACCAGTGCGCAACAGGATGGCTGCGTTAATCGTTCCCCGTGAGGAGGAACCTCGGCTGGATTCGGGAAGTCCCGGAGACTGGTCGGTCGAGCGTCATGGTGACTCACCTTAAGCAAGTGAGGAGCCTGAAGCCGAGCTGAGAGCTTAAACCTGTGAATGGGGTCTGGCCTAAAACCAGATTCATTGCGAAAGAGTAAGAGCGTCCTAGGCCCAACAGTGAGCTGAAAGTCGTGGAAGCAAAGTGACAACACAACAAATGAAAGTAAGACAGGACCTTCCCGGTTCGGCCGTCCGAAATACAGTTAAAACCTGTTGTTCAGGTAAGCACTGGCCTGTTGTGCACTTTGTGAGCGAGACGCGATCTGCTTTAACGAAAGAAGTTGTCTAAGTGAAACGAAATGCAGTTTTTGGGTCGGCGGGGTAGCAGCCGCGCGGCAGGGAAGTAACGTCACCCAGAAAACTTTAGGAGAAGATCCCGAGAGAAAAATCCAAACACTGTATGAGCGACTGCATTCATGATGAGGTTCCGAATTAGTCCGGGGCTGAGTGTGTGCGGGACGCGACGAAAAATCGAGTGAAGTTATCGTCTTATGGGCCGAAAGCCTTTTTTTTACTGATACACCTTTTGGCCTGAGAAACCAAAAGCGATCGCGGGAATGAGCCCCCGCGATCAGGGTCAGCTTAGTGGGTTCACCACTAGGTTTGTAGAGGGTCATGCTGTGCATGACTAGAGGAGACGATGGGTGAGCGCTTATCGTTTCAAAAATCCGATTTAACCTGAGTCAATTAAACCCCCCCCCGCCTCGTCGGGAGGGGGTTTTTTGAGCACGGTCACCTATCCTGATGGGCAAAGCGGACTTTTTGGTCAAGTTCGATTAGGTTTTGACTATCGGCACCATCGTCAAACGTGATCACGATTTCCTCCCTAAAAACAAGCTGTTAACGCTGTCAGCCTTTGGCACCGTGGCATGAATAATGCGTTGCGCGTATTTCCTGCTCCTAAATGACCTTGTTGCGCCTGGAATGGCTCCAAATTAACGCCGTTTCACATCACGAATCGTG
>Ga0163144_10028016_pt1 | contig 10885 bp, 12 predicted proteins | sample OliLak19BULKMAT1_FD_123175 | JGI IMG/M metagenome (GOLD analysis project Ga0163144, IMG submission 123175) | Freshwater microbial mat bacterial communities from Lake Vanda, McMurdo Dry Valleys, Antarctica - Oligotrophic Lake LV.19.BULKMAT1 | ecosystem: Environmental > Aquatic > Freshwater >... | reverse complement strand
GGCGCTGGAAACCCAATGCTGGCCGGATGCGCCGAACCACGCAAATTTCCCCAACTGCATCCTGCACCCGGGGCAAACCTATGCCCAAACCACGCGCTATCAGTTCAGCCGCACGACCGGGACGTAGGGTGGCAAAGGAAATTGGCTCCGACGGTAGGGATCGAACCTACGACCAATTGATTAACAGTCAACTGCTCTACCGCTGAGCTACGCCGGAACACCGGGGGCGCGTATAGCAAGCGGTTCCGGGGGCGTAAAGGGGTAATGGGGAAGAATTCCCGGTCGATCAAGGCCTTGCATAAACCGCATCCAGAAGCGGGGCAGGGCTGGCGAACACCAGTTTTCTGCTTTCAAGATCAATGAGATGCGCGTGAATGTTGCGCTCGGCGGCGGAAAGGAGGGTTGCAGGGGTATCCCGGTAGATGCGCGCTGCCAGACCGGGGATGCGGGCGGGGCCTCGCGCGAGTTCGGCGAGGATCGACGCTTCGCGCTGCAGGCGGTGGTTGATCAGGTCCCGCAGCCGCGCGATGGGATCTTCGATCGGGGCGCCGTGACCCGGAAGAAAGCGTTGCCACCGCCCTTCTGATAGACGGAGCAGCGACGCCATGTAGTCCGCCATGTCGCCGTCCGGCGGGGCGACGATGCTGGTCGACCAGCCCATCACATGGTCACCAGAGAACAGCGTCTGGCCGAGGGCGAGGCAAAGATGCCCGCCAAGGTGGCCGGGGGTGTGGTGGGCCACAAGCTCCCAGTCCGGGCCGCAGATCCGGTCGCCGTCGACAAGCTTCAGGTCGGGTTCGAAGTCGAGGTCGAGGCCCTCCCCCCCCGAGCCAAGATGCGGGGCGAGGGCGGTCATGCGGGGGCTGCGACCACTAAAGGCGTCGCCGAAAGCCAAAACAGGTGCCCCGGTGCGTGCACGAAGCCGCTTCGCCAGCGCTGACTGGTCCCGGTGGGCGTGGGTGACGATGATCTGGCTGATCCGGGCGCTCCCGACGGCAGCAAGGACCCCATCCAGATGGGCGTCGATGTCCGGACCGGGATCGATAACCGTAATCTCCCGCGTACCGATCAGGTAGGTGTTCGTACCCGTTCCGGTCAGGGGCGACGCATTCGGTGCGGTCAGGCAGCGGATCTGGGCGTGTGTCATCCCAGGACGCTTTGCGGGAATGACCGCATCATCCTGCCCGCCCTTTTCATCGTGGCCCCCTCCGGATAGTCTTTCACCCTATGTCGATCCCGAAACGTCTGTTTCCCCGCGGTCTTTATGGCCGCGCCGCGCTGATCCTGCTGGTGCCGGTGGTCACCATGCAACTGGTTTTTTCCATCGAGTTCATTCAGCGGCACTATGAAGGCGTCACGCGACAGATGACCCAAGGCGTGGCGCTTGATCTGGGCTTCCTTTTGGCGGAAATCGACGCTGCCGCCAGCCTGTCCGACGCGAGAGAACGGGTGGCAAAGGTGTCGCAAGCACTGGAAATCGAGGTGTTGCTGCCCGCCGGGCCTGATGCGCCGGTCGACGACAAGCTTTTGCTGTTCGATCTTTCCGGCCAGGCGATGGTTGAAACCCTTCGCGACCTGGTGCCGGGGTTGGTTGCGACCGATGTGACGCGGGAACGCCGGATGGTTTCTGTCCGGATCGGGACGCGTCACGGCGATGTCGAAGCCCGGCTCGCCCGACGGCGGATGTCGGCCACGAATCCGCACCAGCTTTTGGTGCTGATGATCTTTACCTCGGTCCTGATGACGGTGATCGCGTTCTGGTTCCTGCGCAACCAGTTGCGGCCGATCACCAAGCTTGCGCAAGCCGCCGAGGATTTCGGCAAGGGCCGAACTGTCGCCTACCGTCCGCGCGGGGCGTTGGAGGTTCGGGCAGCGGGGCGGGCATTCCTGGATATGCGAGGCCGCATTGAGCGGCATATCGAGCAACGCACCTTGGTGTTGTCGGGCGTCAGTCACGACTTGCGCACACCGATGACCCGGTTGCAGCTTGGGCTGACGCTTTTGCCGGAAAGCCCTGAGACGGCGGCCTTGCTGGCAGATGTCGCGCAGATGGAGCGGATGGTGGAAGAATTTCTGGCCTTCGTGCGCGGCGACGCCATGGAAGGCTCGTCAAGCACGGACGTTGAGGCCTTGGTCAAGGGCGTCGTTGCCCGCGCGGGCCCCGCGGTATCGCTGTTCAACATCAAGGGAACCGCGCAGCCGGTGGAGATGCGACCAGAAGCGGTGACGCGGGCGGTCGAAAATCTGGTGGCCAATGCCCAGCGCTTTGCCGACCGGATCGAGATCAACCTGGACTACCGTGAGGGCAGCCTGCTGATCTGCGTCGAGGACGATGGTCCCGGCATTCCAGAGGACCTGCGAGAGGTTGCGCTGCGGCCCTTTACCCGGCTGCAGGAAGCGCGCGATCCGAACCATGGTGGCGGCGTGGGTCTTGGCCTCTCCATCGCCTCGGACATCGCGCTCAGCCATGGCGGCGCACTTCGGCTGTCGCAGTCCGACCGGTTGGGGGGCTTGCGGGCCGACCTTACGATCGCCCGCTGAGATTACTTTTATGCACCCAGGACCAGGATCCAGTGCAGCTTGCTGTCCGGGGCCGAACTGACCGCAATGCCGATCCCGACTTCGCGGGCCTTCCGCAAAAGGATATTGTCGCGGTGTTTCGACGATGCCATCCACCAATCGACCGCCCGGTCAGGCGTTCCAAAGCCGCGCCCGGTATTTTCGGCGGCCGCGCGATAGCGATATCCTACGGCGCGCAGTCGGTTCTTCAGCGTGCCGCCGTCCGAAGAGGTATGGCTGATCGACCGGCGGTCGGCGTTGTCGCAGGCATGGCCTTGCGCCGCCGTATTGAGCTTGCTCGACAAACGCAAGGCGGACAGCCCGGCGTCCGCACGCTCGGCGTTGAGGAGTTTCAGCACGTCGGCCTGCATGGTGGCCATGTTTGCGGGGACGCTGCAGGCCATTGCCGGTGCCGCCAGCGCGAAGACTGTGACGACAAGAGCGATCAGGATCGTGCAGGCCCGCATCATGTTCTCCTTCGGGAAGACGTCCCGTGCTGGTTGGCCTGCCAATCGGGCCAAATTCTGACGCAAAGATGGAAACATGCGACTTCGGCGCGAGTTGTCGGTGAAGTGATCGCCTTTGACGAGAAACTGCACAGGTTTCAGCCAGCCACCCGAAAAGTGACTTGGCCCTGTCGGTGTTCGTGACACATTCGTTCGTGAGGAGGAGTGGAATGTTGGACGGAATGATCCGCGGCCTTATCGACCCGCCCTTGAATGACGGCGGGCGCTGGCTGGCCGCGCGGGGCGCGACGGCCAACGCGGTGACCCTTGTCGGTCTTGCCCTTGGCCTTGCCTCATCGGCGCTTCTGGCCACGGGCCATGCCGGATTGATCGTGGTGGTCTTCCTTCTGGCAAGTCGTTTGGCTGATGGTCTTGATGGCGCGGTGGCCCGCGCCCATGGCAAGACGGATTTCGGCGGTTTTCTGGACATTGTCTGCGATTTCGTCTTTTACAGCGCAATTCCCTTGGCCCTTGTCTGGCGCGACCCAACCGGCAACGGTGTGGCGGGGGCCTTCCTGCTTGCCAGTTTCTACATCAACGGCGCCACATTTCTCGGCTTCGCAATCCTGGCCGCACAACGCGGAATGGAGACGAAGGCGCGCGGCGAAAAGTCGTTGTACTTCACTGCCGGCCTTCTTGAAGGGTTTGAGACCATTGTCTTCTTCGTGGCCATCGCAATTTTTCCAGGCCTGTTCTTACCCTTGGCCTGGGGCTTTGGGGCACTTTGCCTTGTCACGGCTTCGGCGCGGGTCCTGCTGGCCTGGCGGGTGTTTGGCTAGGCGTGCGGGTTGCGGCCCGGTGTCGCGGAACGGAGGGCGCAGGGCTTTGGCACCGGGATCACCGCGAGGTGAGGTTTGACTAAATCGGACCACCCGCCCTTGCAGCCCCCGTGCCGCCCTACTAAGACTCTCGAAACGTATCCGACGATAATCCTTTCAGGCAGACCAGAGGCAGGCACCGATGCGCGACCCCGTTGATCACTATATGAACACGCTTGTCCCGATGGTTGTCGAACAGACCAGCCGGGGCGAACGCGCTTACGACATTTTCAGCCGCATGCTGAAGGAGCGGATCATTTTCCTTGGTGGGCCCGTGCATGACGGCATGTCCAGCCTGATCTGCGCCCAGTTGCTGTTTCTGGAGTCGGAGAATCCGGCCAAGGAAATCTCCATGTATATCAACAGCCCGGGCGGCGTGGTCACCTCCGGTCTGTCGATCTACGACACGATGCAATACATCAAGCCGAAGGTCTCGACGCTGGTGATCGGGCAGGCGGCCTCGATGGGGTCGCTTTTGCTGACGGCGGGGGAAAAGGGGCTGCGCTTCAGCTTGCCGAATTCCCGCGTGATGGTGCACCAGCCCTCGGGCGGCTATCAGGGTCAGGCGACGGACATCATGATCCACGCGCGCGAAACCGAAAAGCTGAAGCGCCGGTTGAACGAAATCTATGTCAAGCACACCGGCAACACCTATGAAACGGTGGAGGCCGCGCTGGAGCGGGACAATTTCATGTCGGCAGAAGATGCCAAGGACTGGGGGTTGATCGACAGCATCCTCGAAAGCCGTGGCAAGGCGGAAGATCCGGCCACCTGAGGACTGAACCCGCCGGTCCGACCGGCAGGATTTTCGCATTGTGGTGACTTTGGGCTTGGCTTAGACTTTCACGTCAGGACCTTGCCGGCAACGCCGGTTTCGGGTCAGCGACAGGGGCTAGAGGACTTCGGATGGCGAACAATTCCGGCAGCGACAGCAAGAACACGCTTTACTGCTCGTTCTGCGGCAAAAGCCAGCACGAGGTGCGCAAGCTGATCGCCGGTCCCACGGTCTTCATCTGCGACGAATGCGTTGAACTCTGTATGGACATCATCCGCGAGGAAACGAAGACCACCGGTCTGAAGTCTTCCGAAGGGGTGCCGACCCCGCGCGAGATCTGCAAGGTGCTGGACGATTACGTCATCGGCCAGATTCATGCCAAGCGGGTGCTGTCGGTTGCCGTCCACAACCACTACAAGCGGCTGAACCACTCGTCCAAGACGGATATCGAGCTGTCGAAGTCGAACATCCTGCTGATCGGCCCGACGGGCTGTGGCAAGACACTGCTGGCGCAGACCTTGGCGCGTATTCTGGACGTGCCGTTCACCATGGCCGATGCGACGACGCTGACAGAGGCCGGGTATGTGGGCGAGGATGTGGAGAACATCATCCTCAAGCTCCTCCAGGCCAGCGAATACAACGTCGAGCGGGCCCAGCGCGGGATCGTCTATATCGACGAGGTCGACAAGATCACCCGCAAGTCCGACAATCCCTCCATCACCCGCGACGTGAGCGGGGAGGGGGTGCAGCAGGCGCTGTTGAAGATCATGGAAGGCACCGTTGCCAGTGTTCCCCCGCAGGGGGGCCGCAAGCATCCGCAGCAGGAATTCCTGCAGGTGGATACGACGAACATCCTCTTCATCTGTGGCGGGGCCTTTGCCGGGTTGGAAAAGATCATTGCCCAGCGCAACAAGGGGTCGGGCATCGGTTTTGGTGCCGATGTAAAAGGGCCCGAAGAGCGTTCGGTTGGCGAGCTTTTCAAGGAGTTGGAACCAGAGGACCTGCTGAAGTTTGGTCTTATCCCGGAATTCGTCGGCCGCCTGCCGGTGATCGCCACGCTGACCGACCTTGACGAGGCGGCGCTGGTCACCATCCTGACCGAGCCGAAGAATGCCCTTGTGAAGCAGTACCAGCGCCTGTTCGAGATCGAGGGTGTAAAGCTGACCTTCACCGCCGATGCCCTGACCGCCATCGCCAAGCGCGCGATCAAGCGCAAGACCGGTGCGCGGGGGCTGCGGTCGATCATGGAAGATATCCTTCTTGACACCATGTTCGAACTTCCCGGCCTCAACAGCGTCGAAGAAGTCGTGGTGAAGGATGAGGCGGTGCATTCCGGCGCGAAACCCATGCTCGTCTATACCGAGACGAAGAAGAAAGAACCGGTGAAGGCGTAAGCTGTACGCTGCGGAACGCTTATCCTGTCCGGGCGGGCATTCTTCGCAGGCGAAGGGCGGCCGGGACCGCTTTGGCTGGGCGGGACAGGCTGGACCTTGGCCAAGCTTTCAGCCATACCCCTTGCCAAGATCAGCCGGAGGCCGCCTGAATGTATTTCCTCAAACGCCTGCTGACCTGGTGGAACAGCCAGACGCTTGGCACGCAGCTTTTCACCGCGCGGCGTGGCGTGAGGGTTGGGCAGGATTCCAGCGGCAACAGCTTCTATCAGACCCGCGACGGCCTGCGGCGCTGGGTGATCTTCAACGGTGAAATGGAGGCGAGCCGCGTGTCGCCGGACTGGCATGGCTGGCTGCACCACACCTGGGATCAGCCACCGACCGAAGCGCCCTTGCGCCACAAGGTCTGGGAAAAGCCGCATCAGGAGAACCTGACCGGCACCGACGCGGCCTATGCGCCGCACGGCTCGATCCGCCGTGTGGAACCCGCGGCGCGGCGCGATTACGATGCGTGGCAGCCCGACTGATGGCAGAAGAGCGCACAGAGATCCTGGCCGGGGCCGCAGTCCTGGCGGTGGCGATCGGCTTTACCGTCTATGCCGCACAGGGGGCCGGTCTTTTGGCCGACGCCTCGGCAAGCTATCCGCTGACCGCCAGCTTTCGGTCGATCGAGGGGATCAGCGTTGGTACCGACGTTCGGCTTGCAGGCGTCAAGGTTGGCACAGTGACCGATGTTGCGCTGAACCCGGCGACCTACTTTGCCGATGCGACAGTCTCGGTCCGCAGCGACGTGCTCTTGCCGGTCGACTCGACGATCCTCGTCTCGTCCGAAGGCCTCCTCGGCGGCAATTTCATCGAGCTTCTGCCCGGTGGCGCACTGGAGACGCTGGAGCCGGGCGGAGAGATCGAGGATACCCAAGGCGCAGTCAGCCTGATCACGCTGCTCCTCAAGTTCGTGGGTGGCGAGGACTCTGCCCCGGATGCCCAGCCATGATCACCGCCTTCGGTCGTCTGGCCGTTTGCGGTCTGGCCGTGGCGCTGGCAACAACCGCAGCGGCGCAGGATCAGGCCGAGGCTGAAGGCGGCAGTCTGCGGTTCCTTGACAAGCTGACCAGCGTCACCGGCGACGTGACCCTGACGCTCGGTCAGGTGGCGCAATTCGGGAAACTGACGGTGCAACTGGACAGTTGCCGCTACCCGGTCGACAACCCGGCGGCCGATGCAACCGCGCATCTGACCATCCTTGACGGCACGACCGAGACGCCGTTGTTCAGCGGCTGGATGATCGCCTCCAGTCCGGCACTGTCAGCACTGGACCATCCGCGTTATGACGTCTGGGTGTTGTCCTGCATCCTGCCGGAAGTCGCCACCGCCCCGCCGGAAGGCGAATAGCCCGGTGGCCAGAACGTCGCAGGTTGCGTCAGTGCCCTGCCCAGAAGCGCCCGATAGTCGGCGCGTGACACCTCAATGCCACCCAGACTGGCCAGATGCGGGGTCAGGAACTGGGTGTCAAACAGAGTGAAACCGCCCGCCCGGAGGCGATGCACCGCGTAGGCAAGCGCGACTTTTGAGGCATCGGTCACCCGCGAAAACATGCTTTCGCCAAAGAATGCACCCCCGACGACAACACCGTAGACACCGCCGACAAGCTGCGGTCCTTGGCGGACTTCGATACTGTGCGCCTGCCCCAAGCGGTGCAGCGTCAGATAGAGATGTTGGATGCGGTGGCTGATCCAGGTCTCCGGTCGCTCGGCACAGGCTGCGACCACCGCCTCAAAGTCGGTATCGACGGTGACCTGCAGATCAGGCTTGCGAAGTCGTTTGGCCAGCGAGCGGGACATGACAAACCCGTTCAGTGGCAGGACCCCCCGACGGTGCGGGTGGATCCAGTGGATGTCCGGGTCGTCACGACCATCGGCCATCGGAAAGACGCCCATGGCATAGGCCTGCAGCAGAGCCTCCGGAGTCAGGTCCTGGTCCACACCCGAAATCCTTCGAAGGATCTTGCAAATTTCTTCGAAGAAATATGCCGCTCCCGTGCCAAGGTTCAGCCGAACTGGGCGGCGAGCCACTTTTCCAGCCAGTGGATCGTGTAATCCCCGTTCTGGATATCAGGCTCGGCCAGCAACATGTCGAAAAGCGGAATCGAGCTGTCGATGCCGTCGATGATCAATTCGCCCAGCGCGCGCCTCAGACGGGCCAGCGCCTCGGGCCGGTCGCGGCCATGCACGATCAGCTTGCCGATCAGGCTGTCGTAATAGGGCGGGATCGAATAGCCGGAATAAAGCGCCGAATCCATCCGCACCCCGAAACCGCCGGGGGCATGGAACATCCGCACCTTGCCGGGGCAGGGGGAAAAGTTGGGCAGTTTCTCGGCATTGATCCGAACCTCGATGGCGTGGCCATTGATCTCCAGCTCGTCTTGCGTGAACGACATTCCCATACCCGCCGCAACACGGATCTGTTCGCGAACAAGATCGACGCCGAAGATGTATTCGGTCACCGGGTGTTCGACCTGCAGGCGGGTGTTCATCTCGATGAAGTAGAACTTGCCGTCTTCGTACAGAAACTCCACCGTGCCGGCGCCGATGTAGTTGATCTTGGCGACCGCATCGGCACAGATCGTGCCGATCTCGGCGCGCATCTTCGGGGTGATCGCGGGGCCGGGGGCCTCTTCAAAGACCTTTTGGTGGCGGCGCTGGAGCGAACAGTCGCGTTCGCCCAGATGCACCGCGTTACCCTTGCCGTCGCCGAAGACCTGAATCTCGATGTGGCGCGGTTTCTGCAGGTATTTCTCGATATAGACCTCGTCATTGCCGAAGGCGTTCTTCGCCTCCGATCGGGCGGTGCGGAAGGCCATTTCCAACTCGGTCGCGTCTTTCGCCACCTTCATGCCGCGCCCGCCGCCGCCCGCCGTCGCCTTGATGATCACCGGAAAGCCGATGGCCTCGGCCGCCTTCATCGCGACCTCAAGATCGCCCACCCCGCCGTCAGAGCCTGGCACAACCGGAATTCCAAGCGCCTTCGCGGTGTCCTTGGCGGTGATCTTGTCGCCCATCAGGCGGATATGTTCTGCCGACGGGCCGATGAAGGTGATCCCATGGTCTTCCAGCGCCTGGGCGAAACTGGCGTTTTCCGACAGAAAGCCATAGCCCGGATGCACCGCCTGCGCGCCGGTGATCTCGCAGGCCGAGATGATCGCAGCCTTGTTCAGGTAGCTTTCCGACGAGGGGGGCGGGCCGATGCAGATCGATTCGTCCGCCATCCGCACATGCATTGCATCGGTATCGGCGGTAGAGTGCACCGCGACGGATTTGATCCCCATCTCGCGACAGGCGCGGACCACGCGCAGGGCAATCTCGCCCCGGTTGGCGATCAGGATTTTATCGAACATGGCGCGCTTACTCGATGATCATCAGGGGCGCGCCATATTCGACGGCAGAGCCATCCTCGACCAGGATGCGTTTGACCACCCCGGATTTCGGCGCGGGAATCTGGTTCATCGTCTTCATCGCCTCGATGATGAGGACGGTCTTGCCCTCTTCGACCGTGGCGCCGATCGTCACAAAGGCTGCGGACCCCGGTTCGGGTGACAGGTACACCGTGCCCACCATGGGTGATGTGACGGCACCCGGATGCTGGGCCGGGTCTTCCGGGGCAGCAGCTTGGGCTGGCGCGGCCGCTGCCGGGGCATGATGCACAACCGAAGCAGCCGGAGCCGCCGCAACCGTAACCACCTGGGCCTGCTTCACGACGCGCACATCCAGCCGGTCATCCGCGCCATAGTCGCGCTTCACCGACAGCTCTGTCAGCTCGTTCTTGTTCAGAAGCTCGGCGAGGGCCGCGATAAAGGCCACATCGGTTTCGGTTGTCTGTTTGCTCATGCCGTCCTCTGTTTCTGTCGGGGCGGTATCCGGCCCATGACGCGGCTGCAACTGACGCCGCGCTTATGCTGCTGGGCCTTATACGCGAGGGGGGCGGGGCTGAAAAGCCGCGAAAGTGCCGAAGGATTCAGCACAGAACCACGGTCTGCATCCAGCTTCGTTCGGATTTCCAGAAGCCACAAACTTTACCGTTTGATAAAAAATATGACCTGTGCAAGCCTTTGACGAATGATCAAGGAGGAGGACATCGGTCCGATGACGAACAGTTCGCTGACGCCCGGCATCGTTCCGGCGCGCCTGCCAGCCGCCGCCTATGCGGTGAATTTCGCCGATCATACCCCACCGCTCGACCAGCATGAAGCGCGGGTGGCGGCGGACCGGTGCTACTTTTGCTTCGATGCGCCTTGCATCACCGCTTGCCCGACGGCGATCGACATCCCGCTCTTCATCCGGCAGATCGCGACCGGCACCTCGGAAGCGGCGGCCACCACGATCTGGACGCAGAACATCCTTGGCGGCATGTGCGCGCGGGTCTGCCCGACGGAGACGCTTTGTGAAGAGGCCTGTGTCCGCGAAGCGGCTGAGGGCAAGCCCGTCGAGATCGGTCAGTTGCAACGCTTTGCCACCGATGTGGCGATGTCCAAGGGCCTGCACCCGTTTACCCGTGCTGCGTCCACGGGCAAGCGGGTGGCGGTCGTCGGTGCGGGGCCTGCGGGCCTTGCCTGCGCGCATCGCCTCGCGATGCATGGCCATGACGTGGTCGTGCTGGAGCGTCGGGCCAAGCCGGGCGGGCTGAACGAATATGGCATCGCCAGCTACAAGACGACGAACGGCTTCGCGCAGGCCGAGGTTGACTGGCTGCTTCGGATCGGCGGGATCGAGGTTCGGCATGGCATCGAACTTGGCCGTGACGTGGCGCTTGCGGCGCTGCAACTGGACTATGACGCGGTGT
>Ga0163144_10028013_pt1 | contig 10885 bp, 6 predicted proteins | sample OliLak19BULKMAT1_FD_123175 | JGI IMG/M metagenome (GOLD analysis project Ga0163144, IMG submission 123175) | Freshwater microbial mat bacterial communities from Lake Vanda, McMurdo Dry Valleys, Antarctica - Oligotrophic Lake LV.19.BULKMAT1 | ecosystem: Environmental > Aquatic > Freshwater > Lake... | reverse complement strand
TTAACCTAATCGTTACCGACTTCGGCCCATGACTCGATGCCCCGGTGGTGCGCTACACCTTGCCGAGTAGAGGACTTTCACCTCTTAAGGTTTTGCCAGCTTTTCCTGGCGCACTGGGTGTCCCGTACCTTGCAGCCCGTACCTGCTGGTTTGCTGGGCGTGCCGTACCTGCTCATCCCGTACCTGCTGGTTTGCTGGGTGTCCCGTACCTGCTCATCCCGTACCTGCTGGTTTGCTGGGTGTCCCGTACCTGCTCATCCCGTACCTGCTCATCCCGTACGTGCTCAATCGATTAGTCAGGCGCTTTGCACTGCATGGCACGCAGGTGCCGCAAACTGCGCTGCGAGTACAGCCCGGTGCTTTCTCACTGCTGGTTGTTTCAAACCGAATCCCGATCAACGGGGCCGGATCGCTACACGAGTATGTCGATCTGGCTGGCGCGCAACTTGCCAAGCAACTTCCTCGGCACGACGGCACAGATGCAGTCGGGCATCAAAAGCTTTCTTTTTCGCTCAGTGACCATGAAACCGCTTGGGTGGTGATTCCGATCCACGCCAGTGAAGCAACATCTTTTGGGCCTGCGTTCAAGGCGGGCCACGAACGTAGCAGCGATGAGATCTGTGACGTCATTCCACCGCTTAACCCACCGTCAACCATAGACCCGTCAACCATATACATTCGGGGACTGGACCAAACGATTTCCGGGGCGGGCCAGGTCAGGAACGGCACCCACGCATATACACCTAGGATGGCGTGGATGTCCGTTTAGCGAAATAGGAAGAATTCACAACACGGCTACGATTGGCACCAAACTAAATCCGGATGCACGTCGGGCCAGCGCGCCAATGATCGCGCCAATGATCGCGCCAATGATCGCTCCAGTGATCGCGCAGTCCCTCGGACATCGGCTGAAGTACCTGATCTGGCTCACTGAGGGAAACGCGATCGGTGACCAGCGGGCTCAGTATTCTCTGTAGGATCAACGCTGGTGGGCGGGGGACGACATAGCCTGCATTGGGTAAGCGACAACAGCAGATCGGCTCTTGAAGTGCTTTGCTGCATGATTCGAACCCGCGAGCTCAGCAGCGGCAGGCTAGCCGTGATCGCGCGCAGTGCCCCAAAACATGAAAATCATCGCGAGCATGCTGGCGATGCGAGCCGTTCAGGCGTCGTCGATCCGGTTCGGACGCGATAAATCGCGCCCTTACATCCGAACCAGCGCGCGGAGGATGGGGCCGGAGAATGGGGCCGGCCTGCGAACCGCATCGATTGAAAGCTAGCGGCAAAAGCCACCTCGACTGGCATGAGCCTGAGCTCAAGGCGACTGATTTTGCGTGCCTTTGGCCAAGAACCCTTCCATCATCCGCAGCGCCTGCTCTTGCGCACCCGATGCGAGCGCATCCAGCCAGACCAGCTCGCGCTCGCTGCGCAGCCAGGTGAATTGCCGTTTGGCCAGCTGGCGTGTGGCGAATAGGGCCTTGGCACGCATGCCGGATTGATCGACTTTGCCTTCGAGATACTCCCAGACCTGTCGATAGCCGACCGCGCGCATGGCGGAGTGCTCAGCGCTCAGGCCTGGGCGCGCGCGCAGGGCGCTCACCTCGTCGACAAACCCAGCGGCGAACATCTGCTCCAGGCGCAAAGCAATGCGCGTATGCAGCGCGGCGCGCTCACTCGGCGCATAGGCGATTCTGAGCGCATGAATAGGCATGGCCGGGCGCTGCCGCAGCGTTTGCAGTTCGCTCAGCGAGCGCCCGCTCAGGCGAATCACCTCCAGGGCGCGCAGCAGCCGCTGCTGGTCACCGCTGTGAATGCGCGCTGCCGCCTGCGGATCGCGTTTGGCAAGCTCCGCATGCAGGGCGTCTGCGCCTTGCGCCAGCAGCTCATGCTGCAGTTGCGCACGCAGCTGCGGGTCACTCTCGGGCAGTTCGGAAAGCCCATCGCAAAGCGCGCGAAAGTACAGCATGCTGCCGCCGACCAGAATCGCTCTTTTGCCGCGTGCGCGGATGTCGGCCAAAGCAGCTTCGGCATCTGCCACAAAGCGCGCCGCGCTGTAGCTTTCCTCGGGCGCGCAGAGATCGATCAGCCAGTGGCGCAGGCGGGTTCGGGTTGCCAGATCCGGCTTGGCGGTACCGATATCCATGCCGCGATGCACCAAAGCGGAGTCCACGCTGATGATTTCGGCGTCAAATTCCGCCGCGGCGCGTTCAGCGAGCGCGCTCTTGCCGCTTGCGGTAGGCCCGAGAAGATGAATGGTGTCCCGATGCAGCATGGCAGTCATGCTCCGATCAAGCCTCGATCAGGCCGACGGCTGCACGCGGAAAAACAGCTCGACGTCTTCGATCCTGGAGCTGCGCGTCATAGCCGGCAGCGCGTCCAGAAAAGAACGCCCATAGCGCCGGGTGCGCAGGCGCGGATCGCACAGCATCAGCACGCCGCGGTCCTCTACCGTGCGGATCAGGCGTCCCACGCCCTGCTTGAGCGCAAGCACCGCGGCGGGCAGCTGGTAGTCCATGAAGGGATTGCCGCCGTTTTCGCGAATGGCCCCCAAGCGCGCCTCGGTGACCGGGTCGCCAATCTGCGCAAACGGCAATTTATCGATGATCACCAAACTCAAGGCCTCGCCGGGTACGTCAACGCCTTCCCAAAACGTCGCTGCGCCCAACAGCACTCCGTTGCCAGACTCTATGAAGTCGCGCAGCAGCTTGTTGCGCGGCGCAGTGCCCTGCACAAACAACGGATAATCGACCGCAAAGCGCAGCTGATTGGCCGCTTCATTGAGCGCACGATGCGAGGTGAACAGCATGAAAGCGCGCCCCTGCGATGCTCGCAAAGCGGGCGTTGCCAGCTCAACCACGCGGCCCGTATAGCCCGGCTCGTTCGGCTCCGGCAGCCCTGTCGGCAGATAGAGCAAGGCTTGGCTGGCGTAATCAAAGGGCGAATCAACCTTGAGCGTATGCGCCTCCAGCATGCCGCTTTCGCGCTGAAAATGCGCAAAGCTATCGCCCACCGCCAGCGTGGCCGAGGTTAAAACCCAGGTCGCGCCGCTTTGGCTGCGGAAACTGGCCAGTGAATCGGCAACTTCCAGCGGCGTGCTGTGCAGCGCAAAGCCCGACTGGCTAAGTTCGTACCAGCGAACCTCGGCCAAACCCTCGGGCGAACGAAACAAATCGAGCAGCAGCAGCAGATCGGTGGCCCTGGAAGCCACGTTCTCCATGCCGGTACTGCCTTCCTTGAGCGCTTCCAGCTGCGCCTGCAGCAAGACAAGGTGCGTGCCCAGCTCGGCGATGGCGGCGTGCACCTCCGGATCCATGGCAACCGGGCCGAAAGCGCCCTTGATCGGAAAGCCGTCCAAAGAGAGCCGAAGCTTCTTCAGCGCCAGATCGCAATGCGCCAGATGTTCCTGCAACAGTCTGGCGGCACCACTGACCTGCCCGGCCTCGGTCATCGTGTCGCGCACCAGCTCGGTCACTTGGCGGGCACTGAAATGCTTGCCAAAGTGGTTGCTTGCGGTTTCCGGAAGCTGATGCGCTTCATCAATGATCAGCACCTGCGCGCCCGGCAGCACCTCACCAAACCCTTCACTGCGCATCGCCATGTCGGCCAACAACAGCGAGTGGTTGACTACCACCACATCCGATTCCATGGCCTGGCGTCTGGCCTTGACCAGCCAGCATTGGTCAAAGTGTGGGCAGTCCTTGCCCAGGCAATTGTCCGTGGTGGAAGTCACCAGGGGCCAGATTGAGGCGTTTTCCGGGACGCTCTCGCACTGATTGCGGTCGCCGTTTGGAGTCTTTGCCGCCCAGGTGCGTATCTTGGCAAATTGACCCACCTGCTCACGACTCTCAAAGCGCATTTCCTGCGCTGCGCGATCCAGCCGATGCAAACACAGATAGTTCGCGCGCCCTTTCAACAAAGCGATGCGCGAACGGCTTTGCAGCAGTTTTCTCACGCGCGGCAAATCGCGCTGAAAGAGTTGATCCTGGAGCGCCTTGGTGCCGGTGGAGATGATTGCACGCGCGCCGGAAAGCAGCGTTGGCACCAGATACGCGAAGGTTTTGCCGGTACCGGTACCTGCCTCGGCGAGCAGATGGCCGCGCTCGAAAATCGCTCGACCAATGGCGTCGGCAAGCACCAATTGCTGTGCGCGCGCAACGAAGCCATCAAGCTGTTGCGCGAACGCGCCAGCAGGCCCGAGCAGCCGCTCGCAATCGCCACGCACATCAGGCGTGGCGGCGTCACTCATGACTGACGCTGCGCCAGCAATGCGCGTCCAACCTTGCTTTGGTTGCTGCGCCCCAGCTGGCCGCTGATCCAGCTGCCGGTTTCAGCCAGGGCGGCAAGATCCACGCCGGTTTGCAAGCCCATGCCGTGCAGCATGTAGACCACATCTTCGCTGGCCACGTTGCCGCTGGCGCCTTTGGCATACGGGCAACCGCCCAAACCTGCGACGCTGCAATCGAACACCCGCACGCCCAGATCAAGACAGAGCGCGATGTTCGCCAGCGCTTGGCCGTAGGTGTCGTGGAAATGCAGCGCGAGCGCGCCCATGGGCACTTCCGAAGCCACCGCCAGCAGCATGTTGCGCGCCTGGCTCGGCGTGCCGACTCCGATGGTGTCGCCCAAGCTGATTTCGTAACAGCCCATGGCGTACAAGCGCCGCGCCACGCGCACCACGTCCGCCACGGGCACGTCGCCCTGATACGGACAGCCAAGCACGGTGGAGACATAGCCACGCACGCGCACCTGGCGCTCCCGCGCAGCCGCCAGTACCGGCTCGAAGCGCGCTAGCGACTCGTCGATGCCGGCATTGATGTTCTTTCGATTGAAGGCTTCTGAAGCGGCGGAAAACACCGCAACTTCGCGCACGCCCACGCTTAGAGCGCGCTCAAAACCCTGCATATTGGGCACCAGCACCGGCAGCGCGGCCTGCGCCGGCTGCTGCAATTGGGCAAATACTTCAGCCGCATCGGCCAACTGCGGCACCCATTTCGGGCTGACAAAACTGGTCGCCTCGACGGTTTTATGGCCGCAGGCGAGCAAGCGCTCAATCAACGCGACCTTGGTGGCCGTGGGCACCAACGTGGCTTCGTTCTGTAGGCCGTCACGCGGGCCCACCTCAACCAGTCGCACCCCGCTGTTGGTGTGGATGCTCTTGTCGATCATCGGGCCGCTCATGTGTGCACTCATTGGGGCGTCCTCATTTGACGCGCATGCCCGGTTGGGCGCCATCGTCCGGGGCCAACAGAAAAGGTCCGCCGCGCTCATCGCTGGCCGCCAGCACCATGCCTTCGCTGAGTCCGAAACGCATTTTGCGCGGCGCCAGATTGGCCACCATCACGGTCAAGCGCCCAACCAAAGCTTCCGCCGCGTAGGCGCTCTTGACGCCTGCAAACACCTGGCGCTGACCCATATCACCGAGGTCGAGCGTGAGCTGAAGCAGTTTATCCGCGCCTTCGACGGCCTGAGCGGCGGTGATGCGCGCGATACGCAAATCAATCTTGGAAAAATCTTCCACGCTGGCATGCTCGGCGGCAGCAGACGCTTGGCTCTTGACAGCCTGATCGCCGGAAGGCTGATCATTGACCGCCTGATCTTTAGCAGGTTTGGCAGCGCTCGGCTTGACCGGCTTCACGCTGACCGGCGCCGGCGCCGACTCGATGGAGGCGGCGACCATGGCTTGCACCTGTTTGCCATCCATGCGGGTGAGCAACGGCTGATAGGGAGCGATTGCGTGTCCCGCTGGAAGCGGCTGCAATAAGGCGTCGAACGAGCGGTCCTGCGCTTGCAGGAAGCGCGATGCGGACTCGCTAAGCACCGGCAGGATAGGTTGCAGCCAGCCAATCAGTAAACGAAACATCTGCAGCGCATAGGTACAAATGGCGTGCAGCTCGTTCAACTTGCTAGGATCCTTAGCCAAAGCCCACGGCGCGCGCGTCGCAATTTCAGCGTTCACTGCGTCGGCGATAGCCATCACTTCGCGCGTGACCCAGCCAAAATTGCCTTCGTGATAGGCACCCGGCGCGCCTTGCCGCAGGCGCTCGCTGGCGGCCGCAAATTTCAGATCATCCTCGGTATGCAGCGCGCCAAGCCGTCCGGCAAACTGTTTTTCGATGAAGCCGGCGCAGCGGCTTGCAATGTTGACCAGCTTCCCCACCAAATCCGCATTCACGCGCTGGGTAAAGTCGCCCAGATTGAGATCGAAATCCTGCACCGAACCGTTCGACTTCACGGCGAAGTAATAGCGCAGCGCTTCGGGCTGCAGTCCCTGTTCAAGGTAAGTTCGCGCCATGATGAAGGTGCCGCGGGACTTGCTCATCTTGCTGCCGTTGACCATCAAGTATCCGTTCACGTGCAGGCGCGTGGGGGCGCGCAAACCCGCAGCGTGCAATACCGCAGGCCAAAACAGCCCGTGAAAATTGACGATGTCCTTGCCAATGAAATGGCGCATTTCGGCCTGGCTATTCGGCGCCACGAAGGCATCGAAATCGATCCCGCGCTGCGCCGCGTAATCTTTGAATGTCGAGAGATAACCGATCGGGGCATCCAACCAGACATAGAAGAACTTGCCTGGCGCGTCCGGGATTGCGAAACCAAAGTAAGGCGCATCGCGCGTGATATCCCAGGCCCGCAGGCCAGAATCCAGCCATTCGCGCAGCTTCGCGCGCGAGGCGCTGGTGGCAACATCCTGCTCAAGCCAAGCGCGCAGGAAAGTCTCGAATGGCTTCAGCTCAAAGAAGTAGTGCTCGGATTCCTTCATTATTGGAGTGGCGCCGGACACCACCGAGACCGGATTTTTCAGGTCCGTGGCCGCAAAAGCCGCACCGCACACTTCGCAGTTGTCGCCGTATTGATCCGCAGCGCCGCACTTGGGGCATTCGCCCTTGACGAAGCGATCCGGCAAAAACATCTCGCGCACCGGGTCGTAAAGCTGAGTGATGACCCGAGTCGAAACATATCCCCCGGCCTTGATCTGCCCGTAGAACCACTCGGTGAGCTCACGATTGCCCTGGCTATGGGTGTTGCCGTAGTGATCAAAAGCCACCGCAAACGCCGCGAAATCTCGCTCATGCGCAGCCTGCAAAGGCGCCACAAAAGCCTCAGGCGTTTGCCCAGCCTTTTCCGCCGCCAGCATGATCGGCGTGCCATGCGTGTCATCGGCACACACAAAGTGCACCTCCGCACCCGACTTGCGCGCCGCGCGCACCCAAATGTCCGCCTGCACGTACCCCAGCAAGTGCCCAAGATGTAGCTCGCCGTTGGCATAAGGCAGCGCCGACGTCACCAATACCTTGCGCTCCGGCATCTTTCGTTCTGCATCCATATGGCCCAAATCCTTCATCCGTTCGCACGCGCCTCAGCCATTTCCGGGCGCCTGTAGCAACGGGCAGAATCATGCACGCGCCGGAGCTGAAAAAGCACGTGTGGACTGAGTCAGAACGAACTCGGCCATAGCGATCCCGGCAAGCGCAAACTTTGCGACAGGTTTCATGCCCGGTTGCAGCCAGAACACAGCCTCGAACGGTCTCCAGGAAAGGACTCGTTTCGCCCATGCCGCACCCTCGAACGGTCATTCTGCGCGCAGCCGTCAGGCGCAGTCGTCAGGCGCAGTCGCAGAATCCACAGCTTGCGAATTCGACAAAACCGAACGAGCTTCACGCCAAAGGTTTCCATGCACGCGACGGTGTCCTTGCGCGCGTAAGAGTCTTTGCAACCATGACACATCCCCGAACGGTCATTCTGCGCGCAGCCGTCAGGCGCAGTCGCAGAATCCACAGCTTGCGATCTCGGCAAAGCCGAACGAGTTCCACGAACGCTGTGTCCTTTCACGCGAAAGAGTCATTGCAACCGCGGAGCGGTCTTTGCAACCCTGACACATCCTCGAACGGTCATTCTGTGCGCAGCCGTCAGGCGCAGTCGCGGAATCCACAGCTTGCGATCTCGGCCAAGCCGAACGAGCTTCACGTACGCTTTGTCATGTCGCCCGACGCCGTCATGTCGCCAAAAAGGAGAAATCTTGTTCCCGTCGGATTGAGATCTCTCCCTGCGGCTCCCTGCGGCTCCCTGCGGCTCCCTGCGGTCGAGATGACAGCTTACACCGACCCAGGCCAGAGCAAGGACCGGGGGCTGATTGCCCCCGGTGCTTGTACCTCAGTCGTGATTGATGCGCATGGCTGGATCGCCGAGCACCGTGGTGCCTAGCCAGACATCTCGTGCTTCGGGAAGTTTGGCTTGCAGCGCAACGCTGGCTTGGCGGGTTGCTTCACCGAGAGTGAGGCCTCTGGCCAGACGCGGGAAGAGCTCACTTGCCAGCATCTCATCGTGGCTGACCTCGGTGATTGCCGATGGTGAGAGCATGCTTGCCGCGCCGCCGGAGGTGAGCAGCAAACCGTGCGCGACCGAGTTGTACTTCGGATCGACAAAGTAACCGCCCCAACAGCCAAGTTGCACCACGGACGTGGGCTGACTCAGTCCTGCCAATAAACCTTGATTGAGCAGGTTATGCGTGAGCAAGCCCTCGCGGCTCCAGCTGGTCGGCGACGAATGCCCGAAGAAGCCAAACACGGCCTGCCCGCTTTGTAGCCCCGAGACGATGTCCTGGCGCGCTTGCAGCGTGCCCGCACTGGTCGCCGGATAGTTGTTGAGATCGATTAGCGCGCGCGACCAACCGGTGAATTGATCGGTAAAGGCCATCGTGCGGGAACCGAACAAGTAGCCGTTGCTGTCGCGGTCATTGGCAAACAAGATGCGCTTCTGGTGGCTGGCTTGTTCGTAGCGCAGGATCTTGCCGACCAAGGTGCGCAGCTCCAATGCCGTGCGTGCGGGCAGCCGGCCAATGGCCAGGTCTGCGCGCTGATCTCCATTCACGTCCGCATACAGCTGGTCCAGCGGCGCATACGCAACAAATTCGCTGGTCCGGCCATACATGGTCGGAACAAAACTCACGCTGCCAAAGCCCAGATAGTTCTTGTAGTCGTAGCTATCGCCACCGACCAAAAGCACGTATTGGAGGGCAGGCCAAGTGGTGCGTGCAGCCTGCAGATAGCGTTGCACGGCACTGGCGCTCACTTCACCCTCGCCGTATTGGGCATAGATGTCCTGCACGTTGACAACCTTGCTGACCAGTCCCTGGGCGTTGCGCGCCTGGAGCAGCGGGGCAAGTTCGGTCGCAAACAGCGGATGCGTGATCACCAGATAGCTGACGCCACTGCCGGCCAGTAATTCAGCCGGGGCGACTCGCGCCGAGAGTTCCGGCGTGTAGGCCTGAGCCTGCAGCAGATAGCGGTCCCCTTCACGTGCGACGTCGGCAAAACGCAGCTCGCTGCCGGCCCTACGCGCCTGCAGTCGGCTTGCTTGGCCCTGGCGCACGCGATACAGCGTGCTTTCATCACTGACGCCAGCAATCGTGTAGGCCGCGCATCCGACGGTGGCGCTGGTGCAAGCCGGCATGCCGTTCGGCTCCAGATTGTCTCCAAACACGCGATCGTTATCCTGGTTGCCGACAGCCGCGGGTTCGAACACCAGCGGCGTGTTGCCAAGCGCGCGCAGCGAGCGCGGATAGCTGAGCTCGATACTTTCCAGATGCACGACATCGGCGGTGACGCCCGGCAGCGGCAGCAGCTCGATGGTCACTTGATTGGAGCCTTCCCGCAGCAAGCCATTGGGCACCTCCAGACGCACGGTCTGCGCGGTCACGCCGTCAAACTGACGCTGTCCGATCTCGCTGCCGTTCAGTCGCACCGCGAATGAATGGTCTGGTGATTGCGACAAATCCGAGCCGCCCCACACCTGAAGCGTCAACGTGGCGGCAGCACCGACACGCAGCTGATCCACCGCAAGCTGCACATTGCCAATGCCTTGACTGCTGGCCGAACGCACCAAGCGCTGAGCGAACCAGGGATCCGAGGTAGGGCTGGAGAAGCTATAGGCCAGATTAGGTGCATAGCGCTCCGTGTGTCGATAGCTGTCGACGCGGGTCAAACTTCCAGAGCCAGCATACTGCGTGCGCATGGAGGTGCTGTCGGCAAGCGCAAGACGGTACACGGCGGCATCGGCATAGATGCTGTTCTTGACCGCTTCACCGTAGAAACGGAGCTTGCTGGTGCTGGACCATGACGCGCCGCCATCGACAGTGACTGGCACCTGTCTTCCGGCTCGGCTGACCGACAAGCGATTGCTCGCCTGACCCGTCCAATCCACGCCGAGCGCAATCAGCGCTTGATGGCTGAGGCTGTAAATGCCGTCGTTTGACACCAGCACATTGAGTGACTGCTGGGACGCATCGCGGGTAGACAGCGCTTGCGTCTGTCGCGTCTGGTAGGCGCTGAGCTCGGCATTCACCGCAGCCCAATCGGTCGCTGTGGCAAGCGTTCGCTCACCAATCGACTGACCTACGGCATACGGCCCGTATGTGGTGCGCGTGCCGAAACTGTCCAGCTCCTCAATCCACACCTCGCGCGCGCCGCGGTACTCGCCGCGCACCTCGTAGCGTTGTGGCACCAGCGAATCACCCGCGGCCGCAATCAGTTCCGGTCCCATGCGCGCCGAAGTGGAGCCGGGATGATCCTGATAAACCCGGAACCCTAGCGTGCCTGCCTCGCTGGCGGTGCCGAACTGCACCACCAGCTGCGAACCCAGCACTTGCACCGAAACGTCTGACAGGGTTACTGGCACCGTGCCGCCGACACAGATAAAGTTTGGCTTGGCACCCGGGACTGAGTTGTAGGCGTTCAGATTACTCTGCTCAACAAAGTTATCGCCAGCCGCAGCGCCATATTGCTGAGGTTGCGGTAAGGGGGTGAAATCCGTGCGTCCAGAATCGCCGCCACTAGTGGCGGTCGAAGCACTGCCGCCGTTGGCAATGCGCGAGATGTAGGTGCGGCCC
>Ga0163144_10028012_pt1 | contig 10885 bp, 4 predicted proteins | sample OliLak19BULKMAT1_FD_123175 | JGI IMG/M metagenome (GOLD analysis project Ga0163144, IMG submission 123175) | Freshwater microbial mat bacterial communities from Lake Vanda, McMurdo Dry Valleys, Antarctica - Oligotrophic Lake LV.19.BULKMAT1 | ecosystem: Environmental > Aquatic > Freshwater > Lake... | reverse complement strand
CGTGCGACTTAAAAACACGCTCAAAGCCTGGCACCTGCAAGACGGGGCCGTGACGGTTTACACGGTGCTAAAAATCCTGATCGACAAGCTCGTCCGCTTCGACATCGACCAGCGGGCGGCTTCGGTCGCGTACAATTTCACCCTGGCCATTTTCCCGGCCATCATTTTCCTGTTTACTCTTATTCCCTACGTTCCCATCCGCAACTTCGACGTGCAGATCATGCATTTTTTGGAGGAAGCGATTCCGGGCGGAATTTTTGAAGAAGCCGAAGCGACGATTCTCGACATCGTCAGCCGGAAAAACAGCAACGTACTCTCGATCGGTTTTCTACTCACGGTGTACGCCTCGACCAGCGGCATGATGGCCCTGATGCGCTCGTTCAATATGACCGACCACATCACCGAGCAACGGAGTTGGCTCATGGCACGGCTGGTGGGTTTTGTGCTCACCTTTGTGTTGGTGTTTATTTTATTTATTGCCATCGCCGTCCTCATCGTCGGGCGAATCGTGACGGATACGTTGTTTTCGTTTTCACCTGACATCACCTACTTCACGATTCAGGGTTTAGGCTATTTTACCGTGTTCCTGGTGTTTTTTGTCGCGGTTTCCATCATTTACCAGTGGGGACCTTCGCTTCAAAACCGCTGGCGGTTTGTCAACGTCGGGTCGGTGGTGGCTTCGGTGCTCTTGATTCTGGTCACGAACGGGTTTTCGTACTACCTCTCCAACTTCGCTTCTTACAACCGTCTGTACGGTGCAGTGGGTACGCTCATCGCGTTGATGGTGTGGTTGTACCTGGTTTCGCTGATCCTGATTCTGGGCTTTGAAATCAACGCCAGCCTCGAAGCGGCTACGCGTCAGAATCAGGGCCGGAGTGGAGAAGAAGTAGTGGGAGGAGCCTGAAAAAAAACTACCGCGCCCCAAAGGAGCGCGGTAGTTCAAGTAACCCTAACCCATAAAAATCAATATCGCTTGACTCAGTAAGAAGATGTAAAATCAAACGTTGACTTCATACACATTAACGAAAAACGTGCCAGCTTGGTTGGCTGGGCTTTTTAATTTAACGTTTGTTAACAGGGTTCAGTCGATAGTCACAGCAAGACTGCCGACTATCAACTAATCACTTAGAAGCTGTTTGAGTCAAAGTTTTGGAAACGAAAAAGAAGGATTTTGAAGCCGCCCTTTCAGCCCAAAAGCACCATTTGCAGTCCGATAAATTAACTTAAACAGCTTCTTAGAAGTGCGTAGGTTCGCGGAGGTTTAACCAAGTCTCCAAAATTTACCGGTGAATTTTCCGCTCGTCTCCGTCATTTGTCTCTGCCATAACCAGGCCCCCTACGTTCGGCAGGCCCTCGATTCCGTACTCGCCCAGACCTACCCGGCGCTGGAACTGCTCGTGGTCGACGACGCCAGTACCGACGGCAGCCGGGCCGTAATTCAGGAGTTTTTGGCAGTCCATCCGACGGTGCAGGCGATTTTCTTTGACGAAAACCAGGGCAATTGCCGGGCCTTCAACCACGCATTCTATCAGTCACACGGTGAGTTCATCCTCGACATCGCCGCCGACGATGTGTTGCTTCCCGAGCGGATTGCCCGGCAGGTAACGGGTTTTCAAACCGCTGGGGAGCGCGCCGGTGTGCTGTTTCACAACGCCCGTTATATCGATGAAAACAGTAATCCACTCGGAACGTATTTCCCGATTGACGACCGGAGCAGAAGCCGGATTCCGGTACCCGAAGGCGATTTGTTTACCGCCTTGCTTCGCTACCGCCCCGTCTGCTCGCCGACCATGTTCATTCGCCGTGCCGTGCTTGACGAACTCGGTGGCTACGACGAAACCCTGGCCTACGAAGACTTCGATTTTTGGATACGTTCCTCGCGAAACTGGCTTTACGCCTACCAAGACGAGGTACTGACCGAAAAACGCGTTCGGTCCGATTCGCTCGGCGGGCGCTTGTACCGGTTTCGCAACGACCTGCTGCCTTCCGCTTACTTGGTCTGTCAGAAAGCCGACGCCCTGGTGCGAACCCCCAACGAACGGGCGGCGCTCGATTTTCGGCTACGGTATTTTCTACGGCAATGCTGGTATGCAGGTCACTTCGAACTGGCCGGAGCCTTCGCCGATTTGCTTCAAAAAACTGACCAACTTACCCGTCTCGTGTTGTTGGCCTGCCGCTGGCGGGTGCCGGTACACGGTGCGTACCGGCGATACCGACGCTGGAAATCTTCCCGATTAGGCCACTGAGCTCATTTTCTCGACGACCCCCGCACGATCAGTTCCGTTTTCAACACCTCCGTGCGGGCTACGAACGCATCGCCCGCCGCGAGTTGTTCCAGCACAAGTCGCGCCGCCGTTCGGCCCATGTCGGGCAGGGGTTGGGAAACCGTGGTCAAACCCGGCTCGATGATTTCTGAAATCGGATCGTTGGAAAAACCCACTACGGCCAGTTCCTGGGGAATTCGGATGCCCCGCGCTTTGGCTACCAGCATGATCTGAATGGCAGTCGGGTCGTTGACGGCAAAAATCGCGTCGGGCGGTTCGGCTAGATTCAGCAGGTGTTGAGCGTAAATCCGGGCTTTTTCATCAGTCAAATCGTAGGAAATCAGCAAGTCAGGTTCCACCGGAAAGCCGTGTTTTTGCAGGGCATCCACGTACCCTTGCTGCCGGTGCTGGCTCACTCGCAGCGACGGCGGCCCGGCCAGGTGGGCAATCCGCCGGTAGCCCTGCAAGAGGAGATGTTCCACGGCCCCGAATGCACCCTGGTAATCGTCCACCACCACCCTGGCCGTGTCGAGTTCGGGGCAAATCCGATTGAAAAACACAAGCGGTACCCCCCGCCGCTCTAGCGCCCGGAAGTGATCGAAGTTGTTGGTCTGGCTCGTCAGCGACACCACCAACCCGTCTACCCGGCTGGCCATCAGCGCCTTCACGTTGGCTACTTCCGTCTCGTACGATTCCGCCGACTGGCAAATCATCAGGTTGTAGCCCGCTCGTTGGAGTACCTCCTGCGCCCCGATAATGACATTCGGAAAAAAGTAATGGTAAAACTCCGGCACAATCATCCCAATCACGTTGCTCCGGCTTTTCACCAGGCCATAGGCCATCAGGTTGGGCTGGTAATCGAGGGTTTGGGCGAGTTCGAGTACGGCTTTGCGCGTGCCGGGGTGAATGTCGGGCTGGTCGCGGAGGGCGCGCGAAACGGTGGATTTTGAAATACCGAGATCACGGGCCAAGTCCACGATCGTAGTTTGATGGCGTTGTCCGCCGCGACTCACCGCCGGGGGCTGGAGCAGGGTGAAATGCGCCGCGCAGGTTTTACAGAAATACCGCTGCCGCCCCCGGATGATTCCGGCTTTGGTAACGTCTTCGGATTGTTGACAGTGGGGACAAAGAGTCATGGTGAAAAATTGGGGTTCGGTAACATCTCCCAAGCACGTCATTGCGTGCGGAGGCAAACCGTTCTCGCTTCAATCGCCCGATTTACCTCCGCACGCAATGACGTACTTGGGAAGCCGGGACAAAATAAAATTATTCCAGGAAAGCCGCCTTTTGCCCCAACACCTTATTTGGTTGACTGGAGCTGAAATTATTTGCCGTGTAAGGTAAAAATTTTCCTGAAAACTACCTACCGCGAACCATTCCGGGAACATTCCCGGTAGTTTTTAGTCACATTTTTTCACTTAACCCATTGATTTTGGTAAAATACCCGGTAGGTTCAATCAGAAACTACCCTGGAGCGCATTTCGGTATCCGGGCCGTCTCTTACCTTATTTTTGACTTAATCGAAGAAAACTAACCTCCCAACCTGAATGAAAAAACGCCTACGAATTGCCTGGCTCGGCGCGGTGCTGAGCGGCTTGGTTTTCACCCCACTCCTCGCTCAGGATCGAACCCTAAGCGGCAAAGTCAGCTCCAAAGCCGCCGAGCCGCTGGCCGGGGTAAGCGTGGTGCTGAAAGGCACTAATCGCGGAACTACCACCGACGCTGCCGGGCAGTATAGTCTGGCGCTGCCCAACGGACTGGCGACACTAACCTTTTCGTCGGTAGGCTACGCCGCCCAGGATATTGACGTGGGCAACCGCACCACCCTCGACGTGACGATGCAGACCAGCGACCGCAGCCTCGACGAGGTGGTGGTGGTGGGTTACGGCACCCAGCGCAAAATCGAAACCACCGGCTCGATCGCCTCGGTGAAAGCCGACGAACTGCTCCAACTGCCCGTAGCCAACGTCACCCAGGGGATTCAGGCCCGGGTGGCGGGGGTGCAGATCACCCAGAACTCCTCGGCACCCGGCGGCAGCGCCAGCGTGCGGATTCGGGGTACGAACTCGATCAACGGCACCTCCGAGCCGCTGTACGTCATCGACGGGATTCAGATTAGCGTCGGGATCGACGGCAATTCCAACAACCTCAACCCGCTCTCGGCCATCAACCCCAACGACATCGAGTCGGTGGATATCCTCAAAGACGCCTCGGCCACGGCCATTTACGGGGCGCGGGCGGCCAACGGCGTGGTGCTCATCACCACCAAACGCGGCAAGGCGGGCACGTCGCGGGTGAGTTACGATGGCTACTACGGCACCCAGCAGGTAAACCGCACCCTCGGCGTGCTAAACGGGCCACAGTTTGCCGCCCTGGAAAATGAAATTTACAAAACGGCGGTGTACGCCGACCCCTCGGGTGTACCGACGAGCACGGACTGGCAAAAGGAAATTTTCCGGAAAGCCCCAATTCAGAACCACCAGCTCACCGTGACGGGTGGCTCCGAAAAAACCCAGGTAGCCCTGTCGCTCAACTACTTCAACCAGGACGGCATCCTGCTCAACTCCAGTTTCAAGCGGTACTCGCTCCGCGCCAACGTCGATCACCGCGCCACCAGTTGGCTGAAAGTCGGCACGAGCCTGCTCCTGACCAACTCGGTCAACAACCGCACCCCCACCGCCAACACGAGCATCGACGGCCCCGCCGTGACGGCGAGCATCCTGGGGGCCGCGCTGGTGGCCCCGCCCAACCTGCTTCCCTCCCGCGAAGACGGCAGCGTGTGGGCCTTCGGCGACCAGTTCAACGGGCGCTACCGCGAAGCTTCCAACCCCGTCGGGCTGGGGCAGGTGCTCGACCGCGGCACGACCAACAACCTGTTGGGCAACGTGTACTTCGACTTTACGCTGGCGAAAGGGCTGAGTTACCGGGCCTCGTTCAACGTCACCCAGGGCAACACGCTGAACGATTATTACTCCCCAAAATCCATCGCCAATTTGTCGGATCAGGGCGTGGCAGGATCGGCGGGAAAAGGTAATTTTTACAACCGCAGCCTGCTTCACGAGAGCATCCTGACCTACGCGACCACCTTCCGCGAGGTGCATTCGCTCAAGTTCACGGGCGTGTTTGCTTCGCTCAAAAACGAAGGCAACAGCAATAGCATCAGTGCCACGCAGTTTCCGAACGACGCCACCCTCAACGAGGCCATCGCGCTGGGCGTCAACCGCAACATCAGTAGTGGCCGGTCGGAGAGCCGCCTCGACTCCTACCTGGGCCGGATCAACTACGGCTACCGCGACAAGTATTTTCTCGACCTGACGGCCCGCTACGATGGGGCCAGCCAGTTTGGGGCCAACAACAAGTACGGTTTTTTCCCGGCGGTGTCGGCGGCCTGGCGACTCATCGAAGAACCGTTTCTGAAACGCGTTTCCTGGCTGTCGGATCTGAAGCTGCGCGGCAGCTACGGACTGACCGGCAACGCCGGGGCCATCGGTTCGTACCAGTCGCTGGCCCTGGTGGGGTCGGGCGGGGGCAACGCGTACAGTTTCAACCACGTGTACACCGTTGGCCTGGCCCCGACGGGCATTCCCAACGCCGAGCTTCAGTGGGAGCGCTCCACGCAGGCCAACCTCGGGCTGGATCTGGGGCTGTTCAACAACCGGCTCAACGTAGTGCTCGACGTGTACAGTAAACGAACCGACAACCTTCTGTTTGTGAGGCAGTTGCCACCTTCGTCGGGCTACACGACCATCACGGGCAACTTCGCCCGGATTCAGAACCGGGGCATTGAACTGGCCCTCAACGGTCGGGTGCTGAACGGCCCGGTCAAACTGGATCTTTCGGCCAACGCCACCATCAACCGAAATAAATTACTGGGCCTGAACGATTTGGTGGAATCCTTCAACGTCAATAACTACGGCGTGCTCCAGGTGGGCCAACCCATCGGGGCGTTTAAAACCTACGTCTTCGACGGCAATTACCAATCGGGCGAAGCCGTCCTACCCGGCTCGGGCAGTGCGGTGGGTCGCCCAAAGGTGCGCGACCTCAACGGCGACGGCCAGATTTCGGTGGCCGACCAGATCATTACCGGTGATCCCAACCCGAAGTTCATCTACGGATTTTCGGCCAACGTTTCGTTTAAAAACTTCGACTTCAGCGCCTTTTTCGCCGGGGTGTCGGGCAACAAGGTGTACAACCTGATTCGGTACACGCTCGAAAACCCGCTCGGAGGCCGGAACCTGCTGGCGGGCGTGGCCGACCGCTGGACGCCCACCAACCCCAACAACGAGTACGCCGGGGTGCTCCAGGGTGGGCGTCTGCCCATTTCCGACCGCTTTCTGGAAGACGGCTCGTTCCTGCGTTGCAAAAACCTGACGCTGGGTTACCGGCTGCCCGCGTTCAAACGCATCGGCCTCCAGTCGGCGCGGGTGTACGTGAGCACCAACAATCCGTTCACGATTACCCGGTACAGCGGCTTCGACCCGGAGGTCAACTCCTTCGGCAATTCCAACACCCTCATCGGCGTCGACAACCTGGTGTACCCGGTGGCCAAATCGTTCCTGGTGGGGTTGCAGGTGGCTTTCTGATAAAAAGAATTTTCAATGCGGTTCGCCGCGCGACTCAATGTTCACTTCTCAATTTTCAACCGGTTGAAAGTTCAAAAATTAATCGTTGAAAATTGAGAAGAGAACATTGAAAATTCCCCAACATTTTCATGAAAAAATACATCCTTCCCCTCGCCATCCTGCTCACCCTGGCGGGTTGCTCCAAACTCGAAGAAACGCCCTACTCGTCCATTTTCACGGACAATTACTACAAAACCGGCGGCGACGCCGAAGGGGCCATCGCGGCGGCCTACGGAGCCGTAGCCACGATGTACTCCGGGCCGGGGCCGCTGATGTTCGGCGACTTCTCCGCCGACCAGGTGTACCCCCGGCCCGTGGTGGCCCGCGACGTGTTCGCGCTCTTCACCTACGACGCGGCCTACTCGGCCATCGTCAGCTTCAACCGGGCCAACGAATCGCCGATTGCGGTCTGGAACACGGGCTACGACGGCATCGTGAAAGCCAACTGGGTGCTCGACAAAGTGCCCCAAACCCCGATGGACACCAAGCGCCGGGATGAAATTCTGGGTGAAGCGTACTTCCTCCGGGCCTATTTCCACTGGATGCTCACGAAAAATTTCCGGGACGTCGTAATCAAAATCAACACCAGCAAATCGCTCGACGAGGCCAATCAGGGCATCAGCCCCCGGGCTGAGGTGTACAAGCAGATTCTGAGCGACCTCGACGAAGCCGTCAAGCGCCTGCCGTCGTACTCGGCCAACCTGGTCAAGGGCCGCGCCTCGAAAGAAGCCGCCCTCGGCCTCTACGCCAAAGCCGCCCTGTACAACGAAAACTGGTCGCTCGCCCTGCAAAAAGCCCAGGAAGTGGTTGCATCGGGCAAGTACAGCCTCATGCCCGACGTGCGCGACGTGTTCACGGCCCCGAAAGAAGACGCCGCCCGCGTCGAAACGATGTTCGCCTTTGAAGCCGAAGCCGCCGCTCCCGGCCGGACTTCGCAAATCATGGGCCTCTACGGCCCTCCCGGCAGCAACGGCGTCGAGTACGGCCCGACCACCTTCGGGTCGATTTTCGCCTACCCGGCCTTTTTCGCGTCCTTCGACCCGACCGACAAACGCCGGGCACTCCTCGACACCTCGTACCTGACGCGCACCAACACCCGCGTGCCCCAGCGGAGCATTACGCCGATTACGACCAGGGGCGTGCTGGTCAAAAAATACCAGGACCCCACGGGCATCGGCTCATCGCACAACATCAACATCCCGCTGCTGCGCTACGCCGACGTGCTGCTCATCGCCGCCGAAGCCGAAGCCCGGCAAAACGGCCCGACGCCCGTGGCCTACGGTTACATCAACCAGGTGCGCACCCGAGCGGGCCTGCCCAACCTGAAAAGCGGCCTGAGCAAAGACGATTTCATCGCCGCAGTGCTCCAGGAACGCAGTTGGGAGCTTTTCTCCGAAGGCGACCGCTGGTACGACCTCACCCGCACGAACACGTTTTTGCAGGTAATTCCGAAGGCCACCAACGACGTGTTTCCGACCCGCGCCCCCCAGGCCAAGCACCGGTACTTCCCGATTCCGCAGGACGAAATCAACGCCAACCCGCTCGTGAAGCAAAGCCCCGAGTGGCAACAGTAATTCTCAATAAGTTTAGTTTCGGAAACGGCCTCCCCGCCGTTGGGAGGCCGTTTCTTTGAAAACCATGCGAAGTTTCTTCACCACCTTTTTTCTCCTGCTCACTGCCATCAGCCCCGGACCGGCGCAGTCCACCGCGACGCTCGCCAACGACCGGGTCCGGCTCGTTTGGCACACCGCGCCGACGGGCTACCGACTAACTACCGTGGCCGTGCGAAAGGGTACGGGCTGGGTCAGCCTGCCCAACCCGTCCGGCGAGCAGACCCTACTTTTTTCGGCGGAAAAACCCTCGACCGAACCCGCCGAAACGTTTAAAACCCGCACGGGTGGTCCGTTTCCCGAAGAAAACTACAAGTACCAGCGGGAGCAGTGGAGCGAGAGCGTCACCGCCGTGGCGCTCAACCGAGCGGGGGAGGCGCGGCATTTTTTTCCAAAAACCGGAACCGTTCTCGGAAAAAATCACCTGCGTTTCCAGTCTGAAACGCCCACGGCGACCGTAACGACCGAGTGGAAATTTGACGAAAAATTTCCAGGCGACGTCCTGGTCAGCCAAACCCTGACGGCGAAAATCGCCGGGTATTTCTCGCTCGCCACGCCGACACTCGCGCCTGTCGCGCCCGACCAACTGGCCTGGGCTACGGTGCCGGGGTATTTTCAGGGGAATCGCCTGGCCGACAACTTCGCCGGGGCCTACGCGTACGGCCACGGCGTACCCAACTTGCCCGTCGTGTACCGCGAGCGTTGCGCCACCACGCTCAGCCCGCTGGTCAGCACGAAAACGGGGCTGACGCTCGCCGTGATTCCCGAACCCGGCCTCGCCCGCGACCCCTGGGCTTCCGACAAAATCACACAGACCGACTGGAACCTGGGCCTTTCGCACAAAAACCGCAAAAACGAGTTGGCCCCGACGCTGTACTTCCCCGTGCTCGGCGAGCCAAAATCGAAACTCGGTGCGGGCGAATCGATTCGCTACGGCTTCCGCTACCACCTCACCGAAGGCGACTGGTTTGCGGCGGTGAAACACGCCGCTTACGACGTGTATCGGTTGCGCGAAGGACTGGCGCTGCGGCAGAGCCGTCAATCGCTGGGTAACCGCGTCGAGCGAATGCACCGCTACCTGACCGACCCGGTCACCTCGCTTTGGAACGTCGAGGAGTTTCAGGGACTGAAAATCGGCGGGCAGTCGTACCTCGGCGGGGTGGTCGGCTCGAACAAGGACGCCATGAAAAACGCCGACTACGGCGCAATGTGGTACCTCGCCACCGCCACGGGCGATTCGCTGCTGACGAAAAACGTGCTGCCCTACGCGCTCAATTTCAAACTCGCCCAGCAGCAAACCACCCCCGGTTTTTTCGCGGGCGCGGTCGTCGGGCAGTATTACCTGACCAGGTCGAAGAAGTTCGTCGAGGAGTGGGGCGAAGTAGTCGAACCCATCGCCCTGACGTACTACACGATGCTCGACGCCGGGAACATCCTGCTTTTTGAACCGAAAAATGACCAGCTCCGCGAACGCCTCCGCCTCGGAGCCGAACGGCTGCTTTCCTGGCAGAAACCCGACGGGAGTTGGGCCGTGGCTTACGACCGGCGAACGGAATCCGAGCTTTTCAAAGACATTCCCGACCTCCGCCCCACGTTCTACGGCCTGCTCGTAGCGTACCGGATTCTGGGCAACCAGCGGTACCTCGCCGCCGCCCGCAGAGGCGCGGATTGGCTGGTCAAAAATGCGGTCGAAACCGGCAGTTACCTCGGCGTGTGCGGCGATGCCCGCTACGCCCCCGACTTTGCCACTGGCCAGACCGCTCAGGCGCTACTCGATTTGTACGACCTGACCGGCGAAGAGGCCTACAAAACCGCCGCCATCGCCGCCGCGAAGGTCTACACGACGTCGATTTACACGCACCCGATTCCGGGCCGGGAGAAGAAAACCGTGAACGGTACCGAACGCGAAGACTGGGAAATCAGTCAGGCGGGCCTCAGCTTCGAGCACGGGGGCATTTTTGGCTCGGCCACCCGCCAGGGGCCAATTCAACTGGCGAGCCACGCCGGGCTGTTCATCCGCCTGGCCGGGCTGACGGGCGAGCCGTTTTTCGCCGACCTCGCCCGCGCTGCTGCTATCGGACGCGATGCGTTTGTGGACCCGAAAACCAGCGTGGCCTCGTACTACTGGAACGCCATGAACCGGGGCGCCGGGCCGTACCCGCACCACGCCTGGTGGCAGGTGGGCTGGATTACCGACTACCTGCTGGCCGAGGCAGAGTTCCGTTCGGATGGAAAAATCAGCTTCCCGCGTGGGTTCGTCACGCCCAAAGTCGGGCCGCACCAGACGGCGGGCTTTGCGCCGGGTACCGTTTTCGGCGAAAAGGTAAACCTGCTCATCCGCGAAGGGCTGGCGGTACCCAGCGACCCTAACATCGACTACGTGCTGGCT
>Ga0163144_10028011_pt1 | contig 10886 bp, 9 predicted proteins | sample OliLak19BULKMAT1_FD_123175 | JGI IMG/M metagenome (GOLD analysis project Ga0163144, IMG submission 123175) | Freshwater microbial mat bacterial communities from Lake Vanda, McMurdo Dry Valleys, Antarctica - Oligotrophic Lake LV.19.BULKMAT1 | ecosystem: Environmental > Aquatic > Freshwater > Lake... | reverse complement strand
TCTGGGAAAAAAGAATGTATAAAAAATTAAAATTAATAAGACATTTTTATAGACAAAAAATAAGACTTATATCTATTTGTCTATAATTGGTTACTGGTAAATAGCTGACATTTTTTCTTTTATGTTTTGCGTACCTCTGTTTCATGTTACATATATCAAATCTTCTCTTGGGAAAAAAGCAGAGATGGAGGGCTGAACTTAGGCTTTGATTAGCAACATGGCGGCACAAACAAACGAACAAACAAACAAAGAGAAAGAAATTTTGGAATTAGAAAAAATAATTTCATAACAAAAAACTTACTTTCAAATCAGGCATGAAACCGCCCAAGCAGAAACTATTTCCGCAAGGCAATCACAAGGTAATGCTTGCTATTTACAAAAACAGAAAACGATATAAAAAGAAGCAGACACCTGAAACCACAACGGTAACAGGGAAAGTAAGTACCCACGCCAAGAAAATGCTGCGAATTGTTCCCATTTGTAGGTTTTGCTTGCCATCATTGGCGAGCATAGTTCCCGCTACACCAGAGGAAAGCACTTGTGTTGTGCTTACAGGGACAGAATAGGCAGAAGATAAGGCGATTGTACCTGCGGCTACTAGCTCTGCGACAGCTCCTTGCGAATAAGTCATGTGCGTTTTTCCTATTTTCTCACCAATCGTAACCACGATGCGTTTGTAACCTATCATTGTACCCATGCCAAGGCAGAGAGAAATTGCTAAGACTACCCAAAAAGGAGAATAGTGAATGATGCTTTGTATTTGTTCACCCGCTACTTCCAAATCTGGCGATTGATTTTTGGCACTTTTTAGTGCTTTGACTATGCTGGAAATTTCTACACGCACAAGTTTTGCATCTTCTTTATCGCTATCTACCAAAAGGTTTTTAAGATTTGCAATGCTGTTGTTAAGCATTGCCATTTGTGTAGGTGGAATAGTTATTTGAGCATCTTTTATTCCTATTTCGATTGTCTGCACTAAGGCAGGCAGTTTTTTGTAATTATCTGATTCTGTGTTTATAGCATAAATAGTAGGTAGGCTAAATATCAAAATTAACATTACTAAGCCAACACCTTTTTGCCCATCATTGTTGCCATGTGCAAAGCTAACGCCCGTGCAAGTGAGAAATAAAATTGCCCTTATCCATGTAGGCGGGCGTTTGCCTTTTTGTGGCTCTCTATAAAGGTCAGGATTTTTGATGAGTTTCTTTGTCAGAATAAGTAATAGGGCTGACAGTGTAAAGCCAATAAGCGGCGATATAAGCAAGGATAAGCCAATTTCACCCGCTTTGCCCCAGTTTACTCCAGAGCCAAAGACTTGATTGGGCAGCATCGAATAAGCCAAGCCAACACCTACTATAGAGCCGATAAGCGTGTGCGAGCTGGAGCAGGGAATACCGTAATACCATGTGCCTAAGTTCCACAAAATAGCACTTGTGAGCAGTGCCATCACCATCAATACGCCTTCCTTTGCCCCTAAGCCTATTTGCAAATCAGGCGGGAGCAGCTCCACAATGCCCATCGCAACCCCTATGCCTCCAAGCATTACGCCCATCATATTGCAGAAGCCCGACCAAACTACGGCGGGTACAGGCGGCAAGGAATTGGTATAGATGACAGTAGCTACGGCATTAGCGGTATCGTGAAAGCCGTTGACAAACTCAAAACCGAAAGCGGCTAAAAGCGTAATAATAAGGAGTACCAACAAGGTCGTTTCTAATTCAAACATATTTCAGTTCTTAATAATTAGTTTTTACTTTTAGAACTTGGCAAAATTAGTGAGATGTTTTGCAAAACAAGTATTTTTAACACAAAAGTAACAATGATTTAATATGACGCTTTTACTTTTTCGAGTCTTGCTTTCTCCAAAACGGGATTGGTAATATTTTCGTTTCTGAGGTCAGTTTCCACCAAGCCATCGCGCAATCTGACTATTCGGTGGGCATAGTGAGCGATGTCGTCCTCGTGCGTTACCATGATAATTGTATTGCCTTTTTTGTGCAGTTGGTCAAACAAATCCATGATTTCGTAGGAAGTTTTGGTATCTAAATTACCTGTAGGCTCATCAGCCAAAATAATACTTGGGTTATTTACCAATGCTCTTGCGATGGCAACTCTTTGCCGCTGCCCGCCCGAAAGTTCGTTTGGTCTGTGCTTTGCCCTATCCCCAAGTCCCACATTTACAAGTGCTTGCATAGCCATTTCATCTCTTTCGTATCTACTTATACCGGCATAGATAAGAGGCAGAGCCACATTGTCAAGCGAAGAAGAGCGAGGCAAAAGGTTAAACGTTTGGAAAACAAAACCAATTTCTTTGTTGCGAATTTCCGCCAGCTCATTTTCAGTCATATTGCTTACGTCCTTGCCGTTCAGCACGTACTCGCCACCTGTAGGGGTGTCCAAGCAGCCTACAATGTTCATCAGCGTAGATTTGCCCGAACCCGAAGGACCCATAAATGCTACATATTCACCTTTATTAATGGAAATTGTAACAGATTTAAGTGCCTCGATGACCTCGCTGCCCATTCTATATATTTTAGAAATATTATTAGTGGAAATGATTTCTTTTGCCATAATCAAGTTTAAGTTAATAAAGTGCAGCAAATTAGCAAAAAAAAATGTTCTTCTATATTTTTAGTTCAATAACTTATCAAACACCGAAAAAATTTATTGCCAAAGGCTTAAAAAGATGACATCTGTTTGTGAAAAATGTCATCTTTTTTCTTCTATCTTTGTTTGCAAAAATAAAGATAAAACATTAATTCAATGATACTTATTGCAGATAGCGGCTCCACAAAAACTTCTTGGCGTTTGCTCATGCCAAACAATAGCGTTTTGCAAGCCAAAACAGCAGGAATAAGTCCTTATTATCAAGACATGGAATCGATTATCCAGACCTTGAAAGACTTGTATGAGAGTCAGTTACGCCCCTCTTTGCTGTCGAATAGGGAAATCAAGCAAATTTATTTCTATGGCACAGGTTGCAGCACACCCGAACGCTGCAAAATAGTAGCGGATGCTTTGCAGCAAGTTTTCCCCTCTGCCCAAATCGATGTGCAGACAGACATACTTGGAGCTGCAAGAGGGCTGTGCGGGCAGGAGCAAGGCATTGCTTGCATACTCGGAACAGGCTCAAATGCAACACTTTATGACGGAAAAAACATAAGCAAATCGACAGTAAATTTAGGTTTTTGGCTTGGCGATGAAGGAAGCGGCGGCTATTTGGGAAGGCAATTAGTTACTGATTTTCTCAACAAGGAAATGCCCGATAATTTGTACCTGCTTTTTGAAAAAAGGCATCACCTCACTCGCAACGATATACTTGATAATGTGTATAAACCGTTCCCCAATCGCTATTTTGCATCTTTTTCTAAATTCTTATTTGACCATTTGAGAGAGGCGTATTGCTACGAATTGGTTTATAAGGCATTTGATTTGTTTTTCCAACGGCACGTCTGCAAATTTGAGCATTATAAAAACTACAAAGTCCATTTTACAGGTTCTGTGGCTTTTTATTACGCTAATGTACTGCGCCAAGTCGCTAATGATAAAGGAGTTACCTTACGAAATATCATGGAAGAACCTGCATCGGGTTTGGTTTTATACCATCAGAACGATTTGCTTTGAGAGATAGTTTATAACAACATTAAATATGAATTTGATGAAACTGAAAAAATATATTGCCCTAATTATCAGTGCCTTACTTTGGGTAGCTTGCTCAGGTGATAGCCAAGAAATAAGCACAGAGGGCAAAACACCTGAACAGGTTGCTCAGATACTCATAGAGCAGGAGATGAAAAAGTTGTATATGGGTTTTGGCGATTTGACACCGCTCAAATATAGCGACTGTATCATTATACCCTTGCAAACTACCTATACGCAGCCCAAAAAAGGATTAGATAAGTTAGACATTCGAAAAGATGATAAAGTGGTTTCACAAACTTGGAACTTACTTTTTTATAATCTTCAATCGCAGCAGTATCACCTATTAGATGAAAGCAAAGAATTTGAAATCCTTGCTTATGACGTAGATACGGACTCAACAAAAGCGATTTTTTATACTATCAGAGATGATAAAGCAAATAATGATAGCATTTTGGACGACAGAGATTTAAGCGTTTTATACACATCTGACCGTCAAGGCAAGAATTTTCGCCCTATCTCTCCTATAGATGCTCGCTTAGAATTTTACTATAAAAACCCTAAAACAAACGAGATGCTTTTGAATACTACCAAAGGAAAGCTATCTACATGGTACGAAATTGAGCTAAATAGACCAGATAGTTTGAGAAAAATATTTGCTGATGATTTCTTGAAAAACCTACAAAAATCTATTGAGCAAAGAATCAGCTTAGTAAAAGTGCTAAAAAATGAAACAGATAAAGCAAAACAAAAACGTATTGGCAAGCTAAATTTTGGTTATGTAGACACGCTGACAAAAAGCAATTTTCTCCGAATTCCTATCCTTTCTCACCAAACTGAAACAGACAAATCCTCTGGCTCTTATGGGTATGATTACGATGAAACAACGCAAGACACTTGGAATTTTTTATTTTATAGTTTCAAAGATAAAACTTACCACCTACTTACCAATGAAGAAATAGAAATCACAAGTCCAAACGACATCCAAGATGCCGTGATGCCTACAGATTATTTCTTTTACAATGTAATAAAAGACGACTATAATAAAGACAGTCTTTTAAATTACGAAGACCCCAAATACTTGTATATTTCTGATAATGATGGGCGCAATTTTCGCCAAATATCTCCAATAAATACAAGCCTACAAAGTTGGCAACGCATTGGAACAACCGATAAGGCAATGCTTTATGTCTTAGAAGACATTAATAACGACAAAAAATTTGACAAGCAAGACGAAAATTTTTGGTATGAAGTTTCTCTTAAAAACCCAAGTTCTCCAAAGAAAGTATTTGATAACCAGTTTATTAAAAAACTGAAAACTTCTTTTATTGAAAGAAAAACAGTGCAAAAATTGAATCAAAAAAATAAAGCTGACTAAAGAGTATCTTTGCTAAGGTCGCCAGCGAAAAGACTTCTCATCAACGGCTCGCATTGTGCAAAGTATGCCGTTCAAATGGTCGTACTCGTGCTGTAGTAGCTCGGCTAAGTCGTCTTGCATTGTCCATTCTCGGTTTTGCCAATTTTCATCTAAATATTTGATAGTTAGGATTTTATGCCTTTTTACTTTGACCAAAAGATTGGGAAAACTCATGCAATTGTCCCAAATCTCGAATACCTCATTACTCAAATAGGTGAATTCGGGATTAATGAAAACAATAGGCTTATCGATATTCATGTAAATTAGCCTTTTCATAATGCCTAATTGAGGGGCAGCAATCGCCCGCCCAAAGTTGTACTTTGCTCTTATTTCTTGCATAACATTGTGCAAATCTGCCACCCAGCCCGCTACCAAAGGCATTTCTGATTGTAAAACAGGCTCACAAACTTCATAAAGCAAAGGATTGCCAAGCAGCAATAAATCTTCTAATTTTTTCATAAGTCCTTTATTTTGTGTTTATTAAAATCTACATCTGCAAGTACGCAAGGAGCTCCATGCCCAATGCGACAGCTATATGAATAAATATCCCTCCAAATATACTTCGAGAATAATAGGCAATTACGCCCAAAATATACCCGCCAAAAAAAGAACCAATAGTTTCGGGCAGGGGCTTGCCAAAGTGAATGAAAACATAGACCGCCACCATCACCCAAATCGAGCCACTTCCTAAATATTTGGATAGGCTCAGGACAATGAACCCCCGAAAAAATAGCTCTAAGCAAACAAACTGGAGGCAATAAGTTAGCTCATAGACAGAAATGGTGATGGAAGTGGAAATCTGCCAATGCCACTCCGCTACACCTGCCACATAGCGTGGATAGGTATTCAGGAAATCTGCTTGCAAGGAAGCCCAATAGAGCAAGGGAAGCATGAGCATAAACATCAGCAAATAAGGCTGATACCTAAAATTTTGCTTTGAAAATCCATAAAATTTCCATTCGGGATTGGACTTGCGATGCTCAAAAAACCAGTAAAAAATAGGGAGTGCCAGATAAAATAGGCAGCACTCAATATTAAAAAATACTTTGTTAAAAAAGTAACGAGTAGCAGTAGGTAATTCTTTGGTTTCAAAAATATAGCCATACTGATTTAGAAATAAAATGCAGAGTATCAGAAAACTTAATTGCCAAAAACCTTTCTTTTTTAAAATATCAAACCTTGCCCCGTCCGTTTGGGGCTTGCACAAAAAAATATAGGCAAAAACAGTGGTAAAAAAAGGAAAAGTAAAAAATAATATTTTGAAAATGAAGGCATTACTGCTTGACTGAAAGTAAATATCTACATCAGTCATATACCTACAGGCAATGCAGGAAAAGACAAAAAACGGAAAAAAGCACAAAAAGAGAACACCTCTCCACCCTTGGTTGAAGTGTTCGAAGAGGTGTTTCTTTATATAAAAAACAATTTGATTCATCTATTTTTTATCCGTAGCAAACTTCTGCCTCCATTATTTCCATACTTTCAGATGCACTTTCTACAAAGCCTGTAAAGGCATAGTTTTCAAACACTTCCTCTAATATTTCTAATACATGGCTTTGGTTTTGCGCCTCTACCAGCCTTGTGCGATAGGGCTTGAAATCAGGCATATTTTTGAAATAAGCGGTATAGTGCCTTCTCATCTCAAAAATGCCGAGTTTTTCACCTTTCCAACGCACCGAAAACTCCAAATGCTTTTTGCAAACATCTACTCTTTCCTGTAGTGTCGGCAGTGCGTGCTTTTGCCCTGTGGCAAAATAGTGCTTTATCTCTCTGAAAATCCATGGATAGCCTATTGCTGCCCTGCCAATCATCATGCCGTCAATGCCGTATTTATTTTTGTATTCTAATGCCTTTTCGGGGGAATCTATATCGCCATTTCCAAAAATAGGAATGTGAATATCGGGCATATTTTTGACTTCAGCAATCCAACGCCAGTCTGCTACACCCTTATACATCTGTGAGCGAGTACGCGCATGAATTGTCAATGCCTGAATACCAACATCTTGCAAGCGTTTTGCTGCTTCTTTGATGTTGATGGTATCATTGTCCCAGCCCAACCTTGTTTTTACTGTAACAGGTCTTTTGCAAATTTTTACGATTTCCTCTGTGATTTTCTGCATTTTGGGAAGGTCTTTGAGTAGCCCTGCGCCTGCACCCTTGCAAGCCACATTTTTGACAGGGCAGCCATAGTTTATATCTACGAGTTCAGGCATTATCGCATCTGCCATTGCCGCCGCATCTCTCATTACTTCCACTTTATCTCCAAAAATTTGTATGCCAATTGGTCTTTCATACTCAAAAATATCTAATTTTTGAATACTTTTGGCGGCATCACGAATCAAGCCCTCTGCCGAAATAAACTCTGTGTACATCAAATCAACGCCGTTTTCCTTGCATACTGCCCTAAAAGGCGGGTCGCTCACATCTTCCATCGGGGCAAGCATTAGCGGAAAATCTGGTAAAATTACATCTCCTATTCTCATTTCTAAATTTTAATTTTTATATCTAAATCTGTCATATTTTTAAAGCCCTGACAGGTATTTTAGGCAAGTTTTTCTTCTTTTTTTTCTACTTTTTCTACTCTTTCTTCTTTTGGAATCCTTGCAATTTTAATACTTAGTACACCAAATAATATGGTCATTAGCGGGCTAATAATATTAAAAAAACAATAAGGCGCATACGTGAGTGTCGCAACGCCAAGCACACTTGCTTGAGTAGCTCCGCAAGTATTCCAAGGCACTAATACAGAAGTAACTGTTCCCGCATCCTCTAAGGTACGGCTTAGATTTTCAGGCTTTAAACCTCGTTTCCTGAATGTTTCGGCATACATACGTCCCGGCACTACTATAGCAAGGTATTGGTCGGAAGCTGTGATATTAAAAAATATACAAGTTCCTGCTGTTGAGGCTATTAGACCGCCTGCCGAATGTACCGAACTAATAATAGCTTGGGTAATGCGCTCCAACATACCGCTTACTTCCATGATGCCGCCAAATACCATTGCACAGATTATCAGCCAGATAGTATTGAGCATACCGCCCATGCCTCTAGTAGTAAGCAAATCATTTACCATCTGATTTTCAGTAGTAATTTGTATTTGTCCGTACATTGCTTTCATCACGCCCATATAGTAAATTTTGGCATTGCTGCCCTCTGTATTTGCTATTTTTGCCACTATTTCGGGCTGAAAAATGATAGCTGCAAGCCCTCCAAGCAACCCACCCACAAACAAAGCAGGTAGTGCGGGGACTTTTTTGACTATCATGGTAATAACCGCTACCGGAACAAGAAAAAGCCATAACGAAATATTAAATTCCTTTGCAATGGCATTTTGCACACTGCTAATGTCTGCATTTTCGGCAGTTGTAGAGGCAAAACCCCAGATGAGAAATATAAGTAATGTGATAGTGAGCGTAGGCACTGTCGTAAGTGCCATGTAGCGAATATGTGTGAATAAGTCCGTTCCTGCCATTGCTGGAGCGAGGTTGGTCGTATCTGATAGGGGGGACATTTTATCGCCAAAGTAAGCCCCTGAAATAATAGCACCTGCCACTACGCCCTCATCGATGCCCAGCGTTTTACCTATGCCAAGCAAAGCAACGCCTACTGTGGCTACTGTCGACCAAGAACTACCTGTTGCTATGGAAACAATAGCGCAAATCACGCAGGCAGCTACAAGAAAAATAGTAGGGTTCAATAAATTAAGTCCGTGATAAATCATGGCAGGGACAATGCCGCTTAGTAACCAAGTACCTGACAATGCACCAATTAGCAGCAGGATAAGCATCGCCTCCATGGAGGAAGTGATGCTACGCAAAATGCCATGCGTAATTGTTGCGAATGAGATACCTAACCTAAAAACAGCTATCAGCCCTGCTACCGAGCCAGCAAGCAGCAAAACTATCTGATTGGAGCCTGAAGTAGCCCCATTAGAAAAGACATAGACGTTCATCGCCAATAGTGAAATTAGAAAAATGATGGGGATAAATGCCTCCAAGAGGGTAGGCTTTCGTATGATTTTATTCATTTATTTTTTTAATAATTGGCTTAAATTTAGGTTTAAAAACAGGCTTTTCAGCAGTTGTATTAGGTACTTCAGTAGGCTTGTTTTCTACCTCTATTTTTTCTACTTTCTTTTTTTCTCTCTCCTCTGTTTCTGCTTTTCTTAGCATAGCTTCCTCATTTGTGATTTTGCTAAAAGGGAAATTGAGTTGGCGAATATCAAAAACACTGTAGTCATATTCATCAGTCATGGTGATGCACTCTGTAGGGCATACAGTAGTACAAAGCCCACAAAAACAGCACTTTGCCATGTCAATATCGAACTTAGTCGCATATAGGCGGACGGGAGTGCCGTCAGAAGTCGTACCTATCTGCTCTCCTGCTTTCAGCGATTCTATTTCAATACAATTTACAGGGCAAATCTTCGCACATTTATCGCAAACTATACAGTCATCTATCTCTACATCAAGCTGGTACCGTCCAACATCTGGCACAGGAAGTTTCTCCTTTGGGTATTGCAAAGTAACAATCCCTACCTCGTCAGTAAAATAGTTCTTGTCCGTAGCGGGCGTAGTATTCCTTAGCCGCTTGCTACGAATAGACTTCATAAAATGACGAAAAGTAAGGCGTGCGCCCGTAGAGAGCGTACCAAATGACTGTGTAATATTATCGAAATATTCTTTGGTTGTCATGTAAGTAGCCGTAATAATTTAATTGTACGTTCGCCTTTAGGCGAATAACTTGATTATCAACATATTCACCTAAAGGCAAATGTGCTTTTATTTTGTCCTATTACTTAATATTAATAATGCTCAAATTTTTTATTCCAATAGCTATTCAAGTAATAAAGCCCTACCCCAGAGAGAATAAAAATAATTGAGGTAGTCAAATAATCTTCAAATAAAATAATATAACGACCCATTAGCCAAACTAATAGATAAAAAATACCTCTCATAAAATCTCCTTTTTCCTGTATATCGATGCCATGATAAATTTTCCATACACAATAGGCAAAGAAAACTACATTCATGGAAAGGAAAATAGTATTGGTATATACTTTTAAACTTTCTGGACTTGGGTTAGCAAAAGAAAGAAATAGAGCAGGAATAAAAAATAAGCCAACCATGAGGAAGGCAATATTCATTTTTGCCCTGCTACTTTTATTTGTATCGATGCTCATGCCTTGCCAATGCAACACACAGGCAATGATAAGCAAAGCATAAAAACTTGTGGGAACGCCATTCGTAGCTATAGAACTTGCTACCTCACTTACCACGTCCTCAAAAGTAAATAGATAGAAGAAAAATACAATAATAGTGAGCAAACTTGCTTGGAATGTAACCGCAAATTTTCCTGCATAATCTTTTTTGATGAAGTTAAAAATGCTAAGAAACAATAAAATATACGCCCCAAAAAACAAAGGCATCAATTCAAATTCGTATATTCTTTCCAAACGACTTTCCTCAACAGTAATGATGAGATTTACCAAAAACATATAGAAACTGCCTAACATAAAAAGCAAATCGAGCCAATGCGGATTCCGATAGACAAAGTAAGCAAAGGCGAGCATGAGCAGAGGACTCCAAAGTGAAAACTGCAAAAATTCGTTTTGCCAAAAAAGCCAAAGTAGAAATAATGCTTGGAGAATGACCGCCAAAGAAGTGCTTCGGAAGAAGAAAATGACAGGCAAAGAGCCAATAATCCACCACAGTACGCCATCAGGGTAATAGGCTGAAATATGGAAAATTTGTGCTTGTAGGGCGATATTTGCCCCAAAAACTAAAGAAGCAAAAATCATTGCCAAGCGAGCAGAAACCTCCTCTCCTTG
>Ga0163144_10028008_pt1 | contig 10886 bp, 13 predicted proteins | sample OliLak19BULKMAT1_FD_123175 | JGI IMG/M metagenome (GOLD analysis project Ga0163144, IMG submission 123175) | Freshwater microbial mat bacterial communities from Lake Vanda, McMurdo Dry Valleys, Antarctica - Oligotrophic Lake LV.19.BULKMAT1 | ecosystem: Environmental > Aquatic > Freshwater >... | reverse complement strand
TCTCTGGACGCGAATTCATTGAAGGCTGTTTCTAATAAAGTCCTGGGTCTTGTTGAGTATACCTTCCCTGTGGCTCTCGATGCTGTAACTTTGTCTGCAGTGTTTCAGCATCCCGACTCTGAAAAATACACTCCTCGCCTTAAATGGGTGGACGCTAAAACGGGTGCAAAAATTGCAATTGCCCCAGCTCAAAAAAACTTCGACATCGAATACTTTGTAGCTTGGGATTCAAATCGCGAAGCTCCAGCATTTTGGGCTTGGCAAGATTCGGCCAGCGGCAAAGCTCTCGTGAAAGTTGAAAAGAAGGGCAACTCATTTGCCCTAGTCAAAGGTTCTCGTTTTGAAGCTTCGGAAGCTCTTTTAGCGACTTTTAATAATGAGGACGTTGCCACCAAATGGCTCATGGTTCAAAATACTCAGGGCCGGTTGGAGCTTTATGGCAACTCTTTTGAGCTGGTTGAGAGCCTTCCATTCCCTGTCGGTATTCGCACACTTGCGAGTATTCAAAAACTCAGCAAACAAGTATGGCTTGTTGAGGGAGTGACACCCCAAGGACTCCATCAAGCCTATTTGTTCCATCAAGGTTTGAAAGAATGGAAAGGCCCTCTGAGCCGAAGCCCCTGTCGTAACCCCACTATTCAATAGGCATCTCTGCCTCTTTGTGAATATCCACACGAGCGGGGAACAGAAGGCTTAAGAAATTAATACAACGTGTGCATATAGCGTCCCCGCGCATGCCACGTTGTATTAATTTCTTAAGCCTTCTGTTCCCCATTGATGGAGAGGTTTATTGAATGGCTTTCTGTGTGAAGAGCTGATCTTTGAAGGCGGCCCATTCGTGCAAAAGAATGTGATAATTGCCAAAGGCCTCGATCGCGGCCAGTTCTGATTCAAACATGAGGTTGTAGTCTTGAATGAGGAGGCTCAGGTCGATGCGTCCTTGGCGATAGTTGCGTTTCTGTGCTGCGAGCAGGGTGCGGTAGTTTTCTTTGGCTTTACGAGCTGAAATAGCGATTTGATAGGCCGAAGAGAGTTGGCGAGTGTAAGCTCGCTGATTCATGGAAATGGCACGCTGAGTGAGTGCCTGCTCATTTTTTTGAATCTGGTAGCGATTCATGATGTCGCCGATTTTCGAGCGAGTTCCACTGTTTCCAAAACGGAAACCAAATTCGAGGCCTAAGTAGTAGCGAGGTCTTTTAGCGCTTAAAGTTTCCGAAAAGCTTCGACTGGCTTTGGAGTCGACACCATTCCAAGAGGCTTCGCCCACGACATTGAGTAGCGGCAAATCTTCGAGTTTGTAGGAACCTCTTTCGGCATCTAAGGCATCCAGTTGCATTTGAGAAATCTTGCTCAGGCGAAGAGCCTGACCGTCCACTTCGGTGTTGCTTGGGGCAGGAGGAATCACCGTAGGAATTTTGAAGACGGGGTCTCCTTCGGGAACTGATTCGTCCATGAAATCAAAAAAACGTTCGGTTTCTGAAAGATACTGCGCTGAAGAGGCTTTAACTTTTTGTTGCTGGGCTTCAAGACCCGCCTCAGCTCGAGCGAGGTCGCCAGCGTCAGCTAGACCTAGTCGACGTTTCTCTTTGGCACTGTTCAATAGTTCTTCGTAAATTTTACGAGCTTCAAGTGCGAGTTGCAGACGCTCGTAGGATTTATAGGTCACCCAGAACTGGGAAAGATTTTGAAGAAGAAGTTCTTCACTTTGCTCAGTGGCGAATAGTTTTTGAGCTTCGTCAGATCGCTCTGCCGCTGCTATTTTGAGGCGTTGCGATCCACCCAACGCGTTGTATATGAGGTTCTGCTTTGCGATGAGAGTGACACGGTTTTCAACCACTGAAGAGCTACGAAGTGATGAGGTGAAAGGATTGAGTCGACTGTCCTGTTGAGTGTAAGAATATTGCAACTCGACATTGGTTCCTGTTGAAAAAGTTTTCTTCAGGGAAGATCCAAAAATAAGAGTTTGGTCTTCAAGGTTGTTGAGTCCACTTAGAGATTCAGCGCGGCTGATTTCGCTACCCAACTGGATTCCGAGTTCAGGATCGTAAAGTCCTTGGAGAGCTCCGATTTGAGCCTCTGTGCTACGTGCTCTGAGTTGAAGATTTTCTAGTCTCAATCCTCGTTTTGAAAAATTTTCAAAGACATATTCTGGAGATATATCTTCTGGAATACCCACGGTGGCGTGCGCCGTGGAGGCCGTCCAAATCATTCCCGATAGAGCTGCTGAAGTAAATAGAAATTTGTTAGAGCGCGATTCCCAGAGCCAATTGGGCATGATGAGTTTTTCCTTTCGATTTAGCGTAACTGCGGTAAAAATATTTCATTCCAAAACTGATTTGTTGGGACACGAGCGCGCGGGCTTGAAGGCCGGCTCCCAAGAAGTTTTCGCTGAGTGATGTGCTCAAAAGATCACTCTTTTGTGAGGTTTGCGATTGAATAAGGCGACCATAGGACCCAGTTGCCCCCACCCAAATCTCCGTATTCCAAGAATTGATTAACCCCACATTTCTTTCGAGGAGAAGGTCGAGTTCGGGTTTGATGACGTGGAGTCTTACGTTTTCAGAGCCGCTTGAGCCTGGAACATCGAGTTGGTAGTTGTGAAAACTCCAGGCGAGTTGAAGCTCAAGAGCTGATTGCCACTTTGTGCCCCACAGATCTTTGAGTGTGGAACCAAACCACCAGCTTAAAGAAGTCATAACTGCGAGGGAGGATTCGAGATTATCGAGAGAAAATGGGCTGAGTGATGAAAATTCCAATGTGCCTTGTGGCTTTTGATTCTCTACACCCATCTCAACAAGCCAGCTCGAACGTTGGTTGTCTCTTGAATCTTCGGGAAGAGTCGCTTGAAGGTAGTTGGCTGATTCTTCTTGCACCGAGAGGGCGACTTGTTTGTCTTTGGAAATCGTTTTGTTTTTGGAGCTGGAGGCTATCGAGAGTTCTTTTCGAGCCGTTTCACTCAGGCTGGAGGGAGAGTTTCGGGGGACTTTTTCAGATCGGGTTATTTGTCCATTTGAGACAAGTGCGAGGGAAGAGCTTGAAAAGATAAGGACTCGTAGAATTTGCTTCATACTTGCTTGATACATAGAGTCAAACCCGTTAAACAGTCAATTAAATTCAGGAGAGTGCAAAATGCCAATTTTCAAATTTTTAGCTCTTATTCTTAGCTTCACTTCAGTTTTGTTGTTGAGCTCTTGCTTGGGAGAACTCCCTCCTTCCGACAATGCTCAAGAAATTGAGAGTTACGAAAAACTTCGCAAGGTATATTCGGCAATCGAAGGCGTCTACGAGGGCGTGCTCACCGATAGTCCTCAGGGAGAGCTCGACATTCCCGTTCAGTTGAAAATTTTTATGTCTGACGAACCTGTAGGTCGAAACGAAGACGGTGTGACTCGATTTGTGCCTGTCCTTCAGGCTTATTACCGTCGTCTTGATATCGACGATGTTCGACGTAACTATTTTGTTAGGTCGGTACGTTACTATGAAGAATCTGGTCGTTTGCTCATGGCAACTGAAGAAGACATGCAGTCGGGGGTTCCGGGTGTCGGCTACCTCTCGATTCAAGGTCGATTGTTGCAAAACGGTAACTTTGAAGGAAACCTCTCAGACCACCGTGGGCCTCAGGGTAAATTACTTCTTCAAAAGCTTGCCAGTTCGATTGAGGACCTGTAAACAAATTTCACTATGACAAGCGCAGTATTAAACAGGCTGCCTGTAGATCGCACCACTAAGAAGAAGCTCTCAAAAGCAGGCCAAAAAACAGCTGATGAAATTTTATCAGCAGCAGAAAAATTATTCACCCTTAAAGGGTTTAAGGGCACCACTCTCAAAGAAGTGAGTGAAGAGTGTGGTGCTAATACTGCACTGATCAGCTATTACTTCGGAGGCAAAGAAGGCCTTCGCGATGCCGTTTTCCAAAAACATGTCGACAACGCAGGCTCTGGTTTTGCAAAACTTTTCAAAACCGAAGTTTCCACTTTTGATCGTGAGCGGCTTAAGGGGCTAATCTCTTTTTTCCTTCAACAAGGACATGAGGACGATACCATGTTCCGATTGGTTCTTTGGTCGATGATTGATGCTGGAGACTTGTCTGATCGCATGACTCAAATGATCTGGCAGCCTTTCTTTGATCGTCTTCGCGACATTCTTGTGCATGTGTCAGGCGGAGCTTTGAGTCCAGCAAACGCCGAAGTTCGGGTTTGGTTGATGATGCAATCAGTACACGGCTATATTCAGTGTCGCTGGCATTCGGCCAATCACATGAAGTTCATAGATAACAACGAGACTTTCTTTAATAACTATAGAAATTTGATTGTTGAGGATGTCATCGATAGTGTCTTGAGAGCGTGAAAACAGCTCGATTCGCACTTTATTCCTTAACTTTGTGTGCCCTTTTTAGTGCTCCTGCGCGAGCCATGGACATGATTGATTTATATAAATCTTTTCAGTCTTGGGGCATTCGCTGGAATGGCTATCGTAGTGAGCGAATAAATATTGATTTGCCCAGCGGAAAAAAATGTCGTGTCGCCTATACGGCTCATGTGAATCCAAAAGTTGAAAACTTTACTTTGCTTCTTCATGGATTGGGCGACAGCCGCTACTCGTGGTGGAAGTGGATTGTTCGTTATGAAGATCATCCTCTCTTTTCAAGTTTTATTGCAGTGGATTGGCCTCAACATGGAGATACCAAATGTGAAAGCGCTTTAGAAATGGATGACATCACCGAAGTTTTGGACAGGACGATAAAAAAAATCGGACGCCCCATTAGTCGTATTATTGGAAACTCACTAGGGGTTTTACCAGCTGCTTATTTGGCCAAGCGTTATCCTCAAGCACAACAAATTTGGATGACCCCTCCTCTCTTGAATGAAAAGGCACTGAAGGAAGTGAGAGCGGATGTGTTGGGTATCGACAGCAACGCTGAAGTGCAGGTTTTCATGAACCGAGTCTTAACCGAAGATCGCGACATCCCCAATTTCTTAAGAAGTGAATTTTTAGAACGTATTCAGAATTCTCAAAGAGTTTTGAGAAAATTGAGTATTAAAAAAGTTCAGAAAGATTTGTTCGCGCGCAAGTATCATAAGCTATTGGTGATTGCGGCTTCGAAGGATGAGCTAGTGCCTCCTCAAGAATTGGACTCTCGAGTTGCGCCGTTGGCCGCTTACCCCATTAAGTATGTGCCTTGTGGTCACGACATCTTGAGACACTGTGGCGAGGACGTGAAAATTCTGGTTGAGCAAACTCGTTACGATCTTCAGAAGGCAAAGTACTAAGCATCTATGGCAACTCAAGAATCGATCACTCCTAAGCTTTCTGAAATTAAATACTCTTTAGAGATTGATGAAGAGGGCTATCCGATATTTAGCGGATTGCGTATTCATGACGAGGAAGTTCTGAAAGACATATTCCAGAACTTGCAACGTGTTCAGCCCGATCTTCCGAAGTCTAAAATTGTTACTTGTTTGGAAGGGCACAAATGGGCATGGATCGATTCCTTTGATGCGCCTTTGATTGTTCAAGATGTGGAGTTTGCCACCGATAAATCTAGTGATCAAATTAGCGATCCCACTGGCGATCCCAGAGTGGAATTGCACTTTTTGGGTGATTTGAGTTTTGAAGTCGCTCTTAAAGACTTGTCTACAGATGAATGGGATCGTTTACATTGTTATGTGGGAGAGCAGCAGTTCCCTGCTGTATTTTCTCGTAAGGCACAGGCGCGTTTTTTGAACGAGTGGATGGATCATTCTGAATCCAAAAAGATAGATTTAACTCTTCACCGTTTTCGTGATCCTGCTCTTGAAAGAGAAAAAAAAGAATCGGTTTCTTCTTCGAGCACTTGGGACAAAGCTTATCAGGCGCAGGATATGGGATGGGATTTAGGTGAGGCGCACCCTCAACTGAAGCAATCTCTTGAAGATTTGAAGCAGTGTTTTCAAGGCAAAAATTCTTTGTGGGTTCCGGGAGCCGGACGCGGTCATGATGCCGTGTTTTTTGCCCGTGAGACTCCAATGAATGTGCATGCTTTTGATTTTTCACCTGAGGCGGTGTCCGAGTTCAGTAAGGCCTACCCGGACTTTCAGTCCAATCCGGAAAAACGATTGAAATATGAATGTGTCGACATGTTTAATATTTTGAAGGCCACTCCTGATGCGAGTGTGGATGCCCTATTTGAGCACACGTTCTTTTGTGCCATTTCTCCCATTCAAAGAGCTGAATATGTTGCCGAGATCAAAAGAGTTCTTAAACCGACGGGTTTGTGGTTTGGAGTATACTTTCTATTGGAACATAAGGGAGGAGCTCCCTTTTCGCTGACTCAGTGGGAATTGCGTGAGTGGGTTCAAAAGAGCTTCAACATCAAAGCATGGGAACGAATTAAAGAAAGTCCTAAAACAAGAGCTCATAAAGAGTTGTGGGCTGTTTTTGAAAAGATCTGAGCTGATTTTACTTCTTAGGTCCTGTGGATTTTGCTAAGCGAAGGGTATGGCCACAAGCATTTCATTTCAGAAATCTTCTTCATCAAAATTAAAGAGATTGGGTTTCTTGCCTAGATTCGGATTCACCCTCGATTTTGCTGGCTACGAGCTTAATTATCGTCAGGCTTCGATTTTTGAAGCCTTGGTTAATTTGAAAGAGCGTGGGTTCTCATTGAAAAATCTGCTGGATGTTTCAATGGAGCAGCTGTGTGAGATAAAAATTAAGCCTGAGCTTGCTCCTGATGGGGTGATGCAAGTTGAAACAGTTGAACCGATAGAGGTTTGATATCCTAAGAAGGAAGTTTCACTTCTAAAACGTGGGCTTCGAATAATAAGTTTTCACCCGCTAGAGGATGATTGCCATCCATAATTACAAAAGCTTCATTGGCTTCGACGATTCTAAAAAGTCGGTTTTTTTTGTCGGGGCCTAGAGTTTCGAAGCTCATACCTTCTTGGAAATGTTGTACTTTTTGTGGGAGCTTTTTGCGGGCGATGCGGATGCGCCATTGCGGATCGTATTCGCCGAAGGCCATGTTGGCGTCGATCCATTTTTCGAGTTTGGCGCCTGCTTCAAGGCCATTGAGGAGCATTTCGAGAGCGGGATGTAGGGTGCCAGTGCCGACGACAAATTCGAGAGCTTCAGCACCATCTGTTGTGTCGATCAAAAGATCTTCGGTGCTGAGTGTGTAGTCGAGGCGTACCAGAACGCCCTTTTCGATTCGTGTCATGCTGCAGTCAAAGCCAACATTAAAGTTGGGTGGCTTTGTATCCAATCTTGTCCATGGAAAGCAAAACTTTGTCCACAGAACATGTCTTTGTAGGACAAGCGAAGGTGACGGTCTTGGTCTCGACATCGATTTTAACGTCTTTGATGGAGTATTCCGTCTTGAGAGTTTTTTTGATTTTTGAAGCGCAGCTAATGCAGCTCATTTTGGAGACATGAAGTGCGACTTTGTCTTTGCTATTTTCGGCTACGGCTCTAGAGATATCGGAGGTTTTTTCTTGAGAGGCGTGGGCGCCCTCTTCTTCTGCACATTCGGCATGGGCTTGTAATGAAACGAACAAGGTCAATGTGAGAGTCAATAATGACAGAGAAGCTAATTTCATGAAGTAGAGACTATCTCCAATTGAGAGAACGATCAACGAGGTTTTGCTTGTGGCAAAATCTCGTGTTGAGAATATAATTCTTCAATAGATGAGTCTCTTAGAAACGGCGGTGACGAGGTCTACCACGACGACGGTCGGTACCGGAACGAGGCGGGTGTTTAGGGTCGTAGAGCACACTTCTTACGGTTGCGTCATTTTGGGTGGCGTAAGAGATGTAGCCGCGCATATCCCATGGGGCGACGCTTAGGAGGCTCGCCTCTTTGATGATGGAATTTTTGCGAGCCAGTTTGAGGCCGTCCTCGATGGCGGGATCAAAGATGCCTTTTTGAATGGTGACCAAGTACTTGAGTGATTTTTTGCTGGTGGCCTCGGGAATGAGGTTGCGATCAGAACCCACAACAGTGGCGCCGAGACCATAGATGCCATCGATAGCCACCATCATCCAGCCTGCAAGGCGTCCGAGAGCAGGTTTAACTTCGTAGTTGAGCTCAAGGCGTTCAATAAACACATCGGCCATAAAGATCATGTTCCAGAGTTGGAGAAGTCTCTTTTGAGGACGCCATGAGCCCACGATTTCCAGATGAGTCGAAGCCATGAGATCTCCGGGGGAAGGCATTTCGCGTTTCCCAACACCTACGAGTTTAAGAAGCTCAAAAACTTTGCTTGAACGGATTTGTGCAAATTTGGGAGTGAGTTCGTTGATCTCTAGGCCTGAGGCTTCGGCATAGGCTCTGAGAACAAGCTCCGAGCAGAACAGCTTTGATGGGTCTTGAACGTTCATTTCGATGTCGTAGCCGACTTTATCGGTGACCCATTTTTCGGCGATTATAGCGGCGCGACGGGCAACTGCTGGGCGTGCGGACTTGTTCTTCCAGCGAAGGACGAGAACTCCGTTGAGTTCTTCGTTGCTGAAATAGTCAAAGTCGTTGCTGATCACGCCTTTTTCGATAATGGCTTCCATCGTTCGGAATCCCTGACTATCTACGCGCACCATATAAGCGTGGGAGTATTTTTTCTGGGGGAAAGTGGACTGGGTGATCATTGAGGAAATCCAACTGGTGCCCATCGACAGAAGGATGTCTCCGTCTTCAAATGGAAAGTCGGCAAATTCCTCTGCATCTAGGAAATCGTGAGTTTCCGTTGAGAACCAAGAGGCTTTTTGACCTGCAAGGTTGAGGCGTTCGCGTATCAGGTCTTCAAGATAGGCGATGAGAGCGATTGTTTTTTCTTTCTCAAAATCGGGTTCTACGCTTTGAATTCGCTCAATCTTGAGGCTGTGTATTTTGTCGAAAAGCTCGGCATTGAGAGTGTCGGGATGAGAGGCAAGAAGGCATAGGAAGAACTTGTCACGGGCTTGGGTGTGGTCATCGAGCTGATTGACACATTCAGAGGCTACTTTTTTTGAATTTAAGCTTTGTCCCTGACGAATTTGGAAAAAGTAATCTTCGGCTTGGTGGACCACATTTTCTGAGATTCCCATTCGCGTGAGAATCCTTGTTTTGGAGGCCTTCACATGATCTTCGAGTTTTGTTTGTGATGGGTTCCACACCACGGAATCAAATTCAGCTTGGGGACCATCAGCTGAAGAAGGTGTTCTCTCAGAGACTTGAGAGGCTCCCACGAACAATGCGATGGCAATCAATCCTAGGCTTAGGGCCGAAAGAGTGAGATTGCGGTTTGATTGAGAAATTTTGTTTCGTAAGGAATTCTGAAGCTTCATGTTGCCATTTGAAATGCAACACGGGTGCCACAGTTGGATCTGTAAATTGCCGCGTGTATTCGGTGCTTTAGAGGGTGTTTTTAAATGATTTTTTTAATGTGGGTGTTAGGAGAACTGGGTGATGTCTATAAATTAGGCATCACCATTCGGCTCGAGGAGGCAGGGAGCACAAAATGGCTTCGGCGTTACCACCCGATTGAAAGCCGAACTTGGTGCCGCGATCGTAGGCCAGATTGAATTCGGCATAGTGCCCTCTCATCTTCAGCATAAGGGATTCGTCCTCGTGGGTGAAGGGGAGTGAGATACGTTTTTTGTAGATGGGTAGAATCGCTTTTATGAAGTTGTCTCCCACGGCTTTCCACATAGAGAAATCGCGCTCGATGTTGCCTGTGTTGAGATGGTCGAAAAATATTCCGCCGACTCCACGTTCTTTATTGCGGTGAGGAATAAAAAAATATTCAGCGGCTTTTTTTGAGTATTCGGCGTAGAGGTCTTTGCCGAAGGGATCGAGAGTTTCTCGTGCGATGTTGTGAAAGTGTTGAGTGTCTTCTTCAAAAGGGAAACCCATGGGTGTGAGGTCAAAGCCACCTCCCCACCATTGTTTCTCAGCCGTTTCTAGATAACGTATGTTGAAGTGCACTGTAGGTGCTTTAGGATTGCTCATGTGGGTGATGAGGCTCACTCCTGTGGCAAAAAAAGGACCCATACCATCTTGCATGGGGAAGTTGGGGCCCGCAACACCCGACCAGTTGACGGCTGCTTTTTCAAAAGTCTTTCCACGAATCACAGACATCTCACCGCCGCCCGAACCCTTGGTGTAGTCCCAAGTTTTGCGTTCAAAACGTTGGGCACCTTCTTCGACGGATTCAAATTCGGAGATGATGTGGTCTCTCAGTCCTTTGAGATAGGACACCACTTGATTTTTGAATTCGGGAGAAACTTTCATAAAGCTTATTTCTTGAAGAATCCCTCTTTGTCGAGAGTTTGAAGATGAAGCCAAGCCGATTCAGCTGCGATGTCTGGGGTGATGCCTTTGGCTTTGTACTTGTTCATCCATGCGATGGATGCAGATCCAGAAAGTCCCATCATCTGAGCGGTATAATTTTTGATTTTACTCTTGTCATAGCCTTCAGCTTTATAGGTGGCGTTGTGGCGAATGGCTCCCATCTTGATGAGATTGAGGGTGGCTGCTTTCATGTTATCCATGAATTTAGCTGAGTCTTTTTTATAGGCTGCATCTCCACCGAGAGCTGCATAAACTTTCCATGTTTTGGGTTTGGAGAGATCGGCTGCATCTTTAATATTGCCACCCTCGCCCGTGATGCCGTGGCAGAACATGCATGAATTGGCACCTTCCACATTGAAGAGGCCTTTTCCCATTCCTGAGGAGGAAGTCGCTTGTGCGTAAAGGTTGGATGAGCCTATGGCAGTTGCGCTTAAGATTATGAAACTGAATTTGGCGATAATTCTACGTGATGCTTTCATATGAAATAGATTTCACTCCTTTTGATGCTTTTGTCTAGCTGCATTCAGGCTATGGAAAACTTTAATGTGGAAACCCCCTAACGGCACTGTTTGTTGGAGGCGCT
>Ga0163144_10028006_pt1 | contig 10887 bp, 10 predicted proteins | sample OliLak19BULKMAT1_FD_123175 | JGI IMG/M metagenome (GOLD analysis project Ga0163144, IMG submission 123175) | Freshwater microbial mat bacterial communities from Lake Vanda, McMurdo Dry Valleys, Antarctica - Oligotrophic Lake LV.19.BULKMAT1 | ecosystem: Environmental > Aquatic > Freshwater >... | reverse complement strand
TTCAGAACAATCTTTATTGCAGCAGCTGCTGGAGCAGTTGTGGCCTATTTTCTAAAAAAAGACGATAACAAACTAAGGAGAGAACTCACAGATAGTTACGCAAAAAGATTAAAGGAAATTTCGCATCATTTGAAAGCCAACGTTGGTGGTGTAGATAAATACAAATCGAAGCTTACAATTTAATTACTGCAACTATATGCCATTCAAAGACTTTATTTCGATCTGGCTTTTGAATGGTGTATTTTTTTTTGAATCAGCTATCAAAAATTGCTTACTATCCATGTACACCGACAAATTCACTCTGAAGAGGCTTCGCACTCTAGCCGATTTAGATAGATTAAAAAATAATATCAATGCCATCGAAACGGTTTATCTTGCCACGATAAACAAGGAAATGAATCAAATAGTGATAATGCACGAAGGCAGATTTTCCAGAAAGCAATTTGCAAGAAAACTAGCTTATTTAGGCTATCCAGAGCACTCTCCAGCCATTCCTTTTTCAAACCGAGTAAAATTTTATGCCAATTCAGTTCTAAAGCAGGTGAATGAAAGACTGCTCTTCCTGAATCTATTTGCATAAAAAAATAATCAAAATTCCCCATTGGATATGAAGCAATTCGGAAACAGAAATTTTAATTTTGATGCTATCAAAGCAAAATTGGAATTTATCAGAGAAAACAACATTATATTTCTAGATAGCGAGTTGGAAGAGGTGCTAACTAAGCTTCCTGCAAAAAATACCGAGAAGGAATATGGTAGAATTAGACACCATTCCTCCGAAGGCTGACAATAGAATTAGATTCAAAATACCTCTCCTATTGAGACCCAAATGCCCCATGAGCCCTCTATGCCGCGGGCATAATCGAAGGCGAAATTAGTACGAGAATCTCGGTTGATCTTAATCCTTAATCCCCCACCCAAGGCAGGTAAAATTCTCATATTTAAGTTGGTTGTAGGTGTTGGAAATGCAGTTGCATTCGAAAAAATAACCCCACCAATTAACCCATTTTTCATCAGATTAAACCTGTATTCGCTCTCTAAATACAACATATTTTTGCCAGTGTATCGCCCTTGAATGTAGCCTCGGGCGGTCGTAGAATTTACATCCCAACCCACTGAAGGCAGCCCTAGATATGGTGGGTTGCCCGAAACAGTGAACCACGCAAGTCCCCAAAAGCACAAAATTTGATTTTTTCTCTTATTCAAACTAATGTATTTACGCCCGTCTAGATACACCGATTGCCAATTTTGGTCACTGCCTATCCACTGGCCATTTACTCTGAAAATTGCGTTCAAATAATTGCCTTTTTGAGGGTTTATGGAGTTTGACCTGTCATCGTACAAGGCATTGAAAGTGACCCCAGACGACACCGAAGATCCCGCGGTACCCTCCTTATAAGCCCTAAACGCCTTACCGCCTTCGGAATCGGGGCTTTCATCGCTTATTCCTCCATGATAATCCCAAGCATAGCCCAAACCCAGAAATATTTCGGCATTGATTTTTCGCAAAATATTCTGATGAAACCGGATATAATTATAGGTAACTAGGTTACGGTCACCTTGCTTGCTATTGGCTCCAAGTCCAAAAATTGGCTGAGGATAATAGTAAAATCGATAGTCGCCTTGCAGGTTGTATTTATTTCTTGCCGTCCATATTATAGCTCTGATTGGAAAGGTAAATTGATTGTTCAAATTGTAAAAAGCTAAAAAATTAAAATTTGAAAGCTTTGTGTTTGTATCCGAACCCAAATAAAAGGCAGCATTTGTGGCTGTGATAATTGCATTTCTAGCCACAGGATTGCCAGTTGGGAAAAACGACCAATACACACGTCTGGGTTTTTTGAGCTTGGAAGGTGGTGAACTGCTTTTTTTTGAAGAAAATGTATAGATGAAAAGATCTACAAGGTCAGTCTCTCGGTAGTAAATTGAATCTCTGGTTTCTGGATGCATCATTTCCTTAAAGAACATCTTGGTTGAATCAGGCAATTTGTAGTGCATTACGTTGTAAAGAGTACTGTCTTTTAGTTCCTTCTTTAGTGTGTCTTTTTGTAATGCTGAGGTATCTATTATTGCCTCATTTGGCTTTACAAATGAAGGTTTTGCAGGTGTTATAATCTGTTTCGTTGCTGGTTTATTTGTATTTTTAGGCGGAGTAAATTGACCAGTTTTAACTCCTTTATTTTGTTTTGGCAATGATTTTGAATACTGTTTCAAATTCTTTTTTTGTGCATTTACTTCGCTGGTCGAAAAATGTAATATTAAAAGAAACAATGGAATCATCAGATTTTGGCTCACTTTGTTATAGGTTTGCAGGTTTTAATTAGCTACTCATGAAAAGCAAAACAAAATAATGCCAAGATTGAGATTTGCCAGATGCTGGGCAGTACCAATGGACTGTCTTAACTTAATAAATAGAAAAAAATAGAGAATGAGGTTATATTTACTAACACATGGCGACAATGGAAGCATATTTGAAAAACACAAAAGTAAAATACCAAAACTTAGGCTTGATTGATTATAAGCAAGCTTGGGATTATCAGGAGGCCATTTTTAAGCAAATAGTAGATTTGAAGATCTTAAACAGAGAATTGGTTGAAAATCTGCAATCGGTTACGCCAAACTACATCTTAGCATGTGAACATCCGCATGTTTATACTCTAGGCAAAAGCGGAAAAAGAGAACACTTGCTGGTAGGCGAAGACCAATTAACCAGCATGCATGCACAATACTATGAAATCAACCGTGGGGGCGATATTACTTATCATGGTCCTGGTCAATTGATCGTTTATCTTATTTTAGATCTAGATAATTTTTTTACTGATATTCATAAATATTTGAGGTTGCTCGAAGAGGCTGTTATTCAAACCTTAGCTGAATTTAATATTAATGGGCAGCGGAGTGTTGGCCTTACAGGGGTGTGGGTAGACTCCCATAGCACAAATGCTAGAAAAATATGTGCCATGGGCGTGAGGGCTAGTAGATGGGTGACAATGCACGGTGTTGCCCTCAACGTAAATACCGATCTGGATTATTTCAATAATATTATTCCCTGCGGAATTCAAGACAAATCTGTGACGTCAATGGCTAAAGAAATAGGATACCAACAGAACATGAGTCATGTTGAAGTTGTACTCATTGAAAAATTGGCAGCTATATTTGGGATGGAAATAAATACCTAACGTAAATAAATAGCAACTCCAATCTTGTTCAGCCAATCAATTGCCAGTTTGTTTAAACACTACTTTTTTCAATAAGCTTAAGTAAAAATAGCCAATAATTCCCGAAAGGGTGGAAGCTAACAGAATCGATAGCTTGGCTGTTTCAATATAACTCTCATTATTGGGAATACTTTTAAATGCCAAGCCAGTTACAAACATCGACATTGTAAACCCAATGCCTGCGACCCAAGCCATTCCGTATATAAATTTCATATCCACATCATCTGGCAGTTTTGCAATTTTGAATTTTACAGCCGCCCATGTAGTAAGCCATATTCCTGTTGATTTCCCAAGCATCAAACCGCATAAAATGCCTAGTGAAACAGGCGAAAATATATTTGAAAGCGCATCTGTATTAATAATTACTCCTGCATTGGCAAAGGCAAAAAGTGGCATGATAACATAACTCGAAATAGGGTGAAGAGCCACCAAAACGTTGTGCAATGGAGATTCCATTTCTGTACTTGCTACTTGTAATTTCTCAATCAGCTCGCCTCTCACCAGCTTGTCCGTATTTTTGGGGTTTTCAAGCGCATAGAAGTATTGCCTTACCAGCTTCATTTTTTCCTCAAATACATTTTCCCAGTCGCTCAGCCTAAATGGGACTGCAAAGGCAAATACCACCCCTGCTATTGTGGGGTGAATTCCTGCCATAAAAAAGAAGTACCAAAGAATAACGCCAAACAAGCAGTAGATTTTGAGGTTGGTTACATCTGCTTTATTCAACAAAAACAAAATTCCCATTACCACTAAACCACCGAACAAATGGTAAAAATCGAGAGAGTTGGAATAAAAAAATGCGATTACTACAATGGCTCCCAAATCGTCTGCAATCGCTAAAGCCATTAAGAATATTTTCAAGCTGAAAGGCACTTTTTTGCCTAAAAGTGAAATGATAGTGAGCGAAAAAGCTATGTCGGTGGCAGTGGGAATGCCCCAGCCAACAGCTGTAGGTTGATTGAAATTGAAAGCAGTATAGAAAAGTGCCGGAAACAACATGCCACCGAAAGCGGCCACGATGGGCAATATCGCTTTCTCTCGTGTAGACAATGCACCCTCGGAAACTTCCCGCTTTATTTCACCCCCAACCATGATAAAAAATAAAGTCATCAGCACATCGTTTATCAAAATGTGCAGATCCATCACCATTTTAAATCCACCCACATGAAACTCAAATTCAGTATGCCAAAAATGCAGAAACGACTCCCCAAAGGAACTATTTGCCAAAATCATGGCTACAACAGTAACAGTAAGTAGCAGCATACCACTCAACTCTGCTTCAGCAAAAAACTGCTGTAGTGGCAATGCTAGTTTACTTAGTACGCCACCTACGTTTTTGATTTTTTTTTTCATTGGTTTTAGGGTATGATGTACAAAGAGAACTATGCTTAATATTTTCTGTTTTAAAGATAACTCTCATTCAGAACCCTATTTACGAAAATTTGAGTCTTTCTTCAACCATCTCGTGTAAAATTGCTATGATTTTTTCAGCAGCTATCGGTTTTTCAGAAAAATAATTAGCAATTTGAGCCTGCAGTTCAGTTTTGTAGTCTGAATCTACCCAGTCCATGATGCAGTCATACCGAAAATACCACGGATTTAGCTTTCTTAATGTGTGATACTTTTGATATGCCTCTATTTCTTCCCTAAACTCAATTGGTAACGTTTTCACAAAATTATCGACCAGTAATTTTGATGCTTTGAACAATAAGCTGAATGTAACTTCAAAACCCTCAAATTTAAGTACAGGTAAAAATTCGGAATTACTATACTTGATTGCTTTCAATAGCTTTTTTTTCAAGTGAATTTCGAAAACTTCGTCCAACGCGATTGCATACAGTTCGTATCTCTCCTTGATGCCATGCAGGGTAAACGAACTTCCTGACTTGCTCTGCTCGTAAGCTACGGTTCGCTCCAATATGCTCGATTCAAATTTGATTTTTTCTGCATCTTCCGCTTTTAAGCCACCAAGCGAGCTTAGAAGAGTGCTAAAATGGCTTTTTACTTGCGTGTTTCGTCTTTCAAAAGTAATTTGAAAATAAAGTGGGTATTTATAGTCTGTGTCTTGAGATGCCAGATTTTTATTTACGAAAGGCTTAACTGTTATTTTCTTTTGTTTTGTTCTCATTTGTTATTTTGACAGTCACAAATGTAGAAACAAAAAGCGTCACAAGAGCGACACAAAGGCAAAATAACTTCATGCCGACTAAGGCCACGATTTTTTAAAATTTTATTCTACAAACTCAAAGGTTATCAAAAAATGATCCCTCTGGCTTCATGGTACTAATTGTTGTACGACTTTGGAGCAATTCTCCAGTTGGTTTATCTATATTGTTGTGCTCTAATTGTTTAAAAAGGGGAGTCTCAGGCAATGAATCAATCGTCAAGTTTTTTTTTGCTTTGCCTGCGATTTTATTCACTTTTTCAATCGTTTCGTTTGCAATTCCTTTTAGTTCAATCAGCATATTTTCCTTGATATATTCTACCTCCTGAATTTCTCTTTTTGATATTTTCACTGAATCTTTAGCCTCTTCCACCATATTTTTCACCCTCACCTCCGCCTCTTCCATTATATTTTTAGCCTTGTATTTTGCATCGTTGAGCAAAGCATCGGCATTCATTTGTGCCTCACGAAGTATCAATTCAGCCGATTTATTGGCTTGCTCCACCAAATGAGTACCTGTATCTTCCGCAGTTTTTAAAGTTTTGTACAACGAAGACTCCACTTCCCTCATTTTATGCACCTCTTTTTCCAGCAGATCGATCTTAGTTTTTTGTTCTCGTTGCTCATCTTGCATTTTTTCCCAAGCTACAGATAGTGTAAGCAAGTAGGCATCTACTTCTTCTTTTTCGTAGCCTCTGAATCCTTTTTCAAAAGATTTTTGTCTGATTTCTAGTGGAGTTACTTTCATTTTTTTATATTTCTCGTTATCCCTGTTTGGAACTCGATAAAGTGTGTAACAGGAGTAGGCGTGTCGGTTTAGTTATGTTGATTGATACTTTAATATTTTACAAAGCAAAAACTTTTAAGAAGGAAATTTACGTAAGAAACTGGTTATAATTTTTTTTCCTCAAAAATAGCAAAACAATTGGTAAATTTTTCCCCAATACAAAATAATTATTTAGTTTAACCGTATTAATGCCAACGAAGTTTTCAAAGTATAATTTTAATTATAAATATATGCAACAATATCACATTCTGTGGGCTGACGATGAAATCGATTTGCTTAAACCTCATATTTTATTTCTCAAGAGCAAAGGATACGATATTACGCCCGTAAACAGCGGAATTGAAGCTTTGCAAAGATGCCAAGTGGAGAATTTTGATCTGGTTTTTCTCGATGAAAATATGCCAGGGATGACTGGGCTAGAGACATTGTCTCAAATAAAGACATTAAAACCGACTTTACCCGTGGTAATGATAACCAAGAGTGAAGAAGAGCACATAATGGAAGATGCCATAGGCTCAAAAATCGCAGATTATTTGATTAAGCCGCTCAATCCAAACCAGATATTATTGTCTGCCAAAAAAATATTGGAAAATAAACGTCTGGTGGCACAAAAAACTACGCTCAATTACCAACAAGAATTTCGAAACTTAAGCCTTACGCTGTCCGACCGATTAAATCATGAAGAATGGGCTGATGCCTATAAAAAACTGATTTTTTGGGAATTGGAGATTGATCAATCGGATTCTAAACAGATGCAGGAAGTGTTAGAAATGCAAAAAGCAGAAGCCAATTCCTATTTTTGCAAGTTTGTGATGGAAAACTACGAACAATGGATAAGCGAACCAAAATCCGATAGGCCGTTGCTTTCTCATCAGTTGATGAAAAAAAAGGTGTTCCCTTTGTTGGAAAGTGTTGAGCCAGTTTTCTTTATTTTAATAGATAACCTGCGATTTGATCAATGGAAAACGTTGGAGCCCACTCTAAATGAATATTTCAGCATTGAGGAGGAAAGTACTTATTACTCTATTCTCCCCACTACAACTGAGTTTTCTAGAAACGCCATATTCTCTGGCCTTTTGCCTGCCGATATGGAAAAGTACCACCCCGAATTGTGGGTGAACGAAGATGAAGAGCAGAGCAAAAATGCAAATGAGGATAAATTTTTGGCCCAGCAATTGAAAAAGAATAAAATTGACGTGAAATTTTCCTACCACAAAATATTGAACCTTCAACAGGGCAAGCAACTGGCAGAAAACCTTTCTAATCTGATGGGTAATAAACTGAATATCATTGTGTATAACTTTGTTGACATGCTATCGCATGCCCGTACCGATATGGCCATGATTAGGGAACTAGCCTCAGATGAATCTGCGTATCGCTCACTCACCAAGTCGTGGTTTCTTCACTCACCACTATTTGAAATTATGCAGAAATTAGCTGAGAAAAAGGTGAAAGTGGTAATCACTACCGATCACGGCACTATTAGGGTGCAAAAGCCTTACAAAATAGTAGGGGATAGAGAAACCAACACAAACCTAAGATACAAAGCCGGAAGAAACTTGTCGTTTGAGGAAAAGGGAATATTTTTCACTCGCAAGCCAGAGAGATTTGGATTGCCGAGGAGAAATATTTCTACTACTTATGTATTCACAATAGAGAATCAGTTTTTGGCCTATCCTAACAATTATAATTACTATGTGAACTATTACAAAGACACCTTTCAACATGGTGGCTTGTCGCTTGAGGAGATGATAATTCCTTATATTGAATTGAAACCAAGGTAGCAGAGTTTGCATCTCAAAAAAATTAGTAGACAATGCTTGGAGTATATCATTAAAGCCAAATTCGTCAAATTCGGTAGTGTTCGAACCAACAATAGCTTAGAAGGTAAATAAAAAGCCTCAGGCATGTACCTGAGGCTTTTTCGATCATTGAAAACACTCACTTATTTGCTGTAAGGATAGAAATCGTATAGATTATTTTTTGCTAAAAAGTTTTTGTAAGCCTCTTTGTACTCTTGTACTTCTGGCTCCAAACGTACTGCCGATTCGAAGCTTTTTTTGGCATCAACAAATAAATTATTTTGTGCGAAGAAAGATGCTTTCATTAAGTAACTCAAGGCAGTTTCTTCTGTGTATTCTTTATTCAAGGCATTTCTATCGGCAAAAATGTCAGGATTTTTAGACTCCACTAAATTTTTCAAAACGTAAGCAGTAGATTCCAATCCTCCATTCGCTTTTACCTTCACCATCAGCGTATTATCTTTCGGCAACTTAATGCTATTTAGATCAAAAGTAAATGTAGTGTCGGTTGTTTCTTTCGAAAGAATCACATCATCAAAAAAATCTAGTATCTCTACTGTGTAAGAGGTTGCTTTTGGATTTTTGTACCAAACCACGGTATTCATCGATTCAATGATGGAAGACGTTTTGGGCAAGCATACCGCGATAGAAGCAGTAGAAATGGCACGCTCTACCGAACCCGTTACTTTCATGTTCTTTTGATAATTTGCATGAATGTCTCCTCCGTCAGATTTCGTGAGCTCACTTACCACGTAATCAGAATATTTTTTGGTAATACTGCTGCTTTTAGCTAAAACCTGTGATGAAAGGTCTGAAATTCTATAAGATCCAGGCGTTTTTAGCTCTAATGTTCGGCCAGAATTATGGATTAGACCTAAATAGCTATTTTCTGAAATTTTAATAACATCGGTAGCTAAAAGTTTCTTGCCGGCAAAAACCGAAGATCCATCCACCAAAGTGTTTTTGCCTCTAGAGGCAAGTACTTTAAAAACTTCGGTCTGCGCATAAGTGAGAACCGAAAAACTCAGCGTAAACACCGCTATGAGAAATTTTTTGAAAATTGTTTTCATTTTATTTTTAACTTTAAGTTAGATTGTTTTCTTTATTTCGAACTTCTATACCAGCAGTTCACATTAAGGTAACCAAGTTACTGTATTATATTTTAGATTTCAAACATACAGATGATTTGAAAATCATTTTTAATGAATTTTTCTAATAAAGGCGCTCAAAACAAAACTCGAACTGCCTTTCATCTATTTATTTACACCAGCAAGAGAGAGCTTTCCAATAGTCCATAATAGACCTGGTTTGGCATATTCGTAGTAAAGTTCAAGCAAATTGCCCATCAGAAATATAAATGTTACAGCATAGGTAACATCGATTCCGATTCTGTAATATTCGAAGCAAACCAAGCTGCCTAGGTACAACAACACCATTTCGAGTAAAGCAACTACTACACTTATGCCATCCCACCAGAGTTTAGCATTGTGGAAAATGTAAGCAAACAGTATTACATTTAGTACACATATTATAATATTGATAATGAGATTTGTTTTTGCATCTAGAATTTCGACATAGGTTTCATTGAGAATCATAGAAACGATGTTGGCATGAACCACTACTCCATACATGTCGGGAAAAGATTTTCCAGCAAATTTTTTATTTAGTGGGGTGTAGAATTTGTCTTCGTCCCAATATTTATCATTTTTGATAGTTTGGCCCATGTAGCCTAAAATGCAGATTTTACCTGCCACCAATAGGGGGTCGAAGGTGCCTTCTAGCCCTTCCTGCACATCTATCTTATTAAACGCGTCTTTATGGCCAAAATGATCGGTTTCGCCATAGAAATTATTGATATTCCCTCTGTAATAGATGGTTTCGAGCAGTTGTTCATCGGCCGAAGAATCATTTAATGCCTTGTTTTTTTTGTTTGCAACAAGCAACCTTGTTTTTTTTCTATCTAAGAATTTTTGCGCTTTCTCAGGGGCAAAAAGGCTTGAAATCATTACTGGAAAGAAGGTTTGTGCAGTATCGTTTACAAAATAAATAGGAGGAATTTTCCTGTTCACTCTAAAATCATTTTCTGCGGTTATTACATTTACAAAAGCATCTTTAGAATATTGCCTAAAGCGAGGGAGGGGTGTAGAAATACTATCCCACTGGCCTGTTTTTTCGTTCAATCCCTCAAGTTTGGTTGCAAGTACAAGATTTTTAGTATTTGAAAAAGCAATTTCCAATAGGCTGTCCTTGTTTTCAATTCCGTTTTCGCGGTAAAAGTTTGATTTGTCTTTGAAGAATCGAACATCGATAGCTACCACGGCAGGTTTGTGTTTGTTCAAATTGGTGAGCAATGCAGCAATGCCGCCTCGGTCGAGATTGCCAATATTTACCATTGTAATCTCTTTGTCAGGGGCAGGTTCATCTCGCAATGCAGTGTAAACCAGATCTGTGGTCTCGAAAGTATCTAATGCTTTGCCTATGGGATCTATAAAATCGAGATTCAGCTCAATTTTTGAAAGTGCCCACATCAGCAGGAAAACAAAGGCCGTGCAGACAATGATGTCAGCATTTATAAACTTACTTATAAACTTCATTTTCAGGTGTCCAGTTAGTAGTGCTTTTACGTCAATGTAAATTATTATTTATTTTGGGAGAATCGAAATTGATATTTCGCAGATCGTCAAGCATACTTTTAGATGTTTCTTTCATAGATTTTATGAGTTTTGCTCTCTTCTCTGCTTCATATACTATCATGTATTTTACAGATAGTCTTTGCATGGCAATTTTAAATATGCCGTAATAAAGTTCTATGAATTGACCCAATACCAATACAAATACAATGGATGCATTAAGATTGACTTCGATTCCAAAGTTGCTAAAAATAAAAGCGGTGCCTAATAGAAGAAATATGATTTC
>Ga0163144_10028005_pt1 | contig 10887 bp, 10 predicted proteins | sample OliLak19BULKMAT1_FD_123175 | JGI IMG/M metagenome (GOLD analysis project Ga0163144, IMG submission 123175) | Freshwater microbial mat bacterial communities from Lake Vanda, McMurdo Dry Valleys, Antarctica - Oligotrophic Lake LV.19.BULKMAT1 | ecosystem: Environmental > Aquatic > Freshwater >... | reverse complement strand
TTCGAGAACAAGGACCCGCGCGGCTTCGCCCAGTTCAAGAAGGAGCTGGCCGAGCATTCGGCGCTGGGCTCGGCCAACACCCAGATCGGCTGCCAGGGTCGGCGGCCCTCGCTCTACGACCTCGTCGATGGGATGCGCGCCATGACGGTGCCGACGCTGGTCCTGACCGGCGACGAGGACTGGCCGTGTCTCGCGCCATCGCTGCTGATGAAGCGCGAGATTCCCTCGGCGGCGCTGGCGGTGATGCCGAACTGCGGCCACACCATCAATCTGGAGGATCCCGACCAGTTCAACCGGATCGTCGGCGACTTCATCGTCCAGGTCGAGGCCGGCCGCTGGCCCAAGCGCGACCCGCGCGCCATGAGCACTTCGATCACGGGGATGAAGTCTTAAGCTGCCGCCTTAAGCCGTGAGGCCGCCGTCGCAGACGAATTCGGAGCCGGTGGAGAAGGTCGATTCGTCGGACAGCAGGAACAGGATCATGTTGGCAACCTCCTCGGCGCGACCGAGACGGCCCAGCGGATGCAGCTCCTCAAGCGCCTGCCGGCCGCTCATGTTGCCGGCGTTCTGCTCAAGCCGGGGCGCAATCATCGGCGTGTCGATGTAGCCCGGATGCACCGAGTTGCAGCGGATGTTGTACTTCATCTGAGCGCAATGCAGCGCCACGTTCTTGGTGAGCGTCCGCACCGCGCCCTTGCTGGCCGAGTAGGCCACGGCATGAGCGGCACCACGCAGCCCCAGCACCGAGGAGATGTTCACGATCGAGCCGCCGCCACCCGATCTCCCGACGTGGGCCTTCATGGCGCCGATGGCGGACTTGCAGCCGAGGAAGGTGCCCAGCGAGTTGATGTCGTTCACGCGGCGGTATTCCTCGAGCGTGCAGTCCTCGATGCTGTTGCGAACGCCGACGCCGGCTGCGTTCAGGAGGCCATGGATGCCGCCGAACGTCGCCACGGTGGCAGCAACAGCAGCCTGCCAGTCCGGCTCCTGGGTGACGTCGAGGGGCACGAAATGAGCCGCGGCGCCCAGTTCCGCGGCAAGTGCGCGGCCTCTGGCCGCGTCGCGGTCGGCCAGTACGGCCTTGCCGCCCTCGCGCACGACCAGGCGGGCGGTCGCGGCACCGATGCCCGACGCGCCGCCGCTCAACAGCACGACCTTGTCTTCAAGGCGGGGCAAGGAGCGACCTCCTCATCAGGCCCGAGGTGATGCCGCCGTCGGCCACGATCTCGGCGCCGGTCATGAAGCTCGAGCGGTCCGAGGCAAGGAACAGAATGACCTCGCCGAGTTCGCTCGCTTCGGACATGCGGCCGATGGGATGGCGGGAGCCGATGAAGGCCTTGCCCTGAGCGTGGCCCACCATTTGCCAAAGCGGATTGAAGATCGCGGTGTCGACGCCGCCCGGGTGTACCGAGTTGCAGCGGATGTCGTACTTCTGCTCGGCGCAGTAGAGCGCCACGCTCTTGCTCAGGAGCCGCACCGCACCCTTGGCGGCAGTATAGGCGGTGGGTCCGGCCGAGCCGATGAGGCCTGCGATCGAGGAGATATTGACGATCGTGCCTTTTATGGCGGGCTTGCCCGGGCCGGTCTTCTTCATGCCCTCGATGGCATACTTGCTGCCGAGGAACACGCCCTCGGAGTCGACCGCCTGCACTTTCTGCCAGGTCTCGACCGTCGTCGTCTCGGGATTTCCCGAGCCGCCCGAGATACCGGCATTGTTGACCATGATGTCGAGGCGGCCCTCGCGCTTCAGCACATCGGCGAGCAGGGCTTTCCAGGACTCTTCCGACGTCACGTCATGGGCGACGAAGCGGCCGGGGCCGTCCGCAGCCGCCAGCAGGTCGGCCACGATGACCGTGGCGCCAGCCGCCGCCAGCAGAGTAGCGGACGCCGCTCCGATGCCCGAGGCGCCGCCGGTGACGATCGCCACCCGTCCGGAAAGTTCACCGCTCATGTCCGATGGACCATAGCCGAGGAGCCGGCAATTGCAGTAGCCTCGTGTGCAGGGAGGATCGCATGGCGAAGCTCAGGGGACTTCTTTTCGGTGCGATCGCGCCTTTCATCGTGGCGGCGTGCACGCAGACGGCGGCGACCCCACCGGTCGGCATGACGGCGGCACAGGGTCTGGCCTATTGTACCCAGCTCGCCACCTTGTACTCCGAGTATGTCGGCGACACCGGCAGTGACCTCGGCACGACCTACTCCGGCGGCGAGGAGGCCGATCTCCGGGCCCGCTTCGCCATCGCCGAATGCGAGGAAGGCAACACGGCCAAGGGGATACCGACGCTTCAGAACAGGCTGCGCGACGCCAAGGTTCCGGTGCCGCCGGCGCCGGCGACCTGAGTCCGGTGAGCTGAGCAAAGAAAAGCCCGGGCGGTTGCCCGCCCGGGCCTGATATTTCGGATAGGCGGCTGACCTAGAAGAGCAGGTCGCCCTTGACCAGCACCCAGCGGCCGTTCTTGACCTCCTGCACCTGGGTGATCGTCGTCGCCAGATGATTGGTCTTCGAGAACTTGGTCGGCGGCGAGGCGAAGATGTCTTGGTAAACGCTGCCCGACTCGAGGGCATCGAGCAGTTTCTGTCCCGTCAGGTCCTTGCCCGCGGCCTGGGCATAGTGGGCAAAGGTCATGACGACGTTGTAGCCGATGACCGCCTGGCTGTTGGGTTCGACATTGAACTTCTTGAAGTAGGCCTCGCACCACGCCTTGACGGCACCGGTCGAGGTGTCGCGGTAGGGGATCACGAAGCCCGCCGCGGCGTAGAGGCCTTCGACCAGTTCCTTGCCCAATGCGGGGATCTCGAGCACGTTGACCGGCGTGGCGCCGAGCCAGGTCGGCGCGAAGCCGATCTTCTTGGCTTCGGCCATCAGGCCGATCGTCTCGCGGATCACCGTGCCCATGACGACGAGGTCGCAACCGTCTGCCTTGAGCTTGGCGGCCTGGGCGCTGAAGTCCGAGGCGCCGCGCTTGTAGGTGGTCACCGAGGCGGCCTTGAGCTTCATGGCGTCGAGCTGCTGGGTAAAGCCGTCGAACACGTTCTTACCGTATTCGTCGTCCTGGTACATGATGCAAGCCGCCTTGGGCTTCTTCCATTCGATCATGTATTTCACCGCCGCCCGCGTACTCTCGACGTAGGGCAGGAGGTTGTTGAACTTCAGCCGCTCCTGCGGCTTGGCCGGGTCGAATTTGTAGGTGAACTCGGCCGCCGTCAGTGGGAACAGCTGGGGTACGCCGGCATCGAACAGAACGTCCTGGGCCGCCAGCACGGTGGGCGAGCCCATCGGGCCGACCATGGCGAACACCTTGTCCTTCTCGACCATCTTCTGGCTGGCGAGCACGGCCTTCTTCGGATCGTACTGCGTGTCCTCGGCGACCAGACGCAGCTTGCGCCCGTTGATGCCGCCCTTGGCGTTCACGTCGTCGACGCCGAGCTGCATGCCGTTGAGAACCGGCACGCCCCACACCTTGATCGGGCCGGAGAGATCCTGGTGGGTACCGAGCACGATCTCGGTGGCCGTCACGCCCTGGTTGGTGACTTTCGTCTGTGCGAGTGCCGGCAGGGCGAACCCGACCACGGCGCCCAAGAGGGCCGCCTTCAATATCCTCTGTCTCATTCGTTGCCTCCTACGGAACGGCGCCCGTCTTTGTTGGCGGGAGAAGCGGGCGCCGTCCCCCTCCCATCCGGTGTGCTCCCGGCTGGCCGTACTATGCCATGCCGGCAGACGAATTAAAGTGCCAGGCTAGGCGGCCTGGGCTCGGTACATGGCGTCGATCTCGGGCTTGTATTTCGTGTTCACGAAGCTGCGCTTCAGCTTCATGGTCGGCGTCAGTTCCTCGTCCTCGGGCGTCAGTTGCTGCTCGATCAGGAAGAACCGCTTGATGGTCTCGACCCGGGCAAAGTTGGTGTTGACCCGCTCGATCTCCGCCCAGATCAGGTCCTGGACCTCCTTGGTGCGGCACAGGCTGGTGTAGTTGGTGAAGGGCACGTCGAGATCCTGGGCGAACTTCTCGACCGTCTCGCGCTCGATCATCACCAGGCAGGTCAGGTAGGGCCGCTTGTCGCCTATGACCACGGCGTCGCTGATGTACGGCGAGAACTTGAGCAGGTTCTCGATTTCCGAGGGCGTGACGTTCTTGCCCCCGGCCGTGATGATGATGTCCTTCATCCGGTCGGTGATCTTCACATAGCCTTCGTTGTCGATCATGCCGACGTCGCCGGTATGAAGCCAACCTTCCTTGTCGACGGTCTCGGCCGTCTTCTCGGGCTGGTTCAGGTAGCCCATGAAAACCATGTCGCCCTTGATCAGGATCTCGCCGGCAGGCGAGATCTTGACCTCGCCGTAGGGCACGGACTTGCCGACCGTCCCGAGTTTGATGGCGTTGGCGGGCATCGCCGTGGCGAGGCCACAGTTCTCGGTCTGGCCGTAGACCTCGTACATGTTGAGACCCAGGGCCAGGTACCAGCGGATCAGTTCGGGCGCGATCGGTGCCGCGCCGGTGAACAGCCAGCGGCAGCGGTCGAGCCCGACCATCCGGCGGATGTTCTTCAGCACCAGCCAGTAGCCGAGCTGGAAGCGCAGCTTCTCGAACGCCGAAGGCTCGCGCCGCGCCAGGCGAGCGTCGGCGATGGCGAAGCCCGCGTCGATCGCCTTCTTGTAGGCCCAGCGCTGCAGCGGCGTGGCGTCCTTCAGCGCGATCATGATGCCCGAGTAAAATTTCTCCCACACTCGCGGCACGGCGCCGAACAGGGTCGGCTGAACTTCGCGGATGTTGTCGGGCACTGTCTCGGGGCTCTCGGCGAAGTTGCTGCACACGCCGGTCGCCACCGAGTAGTAGCTGCCGGCGATGCGCTCGGCGACGTGGCAGAGCGGCAGGAAGGCCAGCCGCTCGTCGCCTTCGTACCAGGAGAGCGACAGTTCGGGATGCATGCAGTTCGCCATCGTGTAGACGACGTTGCGATGGCTGTGCATGGCGCCCTTCGGCGGCCCCGTCGTGCCCGAGGTGTAGACCAGGATGGCGAGATCTTCGGGCTTGCGCAAGGCCACCAGCTCGCCGAACAACCCGTCCTTGCCGTTGGCGTAGTTGCGGCCGGCCGCCATGAATTCGTCGAGTGACACGACCATGGGGTCGCTGAAGGTGGTGAGGCCTTCCATGTCGAACACCACGATCTTCTTCAGCATCGGGCAGCGTTCGCGGACCTCCAGCGCCTTGTCGAGCTGCTCGTCGTCCTCGACGAACAGCACCGTGGTGCGCGAATCGTTGAGCAGGTACTCGACCTGCTTGGCCGAGTCGGTCGGGTAGATGCCCGACGAGACGCCGCCGCCGCACAGAATGCCGAAATCAGCGTAATTCCATTCCGGCACGGTGTTGGCCAGTACGGAGCCGACATCGCCGGGGCGGAAGCCGATCGAATGCAGGGCATAGGTGACGGCGCGCGCGCGTTCCAGCCACTGGTTCCAGGAGATGGCGTTCCAGATGCCGTAGAGTTTCTCGCGCATCGCGGGCTTGTCGCCGCGCGTCGTGCACGACAGTACGAAGCTCTTGGGAAGGGTATCCGCAACCGTCAGCGTCGCTTTGTGGGCCATGGTCTGCTTGCCTCCCGGGTCGTCAACGCCAGTTCTTCTTTTTCTTCCAGCGGCGTTCGCCGCGCGCATTCTCTTCCTTGGCGCCGAGGTAGAATTCCTGGATGTCCTTGCTGCTCATCAGCCGCTCGCAGGTATCGTCCATGACGACGCGGCCGACTTCGAGGACGTAGCCGTAGTGCGCGGTCTCCAGCGCCATCTTGGCGTTCTGCTCGACCAGCAGGATCGAGGTGCCCTGCTCGGCGTTGACCCGCTTGATGATGCTGAAGATCTCCTTGACCAGGATCGGCGACAGCCCCAGCGAGGGCTCGTCGAGCAGCAGCAGCTTTGGCCGGTTCATCAGCGCGCGGCTGATCGCCAGCATCTGCTGCTCGCCGCCGGACAGCGAGCCGGCCGGCTGGTCGATGCGCTCCTTGAGCCGCGGGAAATAGACGAACACCCGCTCGAGATCCTGGGCGACGCCGTCGCGGTCGCTGCGCAGGAAGGCGCCCATCGCCAGGTTCTCGCGCACCGACAGGAACGGGAAGACCTCGCGGCCTTCCGGCACGTGGCTGAGGCCGAGCCGCACGATCTTGTCGGCGTCCATGCGCTGGATCGGCTTGCCTTCGAACTCGATCGAGCCCTTCTGCGGGTCGAGCACGCCGGAAATCGTCTTCAGGATGGTGGTCTTGCCGGCGCCGTTGGCGCCGAGCACGGTGATGATCTTGCCGCGCGGCACCGACAGGCTGACGCCGCGGATCGCCATGATCGGCCCGTAGTAGCTCTCGATGTTGCTGACCTTGAGGATCGGCACGGAGGTATCGGAATCCAGGGGCATGTCCACTCCGCTCAAGCGCCGAGGTAGGCCGCGATGACGTCGGGATGCGCCTGCACCTCCGACGGCGTACCCGAAGCCAGCACCTTGCCGTAGTTCAGCGCCAGCACGCGATCCGAGACGCGATTCACCAGCGTCATGTCGTGCTCGACCATCAGCACCGTGATGCCGAGCTCGCTCCTGATGTCGCGGATCCAGAACGACATGTCGTCGGTTTCCTCGACGTTGAGGCCGGACGACGGCTCGTCGAGCAGGATGAGCTTGGGCTCCGAGCACAGGGCGCGGGCAACCTCGATCACCTTGCGCACGCCATAGGGGAGACCGGCGATCAGCTTGTCGCGGTAGGCCTGCAGGTCGAGGAACTCGATGACCTCCTCGACCTTGCGCCGGTGATCCCGCTCGGCGCGACGTACCGAGGGAAGGAACAGCATCTCCTGCCACATCTGCGTGGTGGCATGGCAGTGACGGCCGACCAGCAGATTGGCCAGCATGGTGGCGTTTTCGAACAGCTCGATGTTCTGGAAGGTGCGCGCGATGCCGAGCTTGGCGATCTGGTGCGGCGGCACGTCGGTGATATCGCGGCCCTCGAAGAACAGCTTGCCCGAGGTCGGGTTGTAGAGCCTGGAGATCAGGTTGAAGATCGATGTCTTGCCGGCGCCGTTGGGGCCGATGATCGTGAAGATCTCGCCCTTTTCGACGCTGAAGCTCACGGCGTCGACCGCCTTGAGGCCGCCGAACTGCAGCGAGATGCCGTCGACCGTGAAGAAGCTCATCGGTTGCGCTCCGACTTCACGTAGGTCTTCTGCCGCTTGAAGGTGGCGCGCTTGTAGAGCGGGAAGAGCTGGAAGAAGAGCTTCACCTTGAGCCAGCGGCCGTAGAGACCGTAGGGCTCGAACAGGATGAACATCATGATGATGAGGCCGTAGATCGCGCCCTTGAGGCCGGCTGCCGAGCCGATCTTCGAGAATTTTTCCTGCAGTTGCTTCGCGGCGTCCTCGGCCATGCCGAACGACGAGGCGATGCTGGCCGCCAGCACCGGGACATCGTCCTTCAATGCGGTCAGGAACGGATCGACCATGACCATGAAGATCGCGCCCAGGATCGCGCCGTGCACGCCGAAGGCACCGCCAATGATGATCACCATGATGAATTCGATGGAGAGCAGCAGGGTGAACATCTCGGGTGAGATGAAGGTCATCTTGTGCGCGAAGAGCACGCCGGCCATGCCGGTGATGGCGGCGCTGATGGCGAACGACTTCACCTTGTAGGCAGCGAGGTCGATGCCCATCGACTTGCCGGCCGTCTCGGAATCGCGGATGGCGACGAAGGCGCGGCCGGTGGGCGAGCGCAGCAGGTTGAGGGCCAGCAGAATCGCGCCCACCAGCACCAGCAGGCAGAGGAAGTAGAAGGCCGAACTGTCGCGCGGCACTGGCATGCCGACAAGGTCGAGGGCGCGCACCCGCATGCCCTCGTTGCCGTGGGTCACCGATTCCCAGCGCGCCAGTATCTCCTCGACGATGAAGGCGAAGGCGATGGTGGCGATCACCAGATAGATGCCCTGCAGCCTGAGTGCCGGGAAGCCCACCAGCGCGCCGACCAGCCCGGTGAGGACGGCGGCAACGGGAAAGTAGACGATGAACGGCACGCCCAGGCTCTGCAGGAACCCGGCCGTGTAGGCGCCGATGGCCAGGAAGGCGGCATGACCCAGGGAGGCCTGGCCGGTGAAGCCGGTGAGGATCATCAGCGCCACGCCCACGATGGCGTAGATGAAGACGAACACGAGCTGGCTCTGCAGGTAGCTTTCGAGCAGGAAAGGGGCGGCGATCAGCGCCGCCAGCAGCACGCCGTACGACCACCAATAGCCGCTGTGTTTGAGAATTCGGATGTCCTGGTCGTAGTCGGTCTTGAAGACGAAACGCATGGGCTCAGACCTTCTTGCGCATGCTGGGACCGAACAGGCCATGCGGCCGGACCACCAGCATGACGAGCAGCACGATATATGGCGCGACGTCCTTCCAGCCCTGCGGCAGGTAGAAGCCGGCGAGGCTTTCGATGACGCCGATGATCAACCCGCCGACCAGCGCCCCGGGGATCGAGCCGAAGCCGCCCAGTACGGCCGCCGGAAAGGCTTTCAGCCCCAGCACCAGGCCGACGTTGGAATGGATGAAGGTGATCGGCGCCAGCAGGACGCCGGCGCAGGCCGCGACCGCGGCGCTGATCGCCCAGATCAGCGACACCACGCGCTTGACCGGGATGCCCATGTAATAGGCAGCCAGCATGTTCTCCGACGTCGCCCGCATGGCGGTGCCCATGCGCGTGTAGTTGAAGAAAGCGTAGAGCACGATGCACAGGATGACCGTGGCGACGATCACCGACAACTTGTCGTGCGCCAGCACGAGATCGCCGACCTTGAGCACGCCGTCCGAGAACGGGGTTTCGATCCGGAGGTCGTCGGTGCCCCAGATCATGCCGGCGATGGAGCGCAGGAAATAGCCGAGCCCGATCGTGGCCATGACGATGGAGAATTGGGGGTAACCCAGGATCGGCCGGACCAGGATGCGCTCGGTCGCCATGCCGAACACGGCCATGCCGCAGACCGCGAACAGGAAACCCAGCCAGTAGTCGAGGCCCATCAGACCGATGAAGGTGAACACGAAGAAGCCACCCAGCATCATCAGGTCGCCCTGGGCGAAGTTCACGACTTCGGTCGCCTTGTAGATGAGCACGAACCCCAGCGCGATGAGGCCATAGACGCAGCCGAGCGCGATGCCGCTCACCAGCTGCTGGATGAAATCAAGCATTCCCCTACCCTGTACTCCGGCCGTTTCCGGCCTCGCGCTTAGTCTTTTTGCTTTGGTCTAGTTTCGCGAAGCGCAGTCATAAGACATGGCCGTGCATCCGTGAGTCAATGGATTTTCGCGGCCGGCGCGGTACTGTGGGTGAACCCCATGTTCCCCGTGGAGAATTCCCCTTGGAGAATTCCATGTCGCTCGCCGCCCAGTTGGCTCCGCCGGGTGGGCCGCCGTCGCCCTTCTATACCGAGGAGCACGAGGCCTTCCGCAACACTGTCCGCCGGTTCGTCGAGCGCGAGCTGATGCCGCATGTCGACCAGTGGGACGAAGCGGAAGAGTTCCCGCGCGAGCTCTACCGCAAGGCCTCGGCTGCCGGTCTGCTGCAGCTGGGCTTTCCCGAAGCCTATGGCGGCGTGCCGACCGATCCTTTCTTCGGGATCATCAAGGCCGAGGAGATGGCGCGCCACGGCAGTGGCGGGCTCAACGCCAGCCTCAACAGCCATACGATCGGCGCACCGCCCATCGCGGCACTCGGGCCGGAATGGATGAAGCGCAAGGTCCTGCCCGAGGTGCTGGCCGGCGAGAAGATTTCTGCCCTGGCCATCACCGAACCGTCGGGCGGTTCGGATGTCGCCAACCTGAAAACCACGGCGCGCCGTGAAGGCGACCACTATGTCGTGAACGGCTCCAAGATGTTCATCACCTCGGGCATGCGCGCCGACTACTTCACCGTCGCCGTACGCACCGGCGGGCCGGGCGCGTCGGGCGTCTCGCTGCTGCTGATTGAGCGTGACCGCGAGGGCTTTGCCCGGACCAAGCTCAAGAAGATGGGCTGGTGGGCGTCCGACACCGCGCAGCTCTTCTTCGACAATGTGAAGGTGCCGGTCGAGAACCTGATCGGCGAGGAGAACCGCGGCTTCATCGGCATCATGCTGAACTTCAATTCGGAGCGGCTCGGCATGGCGGCCGGCGCCTGCGGCTACGCCAAGGTCTGCCTCGACGAGGCGATCGCCTATGCGCGCCTGCGCCATACCTTCGGCAAGCCGCTGATCGCCAACCAAGTCGTGCGCCATCGGCTGGTCGACATGGCGATGCGCATCAACGCCGTGAAGTCGACGCTCGAGCTGCTGGCCTGGCGGGTTGGCCAGGGCGAGAAGCCGGTCGCGGAGATCTGCATGCTGAAGAACCTCGCGACCTCGACGATGGAATTTTGCGCCAACGAGGCGATGCAGGTGTTCGGTGGTGCCGGCTACCTGCGCGGCGCCAAGGTCGAGCGCATCTATCGCGAGACCAAAGTGATGTCGATCGGCGGCGGCTCGGTCGAGATCATGAAGGATCTCGCCGCCCGCCAGATGGGGCTTTAGATGGACAAGGCCGAACGCCTGAAACTTTTCCAGGAATGGTTCTGCGACACCATTCCGCACAACAAGGCGCTGGGATTGAAGGTGGTCGACGCGCGCAAGGGCTTCGCCTCGATGCGGCTCGAATGGCGCGCCGAGCTGGTCGGCAATCCGGTGACCGGCGTGCTGGCGGGCGGGCCGCTGACGGCGATGCTCGATGGCTGCTGCGGCATGTCGGTGGCCACCATGCTGACCAAGCCCGAGCCTTTCGCCACCCTCGACCTGCGCATCGACTATGTGCGGCCGGCAGAGCCCGGCAAGGCAGTGATCGCTGAGGCCGAGTGCTATCGCATCACGCGCTCC
>Ga0163144_10027999_pt1 | contig 10888 bp, 9 predicted proteins | sample OliLak19BULKMAT1_FD_123175 | JGI IMG/M metagenome (GOLD analysis project Ga0163144, IMG submission 123175) | Freshwater microbial mat bacterial communities from Lake Vanda, McMurdo Dry Valleys, Antarctica - Oligotrophic Lake LV.19.BULKMAT1 | ecosystem: Environmental > Aquatic > Freshwater > Lake... | reverse complement strand
CTTCTTGCTGCATGTGCTGCCCACCGGGCTCAAGCGTATTCGCCACTATGGACTGCTCGCTCCCAGCAAAGCCCCGGCGCTGGCGCAGGCACGCACGCAAATGCAGATGCCGCAAAGCAACCCATTGGCACAGGAGTCGGCGCAGGACTTCATGCGCCGCGTGGCACAGGTGGACTTGCACCAGTGTCCTTGCTGCAAGCTTGGACGGCTGCGCTTGGTGGAAACTCTCAAGGGTTGCAAGACCTTGCCAGCACTGGGCACCTCAGCGGAAATAACACCGCAAAGTACGGGGCCGCCATGACAGCACAGAATGTATGGATTGGCGCGGTATTCGGTATGGCTGGTTTGCATCGCCAGGGGGAGTCGTGTGTCCAGTGGTGTGCAAGGCTGGTTTTAGGGGTGACGCCGAGGAGCGTTGCACAGACTTGTTTCTGCGAAAGCCACAAGGCCAGGCATCTGCTGCTGGCAAGGCGCCAAAAAGGTGCTCCGGCCCTTGAGCGCCAAACTTACAATCCCCTGTAATCCACCGCTACTTCTGGCGGTTCAGTCCAACATGGTTTATCTGCCGCAGGAGGTGCTCTTGGTTTCAGCCAGCTTGGCCTCGCGGCAGATAAACGCTAATCGTTAAACTTCATTTTCCAAATATTGCCTTCGGATCAGTCCCATGAAACTGCGCGATCTGATTTTTAGTTGCACTGGTCTCTACATTTCACGAACCTCCCCCAAGCCGGGGCCGACGCATGGCCCGGCAGCCAGCAAACCAAAGCTTGACCCGGAACTACCGCTAGGTCTCGCCTTTGGCGATCTTGTAGCTGCCGCGCTGTCGTTTAAGACGGTCCCGCTGAGAATTTTGCAGGTCGGCGCATATGACGGCGTGAGCTTTGATCCAATTTTTGACATAGTTTCTAAGGCGAACGTAAGGCGCTTTCTCATCGAACCCAATAAGTCAGCAGCAGAAAAACTTCGGCTTGCCTTTTCCAATACGCCCGAAGTCACTGTCATCGAGGCCGCGATAGTCGACTCAGACAACACCCACCAAATCAGTCTCTACAAATTCTCGGATAAATTTGTTGAGATTTATCCTGACTTTGGAGGCACTTCCTCGATCTCCAGACGTCATTTACAGGATGCTTTCGCCCGGAACAGACACCGCTTTGCTCCAGATGAAGATCTGGACGCTAACATTATTGAGGACAGAGTGCGCGCGCTCTCCTCGAAAAAGCTGCTGGAGGAGTTTGGCATCGATGACATCGACGTTCTCGTCATCGATGTCGAAGGGGCGGATTGGATTGTGCTGGACGGGCTACTGAAAGCAGGTCTAAAGCCGAGGTTGCTGCTTTTTGAAAGCCGATTTGTATCAAGCAGCGATATGCGCGCGGCAGTCCGCGGGCTTCATGCCTTGGGCTATATCGTCAAGAACCTTGGATACGACACAGCCGCAATTTTGAACAGGCCGCTTGCGGTTCGCACCGGTTCTTGATGAATGAATACGCGAACGGTCAACCTCGATTACGCGGAGCCTTCAGGCGACGCCAGCCCAACGTGGCGGGAGCCAACTATGAAATTCTTCGTCAGAGCAAAAAGGCAGGCCTGTCAACCAACGGCAAGCGAGGCACGGATTCATGACCTTGAGGAGTGGCAGATCCGTGGTCAAAAGAGACCGACTCCACGATTTTTGCCGAGGCAACTGCTTCCTTTTCGATGGGCTTTCCTGGCACCGAGGCCAACATCTGGTCGGCATGCGTCTCATAGAGTCGCGACTTCATGAGCGCTACCAAACTACGGGTCTTGCTCGTGCCCGACACCAAGTATTGGATTCTTGGTCGCATCGCGGTGGCGATCGCGGGTGCCAATCCATGGATCGAAGCGACAGTTGTGTCTGGAGAAGTCCTTCGTGAATTACTCCGACGGAGCCCTGATTCGGTCGGCCCCTTTGATCTCGTGCATTTCGTTCTTCCGGGACCTGGTCAAGCGCTCCTGCGCACCTTCGCAAGTCGCATGCCGGTAGTTACAAGCATGCATCACTTCGACGAGACGCAGCCTTTAGAAACAATCGAGCAAGGAGATGCAATCTGCGTCGTTGCAAGCGAGTGGCGGACCTGGTTCCGCGAGCGGAATTGGTTGGACGATCGACTCTGGCTGGTCCCGAACGGCGTCGATACGGAGTGCTTTCATCCGTGGCCGGAACGCGTGGCCATACGGACTCGGCAAGAGCTTGGCATCGACGCAACCTCCGCGGTAATCGGGTTTGTCGGAAAGCCTGCCGCCTCCACGTGTGATCGCAAAGGCAGTGATGTATTCCTGGAGGCACTCCGTCTTCTCGGGCAAAGGCACTCAAACGTCACCGCGCTTGTAATCGGCCCGGGGTGGGACGGGGTGAAGCGTGCGATCGAAAGCACCGGCGTTCGATGCGTGAGCCTCCCGTTCGTGTTTGAACACACGGAACTGAGCCGGATGTACGCGGCGATGGATCTCTATTGGATTACAGCGCGAATCGAAGGCGGCCCCTGCACGCTGCTGGAGGCGATGAGCACCGGGACCTGCGTCGTGACAACACCCGTCGGCATGGCGCGCGACATTGTGCGCGATGGAGAGAACGCAGTAATCGTGCCCATCGGCGATGCGGCAGCGGTCGCAGAACGGTCGATGACTTTACTCCACAATTCCGCAATGCGGGCGCGTATTGGATCAGCCGCTCGGGCGTCAATGGTTGGCGGCTACGATTGGACGCAGACGGCGCCGAATGTGTGGGAACTTTATCGCCGGGCCATCAAAAATTGGAGGTACAGAACGGATCGCCCGATCTTGCCCAACGCACTTCCCGCTCAGCCTGAGGAGCGGCCGCAGCGAATCGACTGGCAGCACCCTCACCTTGCCGGAGTGCAGCCAAAATGGCGGAGTTGGGTACGAGCGAAGGAAGACCTACTCTGGATGACGAGGCTCGCCCAACTTGGCGAGCCAACTGGCGCCCGCAAGCTTGCGCAAAGCGCTGTTTTGCTCCGTCCTTTCGACCGCGAAGTATGGCGCAGCGTGCAAGGGGCTTTCCCAAACTCTTACGTCGTTAAGGCGCTGACCGTACTCAACAGGCTGACGCGACTGAGAAAGTGACTTTCCATATTGGCCGGTACGCTCCGTTTCACGAGCAGCATGCGGCCTAGTCCTGCTATCGAAGCACGGCCTTTTATCAACCCTGTTTGCATATTGGGCAGGCTGAAGCCAAGGCTAGACCGGCATCCATAACATATATGCCCCATATTCTTGGATCAATCCATCGACTGATATAGTCAAAATGGACAGGCGATCTTTCTCGAAAAGTCGGTGGCAACTCTAGGGCTTATCATTCCCAGTCGTGAATTTCCGAGGGTTATTAGAAACATCCTCTGAGCTGAATCAAGCACAGTGTATCGAAGGCAGCAGAATTTTTGACTCAATATGAGTCGCAAACTAATCCATTGACTAAATTGCGGCAGATGCTATATTGTAAGATAAAGGAAAAATAATGAAAGTTCATCTAATAAATCCAATGGATAATCCGTATGGCGGTGCTGAAGCAAGGACGGTCGAGCTTGCGAAGCTTATCACTGGTTCAGAAGTAGCTCAAATTTGGGCGGAAAGTAGGGGACCCCTTAAGCAGTCAACCTTTGGTAAGGTGAAAGTTAATCGTATTCGGCCTCTATTAGGGCAGTTCCCGAGAAAGGGGCACTTAGTATTTGTGGGAGCTTATTTTTGGGTTGGGCGGTGGTTGCGCTGGGCGGCGCCGCATCGTATAACAATACTCTTAAATACCGATCGAACTACCCACCTCCAGATAATGTTGACCCGAATCCAAGCATCAAATCCACAGTGCTCCATTGAGTTGTGCTACGCAGCCAACTGGCTGCTAGAGAGGACTGGAATACCCGGATATATCATGCCGTCTCCCATTGATCTTGATCGCTTTAGGCCTCGAGCGCTCCCGAGTCGAGGCGCCCAGCAACAGTTTACTATCGGCCGCATGAGTCGTCAATTTTCGGAAAAACATCATCCAGAAGACATTCGACTTTACAAAGCGCTTGCTAGTAAAGGCTTTCGAATAAGAATTATGGGAAGTACCGAGATACATGAGTCGTTACGTGGTATCGAAGGGGTTGACTTATTGCCTGCGGGTACTGAAGATCCTGCAAAGTTTCTTGCATCCCTAGATTGTTTTTTCTACCGAACGTCACCTATTATGTTTGAGCCCCATGGGCGAGTAATTCACGAAGCAATGGCAGCCGGCCTGCCGGTCGTTGCGGGGCGCGCAGGTGGTTATAACGAATGCATCAACGACGGTGTCAATGGTTTCCTGATCGACTCGACGGAGGAGGCTCTCGAGCGCCTTGAGACACTCGCAAGATCAGCAGAATCCGCAACCGCCATCGGCATTGCAGGTAGATGCACAGTAGAGGAACTCTTTTCGCCCGCTGTATTGAATCGTCTGCGGGAGCATTTGGTCGCCGATCAGGTTCTTAGTGGTCAGAGTCTCGGAGCTTTGCTGCGAATTCTTGCAACACCAAAACAATAAATTGCTATGAATTTTGACTTTTATGTAAATTGTTTGTTGGAATTTTAGTCTCACGATGCAAAAACCAAACATAGATGTTGAATTGCCAGAGCTTGAAATTCGATTTTCACTCAAAATAGGCCGCAACCATCATTTCTGGATCGTTCTTATTGGACGCAATCTTGATGCTGCCTAATTTTCGAACGGATATCCAGGCTCTGCGGCGGACAGCCCTTATCAAATTTCAGTGGGATTACGGCCCCCTGATCGCAGCGGCAAAAAGGAACGGATGTACATTCGCCACAACCGCATGCTCAGCGGCGCGTATCTAATTCCCAATCGGCAGGCCCGCCGCGCTGCGGGCGCATCACCCCCGCGAAACAGCGAGTACCCCGAATCCATTGCGTAGGCCGCCATTGCCGAACTGACGTAAGCTGCTCCAAGTGCATTTCGTTGGGCTGGGTACCGCTCCAAGAAGCTGGCGCGAGCCATCAAGCGCCCCAGCGCCATTGCGACTAGATTGTTGATGGACTGGGTCCCATGAATACGGTACTGCGTCAACCGCTCTGGTAACAAGACAAGACTTCCGCATTGCGTCAATCGCAGCCACAACTCGCAGTCCTCCGAATGGGTAAGTCGTTCATTGAAGCCGCCAATCGCTTGAACCTGGGCCCGCAGCAACATCACACTTGATGTCGCCACAAAATTCCTTTCAAACAGACGCCGCACCATCAACTGATCAGCCAGGTATCGCGTTTGAATTTGTTTCGGTTGATTAACAAGTAATTCACCATCTTCTCCAATGTGCTCGATTGACGAACAACACATAACCGCCTCTGGTTGGGCCAACAAAGCGGCGACCTGAGATGCAAGTCGGCCTGGCTTCATTAGATCGTCCGCATCAAGCAAAGCAACAAACTCATTTCGCGCAGAATGGAGTCCGACGTTCCTCGCGCTGGAGACACCACCATTCTTCTTCGCGCTCAAGCGCAATCTATCTCCATACCGTCGCAATACATCGATCGTATCATCGGTCGAGCCGTCGTCCACCACAATGAGCTCAGCTACCCCCTCATATTTTTGATTCAAAACACTTTCTACTGCCGCTCCTACAAATCTTGCCGCATTGAATGAAGGAATAATCACGCTCACGCCAGGGGCACTCATAATAATATTCTAATAAATTGTGCGAAGCTATCCATTCAGAATACCGATCAGCCCAATCCCAAACGAGACACGGTCGGCGCCATCACTCAACCCGTCGCAGGGGGGCGAAAAAGGATAAGATCAATGTCGAGAAGGTCAGGACCGGCTCGATTGCGTGCCATTCCAACTATTGTGAGTGACATCGATATTCCGATTAATTTCTGATTAGTCACCCAATACCATATTTCTGGCAAATAGCGACTCCAGAATCTAGCTCGCTAGTACCTCGATCTTAACCGGACGGCTCAATTGACAGAAAGCCGATCCTTCAAGCAAAGAAGCGGTTTCTCAATATAGTGGCAAGAAAGCGCAGCTACAAATCATAACAAAAAGTAACCAACTTCAGGGGTCAGTGTCCATGACTGATCAGCACTGCGAAGTGGAACAGTGATCAGAAACAGGCGCTGACATATTTGGACGTCATAAGAAATGATGCCGAGAGATTTCAGCGTCGGTAATTCAAGCGGCTAGTACTACGAAAAAAATACTCCCATCGAAAGAAGGAACTCTATCGCAACAATTTGTATGTCTCTTCCAATAATGAATCCTGAACAGTTTGAATTTCATAAAAGTGGAACTTTTATACTAATTTTTGAAGTCTGTTCCACCACAAATGAAAAACCAGCTTCTTACTCCTATATATAGAAAAATCAACACTCATAATAACAGAATCTCACGGGATGCTCCGCTAATGCACAAATGCGATCTTTAGCGAGTTTCTGTACCACTAAAATATCCTATGCACCGTCATGTAAGCTTGATTACATCGGTACCGTGCTTACCGAAGCAGCGACGCACCCATTGCTGGTTGTGATGCAAAAATTTTTATCTCGCCTGCTGCGCAATTAGCCTACCCATTTTCATACTCTGAGCCAAGAGCACTGATCCGCCATGTGTCAAGTGCCCACTGTCCCGGTAAATCATTGTGCCATCGAGGCTGGTCTTGCAGACCGAGCCATCGCAAAGATATTGTTCAAACCGAATGACCGGTATTCCTTCTTTTTCGGCTCCAGCAAGCAGTTGAATCACATCGGCGCGCCGACGTTGATACTCTGCCTGCGCAATCTGGCAGCCGTCAGGCGCGCCAAATGTGACGCGGCCGGTCGACATGCGTTCAAGGCAACCGCCGATGTTGAACGGCGCAGTCGGAGGCGGCGCAATAAGTACAACTTTTTTGCCGATAGCCCGCAGTTCACTGGCGGTTTGTTTCAGCGCCCGCAACGCCTGCCGCACACTTGCCGGCGAATCGGACATGCCACTGCCGCTTGCCAAGACGTTGTAAGATTTTGGTCCGACGTAGGCGCTAAAAAGGCTCGATATCACTACCGTGTTGATCGATTCGGATTGCCGCAGGAAATCGATAACCGCGCGGTTGAATTCGATGCAACGTGCTGACCACTCACGGTCATAGACCACGCCGGTCCCGTCATCGATGGAGCTTCGTGGACGCGGAGCCAGCCCCATCAAGGGGCCACATGCTGATTGGGTCGCCTGAATCACCCCCCCTGACCGCCACTCGGCGAGCAGCCCAGGCACAAGATGCATGGCGAATGAGTCGCCCCAAACCATCAAATTGGGTGCTGCACTGGTTTGGCATTCGGATTTGGGTATGAACGCAGTTTTGTATTCACAAGCCAATCCCAGGCCAAAGTTGACTCTTCGTAGTTCTCGGTAATCGGTTTGACTCCGGGTAAGCTCAATGGCCAACGGCGTCACGGCAATCAGCGCAAAAGACGCCATTCCCACTTGCAATAATCGGTTGCGCGAAAAGTTGATGTCAGCCTTGTGCATCGGATCTTCGACAAACCGGTGTAGCAAATAGGCCAACACCAGTGCCAACACCAGCGCTGTGCCAGCTAACGCTACAGGCAATTCAGACTCTGATCCCGCCCACGCGTTCTTTAGCAACGCGATGATCGGCCAATGCACCAGATACAACGAATACGAGCGGTCACCCACCCAGGCCAGCCAGCGCGTTGGTAGAGCCGAATTGATCACTGGATGGTTTCGCAGGATCACGATCAGCGTTGCGACGCAGATCAGAAATGCGGCAAGACCGGGATGCGGCCCCGGCAAAGTGACTGCCGGCAGCACCACAAGCCCCAATATCGACGGGATGTACAGCCACCGAATCGCATGGAGCCTCTCTGCCGGCCTCGCGTCTTGGTTTCGCAGCACATACAGCGCGCCAGCCGAGCCGATTAACAATTCCCATGCTCGTGTCGGCAACAGATAGAAACTGGCAACTGGCTTGAACGCTACGCCAATCACACATAGCGCCAAACTCGCCAGCAACAGCAACACAATTGCGCGCATCCAACGCACGCGCCTGACCAGCAACAACATGGCGGGCAACAACATGTAGTACTGCTCTTCAACCGAGAGCGACCAGGTATGAAGCAACGGCTTCAGGTCGCTGCGGCCGCCAAAGTAGTCTGCCTGTTGCCAGAACACAAAGTTTGCGACAAAAGCAATGGCGCCCACCACCTGCTGCGACAGGTCGTTCATTTCCTGTTGATCCAGAAACCAAGGTGCAGCCAATGTGGTCAACAAAATAACCGTGTAGGCCGCTGGCAACAAGCGCTTGGCACGCCTGCCGTAGAACCGCGCCAAACTGAAGTCGCCTCTATCGAGGGACTTTGCAATCAATGTGGTGATCAAATACCCCGAAATCACGAAGAAGATGTCGACGCCTAGGTAGCCAGCCCTGAAGGGCCCAATCTGCAGGTGATACAGCAGTACGACCAAAACTGCGATGCCACGTAGTGCCTGAATGTCAGCTCGAGTCGATGATCTTGTCACTCGGTCCTGTGCGGCGTCGGCAAATCCCATCGACAACGTCTGCATCACACCATTCCTGAATATTGCGTCTCGAAACGATCCAGCATGCGATCAACGGAGAACGTCTGCTCCGCGAAGCAACGTCCGTGCGCTCCAAACACTGCTACCTTATGTCGATGAATCGCGAATTGCTCAATGGTCGCCTGGATCGCGGCAGTTTCGCCAGGGCAGCCGACCCACAAGACGGTCCATTGTTCCTGGCACAGCTGCGGTTGAGGCGCCTTATCGCGCGGCCAGACAAAGACACCCTTGTGCAGCCGTCTGGCACATGGCCGAAGACCCTGACCGTCACGCAACAATATTCGCATTCGCTTGCACTGAGTGACTGGACTTGGAAGAGGCAACGGGCGGAGCTCACCGCCTTGCAGAAAGCTCGGCGTAAATGGCTTCGAAGCCGTCCAGCATCTTCTCGAGCTGGAAGTTCTCCTCGGCATGGCGCCTAGCACTCCTGCCGAACCTTGCCATGACATCCCTGTGGCAGTGAAAGTACTGAATTGCATCGGCAATATCGTCAGGATCGGCCGGACGGCATAGCTTGCCGGTCACATCCTCAATGACCGCCTCTGGCACCCCGCCTATACCGGAACCGATGCATGCCAGCCCAGTAGCCGCCGCCTCGCAGTAGACCGTTCCTTGATTCTCGACTTTACCGTTTGGCTCCTCAACGCCAGTAAGGGCGAAGAGGTGTGCTCTATACATCTCTTCCGGGACCATTTTGGAAGGCAGCGCGCCGAGAAATTCGACATAGGCGCCAATCTGCAACATCTCGACCTGAGCGACGAGTTGGCTGCGAAGCGGGCCGTCTCCCACGATCCTAAGCTGCGCTGGAACACCCCTCCTGCGCGCTTCGGCGATGGCGCTCAAAAGGAATTCGTGGCCTTTGACCTTGACCATGCGACCGATGGAGAGTATTTTCAGGACGCTATTGTCAAGGTAGTCCCGTTCCTGGAATCTAAATCTCGTTAGGTCGATCCCCATCGGGATCTTGCGGATGTCGGACTCTTTGATCCCAAATGCCTTGAGTTTGCCGGCACTGAACCAAGTGCCCACAGTATGAACGATATTCTTATCGCGTAGTGCTGAATAACCATCATGCTCCGAAACGATCGATTTGGCATTGAAGTCATAGCCATGCCAAGTCACCACACTACGCGACGATAGATTCTTGCCTTGCTTGTGCGCCAGTAGATCATCGCCATTGGTACCGAAATGAATGTGTATGGCCTCTGGGGCCAACTTCTTGAGCCAACGGAGCATCGACCCTGCGATGAGATGGCGACGCCTGAGATCGCTGGAGCCGCGTGCCAGCAGGCTACGGGTTCCTGATGCCTTGTTCAGATCAAGCAACGCTAACAGCCAATTGACTTTGGCCCGTGGGAAGTTCCCGATGTAGATGCGGCTGACGCCGGCCCTGTCTATCTCTGCGCACTCCGCGCTGGAAATGGAGTCATCAATACTCTTCGAAATTACGGTCACTTGATGGCCGCGTTGGCGCATACCCAAGACATGCTGCAGGACGAAAGTTTCTGAGCGCGCCGGGAAGATATGGGCAATGATGCAGATATGCATTGATGATCTTTAAGTCACGGCTGCGCGACTAAGCGCAAGGTATGCCAAGACTGGAATAAGTTAGGGTTAGGAGCTAAGCAACTCATTGCCTGCTGCAAGATCTCAAGCTGGCACTCGCGGTGCATGAAAAGTCCCAGCGTTCAATCTCTAAAATTCTGGCGGTCTCTTTGAATATTTCTGCTTTCTGGCTATTTCGTTAGGAACAAATACTGCTTTGACATTTGTTTAAGGGGTATTCCCAGCTATTTTGACTCGGGGCCCGATTTGGGACTGCTCAGAAGTAAGAAACTCCGGCTTCTGCGACGTCATAGCTGCTGCCGGCCGGCAGCAATTGACGTTCCTGCAGAATCGGGGCTGTCTGAAACTGAAGTTGAGTGACGTCTCTCGCTCAGAAGACGGATCAACGTTATCCTCATCAGAATAATGCCTTAGCTTAGCACGATCGCGCAGTAGATTCCAGGGCGATTGGCAGCATCTATCTTTCTCGAAAGCCGAAGTATGGTGACGATCCACGAACAACTCACGGTCGTTAGAATCTGCCGGGCGACGTTCAGACTTGGGGGGGGGTAACGCTCCTTCCGTTAAACATTCGGCCAATAGCAGCAAACCGGTGGGCAATGTTCGCGAACAGGACTTCGGTCAATTCATAAAGCCTCTATTCATGTCCGACCCTGATCAATCTCTCGCAACAGGCTCCCCTCAGTTTTCGGATCTGCTACCAGCGGAGACAGCACGCAAATATGGACAAAT
>Ga0163144_10027998_pt1 | contig 10888 bp, 8 predicted proteins | sample OliLak19BULKMAT1_FD_123175 | JGI IMG/M metagenome (GOLD analysis project Ga0163144, IMG submission 123175) | Freshwater microbial mat bacterial communities from Lake Vanda, McMurdo Dry Valleys, Antarctica - Oligotrophic Lake LV.19.BULKMAT1 | ecosystem: Environmental > Aquatic > Freshwater > Lake... | reverse complement strand
GCACATCGATTGAGTGAACAAGCTGAATTCCACTGAAACAACCTCGCTCCTGTTTTTGCAGGCTCGACATCGTGCGCTCGTCTCTCCAGAGATTTCCAATTTTTGCAATTCTCCGACCTTCAACAGTGATCAGAGTTTGGTCTGTCTTCTCGGGTGCAAGCCACCAGATGGACTCGGCGTCTTTTTGCTTGATGGCAGATCGACAAAATTCGACCAATCTGCCTTTCCATAAACAATCCCCGTTCAACATCAAAAACGGTCCCTCTCCTATTCCTTCAACCATATAAGGATAGGCTCGCCGCAGACCGCCGCCGGTGCCTAAGAGTTCCGGCTCCTGCGACACTCTGATTTCGAACCCAAATTTGTTTGCGCGTGAAGCCGCGTACGAAATAATTTGCTCCTTCAAATGCCAGGCATTTAGAACAACTCTCTCTAGTCCAAGATCCTTACGGGCCTCACTTAAATTCTGAAGACAGTAATCTAAAATTGGCTTTCCCTTGATAAGGGCCAGGGGCTTAGGAGTTTTATCTGTCAAAGGCCGCAGACGTTCCCCGCGACCCGCAGCCAGAACAAAAGCAGTTTTAATTCCTAAACTCATTTGGAAAAAATTCCCTCAATCAGACTCAAAACTCGCATTTCGTTCATTGATTTCAGAGTGCGAGAAACTCGGCTAAGCGTAGGTCTGACGTAGGGAATATGCGTATCCTTACCCTTAACTTTTAAAATATAGAAAAATCGTCCAATGGCTTTAAGATTTCGCTGAAGGCTCACCATCCCGAAGAGGCGCCGATCGACTGCTCTTCCTGAGACTGATTCATAGATTTTCAAAAAGTCGGCTTCTTCTTCATCGGTGAAAGTCACATAGGAATCCCTTAGAAGAGAGGCCAAGTCGTAATCAGCGGGCCCCATGAGCGCGTCTTGAAAATCGATCATTCCAATTTTCTTCTCTGCTTCCAGGATCATGAGATTTTTGGAGTGATAATCGCGGTGGGATAGAATATAAGGAGCTTTCGAAATTTGCTCGACTGATTTTTTTAGAAATTCCCGAATCTCTCGAAGCGCAGTATCGCTGATCTGCTTGTCGTTTTTTAAAATCGCATATTCTACAAAATGTTCAGCCTCCCAGGTCAAGAGATCGAGCGTGAAACTTCGCGATCTCGCTGGCTCAAAAGGCTTTACCTTTTGAAATTTAGCCAAACTTTCGAGAGCACTGCGATACCATTCGTGAGCCCCTTCCTTTTGTCGACGATCGTACAAAAGTTCGGCGCCCATATCCTCCGTAATGAGAAATTTTGATTTTGGATCCACATAATACAAATGGGGAACCCGAACTCCCGCATTTTCAAGAGCTCGATCGATCGTCACAAACGGAAGTTCCGTAAGTCCCAATTCCTTTCCCGTCACTTCTTCCGATTTGAATGCTTCGGGTGCGTTCATGACCATGGCCATGTAGGACTTCTTCGATTTTGGATTTGTCAGACGTGCGTAAAAACGATTGCTCGCATCACCCGGCAACCATTCACACTGAAGCTCACCCTTAAGATCTGCTTCCAGATTCTGCGCTCCCGCTAAAGTGGTTTGAATCTCTTTGAAAATATCTTCCCTTTGACTCATAGAGGAATATTTCCATGCTTCTTGTAAGGATTGCGATCTCTCTTATTTTCTAATCTTTTAAATCCTCGAAGCAATCGATCTCGAGCCTCACGTGGAAATATAACGTCATCTAAAAATCCGACCGCAGCGGCCTGATAAGGATTCGCAAAGGTCTCGCGGTATTCAGCCGTCAGTTTGGCTGAGGCCTCGGGGTCTCTTTCAATTTCTCTCTTATATAAAATAGAGACAGCACCGTCCGAACCCATCACGGCAATTTCACTTCCTGGAAATGCCAAATTGAGATCGCCTCTTAAATGTTTGGAACTCATCACATCGTAGGCACCGCCGTAGGCCTTGCGGGTAATGAGTGTAATTTTTGGAACAGTGGCTTCTGCAAATGCATAAAGAAGTTTCGCGCCGTGACGAATAATTCCCTGATACTCTTGAACCGTACCCGGCAAAAATCCTGGAACATCGACGAGAGTGAGAATCGGAATATTAAAACAGTCACAGAATCTTACAAATCGAGCGGCCTTGACCGATGCATCGATATCCAAGCAACCTGCTAAATGTAGCGGCTGGTTTGCAACAATACCGAGACTCTCGCCGCCAATTCGCGCGAATCCACAAATCATATTTTTGGCGTAGTGAGGATGGATTTCAAAGAAGGATCCCGCATCGACCAGGCCTTCAATCACCGAATGCATATCATAGGGCTTTGTCGGCAGCGCTGGGATGCAGTTGTCTTGCAATTCCTGCGCGGGCTTCTTGGGAGATCCCGATGGCGGCCGCTCTCGGTTGTTGAGTGGAAGGTACTTGAGCAGATCTCGTATGCCCTGCAGAAGACTGACTTCATCAGGAAATTTTTGATGCGCCACTCCACTCTTTGTATTGTGAGTGTCAGCACCTCCAAGTTCCTCCATCGTCACTTGTTCGTGAGTCACGGTCTTGATAACATCCGGACCAGTGATGAACATATAGGAGGTTTTCTCCGCCATGAAAATAAAGTCCGTGATGGCAGGACTATAAACCGCACCCCCCGCACAAGGCCCAAGAATCGCCGAAATCTGTGGAACAACTCCCGAAGCCAGAGTATTTCGCAAAAAGATATCTGCATAACCAGCCAAAGAACGAACGCCCTCTTGAATACGAGCTCCTCCAGAATCATTCAATCCAATCACAGGAGATCCGAGCTTAAGAGCCTGATCCATCAGGCGACAAATTTTTTGCGCAAAGGCGTGGCTTAAAGATCCACCAAACACCGTAAAGTCCTGTGCAAAAACATGCACCAAGCGGCCATCGACCAAACCCGTTCCAGTGACAACGCCATCACCCAGAACTTTTTTGTCTTCCATTCCAAAATCGGGACAGTCATGCGTTACGAAGGGCCCGGTTTCAATGAAGGTATTGGGATCGAGGAGTAATTCTATCCGCTGCCTCGCCGTCTTTTTTCCGGCTTGATGCTGTTTTTCAATTCGCTCTTTTCCGCCTCCCAGCTTCGATTCTTGGCGCATTTTATTGAGTTTGGAGTGAAAGATTTCTTCGGAGCTCATCCAAAAAATCTATCCAAATTGGTCCCTTAATTCTACTTCAACTTCTTGTCTAAAACGACTTAAGTGGAAGACTATGATCCAACGAAAACTCGAACTCCCCCGCTTCGAAACATCTGCAGCCGAGATTCGCATGCTCGGCCAAAAGACCTTGGAAATGAGCAAGAATGAGGTTGCTAGACTCGGGGGCTTGAATCCTGAAACTGTTGATTTTCAGTCTTCGATCGTGGCGCTCGACAGCCTTGAATTTGAGGAGTCGTCGGCCTTGGGTCGGATCTATTTGCTTCAAAATGTAAGCCCCGATGAAGAAGTGCGTAAAGCCGCCCAAGAAGTCTATTTGGAATTTCAGGACTGGGCGGTGGAGAAATCCTATAATAAGGGACTCTTTAAACTCGTTCAAAGAGTTGCAGCTCGAAAAATGAGTCTAAACAAGGAGGAGAAAAAGCTCCTGGATGATTATTTGAACGACTTCCGTCGTCTAGGGCTTCACCTCCCTGAGGAAAAGCAAAGCCAGCTAAAAGTGCTTCAAAAAAAACTTTCAGCAATCGAGAGCGCGTTTTCTCAGGCCATTAACGAATATGAAGATTTCGTTGTAGTAGATCAAAAGGATCTGACGGGTTTGGATGCTGATTTTATTTCCAGTCTAGATAAGGATCCAAGCGGAAAACTGCAGGTATCTTTGCAGTATCCAGAGTATCTGCCTGTTATGGAATTCTGCTCGAACGAGAAGGTTCGAAAAGAGCTTTTAATTCGAAAATATCGAGTGGCTGAAAAATCAAACGTCTCACGGCTTAACGAGATGATACTCATCCGCGACGAGATCGCTCAGACTTTAGGATATTCTTCCTTCAATGATTATGTGATCGAAGATCGAATGGCCAAGACCCCTGAAAGAGTTCGAGATTTTTTGAAGTCATTTGAGAAAAGACTGAGGGAAAAAGCGACGAAAGAATTGGCGGCACTCGAAGCCCTCAAGCAATTTGAGACAAGCGACGCCGCCGCACGTTTAGAAATTTGGGATTTTTCATTTTATTCTGCGCTCTATAAGAAGAAGAATTTTTCAGTCGACCTCAATGAATTGAAAGACTTCTTTCCACTCGAGAAGGTCTTGCAAGGAATGCTCAAAGTCATGGGCAAGGTTTTTTCAATTCGCTTCGAAGAGCAAAAGCCTGGCTTTCCAACCTGGCACTCTGATGTTCGCCTCTTCAATGCCTATGACGAAAAGACCAGCGAAAGCATGGGCGCGTTCTATTTAGACCTCTTTCCTCGGCCCGGAAAATACGGACACGCCGCAGCTTTTGGGCTGGTTGATGGGAAAGAAAAAGAATCGGGCGTCTATCAAGCCCCCGTGGAATGCATGGTTTGTAACTTCCCTCCTCAAGCCCCTCACAGTCTCTCTCATTCCGAAGTGGAGACCCTCTTTCACGAGTTCGGTCATATTTTGCACGGATTATTAACGACTTCGAGGTACAGCCGATTCTCTGGAACCAGTGTTGCTTGGGACTTTGTAGAAGCGCCTTCTCAAGTGCTAGAGAATTGGTGTTGGGATCACGAAATTTTAAATCAAATCGCCGAAAACGTAAAAGACCCTAGCCGAAAAATATCAAAAGAATTTGTCGAAAAAATGAACCAGGCACAAAAAGCGGGAGTGGCACTTTTTTACCTTCGACAGGTGGCGTTTGCAAAAGCCGACCTGGAGTTTCACGAAACCGGAAAGCAAAAGGACTCGACCGCGATTATGAATCGAATAATGGCAGAGACTTTCATGCCTCCACCTCCACAGACCTCTTTTCAGGCGGGATGGGGGCATATGGTAGGCTATGCGTCGGGCTACTACGGCTACGCTTGGGCTGATGTCATGGCTGCTGATATCTTCTCTTTCTTTAAGAAGTCGGGGCTTTTGGACGCCGATCAAGGGCGTAGGTTGAGAGCCGAGATTTACGCTCCTGGCTCCTCTCGAGAAGAGCTCGAATCACTTGAAAAATTCCTCGGAAGGCCTTTAAGTGATGAAGCTTTTTTTGAGCAGTTAGGTTTATAAGAATGCCCGTTTTTAAAAAAATATTGGTGGCGAATCGCGGAGAAATCGCTGTTAGAATTTTGCGAACGGCTCGCGAACTTGGCTACAAGACGGTGGCTGTTTATTCGGAGGAAGATCGGGCGGCCTTCCACGTCAAGCAAGCAGACGAAGCGATTTGTATTGGACCTGCGGAAAGCCAAAAATCTTACCTGGTTACGCAGAATATCTTAGACGCAGCAAAAAAATCTGGCGCAGACGCGATTCATCCAGGATACGGCTTTCTTTCTGAGAATGCTGGATTTGCTCGCGCAGTTATAAAAGCAGGCATCACTTTCATCGGCCCCGATCCAGAGACGATTGAAAAAATGGGCGATAAAGTTATTGCCCGAAAAACTGTGGAAGCCAAAGGTGTAGCGACTGCTCCGGGAACTGGGGCCATCGATGACCTTGCAAAAGGTTTTAGCATGATCGAACAACTCTTAAAAGATCGGCCAGATTTTAAATTTCCATTGCTCGTGAAAGCCTCTGGAGGCGGCGGCGGCAAGGGAATGCGAATCGTTCGAGAGATAAAGGAGCTCAAAGAAAATCTAGAACGAGCTCAGTCAGAAGCTCAAAAAGCATTTAATAATCCAATCATCTTTGTTGAGCGATATATAGAACGCCCTCGACATATTGAAGTTCAAGTTTTGGGAGACGGCAAGAAAGTGCTGCACCTCTTTGAACGTGAGTGTTCTCTGCAGCGGCGCCATCAGAAAGTCGTAGAAGAAGCCCCGAGCCCAAGTCTTTCTGCAGAGATCCGTGCCAAAATTTTGGATGCCGGAGTGATGGCAGCGCGAGCCGTGAATTATAAATCCGCTGGAACTGTTGAGTTCATCGTTTCGCAAGATGATGAGTTCTACTTTTTAGAAATGAATACTCGAATTCAGGTGGAACATCCGGTGACCGAGTGGATCACGGGCGTGGATTTGATTCGTTGGCAAATTGATATCGCCGCAGGAATGCCGCTCCATTTAACTCAGGACGATATCCGAGCGCAGGGAAGCTCCATCGAAGTGAGGCTTTACGCTGAGGATGCTGAGAATAATTTTATCCCTCAGCCTGGAAATCTGAATTTCCTTCGATTTCCGCAGTGGACGGGTGTGCGCGTTGACTCGGCTGTTGAGTCGGCATCTCGTGTTTCTTCTTTCTATGACCCGATGATCGCTAAGATTTCAGCGTGGGCACCTGATCGAGCGCAGTGCACCAATCGGCTTAAGGATTTTTTGACTCAGACTCAAGTAGAAGGACTCGTCACGAACAGAAGCTTTTTATTGGAAATACTGGCGTCTGAATTTTTTGAAAAGGGACGCTACCATACACAGCTACTAGAAGATCCGACTTGGAAGAAAAAATCTCTTCCCTCCGCGGAGACTCTGGCGGCGCTCTGTTTAAAAGATCATCTGGAGACAAAAACCTTGGGAGGCGACCGACGCCTCACCGCATGGCAGGTGCAAGATGCGTTGGAATCTTAAAGTTTCGGATACGGCAGCCCCCGTTTCGGTGGAGCTCATTTCTCAAGAGAACGGCGTTTATACCTTTCGAGTGAATTCTGAGATTGTGACACTGAGCGATGCAAAGGCATTTGCCTTTTCAATTGCGGCGAATCAAAAAGTTTGGGCTCTTGAAACTTGCACAAGTGATTTATGGAGAGTTTCAGAGGGCGCAAAAGTATTCAGCATCCAGCCCATTCGCGCCAATCAGAAAGCCGCCGCCAATAAAAATGAGGTTCGAACTCAAATGCCCGGGCGCATTCTTAAAGTTCTCGTGCGTCCTGGAGAGAAAGTTGCGCCCAAGCAAACCCTGATGATTATTGAAGCCATGAAGATGGAAAATGAAATCCGTTCTGATTCTGATTCAATCGTAGAATCTGTTGAAGTGGCACAAGGCCAAAGCGTTGAGTCAGGAATGCTCTTGATGAAACTCAAAGCAAGCTAGAGTCCACAACGACGTCAGAGTATGTTGTTGGGCTTTCCATCGTGCGGCCCTTGCGGATGCCGGGGGCAGTCCTCCCACCACAGTTATCAGGAACTTGAGCTTTGCGTTCGGGATTGAGTGGATGGGACGAAGTCTCTGACGCTCGATCCGTCTGAGGCAGTTCCGCCGGTGGCAAATCTGCTTCAGCCTCTGGACTACCAAAAGCTTCCGCCTCTAGCTCCTCAATGGATCGAATGCGGCCCACAACCTTCAAAGTGTCGTCCATCTCCTGGATCGATTCGGCCATAAAGCCCTCATCGCGATTCAGGAGTTCAATCAAATTATCCGCGCCTTCTTCGACCCGTTTGTTGAGGGCTTCCACTTCTGAAAGTGGCGGCAAATGTTCGAGATTCGCAATCTGAAACCATTCCAAAAATTTCTGCGTCGTCCCGTAGATCACGGGTGTTCCTGGCAAATGACTTCGACCTCGCATCTCAATCAGATTCTTATCAAGCAAGCCTTTTAAAACAGCCGTACAATCTACGCCTCGAATTTTTTCGATCTCAGGGCGGGTGACGGGTTGCTTATAGGCAATCACAGATAGAACTTCTAAGAGCGCTTGAGACAATCGAGGTGGCTTCTTCTCATAAAATTTTGCCATCAATTCTTTGAGCTCAATCTTGGTTCTAAACTGATAGCCACCGCCCACTTCTTGAAGGATCATTCCATGCGAGTCGGATTCTGTCTCTGTCTGTAGCTCCTGAACAGCCGTTTCAATTTCTTCTTTAGAAATCTCCAAAACTTCAGAGAGTGATTTTATTGAAACTGGATGACTGGAGGCGAAAATCAATCCCTCTACGAGTCCCTTCGTTACTAACATTTTCAGGCGGTCCTTTCTTCTTCGCTTATCGAAGTTGTTTCATCAAATTCTGACTTAAGGACATCCTCATCGGAAGCCCCTTCTATAAATCTCAAATAGAGTGGGCCATCCGACTCAAGCTGTGAAAGCCGAATTTTCTTAAGTCGTACGAGTTCTAAAATCGAAAGAAACGTGACTACAATTAAAGTCTTGGACGATCCAGCCTCAATCAAATCCTTAAATTCAACTTCCTGTCTCTCACGAACCATTCTAAAAACTTGAAGCAATCGCTCAGAAACGTTGACCTCTTCGCGATCAAACGTCATCGGCGTTTGCGCGTTAATCTCGCGCAGAACTTTTTGAAAGCCCTTCACGAGTTGAAAGAGACTCCCCTGACCTTCCGTTTCAGAGCCTTCGAAAAATTCTCGATTCCCTTTCAGAAATACGTCTCGACCAAGAACCGGACGCTCGCCGAGCAGATGAGCAGCTTGCTTAATTTTTTGATACTCCATCAAGTATCGAACGAGCTCTTCACGAGGATCTTTCTCTTCCACTTGAGGTTCTTCCTCTTTGGGCAAAAGGAGCTTCGACTTAATTTGCGCAAGTGTTGCCCCTACCACCAAAAAATCTCCGGCTTCTTCAATATCAATCGAATCCGTGACTTTCAGATGCTCCAGATAGGCTTCGAGAAGTATTGAAACATTCAGATCCAAAAGATTCAACGAACGTTCATCAATAATTTGAAGTAAAACATCATAGGGTCCTGACCAGTCTGGAATATTGACCTGGTACTTCTCGTGAGCGGCCAATATTTCTTCTTCAGCTCGTATGAGTTCGGACATCGGGTCTTACTCCTTGCGCTCGCGGATGAAATTTTTCGTAATCCTGTCTGAGCTTGGATGAATTCACATGGGTATAAATCTGGGTTGTCGCGATATCTGAATGTCCCAAAAGCTCTTGAATACTTCGAAGGTCCGCTCCTCGCTCGAGCATATGGCTTGCAAAAGAATGCCTCAAAATATGAGGATGTAGTTGCTTTGAAAAACTGAGTTTAACGGAATAGGCCTTTAGAATTTTCCAAAAACCTTGACGAGTAAGCTTAAGACCCCGCTGATTCACAAAAACATAATCATGATAGCGGCCCCGCATCAGCTCTTTACGTGCGGTCTCAATGTATTTTTTGAGCGCCTCTTTTGCAAATTTGCCCATGGGAACCCAGCGCTCTTTACCACGCTTCCCTTTGACGAGAAGCGAGCCGTCATCCCACTGAACCGACGACAAATGCAAATCCAAGAGTTCTGATACACGGAGTCCACACGAATACATCAACTCCAGCATCGCCAAATCTCGAATGCCGAGTACCAATGAGGAATCGGGCGCCTTGAGTAAACTTTCAACCTCTTTGACGGAAAAAACCTCTGGCAGAGAAACCTGAAGTCTTGGAGTCTTGATTTTCTCCATCGGCGAGGAATCTGCATAGCCCCGCAGTATCATGAATCGGTAAAGCAGCCGAAGCGTTGTAATCTTTCGCTGAATGCTTCGAAGACTTATTTTTTGAGCAGTTAGATGTTCTAAAAATCCGCGAATTTGCTTTTCGGTCAAAGTCTTGAAGTTGAAGAGAAACTTTTTATCTCCACGATCAGACTTGGAATCCAAAAATTCAAAAAACTGTCGAAGATCTGCGACATAACTCATCAGAGTATTGAGCGAAGCTCCCCGATCGACTTTAAGGTAATCGGTGAATTCTTCGAGCAAAGCTTTGGTATCAAGTCTCGACACAAATCCCCTTCAATCGATCCAGTTTTTGAGGGCTCTTTAGTTATGAAGCCTTAGCTTTATCGTGACCCAAAGCTGCCTTACGGCTCAAGCGGATTCGGCCCTGACGATCAATTTCAAGAACTTTGACCATCACGCGATCGCCTTCTTTGAGAATATCCTCGACTCGATCCACTCGACCTTCATCAAGCTCGGATACATGGCAAAGACCGTCGGTGCCGGGAGCGATATTAACAAATGCTCCGAACTCCATGATCTTTCGAACCACACCGGTATAGATTCGGCCGATTTCAATTTCACCAGAAAGTGCTTCGATCAATTCGACTGCCTTTTCCGTCATTTCCGGGTCTATTGAGAAAATATTCACTGTTCCGTCATCGCTAATATCGATCTTCACGCCGGTCGCTTCGATCACGCCTTTGATATTCTTTCCACCGGGTCCGATAACATCCTTAATTTTGCTCTGGCGTACCTGAAGTTTTCGGATCTTCGGTGCATAGGCAGACATCTCAGTTCGAGGCTTATCTAAAGCTTCAGACATTTTTGCTAAAATCAAAAGACGTGCATCCTTTGCCTGAGAAAGTGCTTTTTCCATCACCTGTCGGCTAATTCCAGAAATCTTAGTATCGAGCTGAAAGCCCGTAATTCCCTTTTTGGTGCCCGTGACTTTGAAATCCATATCGCCCAAATGATCTTCGTCGCCCAAAATATCTGTAAGAACTTCGTACTGATCGCCCTCGGCAATTAAGCCCATCGCGATTCCAGCGACTGGTTCAGTAAAGGGAACCCCTGCATCCATGAGTGCCAAACTTCCCCCGCAAACGGTGGCCATCGAGCTGGATCCATTGCTCTCCAAAATATCGGACACAATTCGAATGGTATAAGGAAAACTATCCTTTTGAGGAACCAATCTGGAAAGCGATCGCTCTGCCAAATGTCCATGCCCCACGTCTCGCCTTGAAGGTCCACGCAGAAACTTGGTTTCTCCTACGGAGAAAGGAGGGAAATTATAATGCAAAATGAAATATTTCTCGTGTCCACCAATCAAAGAATCAATGCTTTGGGAATCATCTGCAGCACCCAGGGTACAACTCACCAGCGCTTGTGTTTCTCCGCGAGTAAACAAAACGCTACCATGAG
>Ga0163144_10027997_pt1 | contig 10888 bp, 11 predicted proteins | sample OliLak19BULKMAT1_FD_123175 | JGI IMG/M metagenome (GOLD analysis project Ga0163144, IMG submission 123175) | Freshwater microbial mat bacterial communities from Lake Vanda, McMurdo Dry Valleys, Antarctica - Oligotrophic Lake LV.19.BULKMAT1 | ecosystem: Environmental > Aquatic > Freshwater >... | reverse complement strand
TCGTTGATGCGCGCCCGCAGTTGAAATTCCTGGTAGCACAGCCGCGCGATCGCGTTGGCGAGCATCGTCAGAAACTGTATCGCCGCCGGTCGGGTTTTGCGGGCGCGGGTGAAGCTCTGGGCGAGGGATTTCATCTGCTTGAGATCGATGCCGAACTTCTCTGCAAGCTGGTTAAGCCTTCCCTCCTCGACTCCGCCGATGGTTGTGTCGGCGCTCATGCGAAGGGTGCCAAGACGCTGATTGTCCACGATGATCGGCGCGACGTACTCCCTTCCTTCGCGTGTCGGTCCGTCCTGTGACGCTTCGGCGTCTTCAATAGCCTTCTGACGTCTCAGGAAATCGCGGGTTGGCGTGGGCGAAGTGAGTACCGCGCCGGTGTCATCGGTGATGATCGCCTTGACATTCGCGACAGCCGCGAAGCTGTCCTGAATCTCCTGCAGGGTTGCAAGATCCATGAAGTCGGTGAGTTTAAGTTGCTCGGGAGCTAAGGCCATGGTGCGTTTCAGCTTCCTCACGCATCCTTGCGCGAAGATGTGCGATTGTATGGGGCGCGGGACTGTGTTCAACCTGTCGGCTACACTAAGTGCGGATTTGAAAGGATGAACAGATGCCCACGCAACAGATCAACGGCTTTGCAATGTCTTACCGCGATGAAGGTGACGGCGAACCGGTCGTGTTGATTCACGGCTTCCCGCTGTCATCGCGGATCTTCGACGCTCAGGCGGACGTGCTGCGCAAGTCCCATCGCGTCATCACGCCTGACTTGCGGGGATTTGGACTTTCGCACAACATCGATCGCTTCACGATCAACAGTCTTGCGGATGATGTTCATGAATTGTTGGGAAAACTTGGTGCGCGGCCTTGTGTGCTGGGCGGGCTTTCGATGGGCGGTTATGTAGCGCAGTCGCTGGTGCGCGATCATCCATCGGATGTAACGAAGCTGATCCTGCTGAACACCAAAGCAGAGGGGGATTCGCCCGCCGCCAGGGCGGGCCGCAACAAGATGATCGAGCTCTGCCGCAAGTCCGGCTCAGCCGCTGTCGCCAAGGAAATGCTGCCGAAGATGCTTGCGAAGGTCACGCTTGAGAAAAATCCAGCGCTGGTTGAGACCGTTGTGAAGATGATGGAGGACACCTCGGCGCTTACCATCCAACATGCTCTTGAAGCGCTGCGTGACCGTGATGATCAAAATCAATTCATCGGCACGATCAGGATTCCGACACTTCTCATCACCGGCGATGGTGATGCCCTTACCGGGCCGGACGTGATGGAGCCGGTTCACAAGGCGATCATCGGCTCAAAGTATGTTGTGATTTCCAACGCCGGACATCTTTCGACGATGGAGAACCAGTCCGCCGTCACTGCACAGATGCAAAGTTTCCTTAATGAAAAAATGAACTCCTGATGACGCAATTCTCAGAACTGAACTTCAAAACAATCTTCAAACAACTCGGCCCGGCGGGGGTGCTTGCGATCATCTGGGGTGTGCTTCCGCCGCTGGGGACCGCATTGGTGATCTGGAAGATCGAGGTCATCTCACACTGGCTTCGATCCAACCAGGAAACCGGTCCGTATCTTTTCGCGGCGGCACTGGTGATCCTGTGCGGCGCGGGGTTTCTTCCCACTTACACCACTTGCGCGCTGGCGGGCTGGGCGTTTGGGTTCGGCGCGGGGCTTGCCTCGACGATGGCGGGCGTGACGCTTGCCTGCGTCGTGGGATATTTCATCGCCCGACAAGTCAGCGGCGGGCACGTGCTTTCGACACTCGGGAGCAACCCCAAATGGGATCTCATCCACACCGCGCTGCTGCGCGCTTCGCAGCCGCGGACGCTGTTCATCATCTTTCTTCTGCGGCTGGCGCCTAACAGTCCATTCGCGCTGACAAACCTGCTTTTCGGCTCCACGAGGGTAAACCCGCTTCTCTTTTTCATCGGAAGCGTCGCCGGTCTGCTTCCCCGTGCGGCGGCGGTCGTGTACACGGCGTCCAAGCTCGAGAAACTCACCTTCAGCGAAAACCGGCTGCACATCATCATCGGAATCGCGCTGACGATCATCGTGCTGCTGCTTATCGGTGCGATCGCAAAACGCGCCCTTGCCCAGGCTATGAAAGTGGGAACCCCGATGCAGGCATGAACACAGTAACGATGGATCAGGAAACCATCCGCTTGGTTACAACCGGGCAACGATCATTGCACGCCTCGCGATCAAGCTTTGAAAACCACGGACGGATTCGGGCGAAAACGCGATAGAAGAAGTCAAAAACCGGCCTTGCAGGTCGAAACGCCAACACATCCGCCAGCCAGTTCAAACGGCAATGACGATACACTTCAATAAAAACATCCACGCCCCGCAGCACCGTTCCGTCAGTGCGCACGGCGTGCATTGATCCGATCACCTCATCCATCGTCAACCCGAACTTCGCCGGATCAAACTTCGGATCGGCGATATCCTCAAACACCACCGAGTCATCACTGCATCGTCCCTGAAGAAACGATATTTCGCGAGAACACATTGGACAGAGTCCGTCATACATCACACGAATCTTCGCCGGGGCGGTTTGGGTCATCTATCAATGTTAGGCCCCCCGACGTGAAGATGAAGGACGAAAAACTCTGTCGCGTCTTTCATCCATCATCCGTCATCCCATCATCCTCAGCGAATCACTTCGCCCGGGTGTAGGTGATTTCCATCCCCTTGACTTCCTGCGTGGAAGGCGCCTGAGTCATGTACATGATGAACACGTGCTTGTCCTTCGAGGTGATTTCCATGGTCATTCGAAACGCGCACTTCAATTTGGTGACCGGGTCGGTCATTTCGGATTTGAACTCGATCGTATTGCCATTAGCGGTGCCGTGAGAGGTGAATGCGGCGGTGGACATGCTGTCGATCCAGAAGGTGAAATATTCGCCTTTGGTGCGGTCAAAGCCCATGATCGAGATGCCTTCGGACGGCTGGCCCATCATCGATCCCTTGAACTTGGAATGCACATATCGGCCATCGAACAGCAACTGATTTTCGCTGCTCGCCTTCGACTCCATCGGTGGAGCGCCTGGGGCGTGCCACTCCTTGACGACCGCATCAAATTTCCCTTCGATCTGTTTGAGCAGGTCATGCTCTTTCACCGGCTTTCCGGCTTCGGCATAGGCCTTCATCATGTCTTCGGGAGACATCGCTGCTGCACCCGCCGGTGCGGTGGGTTTGTCTTCGGCGAACAGTCGCGTCGCGCTAAACGCGCATAATCCAGCACCGACTGCACAGGCAAGAACGATCCGCTTGAATGATTGAGACATCTGGGAACTCCTTCGATTAAGAACTGCTTTCGCGAGGCTCCGCGGCCGCGCCACCCGACGTATTGAAACCATAACCGGAGTGAGATGCAAAAAATTCCGATTTTAGTTTGATCAGGATTCAACGGACGCACGCGAGAGTATCATTTCGCGTGCATGGACTTGCCGCAACAGATCGCAGAACGGGTTCCACCCGGCAGGTGGGTTGTGGGAATCAGCGGCGGAGCCGACAGCACGGCGCTGCTGCAAATGCTGAGGATGCGTGATGATCTGCAACTCATCGCCGCGCATCTCAATCATCAAACCCGCGCTGATGAATCCGATGCCGATGAGCGGTTTGTCAGAGCGATGGCGAGCGAACTTCGCCTGTCCTTTGAATCAGCACGCCTGAGCGAAATGCAACATCTGCTGAACAGCGCGCCCGCGAATCCATCAGCCAAGTATCGCTTCGCGCGCTTCGCATTTTTTGCAACGGTGATTGAGACGCATGCCTGCCAGGGTGTGATTCTTGCCCACCATCACGGCGATGTGATCGAAACGGTTTTTCAACGGCTTTTACGCGGATCGGGATTTGCGGGACTGACAGGGATAGAGCCTGACACATCGGTCCATGGTGTGCGAGTGCTTCGTCCGCTGCTGAGGTGCGAGCCGGAGCTTCTGCGTGCGTTTCTCCGTTCCATCGGGCAATCGTGGCGCGAGGATTCGAGCAATACCTCACCTGCATACTCGCGCAATCAGGTGAGATGTCTGCTTCGCCAGTTCCCCAATCTCTTTGAGTCAACGGGTGAATTGCAGGCGGCGTGCAGCGCCTTGAGAGAATGGGTCTGCGCCTCAGCGCCAACACTGTCCCGGCGGTTTCCAACGCGTGAGCGCGCGCGATTGCCCGGAATCCTTGCCGCTGTATCAGCGCGGCGGTGGCTGTGCGATACCGGATGCCCGCCGGGCGCGCTTGAGTCCATGCATTCCGAGGCGCTGCTGCAGATGACCCGTGACGCTTCAACGGCATCGCGACATACCTTTCCCGGCGGCACGATTGTCGCAAGAAAGTCGGGATGGATCGAACGCATCAAGTGAATCCGATTGCAATCCCGGCGGGTGAGTTCGTATGCTCTGCGGATATGAAGCGAATAATTCTTCGTGCCTCCGTTGCAGTCGCATTGATCATTACGGCCGGCATCCGTGCCGAACCATTGGCCGGGCCAACACCGGGTTTGGTCTCGATCCAGTCCAAACCGCTCTATCAGTTTTCCGGCGAGGAAGTGAGGGCATATCTCCACGATCTGCATTCCCGCGAGAGCGGACTGACCAAACGCATGATTGAGATCGCCCGGAAAAACATCGGCCAGCCGTATGAGCTTTATCTGCTTGGCGAAGCGCCGTTTGAGACCATCGACAATCAGCCGCTGTATTGTCTGGGCAAGAGCGACTGCGTTGTCTTTGTCGAACACACCCTCGCGATGGCGCTGACGGATAATTTTGACGGGTTTGTCAGGATGCTCCAGCGCATCCGCTATGGAAATGGCAAGATCTCCTTGCTGACGCGAAATCACTATACCGAGGCCGACTGGAACAAGAACAACGCCTGGCTTGCCCGTGAGATCACCGATGAACTCGCCGGGGCGGATGTTGTGAAGTTCTCACAGGTTGTGGACCGCCAGAAATTCTTCAAGAATCGAAACAAGCTCGACACGCAGATCGCTGTGCAAACGATTCATGAGACGTTCATTCCCTATGACAGGATCGAGTCGGTGAAATCAAAGTTGCGGGAAGGTGACATCGTGAACTTTGTCTCCGGACGCAACGGTGGATATTGGGTGGGGCACGTGGGTCTGGTCGCGTTGGATGCGAAAGGTGAAGTGAATCTCATCCATTCAACACCGCCACAGGTGCGGGAGGAATCGATCGGGCAGTACATCGCGCGGGCCACCAGGGACAACGCCGAAAAAGACGCGGCGGACAAGGCGCGATTTCACGGGTTCAAGTTTCTCCGTCCCGTGAAGGATCCGCTGAGCAACCTTCGCGCGATTGATGGAAGCGATGCACCAAAGGTGACGGTTCCAAGTGATTCGAAGATCAGCTTTGATGCGTATCTCAAAACGCTGCGAGCGGAAGAAGCACAAGGGGCTGAGAAAAATTGAGTGCTGAACGGGTGTGCGGGAAGCGCGACGCAGTGAACTATTTTTTCAACTGCTCGCGCGCCTGCTGAAGATAAATGTCGAGATTGCTCGGCCAGACATTCGGGGGAAGCTGCTTGATCTTTTCATAGAGATCAATGGCTTTGGGATAATCTTTCTGTCCCTCGGCATCCAGCGCCTGCTTCCAAAGCTCACTCGACATTTCCGCCACATCAGCAGGGCTGACCGGGATGGGCTGCTGGGGCTGCGAGACCACTTCCACGGGAGGAGACTGCAGATTTGCCTGCACAGGGCCCTCGAACGGTTTCACCGGCACAGGCGTTTCGGAGCGCGCTGGATTCACGGCCGTTTCGATTCGCTCTGGTGATTGAATTTCCTTCAGCGGGTTCGGCTTCTCAGGTGCATTGAGACTGTTCCATTTTGTGTGCACCCAGCCGACCATTTCGTTCCCGAACGCAACCGCATTGTGCCGGTACTCAGGTTTGAAATACATCAACGCCGCAACCCCGGCGGCAACCAGCAGAACAAGCAGCAGGAAAGTTTTGCCCGCGCTGCGCGGCTCAGAAGGCGCGGAAATTTTCTGCGGGGATGATGCGGCCGGATTGAAATCCAATTGAAACGCCGCGGCCAATTCCCGGGCGCTCAGGATGCCGGCGTCGGGTTTCCAGTCGCGCGGCAGTTCATCCTCCCGCACGGCAAGTTGCGAAGCCGTGAGTGCTTCAGAAGCGTCGGCCGAACGTATCTCCCGCTGCACGGTTGGACGGGGCGCTGGCTCGCGTGTCTCAAGCAGCGCATCGGGATTGATCGGAGGTTCCTGCAAACGGTCGCAATGCGGGCATTGATTGGCAGTCTTTTCAATTTCCAGTCCGCACGCATAACAGATGCCCATCTCACGGCTCAGCCCCTTGACATGCCCGGCGAATCGCCAGAGTTGATGCGTTGTCGGGCCGCGGACGATCGACCTCGGCGCCACTTGGCCGCGCGACACCAGCGAAAGCATGGTTGACCATTTCATCCCCGGAGCCGATGGATTGCGCGACTGCAGCACATACCACGGGCCGATGCGGGCCTTGGTCGAGGCGCGGGTGGCAGGGGTGTCTTCCATCGTGCAGCGCGGGCACGGGCCGGTGGATTTTTCGTTGACTGAGCCGCAGTAGGGGCAGACGACTTTTCCCACAGACCTCTGCGGAGCGGCGGCGGGAGATCCTTCGGCGATGATTGTTTCAGGCGCACGGGACATCATGTCTTCGGAAAACTCATCAAGCTCATCGGACATAGGCGTCGCTTCAATGCGGCGAACTCCTGCTTCCCTTCGTTCACGTTCCCGCCACTCTACCGAATCGGGAATCTGATGCAATCCAACGCCCATTCAAACGAGATCGATCTGAGGTCGCCGGACCCATCGAATTACAGATCACGCCAAATCATTGGACACGCGCTGGCCCGATTCGTCGGGAGCGAATTTCCCAAATTTCCACCAGCAGGTTTGCGAAAAGGATCATCGCGCCACCCGCCATTGCCTTGATGCTGAGCGATTCCTCTATCAAAAAGTACGCAAAAACCGACGCAAAGATCGGCTCTGTAAGATAGATCATGGCGGCGCGGGTGGGATCGATCAACGGTTGATAAAAAACCATCAGCCCGTTGGCAAGAATCGTGGCGACAATCGCCAGTAAAAGCACGTTCCAAATCACCGGCGGACGTACCGCCTGCACGATCGCCTGATGCGATATCAGATGCGGATATAACATAACTGTTGCAAGCAGCGACACCAGCATCACCACCACCAACTGTCCGAACATCAACCGCCACGGGCTTTGGCCGACGGAGAGCCTGTTCAGCAGAATGAGATACGTTGAAAAGACAACTGCACACCCGAGTCCAAGCAGCGCGCCAAGATTGAATCCGCTGGTCGCGCCGGTGAACAAATAAATCCCTACCGTCGCAATCGCAACGCCGGCCCACATGACCATCGTGGGAGATTTTTTCAGGGCTACCGTCATGATCAGCGGAACAAAGAGAATCGTCAGGCTGGTGAGGAACGCGCTTAGCGAAGCCGTGGTCCTCGCAAGACCCGTTGCCTGCAGAATCATTCCGATGCCAAAAACGCCGCCCAGAATCATGCTGCGAAAAACGGTGCGCATCGACCAGCCATGAAGCGATCTCGGAAAGACAATCAGCCAAATAACCGATGCGATGAAAAATCGTCCGGACAGCAGAAGCAGTTGTCCCAGGCCGTGCGTCACTGGTAATCCCGCAGCGAGATTGATCGCGTCGCCGGCGCTTTTCTGCCACGCGAAGGATCCGCCCCAAAACACGCAGCTCAAAAGAAGCATTGCGACGGCAAACCGACGCTTGCGATGAATTTGACGATGATCCGGGCCGTCCATGATGAGGCGAGACGTTAAGCGGGATGATGCGTTAACGCGAGAAATAGTCCCGGATCAGATCGCGGTAGATCGCGGGCGGGGGATCGTGTGCAAGTGAATTCATGGCGGCGGCACGATGTGTCTCCCAGCGATCACTTTTCCAAGGCGCGGGGCGAGGGGGAGGCGGTTTGATTTGTGTAACAACACCGCCGGCGGTTGCGTCGCTGACACTCGCGGCACTCGCGCGTCCCGATCCGGCGGCTGTGTCTCCGGATTGGCGCGCCGTTGAGTCTGGATCGTGTTCAGCACCAGCAACGATCGCATCGTCCGATGAACTGTTTTTTGCACCATCGGTCGCTGCGCCGGGTATGAAGTCGCCGCTTTGATTCGCCGATGCGCTGTTGACCGATCGGGCATCGGCGACATCGCGATTCTCACTGACTTCTTCCGGCGCGGTTCGAGCCGACAACGTGGAATCCGGATGTTGGAAGTCGATGTCAGGAGATGCGGGCTCACGGTTTGATTTCAGACTGAATGCACGACGGTCCGCCGCCTTGAGTACCAGCGGATGACTGCAGATCGCCGTGACGCTGAAAAGCAGTGCGGTTGACAACCCGACGGCGGACCAGGCGCGAGGGCCGAAGCGATTGAGGATCAACGGGTCGCGCGATCGTGCGGCAAGTTCCGCCGCCGCGGTTGCGATGACCATGTGTCTCATCGACGGATCCAATGTTGTTTGCGATTCGCATGAATCGATGGTGATGGCCGTGGCCAATAGATCATCGAGTTTCCATTGCCCATCCGCCTTGATGGCCGCTTGAAGCAGCGTCGGTTTACGTTGCAGTGCGATGATACCACCGACCAGGGACGCCAGCATCAGCATGACCCCCGCAACCGGCCAGGACGGTTCCCCCTGCCACGCCATAAGCGGCACCACAACCAGTCCAAGCACCGCGCCAATGAACAATGCTTCCCCGAATGCTTCGGCCGCGCGGTATTGCCACCATCGGCGGGCAAGGCGCCGCAGATGAAAACGAAGCTGCTCCGGAGGATTTATCACTGCTTTTAGATTGTAGACGAAACGGGAAACTCAGGTGAGCGATTTCAGTTCATGGATGGTCTCGACAATGCAGGTGAGGTGTGGATTGATGTCGATCGCCCGTTGGTAAGCGCGAAGCGATTCTTCGATCTGGCCCATGTGCGCATAGCAATGTCCAAGCCCGCTCCACGCGCCGAAATGAATCGGCATCAATGTCACCGCACGCCGGCAATCCTTCACTGATTTGACAAAATTGTCTGAAAGATAATGTGCAATCGCGCGCTGATTGTACGCCTCGGCGAATGTCGGGCTGAGGGCGATGGCCCCGTCAAAGCTCTCAATCGCACAACTGAAGCGCCGTTGATCGATCAGACGTGACCCGCGACCCATCAGTGAGATAGCTTTGGGCACACCGCCCCGGAACCAGATTGACCACAGCGCGTGCTCGGCCATCTGATTGACCATCGGATCAAGGTCTTTGAGTTGTCGGGCGATATCATTCAGACAGGAGGTACAACCGACAAGAGAGAGTGCAAGCGAAGCTACTTTGCGGGCATCGCGGTTTTCACTACTCAGAAGAGTGGCAATCTGTGCGCAGGTCCAATGCTCGTCGCAGACAGCCGTAACAAGCTGCGAGTCGCGCGATTCAAGCGCTGGCCGCAGCCGCTCGATAAACTCAACCGGATCAATAGTGGTCTCCACGTTCACCGGGAGAGTCTAGGATCGCGCCGGTGGCAAAATCCAATGAATTCGATCAGGAATGACAGATGGCGGGGCTTAAAAGCCTGGCTTGGGACGGCGCATTTCCTGCTCTTGCTCCCATTCGTACTGAGCGGCCTTTTTCTCGGGCGTGAACGGCTGTGCGTAGTACCCGCGCCGTTCGGTAGCGCTCGCGCCCAACGCCACGGGCTTGTATCCTGTCTCAAGCCTTCGATTACAGCCGGGCGCGAAAGTTCCCAAGCAGCCAAGCCCCAAAGCCAACAAGGTAATCCGATGTTTCCTCATACGATACTCCGACGTGTGCGAGGTCCTTCTCTGTTCTTCAAAGAGAATAGCCTGCGAGAACTTCCGCCACAATCACCGCGCCAGCACCTTGAGGCTGTGGGACTTCTTCTGCGGAAGCTGCGCGACAAGATCGTATGCTTGATAATCCGTGACTTTGACTGAAAGCAACTGTCCGGGATGAAGTTCATTCCCGTGGACGAATACAACACTGTCGATATCCGGGGCCTGTCCCTGGTGTCTGGCAACAAAGCCGTCCTCAACATCCCGTCCTGCGGGGCGGTCGATCAGGACTTCAATGGTCTTGCCGACCATCGACTTCGCCTTTGCAAACGCGACATCTTGTTGCGCGAGCATCAACTCACCCACGCGCGCCTGTTTCACCGCATCGGGCAGTTGATCGTCCATCCGACCCATCGGCGTTCCGGGTTCGGCCGAGTAGGGGAACACGCCCATCATGTCGAATCCAAAATCGCTGACAAACTTCACCAGCTCCTGATGCTCCGTTTCCGTCTCCGTCGGTGAGCCGGCGATGAATGTCGTCCTTATGCTGATGCCCGGAACCCACTTGCGGAGTTTATCCAGAAGCAACGTGATCTCTTTGCGTGTCACGCGGCGTTTCATAATGGTCAGCAGCCGGTCATTGATGTGCTGCAGCGGCATATCGATGTATTTCACGACGCGTTCAGACGCGGCGATCATTTTAATCATGTCATCGGTGAAGCACGATGGATAAGCGTACATCAGCCGAATCCAGCGGACATCCTGCGGAACCTGCTTATCGAGTGATCGTAGTAAACCCGATAAACCATCTGCGTATCCAATGTCGGTGCCATAGCTGGTGGTGTCCTGTCCGATCAGATTCAGCTCGATCGCGCCATCTGCGGCGAGTTCCTTTGCCTCGGCGAGAATCTGATCCGTCGGCTTGGACCGCATCGGCCCGCGAATGCTCGGGATCGTGCAGAACGAACACCCCTGATTGCAGCCTTCGCTCATGCGCAGATATGCGAAGTGCCGCGGCGTGAGACGCAAGCGGGCGCGATCGTCTTCGAAGAC
>Ga0163144_10027992_pt1 | contig 10890 bp, 3 predicted proteins | sample OliLak19BULKMAT1_FD_123175 | JGI IMG/M metagenome (GOLD analysis project Ga0163144, IMG submission 123175) | Freshwater microbial mat bacterial communities from Lake Vanda, McMurdo Dry Valleys, Antarctica - Oligotrophic Lake LV.19.BULKMAT1 | ecosystem: Environmental > Aquatic > Freshwater > Lake... | reverse complement strand
TTTGTTGAAAATTTGATCCAGGTAGGGTTTGAACTGCTCAGCAAATTCAGCATCTGCTGCTTCGCAATAGTCTTTAATTAATAGGTAGAGATTGCCACCCATTAACGTAGTCTGCGATCGCCCGTAGGTTAATCCACCAGGATCACCTGCTACTGATACCACACTGGCATAGTCACCTAACACCTTGCCAGTTTCAAAGATGTTGACAATTGCTTGAGCTGTCTGTTTCTGCGTATCTGTCAGCATAAAAATACGTCCTTGTTAGATGTTGAAAAAGTGCTGTCCTGCAAAGTTTATTGTCGGTTTATTGATATAAAGGTGAAGGCGATCGCAAATATTCGGGTTGTCATGGAATTATCTCAGCGATGGTTGGGGTGAATGAAGTTTAAAGAGGGCGATCGCACAATCTGCCCTGGCTTTAAGGTATTTGCATCATCAGCTTGGCAGAAGTGATAGGCAAAAATGTCTTTGTGGGTTTGAGTCAGATGAGCAATGATCGCACTTTTCCCCACTCCCGGTTCTCCAGTCAGAATAAAGAACCGCTGGTCTCTCTGCTGGAGCCAGTAATCTATTTCGTTGAGGAGCTGCGATCGACCTGTGAAGCTTTCGGTCAGTTTTTGGAGGTTGGGGAAGGCGATCGCTTCTAGTTGAGTTGAGGTACTTTTTTGCAATTATGGCACCGTAGAGAGACAACTTGTTTATTAACTTTCAAGCATCCTCTGAGCTTTGTGAAGCTAAACATGGTGTGGATGAGAGTCTGATTCCCCAATTAAGGTAAATGCAGCCCAATCTCTTGGGTTTGGATGGTGCTCTTTAGTTTTCAGCATTGCCTGACGTAATGCTTGAGCTTTGTCAGAAAATATCTGAAGTTGCTGGTAGAATTCTGACATTAGGGAAGATGTGGGTGCATCTGGTACAGACCATAAAGAGACTAAAACACTAGTTGCTCCAGCTAAAATCAAAGAGCGGGAAAGTCCTACGATACCATCACTAGAAATTCGCCCACGTCCTGTATTACAGGCACTGAGAACAACCAATTCTGCACTTAACTCAAGGTCTAGAATTTCCTGAGCAGTCAGTAAACCGTTATCACTTTTAGAAGGAGCTAGAGCGATCGAACTACCTAATCCCTCGACATTATCTAGCAGTCCATGAGTAGCAAGATGAATGACACGAGCATTGCTGGCTTTTTGCAAAAAGACTGCTTTTGTTGCTTGATTACCTGTAACCGCTTGAGTCTGCAACAGACGGGCAACGACTTCAGCTTCCTGTTCTGCGCCAGGCAGAGGCTCTAGCTGATATGAGGCACTACCATCTTTGAAAGACACGATGGGCATAGTTGGATTTCCCATAACCAGCGCTTCTTGAAAGGTGATCCCTTTGTGTTTTTGTTTTTGTTTGCGAGCAATGTCTAAAACTTGAATTGAAGGAGCGGTTAGAAGTGTATGTCTTTCGATGAGATACGTACCAGAAGCATCTTGAAGTGCAGGAAAAGGAACTAAAAATAGTACACCTTGAGGAATGAAGATAACTCGATCGACCTTATTAACTGGCAACAAATCAGCGATTGGCTGAATCAAGAGTTGATATAGTTGCTTTAACTGTTCACTTTGATTAACTTCCTCTTCAATGAAATCCTCAGGGTAAATCGAAATATTTCTCTCTATTGCACGATCCTTCACTCCTATAGATTTTCGAGCAATAGTTACTAAGTCCGCTAGAGAAGTGCCCTGCTGTTGTAGAGGTTCAAGATCAACTTGACGGAACACAATGTTTCCGTCTGGCTGAATGATCCAGATCAACAGTTCAGTGCTCCGGTGAGTCTGCCAACCGGGAATTCTAAAGTCTGTATCCCCTTTGTAAATAATTGAATATTCAACGATTGTAGCGTTTTGCTGCTTTGCAATCGTTTGTATCTTCTCAACTGAAGGTGCTTCAGTCATTACAGCGTGGATCATGCCCTGCTGCTGTGCTAGAGATTGTTGTGTAAAGATAGATAGCCGTTCCTTTAAATTCACATCAGGAACTTCTTGTTTCAGATAGGTTCGTTTTACCAATAAATCAACGAATGCACGAGTACGACCTTCTTCAGCCACTTCTAATGCTGCATTGACCGAACCCTGCTCGATTAGAATTTTTTGCAGTAGGCGATAGAGCGAAGCGTACTTTTCAAAAAAGAGAACCTTAGGATTGTCATTCTTTATTGAATTGCGAAGTAGTTCATTCCAAACTTCAATTGTTTGCCGAAGACAGCTTATAGCTTCCTTCAAAGAACCTGCATTCACAAATGCAGTAGAAAGATGAGCTAATATTGTTGCACGCTCTGAATTAACTAAATATACATCTGCGGAATGTGTCGATGAAGAAGAGGCAGCCATAATGGCTTGTTCCCATTTGCCAGACGAATATATTTTCCCCACAAAATCCAAGTTTTTCATAAACGTTTGGATTGCTTCATGGTGTTTACCTGACATAGATTGCATGATTCCAACTCCGCTATTAATAGGTAGTAAAAAATGGGCAGTGTTTTTTTCGGTTTTCATGCTGATAGATTCATTTAAGGATGGCAGCTCAAAGCGCCTAGCCAATAAATTGCTGCTTAAGTTTCTTAAAAAAGCTTTAGTGATTCCTACGGCAGAACGGAATCCAAGCAAGAAGTACAAGTTTACAAAAATATTTGCCGCTTCCGAAGTATTGCCCTGTATAACATAGGCATAAGCAACACTAGTCAAGCAGGAAATTTCTAGCTCATCACTAGTTTTTTTAGCTATTTTAGATGCTTGCTTTAAATAAACAATCGCCTTTTCAAGGTTTCCTAGCGACAAATAAGCTACACCAAGTTCATTCAAAATAACGACATTAGTTAAGCTATCCTTAGACTTATTTGAACAGCACTGATATTGCTCCATGTAAGTAAGTGCTTTCTCAGAATTGCCAAGCATATTATAGGTAACTCCTAGCAGTGCTAGACCTAAACTATGTAGATCACTCTCTTGACGAGAACTGTTTAGAATCTGCTCTCCAACCTCTAGACCTTTACTGTAGTCTGAAGTCTGATAATAAGGAGTTGTTAGGCTTATGCAAGCAATTCGGATTGCTTCACTAGGTTCTTGAATTGTCTTAATTTGATGTATCTCTACTAAAGTCTTTAGAAGCTTCGCGTGGTTCTTTCTAACAAGATTGCCAACTTCGAGATAGCTTGAAACAGAGTTGATGAGTTCAAAATCACCAAATTGTTTTCCTATCTTTCGAGCCTCTTGCCAGCAGTTGATTGCCTCATCAAATTTAACTAATCCATAAAGTTGTTCGCCTTGATAAATCAGCTGGTTGGCCTGATCGAGCTTTAAAATAATTTCAACTAGTTGTAATGATTGTTTCCAGTAAGCAGCATTAACATACTTGATTACAATACTAATTAAAACCTTTCGCTTTTGATTGGAGAAAGTTGATTGTAAATCATAAGCAATTGGATCAAATAAAGTACCCCTTTCCTGAATGCCAATCATTTCTATCAGCGATGAGACAGGATTTGTGCTTACCATTCCATCATCAATTTGCAGCGCAATCCGAATTGCAGAAGCAGTAAATTGAGAAGCCCAACTTTGTTTATTCAAAGTTTTATACTGAATAGCCAGATCAGCCAGTAATTCAGCGATTGAGATCTGGAGCTTGTTTTGTAGCTTTGTTTTTTTAACAATCTTGTAGGAAGTTTCTAGATCACCAGCCATTGCTGCGTGAAGCGCAATTTCAGCAATTGTAGTATTTGCTGTACCTTGGCTCAGTTCATTGGTAATGTCGTCTGAGCCTTTAATGGTATAAATTGTTTCTGCTTCTCTGAGTGCTGTAGAGTATTGCCCAATCGCAGCGTAAGCAAGTGCAATTTTCGCTTGGGAATCAATTTTAGTGAGTTTTCCTCGCTCGCTGATTTTCTGATTCGCTTTACAAGCTTGTTCTAGCGCAGCTAAAGCAATTTCTCGCCTTCCTGCAGACTGTGCTTTGCTCGTTAGCTCACTTAAAGCCTCGATTTTATAACGAAGTGAGGTATCAGTCATGCTGTACTTATCTAACTTATTAATCTCTTCAGTTAAGTCAATCAGCTCAAAAGCTTTATCATATCTTTCCGCATTTAAGTACTTTCTCACAACCCAAAGCAGACTCTGCAAGGAACCGTTAGCCAATCCTTCACCAGCACGTTTAATTGCTTCAATTACCTGCTTGAAAACATCAGTAGCGGCATCTGGTTGTCCAACATCAGCATACTTAATAGCAACCTCTGCTAAAACTGGAGCTTGTATATAGCCATGGTTAATTGAAATTGCTACTTGAAGTGCTTGCTCAAGTTGTCCTGTTGCAAGATAGCTAGATGCAATTGCAGCCAATGGTTCATCTTTATTTGTGTTAGACCACATCTTTGTTTGAACAACCTGAAGCGCTTGCTCGACTAAGCCGACTTTCGCTTGCAATTGAGCAATAATTTTTAACTGATGATCTCCATTCCATAGTCCATCTTCAATTGTTTGAGCACGCTGAATTGCTTGATCAAAACATCTAGAAGCATTTTCTGTATCGCCAAGCAGCACATACTGAGCTGCTACCTCTGCTAAAAGCTCGGGACTGGTACCTGTAAAAACTGTCTCAACAAAATCTGGTGCATTAGCATCATTAAGAACTTGGTCAAGAAGTTGACAGGCTAACCTTGTCTGGTTATTGGAAGCATATGTGCTGGCAATTTTAATTTGAACATTCCCACGTTGATAGTTATTTGGAAGAAGATGAGTAAGCTGAAGCGCTTGTTCATGATGTCCAGTTGCAACCAGTCTACAAATTAATGGATAGAGTTCATCAGTAGACAAAATTTTCCTCAATGCTTGAAACAATTGAGGGATTGGATCAATGGGAGTACTAGAATTCATGAGTTGAAAGGAGTTAAATTAAATCAAAGAATACAAGCTATGCCTATAAGTCATTGCACAAAGAATAGCGATCGCACAATCTACCTTACTTAGTTTTCATTTCCCCCAAGCTTGCTCTCTAACAGAAATAATCTGTTCCGGGTTTAGGGAGTATGAGCAGCATCAAATAACTCTACAATTTGTCAATTTTTATTCCAATAAATCCGTCTGTATTCTTCACCTCTTTAAAGTCTTGCTTTATATGTACTGAACGAGTAATTTCCTTAATATCAATTCCTACAAAATCACGGCTGTCTCGAATTGCCCCTATATTTTGCTCAATCAACGTACGAATTTCCTCAGCTTTAGCCGATTCCTTCCTCGGGAAAATCACACTATCTGCCGATCGCATATACAGCACGGGCACTCCCCACTGCACATTCGCAGGTGGCTGATTAGGCTGCTCTTTATTTTCATCTTCCGGAGTCGTACTAATATCTCGTGTTTTGCTGGCATCTGCTCCCAGCATTGCCAACCGTCCTGAAGCCACTGCCTCATCTACCGACAAACCTGCTGCCAAAGCGATATAAAACGCCTCACTGAATCCGATCGCATGTTCATCTAAGATCGCATACTGCATTGCCACTACCACGGGTACTCCCTCCGCCACCAGCGTTGGAGCTACCCCTGCCCACTCAGACCCCGCATCCCGCTGAGCCGACTCACAAGCACCAAATACCGCCACTCTCACTCCTGCCTGCTTCAACTTCAGCGCTAACTCCGTGGCAGGCATTGCATAGCCTGATCCCTTAGTTGCCCCTTGCAATTGAATCGATCCCTGCTGATCGAAATGTCCATGCCCTGCAAAATAGAATAGCTCCGGCTTCCTCATCAACGCCGCCGACAAGTTCTGTACCGTCGCATCCTCCAAGATAGGCTGCCACTGGAATGTAACCCCATCCACATTAAACCCATCCAGCACCCTAGTGAGTTTCTGCTTCTCCCCCTCCAGATTCAGATTCCCCGTCGGATTCGCCATCGCCACCAATAGATTCAGCTTGTCAGAACTTGCCCCCTCTACCTTTGGATGCTGCTTCGCGATCGGCTCATGCCGCACCAGCGAAATCTGCGGATTAAGCACCAGAAAATGCCGATAATCATTAGCGCCCTTATAGAGCGGCAAGTAAGAATACTCCCAAGGCAATTGCGCTAATTCTGGCTCACTCGTCAACAGCCGCAAACGCACACCACCATCTTGCCTCGCTAAGGAAATCGCCCGCTCAAACAAAGCACGAACCTCACCCAGTGGCAGCAACATTCCCGCAAGTTGCTCCCCCAATTGGCTCAAACTTTCTTGATCAAGTTCCCGGCGATTCAATCGCTGAAGACTTGGCGTCAACTCACCCGGACTGTAGCGAACCGTCACTGCCTCTCGCGTTTCTCCTACCGCAGGTGAGGGCAAAACCGCCACCTTAAACGTGCCAGACGCTTGATCCAAATCTCGTAGCTGCACGTAGAAATCGATGTACTGACGTTCGTTAGCCATAATTAACACTGCTTCTCAACAATTACTTCATCGGACGGGGAGTTTGCTCTACTCACAATGCACCAGCAAATCTGCGATCGCCTAACTAGAGATACTGCTCTTCTGTGGAATCAACCAACCAGTGTTCGGTTGTGGGGCATTTTTCTTCTGGGACACCTGCCAGAAGAAAAAGCCACCAATTGCAATGATTACAGCCAACACTGCCAGAATTTTCAACCGCACGTCATGGGCACTTGGGCTACCTAAAGCCACAGGTTCCACCGGTGAGATTGCTTTTGTAGTCGGTAACGGACGGCTGGTTTCCACAGGTGCAGCGGGATCAGAAAGCTTACTGGGTTCAGATGGCTTTACCGGCGGTTGTGCTTCTAAGGGCAGCGGTGATGCTAATGGTGATTGGGCTGCTAGTGGTGCAGGCGGTGATGGTGGTACAGAGAGTTCTAACGCTTGGCTTACTGCCGTTGCCAATGCTGCTAACCCAGCAGGATGGCTGAAATAAGTCAGGTGATCGCAGGCAACTTGGGTGATGCTGGGTTTTAGTGATCGTTCGGGAAGGTGGGTAATGCTATTGACTGTTACGGCAATATCATTCGCAATGCCCATAAAGGGCGACTCCACCACAAACTTCCCTACCCGCTTTAACAGCTCTTCAATTTTGCGCCGCGACTCTAGATTTTTGGGTTGAATCATCGATGTGTTGCCAGCAATGACTGTGTAAGGAATGCCTGGAGGTTCGCTTGAGAAAAGTGTATTGACCAACGTTGAATTGGCTTGCATTTCCTTAAGTGCTGTTGTCATTTGGCGCTCAGCGCCTGCCGTTGCTGCCCCAGCCAGATGCACTAATGCACCAATTGCCGAAACTGGCCATGCAACGGCAGCTAATCCATTCAGCCCAACCGTCAGCAAGGGTAATGCAAATTCCACAACATTCGGCCAGGGTGACCCATTATTCGGCGTTCCCAGCATAATCAGGTGGTTGACAATATCCTTGCCACCTTCTCGCTCGATAAACCAGCGAGACACCAGTCCACCCATAGAGTGAGCTACGATATGTAGCGTTTTGCCGTGATCCTTACCCAAGCCAACCGCTTCTAAGCGCTGCTTGAGCGATCGAGCATTGTCGGCGATCGAGGTATTCAGATTTTCGTAGTCAAACGCTAAGACTAAATCGTAAACGCTCGGATGAAGCAGCGGAAGCGATTGTCCATTGACTTCAATCTTCGCCCGCTGCACGCTTGGCACCATACTTTCGGTATCGCCAATGATGCCGTGAATAAACAATACAATGCGATTCGCCTTAGCAACTCGTTCTTTGACAGACGCTTCGATCGAATCGTAGGGAGTGACCGTCTCATCCGGCTGGACATTGACTGCCGATAACAAGGGATACGGAAAATCTAGATTCAGCCGTTTGCTAACCACCTTCTGGAAAAAGATCCGAATGGAACCCTGTAAACTGCGTTCGCCTTCACTAACAGGTTCAGGTAAGCGTTCTAAGTTGATTTCTAGCTGGCGATCGCTATTCTTACCAAAACCTACCGGCAAAAAGAATTTATCAACGCCATCATAGGCGATCGCTAAAAGCTGCTCTCCTACTTGCAAAGCTTCACCGTCAACCGTTAACTTCAAAGGCTGTTCTGGTGTAACAGTTTGGCGAGTCTTTTCATCGACCTCTGTGAGTTCTAAAACGCTTAAACCTGGATCAGTACCTCGGCTAGAGGTAAATTGAAAAGGCTGCACGATCTCTGAGTCTGTTTGCAGAATCGGTGGAATCATCTGACTGCCCAAATCGCGAGCCGATTGTGAGAGCGTCGTCAAGCGAACCTTGGCACTGAGCGTTTGATGGGGTTGTAGTGTGATTCCCATTCCCAAAGAAACTGAAGTATCGGTAGACACAACAGTTGCCGCTTGGGGACGGACAAACGTGAAGGTGACTTGGCTGGCAATCCAGTCATCGTAAATTTCATCATCTTCACGGCGGGTAGAGATTGTACGGGTGATCACCCGCTTCATCAAACGGTTGAGGGTGCCGCCGCCTCGCGTTGGCGATCGATCCGCAGGCGGCAGAGGTTCTCCCAACTCACCTTGTGCCATCATACTGGCATCAAAAGCTGTGGTGCAGGCAATCACTTTCAAGATGTCTTTATATTCAGTGATGCCTTGTAGCCAAAGTGCTTTTGGCACAATACCAAACAATGGATCGCCATCCTGCACCCATACAGACTGGCCAGAACCTAACCGAACTGTTCCTCCCTTAAGAACCGCAGCATCTACTGCAAAGCGTTCTGTTAAATCAAATAAGGCACAGAACAAAACTTCTTTGCTTCGATTCGTTAACTTAACGCGAAATGCTGGCTCTTCCCATTTGCCAACATTGGGGTTATATTGATACTCCAATCGCATCTGGGGTTCGGTGATTACCTGAGCAGTTTCCTTATCTCCCTGCCCTTGCACAATCTCAATCTGCAAAGCTCCGGGTGGAATGCGGCTACTGCTAGGGCTTTGCAGATCCACAACCTTTAACCAACGTGCAATATGCTCTAGATTACTGACGGTTTCAACCGCGTTAGTTGGAGTATAACCGCACAGTTGGGTAATCAGTGGCCGATCATCTGTCGGTCGGGTGACAAGAAATTCTCCGCCTTGTGCCAAGAGGCGAAATGTAGCTTTATTAGGATCTTGTTCCTCTGCTACGTAGAGCGAAGAACCCTGACCGACTCCCGCGATTTTCAACGCTTCACGCACCAGATTGATGCCCAACTCATCCTCTAGGGTCGCTGCTGTCAGCTTGACTCCCATAGGAGGCAGAGGTTGGCTAATCACTACAGCCTTCAATGTTGTCTGAGGGTCAAGATTATCTAGCACTGGGGATTTGATCTGACTCAGTTGAGGGCGAACTGCGGTAACTTCTGCGTCGCCTATCGGCTGTGGTCGTTGGGAAGCATCTCCTGCTTTTTGAGCTTCTGTGCTAAATGGAAAGAGGGCAAGTAAAGTCGTTTCTGCTCCAGCAGGAGCAGAAACACCATGAACGGCTCCACCATTGATGACCCACCCTAGATCTTTTTGGTGAGACACCGTGAAATAGGGTTCACGAGGAGCGATCGCTCCTGTTCCCAGGAAGGGTAAATCCAAGTCCTCAGGCACAGTGGCTTCAAGTTGAGGTGATTGAGTTGCAACATTACTGCGGACTAATGCATTTGCTTGTTGAAATAAATCACGGTAGGACAGATTTCCATTTGCTTGTGTAAGTGCGTCCATCAAAAAGCGAGAAAATGCTCCTCTCCTCTGCCCATTTTCCACAGGGTATTCTTTAGCCGTTTCGTGATCCCGACAAGCCGCCAGCACTACATGCCGACCCCGTGGTAATGACCAACCAGCCGGATTTTTGTCCGGACTTCGGCTAGTTGGCTTGAGATGGTCGATCTCACTGGCTGCAACAAGATAGCTGTCGAAAGAACGCCTACGGGTTGACTTAGGCAGTCGTCGCTCTTCAACCTCCTGCATTGGATCGCGGGTACCGGAACCCGAATGACAGCAATCTAAAATGAGTACGATATGAGGATTCTTCTCTGCTACTTCTCCAATTAAGGAAGCTAACTCTTTATCTGCTAAATCCAAACCGTTCTCATCACGGCTGTCGTAGCACACTAGCGTTTCATTAAGGCGGTCAGGTTCGATTGTCCAAAATTCTTCTGGTGCATCCTCTTGAGAACCATGCCCTGCGTAGTAAAACAGTACGGTATCGTCACTACCCGCTTGGCACAGGTGGTTTCTAAAGGCATCAATTACTGCTTGTCGGGTTGCTTGCTCATTTAGAAGCGGCGGCAGAAGATGTAAATTTTCTGATGGAACCCGATCTTCTAAATATGCTTGAATCGTCCGAATATCCTGAACACATCCTTGGAGACCCCTCACTCCGGAGTCTGGAGCATAGTCGTTGATCCCGACGAGTAAAGCATAAATATTACGAGGCATCGCTTTTCCTTTGGAGTGAAGAACCAAGAAGAATGTATGTGTTATGTCTCATTGATATAGGTGTACCTTTCAGGACACCCTGCCAAATGGATACTATTTCTAAACGAGTTTCCTAATAGCTAGTTATGTATGACCTCACCAATCAGGTGGAAGTCGATGACTATTTATCATTAATCACCCTTCTTCCTTCCAATATGAATTCTCAGTAATAACACTGAGACAGCATCAAAACTCCCATTCTTAAGGAAGACTGAACACTGGGGCGGGAAAGGGGCGATCGCCCTCTTACCATTGCTTTTCATAACACAGCACTTTCAGAAGTTTTATGGATTAATCCGGAAGATTTTTTACCAAGTGCGATCGCTCATCTCGTCAGCCAACCTATAGTCTAGGACTTACGCGTTGGCAGTAGAATAAAGTATACATCCCTGTAATTTGGTATTATAAGCTACATTTTTGGACGGATTTTCAGGAGGCTTT
>Ga0163144_10027989_pt1 | contig 10891 bp, 12 predicted proteins | sample OliLak19BULKMAT1_FD_123175 | JGI IMG/M metagenome (GOLD analysis project Ga0163144, IMG submission 123175) | Freshwater microbial mat bacterial communities from Lake Vanda, McMurdo Dry Valleys, Antarctica - Oligotrophic Lake LV.19.BULKMAT1 | ecosystem: Environmental > Aquatic > Freshwater >... | reverse complement strand
TGGCGCTCAAGGCCGACGAGCTCGGCCTCAAGGTCACCAACGACGAGCTGTCCCGCGACATCCGCGCGACGCCGGCGTTCCAGCGCGACGGGCAGTTCGACCAGGATGTCTACTTCCGCCAGGTGCGCGCGATCTTCCGCGAGACGCCCCAGGAATACGAGCGCGGCCGCCGCAAGGCCATCAAGAGCGGCCGCCTCAAGCAGCTGCTCTACCGCACCGCCAAGCTCCCGCAGGCCGAGGTGGACGCCGCCTACGCCCAGGTCCTTAAGTCCGCGCCCAAGAAGGACGCGGCCAAGATCACCAAGGAGGCCGTCGCCCAGAACCTCCAGCAGCAGCGCGCCGTCGAGCTGATCAACCACTGCCTCAAGCAGCTCTCCTCCCGGGTCGAGCATCAAATATGGTTCGACCGCGTGGACGGAGGGGCGAACTCGTGAGCGACATCCTCGTCGTCGGATCCGTCGCGCTCGACTCGGTCAAGACCACGGCGGGCAAAAGTGTGGAGGCCCTCGGCGGCTCGGCCACCTTCTTCGCGCTGTCCGCGAGCTATTTCTCTTCGGTCGCCCTCGTCGGGGTGGTCGGCGAGGACTTCCCGAAAGAGCATCGCGGCACGCTCGAGCGCCGCGGCATCGACCTCGCGGGCCTGAAGGCCGCGAAGGGCAAGACCTTCCGCTGGGCCGGCAGCTACGGCAAGGACGCGGCCGTCGCCAAGACGCTCGCGACCGACCTCAATGTCTTCAAGACCTTCAAGCCGGTCCTCTCCGAAGCGCAGTGCAAGATGCCGGTGGTCTTCCTCGCCAACATCGACCCGGAGCTCCAAGCTGATGTCCTTTCTCAGATGAGGCGCCCCACGCTCGTCGCCTGCGACACGATGAACTATTGGATCGACTCCAAGCCCGCCGCGATCAAGAATCTGCTCGCGAAGGTGGATGTGTTCTTCTCCAACGACCAGGAGGCGATGAAGCTGACCGGCGCGCCGAACGCGCTTCAGGCCGCCGAGATTCTCGCCGACTGGGGGCCTTCGGTCATTGTCGTTAAAAAGGGCGAGCATGGCGCGTTCATGAAGGTCGGCTCCAAGTTCTTTGTGTTCCCGGCGTTCCCGCTGGCTAGCATCAAGGACCCGACGGGCGCGGGCGACACCTTCGCGGGCGGCTTCCTCGGCTACCTCGCGTCCACGGCCGCTTACAAGGATATTTCTCATCTCAAGCGCGCGATGGCCTACGGCACGACCATGGCCTCCTTCAATGTCCAGGACTTCTCGACGAAGAACATCGAGAATCTGGAGCGCGAGGTCATCGACGAGCGCTTTCATGACTTCGCCGAGCGCATGACGGTGCCGCGAGCCGACGAGCTGCTCAAGGGCCGGCGCGCCGTCCCGGCGTGATCCGGCTCGAGGGCCTCGGCAAGACCTTCGGCTCCTACGCCGCGGTCTCCGACCTCAACCTGGAGGTCAAGCCGGGCGAGATCTTCGGCTTCCTCGGGCCCAACGGCGCCGGCAAGACGACGACGGTCAAGATGATGACCGGATTGCTGAAGCCGACGACGGGGCGTGTCCTCGTCGGCGGCTGCGACATGGCGCTCGACCCGATCGCCGCTAAGCTCGCGATGGGCCTCGTGCCCGACGAGCCCTTCGTCTACCCGAAGCTCACAGGTGCTGAGTACCTGCGCTTCGTCGGCGAGCTGTACGGCGTACCGCTCTCCGACATGAAGAAGCGCATCCCCGAGCTGCTGGAGATGTTCGAGCTCACGCCGTGGGGGGGCGAGCTGCTTGAGAGCTACTCGCATGGCATGCGCCAGAAGCTGGTGCTGGGCGGCATTTTGCTGCACGAGCCCAAGATCCTGGTCCTCGACGAGCCGATGGTCGGGCTTGATCCCAAGAGCGGCCGTCTTGTTAAAGACATCTTTCTTAAGCTGTCCGAGCGCGGCACCGCGATCTTCATGTGCACCCATGTGCTCGAGATCGCCGAGAAGCTGTGCCACCGCATCGGCATCATGATCGGCGGCAAGATGATCGCCTGCGGCACCCTCGATGAGCTGCGCGCCCATTCCAAGAAAGACGGCCAAGATTTGGAGAGCGTGTTCCTGAGCCTCACAGGCGGCGCCGAGTACTCGACGCTTCTCAAGTACCTCTAGATGCTGCCGGTCCTGCTCCGCCGCCGCGCGCGCACCTTCGCTAACACAATCGGCCACTGGACCGGCTACGAATGGGCGCGTAACGCCGCCTTCGGCTCCGCGGGCCTCGGCCTTTTGTTCGGCCTGCACTACGGGTTCTACCGCCTCCTCAAATACCTCGCGACCGTCGAGCTGATCGGCCTCCTGCTGACCTGGAAGCTCACGGCCATGCTCCTGCTGATGACCTTCTCCATGGTCGTCGTCTCGAGCCTGCTCACGGCGCTCACAACCTTGTTCTACTCCTACGACCTCAAGTTCCTGCTAAAGGCGCCGGTGAGCCTGCGCGCCGTCTTCCTCGACAAATCGCTCGAGAGCGCCTTCTTCGCGTCTTGGACGATCGGCCTTATCTTGATCCCGTTCATCGGCGCGATCATGCGCGTCCAGCATCTGGGCCCAACCTACCTGGCCGCCTTCGCCTTCGCAACACCCCCGTTCCTCCTCCTCGCCGCGTCCTTCGGCATCGGCTTCACCTTGCTCCTGCTTTACTTCTTCCCGTCATCGCGCACGCGCGATGTGGTCTGGGTGTTCTCGAGCCTGTCGCTGACCGTCACCTACGGCCTCGTGCGTTTCGCCCAGCCGGAGAAGCTCATCCGTCCCGACGCGCTGAAGGTCGTGGCCGAGTACCTTAATTTTTTGCAGGCGCCGACCGCGCCCTACCTGCCCTCCTGGTGGCTCGCCGAGGCGCTGCGCATGGCCGCGGAGGGCAACCGCTCGGGCTACGCGCTGCGCGCGCTCGGGCTGTGGGCCGCGGCCTTCCTTGTCTACGGCGCCCTCGTGGCCCTCGCGGGCAAGGTCTACTTCATCGGCTACAGCGGCGCGCAGGAAGGCGCCCTGCGTAAGCGCGTCCACGCCTTCGCGCCTCTGTTCGAGGGGCGGTTCCTGCGCTCGCGCGTTGCCGCGGCTTTGCTCTGGAAGGAGCGCACCACCTTCTTCCGGGATGTGAAGCACTGGTCCCAGATACTGCTGATCCTCGGCCTCGTCTTCGTCTATCTGTTCAGCATCCAGCGCCTGCCGCTCGACAGCGCCGAGCTCAAGAGCCTCGTCTCCTTCCTGAATGTCGGCACCGCGGGCTTCGTGCTCGCCGCCCTCGGGCTGCGCTTCACTTTTCCCGCGATCAGCCTCGAGGGCCGCTCGTGGTGGGTGCTGCGCAGCGCGCCGCTGGGTGTGGGCCAGGTCATGCGCCAGAAGCTTCTCTTCTCGATGATTCCGCTGCTGAGCATCGCGGGGATCTTGGCTCTGATGACGAACTGGATCCTTGCGGCCGACCGCTTCACCTCCTGGCTGTCCCTCGGGGCACTGCTCACGGTCGGATTGGCCATATGCGTGATGGGCGTAGGCTTTGGCGCGCTGTTTCCGAACTTCACCGTCGAGAACATCCACCAGATCGAGTCGTCCGTGGGGGGCTTCGTCTACATGGCCGCCTGCCTGTTCTATGTCGGCTTAACCATCGCCGTGCTCGCCGCACCCATGCAGATGCACTTTGCCGAACGCTTCGGCACGGGCGTGTGGAATCCGCGCGTGGCCATGTACGCGGGGGCCGGGTGGCTGCTCCTTAACGCCGTTGCTATGATAGTGCCGTGGAAGCTTGGACGCCGGGCTCTGGAGGCGCATGAATAAATTTCTTCTCACCGTCATGCTGTTCGCCGTCCCCGCGGGTGCGGCCGCCCCGCAGGTCGCGGTGGTCATCGACGACTTCGGCCTCAACTACAAGAAAACCCCGCCCGACGAGGAGTGGATGGCCCTGGCGAGCACGATGACCTTCGCCGTGATGCCGGAGTCTCCGCGCACGAAAAAGGCCGCCGCGCTGACCTCCGCGGCTCCTACGAAGGAGCTCATGATCCACTACCCCTTCGATCCCTTCCAGTCGCTGAAGCTACTCAAGGAGGGGGTCGACCCTGAGGACGCGCTTTCGACCGCGAAGCTCCTCGACAAGGCGATGAAGCAGATCCCCAACGCCAAGGGGCTCAACAACCACCGCTCCTACAAGGGCACAAAGAACCGTCCGCTCATGAACGCCTTCATGGCCCAGCTCAAGCCGACCGGCATGTACTTCCTCGATTCGAAGGTGTCCAAGCAAAGCGTCGCCTACGCCGAGGCGAAGCTGGCGGGCATCCCGGCCGTGATGAACTTCGTCTTCCTCGACACGGCGGAGCTACACACGAAGGCCTTCTGCGCCAAGGGCCTGCGCCAGGCCGTCGCGCACGCGCGCAAGACGGGCTCAGCCGTCGCCATCGGCCACCACTACTTCCAGACGACCCTCGACTGTCTCAAGGAAGAGATTCCGAAGCACGAGAAGGAAGGTGTGGAGTTCGTGCGGGCGTCGGCGCTCGCGCGCTGATTACACGAGGCGGTTGCTCAGGCGGTCGTGGAACTGAAGCTCCTTTGTGTCCAGGACCGCCTCGATGCGGCCCCTCCAGTTCGTCTTGACCGTGAGCAGCAACTCATAGCGGCCGAAGGCGTGGATCAGGCCGCCTTCTCCGCGTCCCTCCAGGTCGCGCAGGTCGGTAACGGAGGTTTGGCCGCGCGCGCCGGCAGTCCGGGGAGATCCGGTGAAAATAGCCATTTATTTTTACGGGCTGAAGGGCTACGCTTCGTCAATGGAGCGCATGATTTTTGAGGTGAAGGCTAAAAATACCTACTTCGTTACACTCAACTCATTGAGCCGACAATGAGCATCGCGCGTAATGATCGAATATTCGTCGTCGCGTTTCTCCTGACGCTCAGCGTGTGTTTTGCGGAGGCCTCTCCGCCCAACATGTCACCGCTGGACGCGCGGGTCACCCTTAAAATGACGGGTGTTCCTCTTTGGAAGTTGCTGGAGACAATTTCGACGCGAACCAAAGCCAGCTTCATTCTGGCGGAGAATATCGATGAGAATGAACCGGTATCTGCGGATGCGAAGGATATGAAGGCGGAGGTGCTTTTAACGGCCGTTCTTGAAGGCAGAGGCTTGATCGCTCACCAGGTGGCGAAAACAGGCACTTATATCGTCCTGTCGAAAGCTCAGGAGGCGAGGGCGCTGGCGCAATACGCCCTGCTCCAGAGCGTTCGGCGCTGGACGTACACCTTAGAATCAGGGTGACGAACACGCCGCTGAAAAACTTTCTGGAGATGATCACCGCGGAAACCAAGGTGCATTTTAAGCTCTCCGCGCCCCGCGCGCCCGTAAGCGCCCCTGGCGCTCAAAATACATAGTCCTCACTGCGGCGGGGGCCTTCCTACCAATGCCGGCGAGTCGATTACGGAGTATTCTCCGTTGATAGCCCCTGCTGTTTCGCCAACGCCCGCGCGCTGATTACAGCTTTTCGCGCTTCGTCTTCGTCAGGACGAGATCCAGCGTCTGAAGTGGCGCGCCGGGTATCGCGCTGAAGATTCGCGCGCGCATCTCGTTCTTGCTTTTGTCCTTCAGGGCGAAGACGATCCGGTGGGTCGCGCCGTTGGCGAAGGTCAGGTCGACTTGGCGGTCGACGGGCGCCCCCTCGGGGCCGGGCGCGTCGGCGATCACAGCTTTGCCGGAGAGCGCGGCCTCCGGCGCCAAGGTTGTCGTCAAGGTCGTCGCATAGGCGCCGCGCTCCTTCCCGGGGACGAAAATAAGGCTGTCGCTCAGGCGGTCGCGGAACTGCAGCTCCTTCGTGTCCAGGACCGCTTCGATCCGGCCTCTCCAGTTCGTCCTGACCGTGAGCAGCAGCTCGTAGCGACCGAGCGCGTGGACCAAGTTCCCTTCCCAGCGTCCCTCCAGGTCGCGCAGGTCGGTAACGGAGGTTTTCGCCCCGCGCGCTGGCAGTCCGGGTAGCAGGACGACTGGCAAGGTCCCCGTCGAGCACTCGACGGGGGAGAACGCGTCGCCGGAGAGCTTGGCCGGCAGGCCGTTGCCGCACAGGCGCGGGCCCGCGAGCAGGGGTGCGGCGACCGCGGCGACGAGCACCGCTCCCAGGACGGCGATCTTGAGGTCTTTCATGCGGAAAAGTGTAGCGGCGGTGGGACTCGAACCCACAAGGGCGTGAACCCGATCGATTTTGAGTCGATTGCGTCTGCCATTCCGCCACGCCGCCTACGAGCGCATTTTAGCATTATCCCAGAGTGGGGGAGTTGCGGGGGACCCACATGCCGGCGACGAGGCCGGTCATGATGGTTTTGCCGTCCTTGGGGCCGCCGTCGAACTGGAACTCGATGCAGGCGACCATCTTGCCCTCGCGGAAGTAGCCCTCGGGCTCGAAGCTCGCCATCACCGCGACCTTGTCTCCGGCGCGGACGGTCTCGAAGAACTCGACGCTCTCCACCTGGGTGAAGAAGCCGACGAGCTGGGCGATCTCCTCGGGGGACATCTTGAGGGTCATGTGGTAGATGCACCAGGCCACGCTGCCGATCTGCGCGGCCATCTCGATCATCTTGAAGGGCGGGGCCAATGTGTCGTCGGCGGAGTAGCCTTTGCAGTCCTCGGGCTTCCATGTGTAGTTGCCGACGATGTGGTCGGCGTCGATCTCGACGATCTCGTCGATGAAGCGCATCGGGCGTTGCTGCGGGACGAGCGTCAGCACCTGCGCCGCGGTCAGGACGCTCACGCGGCCTCCCGGACCTTGAGCTTGCCGCCGTAGGCCATCGCGCTAGGGAGCGGGTAGCCGGCGTAGCGGATGTTCTTGTGGCAGCCGACATTCGCGTTCGTCACCGCGAGGATGAGGCGGCCGTCCGCTCGGACCTTGGCGTCGGCGCGGATGTACGCGTCGCCGTTGGGCGCGCGCGAGAAGCGCACGATCTGTACCTCGTAGCGGATGTCACGGTCCTCGGGGCGGATCTCGCCGAACACCTCGACGCGCTCGAAGCCGAGCGCGCGGCCGGTGCCCGGGTTCTGCCGCCAGGTGAGGAAGAGGCCCATGAGCTGCCACACGGCGTCGATCGAGAGGACCGCGGGCTTGAAGCCCGGCGTCATCGGATAGAACCATTCGAGCGGGCCGTTGCTTCGGGAGGCCGAGACGCCGCCCTCGCCGGTCGCTTCGTCGAAGGCGAGGCGCTCGATGGTCCCGACCTCGAGCATCAGAGACGAGGGCAGGAGGCATATCTCGAGCCCGCCCGCGTCGATGAGGGTGCCCTGGGACAGCGCGATGATCTCGGCGTGGTTGAGGTTCGTTCTGCCTCCGAACTCCGAGAAGGTGAGCGCGCGGATCGGCGCGTCGGGGACGCAGGGCCCGGGCGGCTTGGCGGGCGCGGCGTCGTCCGACCAGTAGGCCGTCGCCACCGAGGCGGAGCCGATCGTGTAGACGAGGACGCCGTCGACGGAGACGGAGACCTTGCCCGTGAGCATGGTCTCCCCGTCGGAGCTCTCCAACGAAATCACCTCAAGAGAGTAGACGATCTTCTTGTCGTACGGCCGGATCTGGCCGAAGAACGAGACATTCTCCATGCCCATGGTCTTGCCGCAGCCGGCGAGGCCGCGCCAGGCGGCGAAAAAACGCAGACACTGCCAGGCGGCGTCGACGCCCCAGCAGCCGGGCATGACTGGGTCGCCGTTGAAGTGGCAGGGGTAGTACCAGTCGTCGAGCTTGTTGTGTCGGACGGCTTCCATACTGCCGGTGCCGGTCGCCTCGTTCCAGGAAATTCTCGTCACCTCGTGGAAGGGGGCGAGCAAGGAGCCGGGCAAGGCGGGAAGGCCGGCGGGCGCGTCCTCGATAAGCGTGCCGGCGATGAAGGCGGCCATCTCCTCCGGGCCGAAACCTTCCTTCTTCTGGAATTCTTGGAATTTCATGGGGCCTTCCGTGATTATACTGTTATTGATACAATCCGCCCCATGAGCGTGTTCAAGGAGTTCAAAGAGTTCGCGATCAAGGGCAATGTCATCGACATGGCTGTCGGCGTCGTCATCGGCGCCGCCTTCGGCAAGATCGTCAGCTCGTTTCTTGCCGACATCGTGATGCCTCCGATCGGCCTGCTCGTGGGCGGCGTCAACTTCAACGACAAGGCCCTCGTGCTGAAGGATGCCGATGGCGCGGCCAAGGCGGTCACTTTAAACTATGGCGCGTTCGTGACCAACATCATCGACTTCGTGATCGTCGCCGCGGCTGTGTTCACCGCGATCAAGATGATCAACACGCTCAAGCGCGCCGAGCCCGTCGCGCCGCCGGCGCCGACGGAGAAGCAGTGCCCCGAGTGCCTGCTCAACATCCCCATCAGAGCGAAGCGCTGCGGCCATTGCGCCCAGCCCCAGCCGGCCTGACCCCATGTCCCGCACGATCCTCGTCGTCGATGACGATGTGACCTTGGTGGCGCCGCTCAAGGACGGCTTGGAGTCGGCGGGCTACCGCGTCGCGGTCGCCTTCGACTCGGTCCAGGGACTCCTGCTCGCGCATGAGCTGCGCCCGGATCTGATCATCCTCGACTTCTACATGCCCGGCGCGGACGGCGCGGCCACCTACGACCGGCTGCGCTCCTCGCCCTTGACGAGCGCTACGCCCGTGATCTTCTCGACGGGCCTGACGCTCGAGGAGCTCAAGGGGAGGATCAAGCCCGGCGCCAAAACCTTCTTCCTGCGCAAGCCGGTCGGCTTCTCGGGTATTCTCTCGGTGGTCAATCAGGTCCTGGGCGAGGACCGCCAGGCGATCACGAAAGTGATCTTGCCGAATACGACGGGCACGCCGCCGGCCGCCGAGGCGGCGAAGCCGGAGCCCGCGCCCGCCGAGGCCCCCACGCCCGCCGCGAAACGCCCCAAGTTCCACGAGTTCCAGGTGCGCGTGACCTACGCCGACACCGACAAGGCCGGCATCATCTACTACGCGAACTACCTGAAGTACCTCGAGCAGGGCCGCACCGAGCTGCTGCGCTCGCTTGGCGTGCGCTACCGCGACCTCGAGGTAAGCCGCAAGCTGTTCCTGCCCGCCGTGTCGGCGCGCTGCGAGTACCTAGCACCCAGCCGCTACGACGACCTCCTAATGATCCGCACCTGGATCGCCGAGCTCGGGCGCGCCAGCATCTCGTTCTCCTGCGAGGTCGTGGACAACGAGCTCGGAGGGAAGGTCGTGGCCCGCGTCCATTCGCGCCACGCGATCGTGACCGACCTGTGGCGCCCCGCGCGCGTGCCCGCCGACCTGCGCGTGCTGCTGGCCCCCTTCGTTCAGTCTTGAGGCTCATCCTTTTCGCCGCACTGGCCGCGACCCTCGGCGCCGCGCCGGCGCCGCTTATAGACTGGGTGCTCATCCCCGGGGGAACCTTCTTGAGGGGCTCGATGGAATCTCCCTACGAGCAGCCGGTCCACGCGGTGACGGTGAAGGCCTTCGATTTCGCGCGCACCGAGACGACGAACCGCCAGTACCAGCTGTGCGTGGAGGCGGGGGCGTGCACGGTGCCCGACCTCAAGTGCCTGGGCCCCGCGTTTCGCGGCCTCAAGCAGCCCGTCGTCTGCGTGACCTGGGCGCAGGCGCGCGCGTTCGCCGCCTGGGTGGGCGGCCGACTGCCCACCGAGGCGGAGTGGGAGCACGCCGCGCGCGGCGCGGGCGGCAAGCTCCGCTACGCCTGGGGCAACGAGCCTCCCACCTGCCGCCGCGCCGTGTTCGAGGAGCGGCCGGGCGCCCCCGGCTGCGGCCGCGGCGCGACCTGGCCGGTGTGCTCTAAGCCTCTCGGGCGCTCGAAGCAGGGGCTGTGCGATATCGCGGGCAATGTCTGGGAATGGACCGAGGACTGGTGGCACGACTCCTATGAGGGAGCGCCGGCCGACGGATCGGCCTGGCTCGCGAACCCGTCGCCCGAGGGGCGCCGCGCCGACAGGGGTGGAGCCTGGAACGGGGATGCCTACAACCTGCGCGTGTCCACCCGCGACCGGGAAGACCCGGAGATACACAGCGAGCGCGGCACGGGCTTTCGAGTCGCGCGCGACGCGCGCTAGAAGACTCTCAGGTGTAGGGCGCGCTGGCGCCCTCGGCGGCGCCGAGGTCGGGCCCGCATTCGCTCGCCGTGGCGGTCAGTCGACGGGCGGATTGGCCGGGTCGGGCTCGAGATCTTTGAGGCTGATATCGAAGCGCACGATTTTCCCGGCGCGCACGAACGAGAAGCAACCGCCCTTGTTCGCGCTGAAGCTGAAGCCAGCGCCCCACCAGTAGAAGCCCGGGACCTCCCCGACGGTGTTCGCCGGGCTCCCGGGGTTCTGATACACCGTAAGCTGGGCGTTCTTCGTGATGGGCCCCGCGATGTTACGCGTCTTATGGCGCCACCGGACCCTCTCGTCGTCGAGCACGGTCTGGTCCGCCTTCAGCGACTGGAGCTGCTCGGCGGTATGATAGAAGATGCGCACCTCGGGCTCGGAGAGCACATCCGTGTAGAACTGCGACCTCCGGGCCGTCGGATAGTGCGCGTACTTGCGCGCGTACAGGGCGTCTGGGATCAGCAGGTGCGAATGGCCCATGTCGGGGAAGAACACCGCGTCGATGTAGTCCTGGGCGAACGCGGCCTCGATGTGGCGGACCAGGGCCTTGAGCATGAGGTCCGGCACGATCACGGGCCCGCCAAACTCGGGCGGATTGGGAAGCTCGAAGCGGTTTTTGCCGGCGTTGAAGTAGGCACGCAGCCGGAGGCGCTTGTCGGAGGCGTAGAGCTTCTCATAGAGCTCCAGCATCTCCGGCAAGGTCAGGCCCCAGCGGACATCGGACGAGTACAGCTTCGGCTCGGCGGCCGTCTCCGGGGCGCAGGAGGAGCCCGCAGCGGGCGCGGGCTTGGCCTGGGCGGCTTTCGCCTCCGAGAG
>Ga0163144_10027986_pt1 | contig 10891 bp, 10 predicted proteins | sample OliLak19BULKMAT1_FD_123175 | JGI IMG/M metagenome (GOLD analysis project Ga0163144, IMG submission 123175) | Freshwater microbial mat bacterial communities from Lake Vanda, McMurdo Dry Valleys, Antarctica - Oligotrophic Lake LV.19.BULKMAT1 | ecosystem: Environmental > Aquatic > Freshwater >... | reverse complement strand
TCAGGACTCTGGCCACCAGCAGCATCATCACCGGCACCAAAGGCAAGATATAGGTCCCCAGTTTTGCCTTACTGCACGACAGAAAAAGCAGACCGGCCACCAGCAGACAGCTCAGATAACGGTCGGTACGATCGCTCGCTTCCGCAAGGGGCTCGGCCTGCGTCTGCGCAGGTGGTCGCCGACGCAGACTCTGAATTAATCGACGGATCAGAAGTGGCAACGAAACCGCAGTCAGGGGCATCAACGCCGCCAGCACAATGGGAACATAATAATGCCACGGTTCCTGGTGGTTGTAGCTGCCATCCATGAAGGCGGAAAAATTTATTCTGAGATAGAAGAATGAGAGCAGGCGGGGGTCGTGCCAGGCCAGTAAAAGACTCCAGGGCAAATTGACCGCGACAATGATCATCACCCCCCACCAGGGTCGCATGCGCAGCATCGTGCGCCAGATTTCGGCAAAACCGCGGTCAGACCCGGCGAAGAGCACGATGCCGACCGCAGGCAGAGCAAGCGCAATCGGTCCTTTGCACAGCCACCCCATTCCGATCGCAAAATAAAATGCATACAGGTAGCGGGTGCGGGTGCGGTCCTGGTCCCATCGCCACCACAGCAGCCCGGCCACCGTCAGAGCCGCAGTGAGCAGGATATCGGTGATGAGAATGCCGGACATGACCTGGAAATAGGTGCTGCCCAACAAAAGTGCAGCGGCGATCAGCCCGGTGCGCCGGCCCTGCCAGCGTTGGGCAAAAAGATAGGTGGTCAGGACCGTGATCAGCGCGGCGAGCAGACTCGGCAGGTTGGTCAGCAGGGGATGGGTGCCTAACGCGCGCGCGGCTGCCCCGAGCCAATAGATGAGTGGCGGCTTTTCGACGTACGGAACATAATTCAGATGCGGGACGACCCAGTCCCCGCTTTCCAGCATTTCCCGGCTGGCCTCATAATAGCGCACCGTCGATCCCAGCGGGGAATGGTTGGCCACCGCCAAATAGACGAGCACGGTGGCCAGCGCCAGCAGCCCGAGGTCACGCCAGACGCGGCCGGGTTCATTTTCTAGGCTGAGCATGCGACAACTGCGCTCCGCTGCAGGTTGTAATCATAGACCGAGCGGCTGCCGGATTGAAATTCGAGGACCGAATAGGCCACGGTGGCCTCAAGCATGCGCTGGGTTGCGATAGTCGGGCGCCAACCCAGGGCGGCGGTGGTGTTGGTGATATCCGGCTTGCGCTTGGTCATATCCTGATATCCGGACCCATAATATTCAACGGCCGAGACGGTGGTGATCTGCGACTTTTCCACGGCTGCGCGCATCTCGGGGTAGTCTCGGGTTATTTCCTGCAGGCGGTGCGCCAGTTCCTTGACCGACAAATCATTATCCGGGTTGCCGATATTGAAAATTTTGCCATCAGCGCAGCCATTTTTATTGGCGATAATGCGCATCAGGGCATCGATGCCATCATCGACCGCGGTGAAGCAGCGATGCTGTTCGCCGCCATCCACCAATTGGATATTCTCGCCGCGGAATAGGTGGCCAAGAAATTGGGTGACCACGCGCGAGGAACCCTCTTTTTCTGAATGAATGCTATCCAGGCCCGGGCCGACCCAGTTGAAGGGACGGAAAAGGGTGAATGCTAAGTTTTCATGCTTGCCCATGGCATAGATGACGCGATCAAGCAATTGTTTGGCACAGGCATAGATCCAGCGTTCCTTGTGGATCGGCCCATAGACCAACGCAGAGGTCTGCGGATCGAAATCAGCATCCGGGCACATCCCGTACACTTCCGAGGTCGAGGGGAAGATGACCCGGGTGTCATATTGGGCGCACTGGCGGATAACCGCGAGATTCTCCTCAAAATCGAGTTTGAACACCCGCAGGGGATCTTGGACGTAGGTCGCCGGCGTGGCGATCGCAATCAAGGGCAGGCAGACATCGCATTTTTTGACGTGGTAGGCGACCCACTCCTTGTTGATAGTGAGATCCCCCTCGAGGAAATGGAAGCGGGGGTGCTTCACCGCGCTGCCCAGCTTGTCAGAGGCCATATCCATGCCGTAGACCTCCCAATCCGTGGTGGACAAAATGGCGGAGGTCAGATTGGATCCGATGAACCCATTGACGCCGAGGATAAGGATTTTCATTGCGAGTGTTCCTGAGAATGGGTGAAGCGGCTGCCGATGGGGAGGGCCTGGGGATGCTGAGACCCGGAAACGGCGAGCAGGCATTGGATAATTCCGCTACCGCAGGCGATCCGGTTGCGGTCGAGAATAGTTCCGGGTGGCGCCGCACAGGCTAATTCATCGACCACGCACGTGCGGACGACCGTCCACCATTCGCCGCCCAGAAACGCGGTCGCACCAGGCCATGGCGGCGCCACGGCGCGGACGAGATTATGAATGGAGCGCGCCGATTGCTGCCAATCGATGCGCCCATCCGCGGGGCGGCGACCGCGATAGGCGGGCGGCAGCGGCAGCGGCATGTCGCGTTCGACGGACGTCCCGTGCGCGAGATCACTGAACGCCTGGCGCAGAAAAGGCGCCCCGGCGCGCAGTAATTGCCAGCTCAGCCCGTAGGCATCCTGATCGGGATCTATTTCGACGCTAACCTGGGCGATGATCGCCCCGGCGTCGACGCGCGGAACCATGCGGTGGACAGTCAAGCCGCCCTGGGCTTCGCCCTGGACCAAATGCCAATTAATGGGGGCGCGGCCGCGATAGGCCGGAAGCAGGGATGGATGCACATTCCAGGCCCCGTGTGTCGGCAGCGCGAGAATGTGCGCGGGCAAGATGTCGCGGTAGAATGAGCTGATGATCAGATCAGGTGCGAGTTTACCCAGCGTGGTGCTCAACGTGCTGTCGGGACGCAAATCGTCATCAATCAGTACGGGAATCCCAACGCTGAGGCTGCGTTCCTGCACGGAGTCCCACCAGCAGAACTCACCCGTCCGATCGCGGTGGGTCAGGACCAGGACGATGTCGATCCCGGCTGCGCGTGCGGCGTCGAATGCTAGGCAGCCGAATTGACCATAACCAGCCAAGATCGCCCGCAGGGGGCGGCGAGCAGTCATGACAACGCTTTCGGCGATGCCGGGATTCCGCCCGCCACGGAAGCGATGATGAATGGTTCCCGCAGGCGGACCTGTTGAAAAATTCGCCCGATGTATTCACCGAGGATTCCCAGGGCGAAAAATTGGAAGCCGGTAAAGATAAGGAGGATGCCGAGAACCGTTAGGGTTCCATTGGCCGCCCAGGTCGCGCCCAGGACCAGACGCAAAATTAACAGAAGGGATCCAAGCAGAGTCCCTAAAGTTGCAAAAGCGACGCCGGTCACAAAAAGCAGACGCAAGGGGTGGATCGAAAACGAGGTGATCAGGTCCAATTGCAAAGCGAATAACCGAGTCAGGGAATAATTGGAGCGTCCGGAAGCACGTTCCTCGTGCGCAACGCCAATGCTAACCGGCTTGCGTGCAAACAGGCTGGCCAGCGCAGGAATAAACGTCTTATATTCTCGGCAATTGACGATTGCCTGGGCCACCTCCTGGCTGTAACCGCGTAGCATACAGCCGAAATCATCGAGCTGGATGCCGCTGATGCGGCGCACTAGTTTATTGGTCAGACGCGATGCCAGCTTGCGGAACCAAGTGTCTTGCCGCTGCATGCGCCACGTGTTGACGAGGTCGTGACCGGTGGTGAAGCATCCCACCAGCTTGGGGATTTCTTCGGGCGGGTTCTGCAGGTCGGCGTCCATGGTGATGATCCAGGCGCCACTGGCATGCATGAATCCGGCGGTGACCGCCGCGTGTTGGCCGAAATTTCGGGCGAAGCGCACCAGTTTCATCTCTGCGCATTTGTCCTGCGCGATCTGGACCATTTTGGCGGTGTGGTCGCGGGAACCATCGTCGACGCAAATGATCTCCCAGCTCAGCGGCAGCGCCCGGCAGACCGGCAGCAGGCGTTCGAAGAGCAGCGGCACATTGCGCTCTTCGTTGTACATCGGGATGACGATCGACAGGTGTATGCGCGGCGGCGGTGCGCTGACGTCCGCGTGCGGGGTCGCCTCGTTCATGGCGACTTCCCGCGCGAGAAGTCGCGCAGGACCGCGACGACCCGGTCCACGTCTGCGGTGGTCATGCCGACATGGAGGGGCAATGACAAGAGGCGTTCCCCGACGTCCTCAGAGATAGGCAGCGATCCCTGAGGATTGCGCGGCGCATAGAATGCCTGGCGATGGACCGGCGGAAAATGCAGGGCGGTGCCGATACCGTGGGCGGCGAGAAAATCGATGATGTCCGCGCGCTGGTAGCCGGGTTCGACGAGGACGACGAAAATATGCCACGCATGCACGTCGCCGCTTGCCGTTGGTATGGCCAAAGGGCGGACCACGCCATCTGGCGGTAGAGTTGCCCGGTAGTGGTGAGCCAATGCGGTCCTGGTGCGATTGAAATCAAGCACCGCGCGCAGCTGGTGGCGACCGATGACGGCCTGAATGTCGGTCAGGTTGTATTTCCGACCGGGAAATTCGACCTGATACTGGTCCTTGCCGGAACGGGCATGATTTTTCCACGCGTCCTTGCGGATACCGTGGAACCGGCCCAATTTTAGACGATCGTATAATTCCGGATCATGCGTGGTCACCATGCCACCTTCGGCGGTGGTGATATTCTTGGTGGGATGAAAGCTGAACACGGCGCAGGAACCCGGAGTTCCCGGTTGACTACCGATCGGCTCACCTCGGAACTGACAACCCACAGCGTGGGCGGCGTCCTCGATCAGGGCGAGCTGTCGTTGCTGCGCGATGCTGCGCAGCTTGGTCAGATCACAGGGAGCCCCGGCAAAATGCACGGGCATTAGCGCCCGAGTGCGGGAAGTGATCAAGGCCGCGGCATGATCGGCATTTATCAACAGGGTTTCTGGCTCGACGTCGCAGAAGACTGCCTTGCCGCCGTGAATCTCGATCATGTTCGGACCGCTGACCCAATTGATGCTGGGCACGATGACCTCGTCGCCGGGACGCAAATCGAGAGCGCCGACAGCGAGGTCCAGGCCAGCCGTGCCCGAACTGAGAGCAACACTGCAAGGGGCTTGGCAAAAGGCCGAAAATTCCGCCTCGAACCCTTGCACATGCTTGCCGGAGGTGATCCACCCGCTGCGCAGCACGTCGCCGACTTCGGCAATGGTGGCCTCATCAATTGCGGGACGCGAAAAGGCGATTGGGACGAGCGCCGGATTTTCACGCATGCGCCACCCCGACCGGTCGGGTGATCAGGATGACCCCGACCATGATGGTGACGATCCCGGCGATGCGCGGACCCGATAGCGTTTCGCTGAAGAGCAGCACCCCAGCGAGCAAAGTCAGGACGTAGCCGAGGCTCATCAAGGGATAGGCAACACTCAGATCCAGTCGCGAGAGAACGAAGACCCAATTGATGACACTTAATGCATACAGGACTAATCCCCCGAGAAACCAGGGATTGCTGAGCAGGGCCAGCGGATCCGTGAGGGGATTGAACGGCCCGGTCGCAGTGGGTGGACGCTGGCTGGCGTATTTCAGAGCGATCTGCGCCGCTACATTCAAGAGCGCGCCCAGGGCCACGAAGAGGTAGATCATTCCGCCCAGCATGCCGGGCGCGGCCGCTTAGAGTCCGGTACCTTTGTACTGCGTCCGCGCAACTGCCCCGATCACGGAAACCAGCTTACGTAGGCTGCGGGAATTATTTTCTGCTTCTCGACGGCGGCTTGGACGCGCGCCAGCGCGGGTTCAAGCAGATCCAGGTCGTGGGCCAATTCGGCGATGCGCAGGCGCGGCAGGCCATGTTGCGCCGTGCCCAGGAATTCTCCTGGCCCGCGTTGATCCAGGTCGGCCTGGGCGATGGCAAGGCCGTCAGTGGTGGTGCTTAGCAGCGTCAGTCGGGGATCGGCAGCGGCGCTGCGATGCAGGAAAACACAGTGCCCGCGTCGGTGCCCGCGTCCGATACGCCCGCGCAGCTGGTGCAGACTGGCGACGCCGAAGCGATCCGCATCCAGGACCACCAGCAGATCCCCGGCGGGAATATCGACGCCAACCTCAATCACTGCGGTGGCGACCAAGCAGGGAACCGTACCGGCTGAGAATGCGGCAATGGCAGCAGCTTGGTCCGCCTCGCTGAGGCCGCCATGGATCAGGCCGACCTGTCCGGGCCAGCGGGTCGTCAATAAACGATGGATCGCCGTCGCATCGGCGACCGTATCGCCATCGCTGTCCTCTCGCCGTGGGCAGACGACGAAAGTCCGCCCGTGGTCCGCGCTCTCGGCTAGCTTGCCATCAGTATTTTCGCTGAGACGCGGGTCGAGGATATGGAAAAGATCGCTCGGCTTCTGCCAGCGTTGGACCGCAGTGGTGACCTCGCTGCGGCCCGGAGGACGCCCCGCAATGCCGCTGACGTCGAGGTCGCCGAAGGCGACCAGGGCCAGGGTGCGGGGAATTGGCGTGGCCGTTAAAAGCAGCAGATCCGCCTGCCAGTCTTGATTGGGGCCCCGGCGTTGGGCCAGGGTCGCGCGTTGCTCGACGCCGAAGCGGTGTTGCTCGTCGATGATGACCAGGCCGCAGCAGCGCGGTCGAAAGCGCACGTCGAACAGGGCGTGCGTGCCGATCAGCAGGTGCAGAGTTCCGTCGGCCAAACCGCTGCCCAGAGTTGCGCGTTCGGCCTCGGTGGTTGCTGCGCTCAAGATCGCGATGTTGACCCGACTCGAGGACAAACAGCTGGCAATAAAGGAAAAATGTTGGCGCGCGAGCAGCGTGGTCGGGGCCAGGATCAAGACCTGTCCGCCATCGGCGATGACCGCCAAAGCGGCGAGCAAAGCGAGCGCTGTTTTCCCACTGCCGACATCGCCATGCAGGAGGCGATACATCGGTGTCGGCGCCTGTATATCTTTCCGGATGGCGGCAAGCGCCTGGTCCTGGCCCGCGGTTAATGCAAACGGCAGCCGCGCGCGGGCGCGTGCATCGATGTCGTCCGTCCAGCGCCAGGCGCGACCACCGCTGCGCAACAGGGCCTGTCGGCGCTGCTGCAGGCGCCAGGCCAAGGCTTCCCATTCCCGTTCCGCCAGGGCCCGACGCGCCGCGGTATATGCTTCGAGATTGTTGGGGCGATGCAATGCTCGGAGATAATTGCCGTAGGTCAGGGCATCCACCCGCTCACCCGGATCGCCAATCTGATCAGCAGCGGTCAGGGCCTGCTCAATGATGGTGGCCCAGGTGCGTTCTCCGAGGCCCTCGGGCAGACGGTAGGTTACCCGGCACGCTCCGGCCACGGACACGGGTTCGGCCTCACCCTGACGAAGATGACTAAAAGCAGGATGGAGCAGGAGATCGCCCTGTTGGGAATCGGTGCGCCCTTCGAGCAGATACCATTCCTGCGGCACCAGATGGCGGCGCAGGTAGCCGGCCTGGAAAAAGCGTGCGCGCACCGGGCGGCCGTCAGCACGTTCCCACCAGGTGTCCAGACCACCGCGACGCCCACGGCCAAATGTTGGGCGTAGGCGCAGGAAACGGGCGCGGATACGCACGGCGACCCCGGAGGGAAGGGGACCGGTGGAGCTCAGCTCGGGCGTGGCTTCCACCGTTCGTGGCGCGTAATGCAGCGCCTGACCCAGGGTCTGAATCCCCATGGTGGCGCAGGCCTGGGCGCGGGCAGGTCCGATTCCGGGCAGATCATGGATGGGAGTCGTGCCAGCGAACACGTTGCTTAGGATCAGATCAGGTCCGCGAACACAATGTCAGGCCCGTGGTGGATGCCCATCCCATCCCGGTTGGTGTGGGCGTGAAAGGGAATACCCTGGACGCGTGCTCATCGACATCCTCTCCATCTTCCCAGAAGCGGTCGAACCGTATCTGGCCGCCAGTATAGTCGGTCGCGCTCGTCGGCGTGGGATTGCCGACATCACCGTCATTGATCCGCGGCAGTGGGCAGGCGGGCGCCACAAGACCATCGACGACCGTCCGTTTGGCGGCGGCCCCGGCATGGTCATCGCCGCCCCGCCCGTCGCGGCGTGTCTGGATTATGTGCGCACCCGGTCAGCGCAGCCACGGCTGCTGATGACCTCACCGCAGGGTCGGCGCTTTGATCAGGGCTGGGCGCGGGAATTGGCGGCGACTCCGCATGTGGCTATTTTGTGTGGGCACTATGAAGGCATCGATGAGCGCATCGCGGAATGGTACAAGCCAGAATTGGTCTCGGTTGGCGATATGGTATTGTCCGGCGGGGAGTTGGCGGCGTTGATCATCACCGATGCGGTGGTGCGCCTGTTGCCCGGTGCGCTTGGTAATGGTGAAAGCGCTGTGGCCGAGACCGATCTGGCCGCCGGAGCTTATGATCATCCCTGCTATACCCGCCCCCGAGATTTTCGCGGACTACACGTGCCCGAAGAGCTCTGTTCTGGCGACCATCAACGTATTGCCGCTTGGCGCGAACAGGCACGCCAGCAGCGGGCCGAAGCAAACGGTTAAAATTTCCGCCCATGGAAAAGGACGCTTCGCGTAGCATCGATAATCCGGTGCAGCGCCCGTTCGCGACATTCCGTGAGGACGCTTCGACAGCCGGGGTCGGCGGCGCGATTGGTGAATTCCTCTGGCTCTGTGCCGAGGTCGTAGAGAACTTCAGCGACGTCATTGCCGCGTTGCCAGCGCAGATATTTCCACTGTTGCGTGCGCAACATCAGATCCTTGCCGCCATGCATGGCGATTACGTCCGTGCGGCCTTGCGGCGGCGTTTCCAAGAGGAGCTCGGCGCTGAGGTCGCGGCCCGCCATGCGGCGGGCAATCGGCAATTGGGCTAGGCCGAGCAGGGTCGGCAGGACATCGACCATTTCCGTCAGCCCAGTGACTCGCTGCGCAGCCAAGGCGCGTGGCCAATGGAAATGTAATTTTCAGTATTGCACCGTGGTGTAGTGCGGCTTCATCGCCCGGGCCACCGTCAGCGGGAAATCAGCCGCGAGATCCTGGCCATTCAGCATCAGACCCGTCTGGCTGGGATAGCAACCACTCATGAAGGAAGCCCGGCTGGGCATGCAGACTGGGCTTTGTCCGTAACAGCGGTCGAAGCTGACTCCGCGGCGGACCAGGCGGTCCAGGTTGGGGGTGATCATAGTGGGATTGCCGTGCGCGGCGATGGCATCCCAGCGCATGTGGTCGGTGGTAATCCAGATGATGTGAGCGGGTCGGGCTGGATTGGGCATGCGCCTATCTTGAACCGTGGGGCGGCCGCTGGCTTCGCGGGCGGTGATGGTAGACTTCTCCGCACGTGACTTTGCTCCACTGGCAGATCCAAAGCGGCGGCGTGCGTGCCTGCAATGTCCATCGGCGGACCTGGCAGAACGGCCAGGGATGTACGGCCCATGCCCACGACTATTGTGAATTGTTCTGGGTCGAGGCGGGCATGGTCGACCATACGTGGGAGGGGGAGGTCACGGTCCTGGTGCCCGGTGATCTGGTCGCTCTGGTCCCCGGCGAAACCCACGCGCTGCAGGCGCATGGGCGTGCTGCCGCGACGGTGGTCAATCTCAGTCTTGCCGCCGCCGAAGCAGAGGCCGAGGCCGCTCGCCGGCATTGCGGACCGCAACAGCGGTGGCCATGGGCGGGCACCCGGGCCGAACGTCATCAGGTCCTGGTGCCAGAAGCCCGCGCTGGGCTGCACCATCTGATCGGTTTGGTTGACCTCAGTCTGCCCAGCAGTCGCGATCTGTTGCTCTTGGGCGTGATCCATGGCTTGGCCCGCAGTGATCGCGGTGGATTAGCCGCCCTGCCCTCGGCCTTCCGCCGTGACGTCCTTCTGGCGCTGCATGAGGATCCCGGCCTTGGCGTGAGGGCATTGGCGCAGCGCCTGCGCTGTTCCCGCGAAGGATTGACCCGCTCCTGTCGGCGGGCGTGCGGACGCCCCTTGGCCGACGTTTTGCGCGATTGGCGCCTGGATCGCGCCGCCGAACTGTTGCGCACCACGGATAGCGGCATCGCCGGAATAGGGACAGAATGCGGGTTTGCCGCCCTGGGTGGCTTCTACAAAGCCTTCGCCCGTCGGCACGGCATGGCACCCGGCGCTTGGCGGCTTGCTTTATCACAGCAGGTGATGCGATAGCAGCCATGGCTGGGTTCATCGGCGAAGATCAGGTGCGACGGGTCAAGGAGGCCACCGATTTGGTGCATCTCATGGGGGAATATTCCACCCTGCGCCGTGCTGGTCAGAATCACGTCTGCTGCTGCCCCTTTCATCAGGAGCGATCACCGAGCTGTCACGTCTACGACGATGGACACTATCACTGTTATGGCTGCGGTGCGCATGGCGATCCCGTCACCTTGGTGCGAGAAAAAGAACACCTCGAATTCACCGAGGCGATCGAGTATCTCGCCCGCCGGGCCGGCATTGAACTGACTTACGAAAAAGGCGGCGGTCCCAGCATGTCGCGCAGCGAGCGCGATGTGCTGATCGAAGCCTTCAATATGGCAGTGGCATTTTACGAAAATGTGCTGTGGAATACGCCACCGGGGGCCGAGGCCCGGGAATATCTGGCGTCGCGCGGATTATCCCAGGATATTTGCCGCCGTTTCCGCCTGGGCTGGGCGCCTGGATCGGGCGCATTGATCGACGAAGGCCGCAAACGCCGCATCGACGTGGCGGTCCTGGCCAAGCTGGATCTGGCCGTCGATCGTAATGGCCGTTGGGGTGATCGCTTTTTTGAACGGGTGACTTTTCCCATCGCCGATCGCTTCGGCAATCCGATCGCCATCAGTGCCCGCCTATTGCCCGCCGCCGAACGCCGGGCCAAAGAAGAAGGCCGGGGCGTTGGCAAATACATCAATAATACCGATACCCCGCTGTTTCATAAATCGGATGTAGTCTTCAATCTACATCAGGCCCGACCTGCCGCG
>Ga0163144_10027983_pt1 | contig 10892 bp, 9 predicted proteins | sample OliLak19BULKMAT1_FD_123175 | JGI IMG/M metagenome (GOLD analysis project Ga0163144, IMG submission 123175) | Freshwater microbial mat bacterial communities from Lake Vanda, McMurdo Dry Valleys, Antarctica - Oligotrophic Lake LV.19.BULKMAT1 | ecosystem: Environmental > Aquatic > Freshwater > Lake... | reverse complement strand
GCAGTTTAATCCTTTTGATCCTGTTCAGGCACAAAACCTTGTGGTTGCTTTGGTCTTAACTATTCTCGCTATTGTAACCAAGGCCGCTGCTGGATTCACAATTCGTGATAAATCAGTCAACTCTGCGTTTGTCGGTATGGGCATGGTACCTCGTGGAGAAGTCGGGCTTATTTTCGTCACGGTGGGTAAAGCAACAGGCATTCTTAATGAAGCGTGGGCGAACATCCTGATTGTTGTCGTCATTTTATCCACCTTCGTTGCGCCTATTCTATTGAATGCAACCCTAGGGAACATGACCCCAACAGATCCCTTACCTGGTGAGGACGACGATGAAACCTTTCATGAAGAAATTGAAGAAGATATGGCTGAAGCCCCTCACTTCAAGAGCAATGAGCAAAAAGAAGAATATTACGAAAAACTCCTGGCCGATGCTGAAACCGAAGCCCCTCTAGGCGATACAGGCGGAGCAGCAACGTCTACTAAGAAATCTCGTGATGATCAAGCTGACGGCAAGCACTGGTTTGATTTCGACAATAAGTAAGCGTTTCAGTAAGGGACGAGAGACATGTCAGATAAAGTAATCATTGGAAAAGAAGAATGGTGTGCATTTCCCGAACTGGGGTTACCAGGGATCAAGGCGCGTATCGATTCAGGTGCCAGAACTTCTGCGCTACATGCCTTTAACATTGATCCCTTTGTCGAAAACGGCCAAAAATATGTTTACTTTGATATTCATCCGATTAAAGACGACCGAACGGTAATGCAGCGATGTAAGGGTCTGGTGGTTGATCGTCGTCATGTGAAAAGTTCTAGCGGCGAGAAAGAACACCGCCATGTGATTCGTACCCTAATTGTCATGGGAGAGTCGTCGTGGGACATCGAACTCACGCTCACAAATCGCGATTCTATGGGCTTCCGTATGTTGCTCGGTCGCGAAGCCATGCAGGAACATGTGCTGATTGATCCCAATGAATCCCATTGCCTTGGGAAAATGAACGAGAAAGACCTTATTCATCAATACAAAGCCACGCAGCCCAAGGAAGACGGGTTGAACATTGGTATTTTGGCCAGTAATTTAGAGCATTATTCCAATAGACGTTTGATGGAAGCGGGTGAAGAGCGCGGCCATAAAATGCACTTTCTCAACATTCAGCAATGCTATATGAACATTAGTGCTTCAGACCCCAATGTCCTTTATCGAGGCGGTAGAGTCCTAAGTGATCTGGATATTATTATCCCGCGAATCAAGCCATCAATGACCTTTTACGGGTGTGCCGTAACGCGTCAGTTTGAAGCATTGGGCATTTACTGTCAAAATAATGCGAACGCTATTTCCAATTCTCGTGATAAGTTACGGTCGCTTCAGTTGTTATCTTCCGCATCCGTTCCGATGCCTGCGTCAGGATTTGCCAATTCTCCAGTAGACACCAGCGAAATTATTAAGATGGTGGGAGATGCCCCTTTGGTGATTAAGGTTCTTGAAGGGACTCAGGGGAAAGGGGTTGTGCTGGCCGAAACCAATAAAGCCGCCGAAAGTGTGATTAACGCCTTTAAGAGCCTTCAGGCCAACATCCTTGTTCAGGAATTTATCGCTGAAGCCAACGGCAAAGACCTTCGCTGTTTTGTGGTGAACGGAAAAGTTATTGGGTCTATTCAACGATCAGCAAAAGCGGGCGACTTCCGAACAAACCTGCATTTAGGGGGCATTGCCAGTGCTGTGAAGACGACGCCTGAAGAACGCAGAATTGCCATCAATGCTGCGAAAGTCATGGGTCTTGCTGTTGCGGGGGTGGATTTGATTCGATCCAAAGATGGGCCGTTAGTGCTTGAAATTAGCGCATCCCCAGGGCTTGAAAGCATTGAAGACATTACCGAAAAAGACATGGCAGGCTTGATGATTGATGCTGCTGTTCAACAGGCTAAGAAGCGCACCAAGCCCTATTTATCCCTTGTATAGAAAGATTCCCCCAGTGAACACGCAACAGGATAATTTCCAAGAGGACGATGCGCCTCTCTTCCCGCATCAAGTCTACCGTGATTCCCACGCGTTGCTCCAGCATGTTCACCCGAATGTGTATCTGTGGGCAACTTATGAAGAGAACATTGCCCAGCATTTAAACGGCTACTATGTTCAGGAACAGCCTGACGCACCTGGGATTTTAATTGATCCCCCCGTTTATGACGAGTATATGGAAGCGGCGTTTGAAGCCTTGGGTGGCGTGAGCGGTGTGTACCTGACCAACACGAGACAACTCGATAAGGCAAAAACGGCGGCTGATTCGCTTGGGGTTCCGTTGTACATGGCGACTGAAGTGGCTCCCCCGTTTATGGGAAGCCTCTCACTGGAACATCAATCCACGCCTGAAGAGGCTGTCCTGTTTTGGCCGGAACAAAACATATTATTTACAGGCTTTACATTTCACGCTCCCACGTTCGGCATGTTGGCTCTGCATCCAGAAGCGTCTTACCTTAATGTGAACTGGGTACATGCAGGCTTAACCCCGATTAAACAGGTCATCTCCGATGTGCTAACGGTTTTGCCATCTGTTGGCGAACCGATCATTAACCATCGAGGGGTATCAGAATTGTTACGAAATATTACAGAACCGAAACTTGGTTTGTAACGAACTGTTTATTTTTGTAACAGGAATCGATTGGGGAAGTGAATTTATTCTGGGGTAGATTGTCTGGGGAGGCAGCCACTCGCGTGAATGGATAAATTGACAACGGGGAAATGTAGCATGTCTAACAACATTGGACAATTGAATACAGTTTCAAGTTTGCAAAAAATGCAGGCGATGCAAATGGTCAAGCAAAACAATGATCAAATTGTTAGCGCCAAGCAGAATGAATTTGTAGCGACCAATCGTCTGATGATAAACCCTACCGCTCATCAGGTGGCCACTGTAGGCAGTGCGATTGTTCCACGCAAGATGCTTAAAACCCAAAGTGATGAGCAACTGGGACAGGCTATTTCTTCTGCAAAGTCCAATAAGTTTAGCCTGGCTAATCTCTTTGGAATAAGTGTTTTGGCTGATAAGGATACCGAGATGGATGTTCTGGATGCGGTAACGAATTCCCGCATTGACGGGTATTTTTCGCAAAGTGATGCAATTGAAGGCGTTGATGCTGATGAAGTCGGTGGCAGTGGCGAAATCGATGAGCTGGGAAATGTTAAAGAAGATTATGATGACTACAGCGATTATGTTGAGCTTAGGGCATATGATAATAATGAAGATGTCTGGGTGAACCCAGACATGCGTCCGATTCGTAAAGTTGATGCTGAAACAGTTGAACTATCAAAAGCCCGTCAAGAAGCCAAAGCACCAATCTTTGTGAAACTTTTAAACGATCTGAATAAGGTAGATTCCCTTAATGCTGCTTCGGGAGCCATTACAAACCCAAGCATCTTTAGCGGAATGGCTGAACGTCCCCTAACTTCTGGGCCTCGTATGGATGTATTTCAAATTCCAATAGTTCAGGATACAGCACTGTTTGGGTAAGTGTTCTTTGGAAAGATTCCTTAAAATAGGGCTTTCCTTTTTGAGCAGCCTTTGCTATTGTAATAATGTATTAAGATATTGATCTCTCTTTTTAAGCGATGGAGCCTGTTCTGAATGAACACCCAACACACCCTACTCTTTTATGCAACGCAGGGACTTGCCACTTTGGCAAGAGCAATGGGTGGTTCGCTTATGGCAGTAGCGAGAAGGCCAGTTCGTCGAGCGTAAAATCTACAGCTTTTCGATCTGGCTCAACACATGAACGCACATCTTCGATGTGTGCATTTGTTTATCTACTTAATGACTTAGCTATGAAAGACTTCTCCGCCATGCAAACCTACTCAGACTCCACTAAAACATCCAATGTTACTCGCCCAGAAGACCCCACCACTGCAACCCTTGCTGATACTTCGCAAATAGGGGACGCGCAGAAATTCAATGAGTCTTCGAGTTCTGTGAACTATAACGGCAACAAACGCCTGCAAAGCCTTCCGCTTTACGTTTTTGCTCAACTGGATAAACTTAAAAAAGATGTCCGTGAAAGTGGCCTTTCCTTAATTGATTTAGGGATGGGCAACCCTGATATGCCCACGCCTCCTGAAATTATTGATGCGTTAGCGGAGGCTATTCGTAACCCTGAAAACCACGGCTACCCCAGTTTTGATGGCAAGGCTACGTTTCGTGAAGCTGTATCTCAGTGGATGCAACGCCGTTACCTTGTAACTATTGATCCTTCTTCGCAGGTGCAGCCGCTCATTGGTTCTAAAGAAGGTATTGCCAACCTGATTACGGCCACGCTTGAACCTGGGGATGTGTGTCTGGTGCCGAGCCTCTACTACCCGACCTACATGCGATCCACTGTGATGACGGGTGCAGAAGCCTATTACATGCCCCTGTTGGCTGAAAACGGGTACTTGCCTGATCTTGATGCCATTCCAAAGAATGTGCTGAGTCGAGCAAAAATCCTGTTGCTTAATTACCCGAACAATCCGACAGGAGTGGATGCGCCTCCAGAATTTTATAAAAAAGCCATTGCCTTTGCAAAAGAACATCACATTATTCTGGCCACCGATATGGCCTACGGTGAAGTGAATTATGACGGTTTTCGCCCTCATTCTATTATGGAATTTGAAGGTGCCGACGAAGTGGCCATTGAGTTCCATTCATTCTCAAAAACGTTTAACATGGCAGGCTGGCGTTTGGGTTTTGCCATTGGCGCCCCGTCGATAATTCGCCTTCTCTACCTCAACAAAACCACAAGCGATTACGGCGTGTGTAATGCTATTCAGGATGCCGGCACGTATGCTCTCGACCATGCCGAAATGTTCATTACTCCCATGATTGAGCGGTATCAGGCACGTCGGGACTATCTCGTCGATGCGATGGCGGGACTCGGATTTAAAACCGATAAACCCAAATCGAGCTTTTACCTGTGGTATGAAATCCCTAAAGCCTTTGATGACTCCTTTGTGTGGAGCGAATACCTCATGCGTGAAACAGGCGTGGTGGTCACCCCTGGCGGCGCCTTTGGCGAAGACGGCACTCGTTACTTCCGCGTATCGCTCGTGTCACCCATGGAATCTTTACAAGCTGCTATACACGTGATGACCTCAAAAGGCGTTTCGTTTACGATGGCATTCTAAGGTAAAGAAAAAAGGCGAAAAATATGAAACTCAATACAGGATATACCCCCCCCGTATAAATCAACGTTATGGTGCGGATTTCGCTAATACTGCGAAGGCTCAAGAAATTATCAATGCCCATCGTACTTTAAAAGATATTGCTAAACACTTGTTTAATACGTATACTGAACATCTTAACGACATTCATCAAATGGGAAGTGAAGAAGAGGTTTTTACTGCTATTAGCCCCTATTGCAAAATGGAACCAGGGATGACTAAAGAAGATGCTGAAGTCAAGAATCGTATAAGTTTGAGAAACAGTATCGCAGGTCTTCTTCCTTAATCTTAATCGACTATTGAAGTTTGCCTCATGATCTGACACAATAAAGTAGGTCTTCAGCGCTATTAACGTCGAACACCTTTTTTATCTTAGCCTTGTATTAAGATTAAGATAGCTACAAGCAATTGTAGCAGTTCAATTATAATCAGAACCATTGAACGACTCTTTTGGTTTTTTCTTTTTTTTACCAAACTACCGAGGCTTTGATTCAGCCTCGGTAGTTTTTTGCAATCCTTTACAAAAAGGTACTGAGCACTAAATCGTCACACCGCTAAAGGCAAGCAAAATGAGAAAGAAAGGGCTAGAACTGTGTAGCGGGTTTAGTATAGGATAATCACACATACTAACGGTCGAAGGAATCTGCTATGGCGATTAAACTCAAAGATAAAACGGTGTTTATTACAGGGGCTTCATCAGGCATAGGGGCGGCCTGTGCGGAAGAATTTGCCAAAAAGGGATGCACCCTTTTATTGACGGCGCGGCGACGTGATCGATTGGAATCACTCGCACTTAACCTACGCGAGAAATACGGAACCAAATGCTTAGTGGCGGAACTGGATGTGCGAGATCGTAAAGCCATTGATACCTTAGTGAAGACGATTCCTGAACCCTACCGCGCGATTGATATTCTCATCAACAATGCAGGACTCGCCCTTGATAAAGCCCCGCTCCATGAGAACACCGCCAAAGACATCGAGCAAATGCTCCAGACCAACGTGAGCGGATTGCTCTATATGACACGCGCCACGATTCCCTTAATGCTTGAGCGTGAGAAGGGTCACATTATTAACATTGGGTCGATTGCAGGGCATCAGGGCTACGCAGGCGGCACGGTCTACTGCGCAACAAAATCCGCCGTTAGGGCTATTAGTCGTGGGCTACATTATGATTTACTGGGAACGCCGTTGCGTGTAAGCTGTATTGACCCTGGTATGGTCGAAACCGAGTTTAGCGTCGTGCGTTTTGGAGGCGATCAGGACAGAGCCGCTTCCATTTATCGAGATGCCACGCCTCTTACCGCGAAAGATGTTGCTGAATGTATCGTCTTTGCTGCGAGTCGTTCGTATCATGTCAACATCAGCGAGATGCTCATCCTCGCCACCGATCAGGCCGATGCGACAACCGTTCATCGCCACGCCAAGGATTCTGCTGATGCTTAGACAAATGTGGGCCTGCCTTATAATTATTCCGATGCTAAGCATGCACGCTTGCGTTGGAGAATCGCAAGCTCTCCCCGCGCCAACATTAGCCCCTGCCTTTCAATCCAATAGTTATCAGGATGTCTCTCAAGCGTCGGTGATGCTTGTGCATGGCGTGGGTTGCTTTGGCCAGAACTGGAGCGATACCCCTTTCTATGCCCCCCTTGATAAACAGGGAAACCCTACCCGTAGCGTACGAGATGTCTATTTAAACGCATCCAAGGGCAAACGCTCATCTCGCAATATTATCGAATACGAGTACGATCAACGCCTGCTGAATCGCCATGATCCCTACCCCGATAAGCACCCACCCTTTGAACCATCCCGCTACTCTTTACTCGATCTTTCGAGACTCACTCAAGGGCAGTCCCGTGCGTTGAATTTTCACTACACGCCATCGTGGCTGACACACGTTGCTGCGCGTTATGCAGTGGGGGATCGTATCAAGAAGAAGGAGAGTAGGGATGGCCGACCATTGGAGTATCGCTGTGGATTGCTAAATCCTGACTATAAAACCTTAGACCGCGATGAAAAGCGTGATCTCTTTATTCACGACAACGCCGATGCATCTAAGTATTTTAATAACACTGATTTGCGCCTACAGATCATGAATGACTTTCTAAGCTTTGTGAAGCAGGTACACTCTAAAAACGGCGGGCGTGATGTGACGATTATGGCTTCTAGCCACGGCTCGATAGTCGCGTATGAAGCCCTACTTCTTCGTGCGAAGGATTCTATCCCACATCCTGAGAAACTGCATCTCGTGATGCTCGGTTCCCCACTCGATGGCGGGCACTGGACGACTCAGATAGCGGGGTATCGTAAAGAGGCCATGCTGCTACTGGATGCTGATTTCTTTCAAGGGAAAGGTTCTCAGGCAATTGGGTCTGTCTCTGCACTATGTGGGGTTCGCGATGACGTTTGCTATTCAAAAGCTAAAACTGTAACGGCCACAGAAGCGCGTGAATTATCCGATGATCTAAAGCAATCGGTGCGTAAAGACAGTGAACTGCTAAACGTCCTACCTCAAGAACGCTACACCGTCACGCTCGGTGCCCATTCCATCGGCAGCTATGCGAAGGATGCAATTCAATAAGGCCAAGCCAGAAACGTATTTGTCATCTCGACCGAAGTGGAGAGGTCTCCTCCCGCCCGCAGGCATTTAACTATGCGTAAGGAACAAGAAGGGATTCCTCAACAGGCCGCTAATACCCATTATATCAATCCGCCCTTACTTACTATAAATGGTATAAGCGAGTAATTGCGGAGCCAATCAACGGGATGACATTGTCTTTTCTTGCGTGGAATCCACAGCGAGTGAGCCTAAGAGGCTGAAAGGGTGAGATAGTGTAACTAATATACTATACAAGTAACAATATTTAAACTTTCTTAATGTAATTGACGACTGTAGTAGTGACCCCTTATAATGACTTTTAGAGGTTGAGATGGCCGATTCCATCTCGTTTCGTTGAATACAAGGGAGACCCTGTCACATGAGTCGTTTAAATATCCACGGTCGGAATATTGATCTTACTGTTGCTTTGAAAGATGCCCTGTTTGAAAAGATGGAACGTGTGTTTAGTCACTACGATTTTATTCAAAGTATTGATATACATTTATCTGTTCATAAAAATCCGCGAATCGCGGAACCCCAAATCGCAGAAGCCCTTATCCATGTGAACCGAGGCCTCATTAAAGTAGAAACGCAGGCCGAAGATATGTATGCTTCGATTGACATCCTTGTGGATAAAATGATGCGTTCCTTAACCAAGTATAAATCCAAGAATTTAGGGCGTGCAAAATCGGCCCGTAGCCATAAAGGTGAGAGCATTCGTCTGTACAGCGAAGACGGCATGATGATTCCGATGGATGAACAGCTCGATTTATTCGACATTGAGTTTGATATTGATGTTGAAAACGAAGCTGCCGCTTTTGCAGAAGCTGAAGTCCAGTCTCGCAAATACGCTTAGTTAGACAGGCTACTTTGAGCGTCTACTGTGTTGCTTCGAAAAAATAAAAACATTTGTGTATTTATGTACTTATTTACACGGCACGCTTCAATTTTTCTTACGCATTGTAGATATAGCTACCTTATAAGTATTAGAACACTATACGTCTCACTCGCTCCCCCTTAGGGGGAGGGCTGGGGTGTAGGATGTCATCCAGCTCAAACCTTAAACGTATCAAAAATTTTGATCTTCGCTATACCACTAACGATATATAGCTAACGCTTAAGAAAATGAAACACTTTACTTCTTACCCCCTCTCCCTTAGGAGGAGGGCTGGGGTGGGGGAAACCAACCCGCTCAAACTGGAAGTGTTTCAAAGTTTTTTGGTTTGGCTATAAATATCTCTTTCAATGTGCCGAAATACATAATGACAAGGTGTATATCGCACGTAAATGCCCCTCTAAATCCGTATTTCCTAGAGGTAAACATCCCTTTAACCCGTATTTTAAACGGCAATAGTTGTTATGGTTACTGGAATTAAGGCCACTTTTTCAAAATTACCCTGTAACAAATTACTATCCCGTCAACCAGCGAACAACATTAACGAATGTTAGGTTTTGGGATATTCGTAAAACACCTTGATTGCTTCACCGTTCACGTAGGCATCAAACCCTTCGTTAAACTTTTCGACAGGCAGAGGATGCGTGATGATCGGGGTTAAGCTAATCTCGCGCTCACAGATCATGCGGTGGGCTTCGGTTAAATCCTGAAGCGATGGCGAGTAGCTCGTAAGCAGGTTAATTTCTCGATAATACAAGACTTTTGGATCGACAATATTCCCTGCCGTATTGCCCGCCATCATCATGATGCTCCCGCCGTTACGAACGAGTGTTAAGGCGAGTGCCATCGTGTGCGTATTGACCACACTCATAAAGACGGCATCAACGCGACCGACGTCGGTAGACCTTAACCATAAATCAATCTCTCGCGTATGTTCAGTTGGATGTAGCGCAGCATCCGCAAAGTCTAAGCTGCTTGCCATTCCAAGGCGTTGAGGATTCAAGTCCAGCCCCAAGACGCGCTGGTTTTGGATTTGTAACGATTGACTCAGGAGCATCCCGATATAGCCTAGCCCTATAACCGCGACTGATCCGTTCTGTTTTGATAAGGGTGTGCGTCTAATGGCGCGAAGCACACACGCAAGCGGTTCCATGTTGGCGGCTTCCCGATTGGAAATGTGATTAGGAATCGGAAAGCTGGTGTGCGCGAGATGTTCACTGCTTACGACAAAGTAAGGCGAAAACGCGCCTGGAAAGAGGTTGCTTTCCTTAAACGCGGTACACATGCTAGGCGATTCATTCACGCAATAGTGACACGCTCCACACGGCACATGGTGCGCAATCGCGAGCCGTTGGCCGATGATGTAATCCCCTGGGTAGGCAGCGTCGAGTTCGGCAATTTCCCCAACGACCTCGTGGCCAAGTACTGATCCTGTAGGCACTTTGCGCTGCTGGATTTTCTCGACATCCGTCCCGCATAATCCACACCCGAGGGTTCGAATCAACGCGCCTCCCAGTGGTATAGGGGGAATGTCTACAGGTGCTGGAGCAGTATGCTCTGGGGTATACGTGACAGTCGGGGCAGTGGTTTGAAAAATCATTAAAGAACTCACCTACACAAGTTGAAATGAGGGGTGAAATGATATATTAAATGCTTGCTTGAATCCAATATTTTGTGGAAGGATACTGACTTTTGAATACGGTGGTAAGCATTATTCATCTTTGGGGTTCCATGACGGGTTAATTACCTTTTTAATTGCATTCATCTCTGTGTAAAACGAAGTTAGAATATTACTTGGCAATCGATTTGAAGCTACTCTATCCCTTAAAATGAATAAAGCTTTATTTATCTCAATTAACTCATTTAATATTTTTCTTAATTCTTTAACAACGCTGTCTGTAACGTGCAATATCAGGTATCCAGTAACAGCAAAACAGGCTATTAGTTGATTTCCTGTAAACAGATAAGATGCTCCATAAAGAACACCGATTAACCCTAATTTTAGAAATTTTTCCTCGATAAGCTCACTTCTCATCTTTCCAGATTCCTTTATTTAATGTCTAAGCAGTAGCGAGGCTTGCAAAATGTATCAACAGCGAACAGAGAAAAGTATAAGGTAGGACATTGGGACATTTTTAAGGTATCCAATGTGTAAAATTATGGGCCTAGAGGGATTCGAACCCCCAGCCAAGAAATTATGAGTTTCCTGCTCTAACCAT
>Ga0163144_10027980_pt1 | contig 10893 bp, 8 predicted proteins | sample OliLak19BULKMAT1_FD_123175 | JGI IMG/M metagenome (GOLD analysis project Ga0163144, IMG submission 123175) | Freshwater microbial mat bacterial communities from Lake Vanda, McMurdo Dry Valleys, Antarctica - Oligotrophic Lake LV.19.BULKMAT1 | ecosystem: Environmental > Aquatic > Freshwater > Lake... | reverse complement strand
TGGCGCGCCCTGCCCGCCGCCGGCCCGCCCTGGCCCTGGCTGGCGTGGTGGATGCTGCTGCCGGCCTTCTGGGGCGCCGACCACTACCTTGCCATGCCGGCGGCGCAGCCCTTGTCGGGCGCCTGCCTGCTGATGCTGATGATGGGCTGGCCGCTGGCCGTGCTGGCGCTGCTGCCAGTGGCGCTCGCCACCGCGCTGCTGGCAGGGCTGGACTGGGTGGAAGGCCTGCACCGGCTGGTGTGGCTGGGCCTCGTGCCGGCCTCGCTGGCCATGGCGATGGGTGCGGCGCTGCGCCGTTGGCTGCCGCACCACCTGTTCATCTACATCCTGGGCCGTGGCTTCTTCGCCACGGCGCTTGCCACCGCGCTGGCCGGGGCGCTGTCGGCCTGGCTGGACGTCCTGCCCGCGCTGCCGGGCGGGCTGGCCGCCGATGACCTGGCGCTGGGACGCTGGCTGGCCGCCTGGGGCGACGCCTGGCTCAGCGGCACGCTGGTGGCGATCTTCGTCGCCTTCCGGCCCGAGTGGCTTGCCACCTACACCGACCGGCTCTACCTTCCGCCCGGGCCGCCCGAACCGCCCGCCAGCCAAGCACCCTGACCCCGACTTCACCCCGCCGCACTTCGGGGCGGGCCGCTCATTTGCGCCAGAAGGCCGGCGTGAACAGCACCAGCACCGGGAGCAATTCCAACCGTCCCAGCACCATGCCAAAGGTGCAGACCCAGGTCTGAAAGTCGGTCAGCGTGCCGTAGCTCACCGCTGGCCCCACTTCGCCCAGACCCGGGCCGATGTTGTTGACGCAGGCCATCACTGCAGTGAAGGCTGTCACCGGATCCAGGCCGCTGAACAGCAACAGCATCGTCAGGCACACCAGCGTGACGCCATAAATCATCATGTAGGCAATCACACTGTGGATGACGCGGTCGCTGACCGCGCGGCCGCCGAGCACCACCGGGTTGACCACGCTGGGGTGCACGATGCGCACCAGTTCCCGCCGTGCCTGCTTCAAGAGCAGCAGCATGCGGACCATCTTGATGCCGCCGCCGGTGCTGCCGGCGCAGGTGGCAAAGCAGCCGAGCAGGATCATCAGCAGCGGCGCGAACAGCGGCCAGGTGGCATAGTCGTACGTGGCATAGCCGGTGGTGGTGGCCACCGAGACGACGTGGAACACGGTGTGCCGCAGCGCTTCCAGGTAAGTCGGGTAGGTGCCGTTGGCCAGCAGGTAAGCCGAGATCAAGGCCACGCTTCCCAGCAGCACCAGGTAGAAGCTCAGCACCTCGGGGTTGCGCCACAGGCAGGCCAGCGAGCGCTCGCGCCAGGCCACGAAGTACAGGAGCAGATTGATGCCCGCCACCAACATGAAAAAGACCGCCACGGCCTCGATCAGCGGTGAATTCCAGTAGCCGAAACTCTGGTCATGCGATGAAAAGCCACCCAGGCTGACCGTGCTGCACATGTGCATGAAGGCGTCAACCCAGCTCATGCCGGCCGCCCGATAGGCCAGGAAACAGGTCAGTGCGATGATGAAGTAGGCGGCCCACAAGGCCCGCGCGGTGTCGGCGATTCGCGGTGTGAGCTTCTGATCTTTCAACGGGCCTGCGGTCTCGGCCTTGAAAAGTTGCGAGCCGCCCACCCCGAGCATCGGCAGGATCGCCACCGCCAGCACGATGATGCCGAGGCCGCCGACAAACATCATGAAGCAGCGCCAGACATTCACCGAGAGCGGCAGTGTGTCGAGCCCGACCAGCACAGTGGCGCCAGTGGCGGTAAAGGCCGAGGTGGCCTCGAAGTAGGCATCGGTGACGCTCAGCCCGGGCAACGCAAGCAGCAAGGGCAGCGCGCCGAAGGCCGGCAACACCAGCCAGGTCAGGCCGACCAGCACGAAGCCGTCACGCGGCTGCAGTTCGCGGCGGAAGCGGCGCGTGGCCAGGCTCATCACCAGGCCGGTCACCAGCGTGATCAGCGTGGCCGTGGTGAATGCCGACTTTGCGGCGTCCTGTCCGAACCAGGCAAACGCCAGCGGTACGCCCATCAGCAGCGCGAACAGCACGACCATGCGACCCACGAGCGCTGTGACGGCAAGAAAATCCATGCTTCAGCAAGCGCTGCGCGCCGCCCTCGCAACGTGGTTCGCGCGACCCACAAACACTTCTTCGGCACTCATCAGAAGAACATCGCGCTGACCTGGAAAAGCTTCTCGACCTCACGCACCATGCGCTTGCGCGGCACGAAGACGATGACATGGTCATTCGTCTGGATCACGGTATCGTGGTGGGCGATGATGACCTCCGGCCGGGCTTCGCTGCCGGCGTCGCTGCCGTCCGGCCGGTGCAGACCACGCACGATAGCGCCAACCTGAGCGCCCTTGGGCAAACCGATCTCGTCGATGCGGCGGCCGGCCATGCGGCAGGACTTGCGATCGCCGCGCACGATGGCCTCCATGGCCTCGGCCGCACCGCGCCGCAGGCTGTGCACCGCTTCCACGTCGCCACGCCGCACATAAGCCAGCAGTTCACCGATGACGGCATGCGCCGGCGAGATCGCGATGTCGATCTGCGTGCCCTGCACCAGGTCGGCATAGGCGCGGCGGTTGATCAACGCGATCACGCGGCTCGCCCCCATGCGCTTGGCCAGCAGGCAGCTCATGATGTTGTCCTCATCGTCGCTGGTCATCGCGACGAAGAGGTCCATGTCCTGCACGTTCTCATCGCCGAGCAGGTCTTCGTCTGTGGAGTCGCCATGAAGCACCAGCACCTCGGTTGGCAACTGGGTGGCCAGGTACTCGCAGCGCGCCAGATTCGGCTCGATCAGCTTGACTTGGTAGTCGTCCTGGACCTGACGCGCCAGCCTCAGCCCAACCTTGCCGCCGCCGGCCATCATGATGCGGCGCACCGACTTCGCCGCCTTGTGCAGCGCATTGAGCACGGTGCGGATGTGCTCGGTGGCTGCCAACACGAAGACCTCGTCGCCCGGCTCGATGCGGGTGCTGCCATCGAGCGCTCTGAGCGCCTTGTCGAGCCGGTAGATCGCCACGATGCGCATGTCCACGCCCGGCACCAGCTTCGGGATTTCAGCCAGGCTGTGCTGCACCAGTGGGCCGCCGGCCACTGCACGCACGGCGATCAGGCTCAGCAGGCCGTGAGCGAATTCCAGCACCTGCAACGCTTCCGGGTATTCGATCAGCTTGCGGACATAGGCAGTGACACTCTGCTCGGGGCAGATCACCTGGTCGACCGCGAAGCCGGCCTTGCCGAGCAGCGCGCTGCCGTTCTCGAACTCGGGGCTGCGGATGCGCGCGATGGTGGTCGGCACGTTGAAAAGGTCTTTCCCGACCTTGCAGACCACCAGGTTGGTCTCGTCCATCGGCGCACAGGAGATCAGCATGTCGGCGTCTTCGATGCCGGCCTCGCGCAGCACGCTGGGCTGGATGCCGTTGCCGACCACGCCGCGCAGGTCGAGCCTGTCTTGCAGCACGCGCAAGCGCGACGGGTCGGTGTCGATGACGGTGATGTCGTTCTTCTCCGACACCAGGCTCTCGGCCACACTCTCGCCGACACGGCCGGCACCCAGGATGAGGATTTTCATGGCGGCCGATTGTGGGGGTTGGCCGAAGGCTTGCTGGCGGGGTTTCCCAGCCGTTATCGCAGAAGGCCAGGCGGTGAACGGAACAGCCCCGGGGGTTCGGCTGGGCGCGGAGTTGCCCGGAGTGAAGATCATCGCCGATCCTCTGCGGACCTCTGCGTCCTTCAAAACTCTCCGCTGAGGCTGTTCAACGGCCTGCCGGCCAGGCGCCGGGATACAGCCGCTCGAGCGCGCCGCGCATCGCCGTGTGCAGCAGCGGCTGCAGCGCGGCGGCCAGTTGCCAGGCATCGTCGAGGCGGTCGTGGCGTGTGCTGCGGCCGCGCCACAGCGCCGACCAGGCATCGCGTTGCAGCGCCAGCGCGGCCAACACCGCTGCCTGCCAGTGCGCCGGCGACGCACCGCCGACCCAGGCGCCGCGGCCGCGGCCGAAGTGGGCCACCGCCAGATACCGCAGCAAGGAGGCTTCGACCAACGCGTCCATCGCCTCCGCGTTCCACGCCACCCAGCTGGCGCCGGTGCCACGCACCACGTTGATGCCGCGCGCCAGCGACGCCGCACCCAAAGCGCCGATCAGCCCGCCGGCCAGCATCCCGCCGCCCAGCGTCAGGCCGCCGCTCAGGACGTCGGCCTTCAGGCCGGTGAGCGCCCCGGTGAGGGCGCCGCCGAACACCGCGGCCTTGCCTTCGGGCAGCCGTTGCCGGTGCTCGAAAGGCTGCTCCAGCAGCGCCAGCAGCTGTTCGTGGGCCTGGCCGTCCAGCCCGTGCAGTGCGATCAGCGCCGTGGTGCCGGCGCGTGCTTCGGCGTCGAGTGCCAACGCCAGCGCCTGCTGCGCCGCGGTTTGCGGGTCGGGCTCGCCAGCGCCGCCGGGCAGGCCGAGCGCCGTGCCGACCTGGCGCATCCTGGCACGCAGGCCGCCGGCATCGGTCACCGTCACGCGCGCTGTGGCCATGCGCCCCAGGCTGTCGGCCAGCGCCTGCACGGCGGCGTCGAAGGTGGCGAGCCGCGGCGCCGCCCAGGCCGACCGCAGCCGCGCCAGCGCCGCCGCCGGCTCGCCGGCCAGCAGCGCCTCGATCTGCTGCAGCAGCACGCCTTCCTGCACCCAGCAGCGCGCAAAGGCGTCCATCGGCAGCACCGCCTTGACCAGCGGAAACGCCGCAAGGTGGGTGCGCCAGGCGGCGACGTCAGCAGCCTCGTCGGCCGTCGAGCGGGCCGCGCCGAGCTGGTTGAGCAGCACGATGACGGGCTTGCCGACCCAGGCCAGCAGTTCCATTTCGGGCGCCACGTAGCCGGCAGCGGCCGGCGCTTCGGCGGCGTTGACGAGGTAGAGCACCACGCTGCTGTCGTCCCGCACGTGGCGCAAGGCCTGCTGGCTGGCCCAGAACGGCCGGTCGCGCCAGCGGTCCCATACTTCGCTGAGCAGCCAGCCCAGCGGCTGGCTCTGCTGACGCATGCGGCGCGCCAGCCGGACGCTGTCGCCGAAGCCGGGGGTGTCCCACAGCAGCAGGCGGTCGCCGGCGGGGGATTCGACGAGCAGATGCGCGTCGGCGAACTCGGTGACATGCGGCGCGTCGCGCACCTCGCCGATGTCGCGGCCGAGCAGCGTGCGCGCCAGCGTGGTCTTGCCGACGTTGGTGTGCGACACCAGGCTCAGCGACAGCTCGGTCATGCCGTCGTTCAAGCCCGAGGCTGCGGCACGGCCTGCAGGGCAGCCTGCAGTGCCGGCCCGGCCCGCGCCATGTCGGGTTGGTCGAGGTCGAGACACAGCACTCCGCAGCCCAGCCCGTCGCCCAGCCGCAACCAGCCGGCACGGCGCTCGGCCATGCGGTCGGCCAGCGCACCGAAGCGGCGGGCGAAAGCCGATTCGTCGACCACCATCAACAGCGGCAAGCCCGGTGCGCCGCGCTGCAGCGCCCGCACGAAACGACCCTGGCTGTCGGGCTCGGGCGTGGCGCCCAGATCGAACAGCGCCACGCGCAGCGTGGTGCCGGGCTCGACGGCCATACGCTCCGCGTCGTCTTCATCGCCAAAAGCGGTGGCGTCGGCCAGCCGCAGTTGCAGCGTCTGGCCCAGGCTGCCGGCCAGCAGCGCCCGCAAGCCGAGTGCTGCCTGCGCGGCGGGCGCAGCGGCGTGCGGCAGCACCTGCACCTGCGCCACGCCACCGCGCTGCACCAGCAGCAGGCGCTGGAAGTAGGGGTCTGCCAACGGCAAGGTGATGCGTGCCGCGCCGTGCCGCGCCTTCAGCAGCGCGACGGCGGCCAGCAACAGCCGCGGCGCGATGACCAGCAGGCCGAGCATCACTGCGTACAGGTGGATCCACGGCGCGGCGCTGGCGCTGGCCGGGGTGCCGGGCTCGATGCGCAAAGAGGCGAGCCCCGCGCTGTCGGGCACCGCGATGCCGGTCAGCGCGCTGGCCGGCGAGAGTGCGGCCGACAACAACCAATGCACGCTGGTGGCGTCGAGAAAGGTGCTCTGCCAGCCGGCGCGGATGTCGAGCACCAGCCCACGCAGGTAGAGGCCAGCGACCAGGCCCAACGCCAGCGCGGCGGCGGCCACGTGCAGCAGCGCGGCCGCGCGCGCCAACGCCAGTGGCGCGGCATGGCGAGCCCAGGCAGCCGCTGCGGCCGGCACCGCAGACGCACCGGCCCGACCGCGTTCGGTGTGGCGATTGATCCAGCCCATCAAACCACGCCGCAGCCCGGTGACGGGCAGCGCCCGTCCTGCCCCGGCAGCCTGCATCAAGATGCCCAGGTAAACCGCCAGGTTCCAGACGATCACCGCCCAGACCGGTGGCGCCAGCAGGTTGATGTGCTGGCCGCCGCCCAGGCTGTCGGCCACCACGCCGGCCAGCAGGCCGAGCAGCAGCGCCGCGCCCAGCCAGGCCGGCCGCCAGCCGCGCCGGGCCAGCCAGCGTGCGGCGGCCGGGTCGCGTGGCAGCAGGCGTTGCAGTGCATGACCTGCGCGCTCGGCGACGAAGCGTGCCGGCGCGGCAGTGGCGCCGCCCGACTGCAGTGCCAGCCGGGTCGCCCAGGCGGCGTCTTCAGCCGTCCACAACGGGCATTCGGGCGCCGTCTCGACAGCCTGCAGCAACAGCACCTGGCGGGCGGCGTTTTGATCGAGAGAGATGTCGGCAGGTGCGGGCACGGCCCGCCGACTGTAGCGCCAACCGACGCCCGCCCCGCGCGCCGGCGGCGCCGGTCAGAGCGGCGCCAGCCGCGCGGCTCGCAGCGCCGGCGCGGCGGCCTCGATCGGCGCCAGCAGCCGCGACCAGATCGCTGGTCCGTTGTCGCGGCGGAAGATGCCGAAATGGCCCACCGCTCGGGCGCCGACCTCGCCGGGGTGCAGGCGGTGGCGCTGCACAGCGGCTTGCGCAAAGCGCGCCGCCAGGGCGTCGACCGCGGTGCGCGGCGCGAACGCCCAGTCGTCGGCGATGCTCCACAGGTGCACAGGCGCGACGATGGCGCGAAAGCTGCTGTGCGCCTGCATCTCGGGGTCGGTGAAGAAGTAGCCACGCCGCAGCCCCCAACGCGACCAGTCGCGCGCCACGCCGGCAGGCATCGCGGGCGCTCCGCCGCCCAGCGCCCAGCCGGGCAGGCAACCGAACAGGCCGACCAGCGCAGGCACCCATGCCCCGAAAAAGCCGGCGACCACGTACCGCTGCGGGCGCGGCCAGACCCGCCATTCACCGCCCTGCGAGGCCACGGCGAGGATGGCGTCGGCACGCTCGACCCCGCTGGCGAAGCCGATGGCATGGCCGCCGAACGAGTGCCCCACCAGCAGCAGCGGCAACCCGTGCGTGGCACGCCGCCGCTCGGCCGAAGTCAGCGCAGCGCTCATGTCCAGGCGCGCCCAGTCGCCCATCGTCGCCGGTTCGTCGCGCAACGAACTGCCGTGCCGCGAGTCGCCGATGCCGCGGTAGTCGTAACTCAGTACCGCGTAACCGCGTCCGGCCAGCCAGGCCGCGAAGGCGCGGTAGTGGCGCGCCGGAATGCCGGCACCCGGGTGGATGACGGCCACGGCACGCGCCGGTCCGTCGGCCGGCTCGCTCCAGCGGGCGGCCAGCACCCGGCCATCGGCAGCCACCAGCGGCACGCCGGTGACCGGGGGCGCAACGGCGTCAGTGCGCGGCGCGGAAAGGTGGGGCAGGCGGTGGGTGGTCATGATGATGCGGGGGCGATGGATGAAGGTTCTCACGGTAGAAATTTGCGAGTTCATTGACTAGACTGTTGTTCATTGACGTATTGATAACCAAAGGTTGACAGTCAGACACCCTGCTCACAAGCCCGCGCCCTTGCCGGAATTCACCGCCCGCCGGGCGCCCGCACACGACGCCAACGCGCTGGAACTGTTTGCACGCATCGTCGCGGCGGGCAGCTTTGCGCAGGCGGCTCGCGACCTGGGCCAGACGCGCGCGGCCGTCAGTCGCCGGGTCGGGCTGATCGAGGCCGCGCTGGGCCAGCCGCTCTTTGCCCGCACCACGCGGGCGCTCGGTCTCACCGAGACGGGGCGGCGCCTGGCAGTGCGCGCCCGGGCGGTGGCTGAAGCGACCGCCGCAGCCAGGCTGGCGCTGCGTGGTCAGGGTCAGGGCGAAGGCCTCACGGGCACCTTGCGCGTGACCTCGGTGCCGACCTTCGGCACGGGTGTGCTGGCCCCGCTGTTGGCGCGCTTCCAGGCGCTGCACCCCGGATTGCGCCTGGAACTGAGCTTCACGCACCGGCGTGTCGACCTGCTGCGCGAGGACGTCGACGTGGCCTTCCGCCTGACGCAGCGCCCACCTGAAGACTGGGTCGCGCGCCCGCTGCTGCGCATCGCGGTGAAGGCCTGGGCGGCGCCGCGGCCGGGCCTGCCGCTGTCGGCGCCGGCCGCGCTGGCCGACGAACGTTGCCTGGTGCTCGGCGCGCCCCGCGACCGGCTGACACTGCGCTGGCGGCATGACGACGGCGAGACCGTCGAGGTCGACGTGGTGCCAGCCTGCATCGCCGACGACCTCGCCACGCTGGTGGGCATGGCCTGCGCCGGTCAGGGCATCGTCTTCGCACCCGACTTCTCGGTCCGCGAGGAACTGACCCAGGGCCGGCTGACCGATGCCCTGGGCGGCTGGCAGATGGTGCTGGCCGAAGGCGATACCGTGCAGGCCCTGACCCTGCCCGCGCCGACCGCACCCGAAGCGGCGCGTGCGCTGGTGCAGTTCGTGGCCGCAGCGCTGGCAGCGCCGGCGCCCGGCCCGCTGCCTGCGCCGGCGGCCGGCCCGCATCAACAGGCGGCCGGCTCGCTGGTCAGGCCAGCGCCCGGCCCGCATCAACAGGCGGCCGGCTCGCTGGTCAGGCCAGCGCCCGCCCGATGAGTATCTTCTGCACCTCCGACGTGCCCTCGTAGATCTGGCAGACGCGCACGTCGCGGTAGATGCGCTCGACCGGGAAGTCGCTCACGTAGCCATAGCCGCCGAAGACCTGGATGGCCTCGCTGCAGACACGCTCGGCCATCTCGCTGGCGAAGAGCTTGGCCATCGCGGCTTCTTTCAGGCAGGGCTGGCCGGCGTCCTTCAGGCTGGCGGCATGCCAGGTCAACTGGCGCGCGGCCTCGATCTGCGTGGCCATGTCGGCCAGTTTGAAGTGGATGGCCTGGTGCCTGAAGATCGGCTGACCGAAGCTCTGGCGCTCCTTGCTGTAGGCCAGCGCGGCATCGAAGGCGGCGCGCGCCATGCCGAGTGCCTGGGAGGCAATCCCGATGCGCCCGCCCTCCAGCCCCGAGAGCGCGATCTTCAGCCCCTGACCTTCATCGCCGATCAGGTTGGCGGCCGGCACCCGGCAGCCGTCGAAGTTGATCTGCGCGGTGTCGCTGGCGTGCTGGCCCATCTTGTCTTCGATGCGCGCGACGTTGTAGCCGGGCGTGGCGGTCGGCACGATGAAGGCGGAGATTCCCTTCTTTCCCGCAAGCTTGTCGGTGACCGCCATGACGATGGCGACGTCCCCGTTCTTGCCGCTGGTGATGAACTGCTTGACGCCGTTCAGCACGTAGTCGTCACCTTCGAGCACGGCCATGGTCTTCAACCCGCCGGCTTCCGAGCCGACATGAGGCTCGGTCAGGCAGAACGCGCCCAGCATGTCGCCGCGCGCCAGCGGCTTCAGGAAGCGTTCTTTCTGGTCGACGTTGCCGAAGGCCATCAGGATCGAGCAGACGGGGCAGTTGTTGACACTGACCACGGTGCTGGTGGCGCCGTCACCGGCCGCTACTTCTTCCAGAATGATGGCCAGCGCCAGGTAGTCGAGCCCCGCGCCGTCCCATTCGGTCGGCACCGCCACGCCGTAGCAGCCCAGCGCCGCCAGGCCGGCCAGTTCCTCCTTCGGGAAACGGTGGCTCTTGTCCCACTCTGCGGCAAACGGCGCGATGCGGTCTTGCACGTAGGCTCGCACGGCGTCCTGCACGGCACGGTGGTCTTCGCTCAGCAGCATGATGGTGGGGCGGCGGCAGCCTGCCGCCTGAGTGTGTCGAGCCGCCATTGTGGCCTTCGCAGGCGCAGTGTCTTCAACCCCGCGCGAAGGCGCTCAGGCGCTAGACCAGGCGGATCGGCTGGCGCTTGACCAGCACGGTGCCGCGCCCGACCACGCAGATGCGCCCCGCCACGCTGGCCGCGCCGTCGACATGGCCGATGAAACCGCCGCGCCGCGTGCTGCGAGTGGTCTCCGACACCCGCCAGAGCAGCGTGATCTCCTGCTCGGCGAACACCGGCAGCTTGAAGGCGAAGTTGAAATTCAGGCAGAGCATCTCGCGATGGATGCCGTCGTCGTCGCGCGAGAAATGTGTCGCCACCAGGCCCATCAACTGCGACGCCGTCTGCTGGCCGCTGGCGATGATTTCCCCGAAGCTGGCGCGCTCGGCGGCGTGGCGGTCGTGGTGCAACGGATTGGCGTCGCCGCTGAGGCGGGCGAAATCGGCGATCTGCTCGCGTGTGTAGCGGTGCTGGCGGCCGAACTCTTCGCCGACGCGGATCAGCGGAGTGTCGATGGCGACGGGCATGACGAGCACTGCGGGCATGGGTTTGAACTCAGGAAGGGGTGACACGCCCGCTCAGCAGACGCCAGGCCAGCGCGATGAACAGCAACCCGCTCAGGGCGCCGAGCACACGCCGTGCCACGGTGGAAGTTTGCCAGCGCCGCAGGCGCGCCACGAGCGCGACTGTGACAAGAAGAAACAGTGTGCCCTGCAGCACGAAAACAGCGCCAAGCAGCAGGAACGATGCCGTCTTGTGTGCGGCGGCAGACGGAACGAACTGCGGCAGGAAGGCGAGGAAGAACAGCGCCACCTTCGGGTTCAGCA
>Ga0163144_10027979_pt1 | contig 10893 bp, 9 predicted proteins | sample OliLak19BULKMAT1_FD_123175 | JGI IMG/M metagenome (GOLD analysis project Ga0163144, IMG submission 123175) | Freshwater microbial mat bacterial communities from Lake Vanda, McMurdo Dry Valleys, Antarctica - Oligotrophic Lake LV.19.BULKMAT1 | ecosystem: Environmental > Aquatic > Freshwater > Lake... | reverse complement strand
GAACATCCGCGGAAAGATACTCCGCGACCTTGGCGAAGACCGAGTTCCAGCGCTCCGACGGAGAGCGTACCTCAACGATAAGGTCTGGTCACACGGAGAGAATACCGTCGGGTATTGGCCCCTTGGGTAGGCGTTCGAAGCTGAAATAGCAAACATCAGCTCCGCGCACACGATCGGGTTCGAATTCTGTCTGGACAAATGAATCGTTCGTGGTGACACGACCCAAAGGATTGGACTCAAGATAGAGGCCAAAGGCGAAGGACATGCGGAAACAGATTTCACCGTGCTTCTGGTGGAGCACGGGTAGCTCCTGCACGAGGCCATCAATCAGTTCGACGTAATCTCCTTCGTAACGCCGAGCGAATTCGTCGGCCGTCAACAGAGCTTGCGGGGAACTCGGTGCAATCGCTGTCGCCATTTGTGAAGCACTCCTTCAGTTCCACGGACTATAACAAACTCACGAAGGATTCGCTAGTCCGGTCGATTGTGAGTGGGCGGCTCCAAAGGGCAATTCATGTGGTTTTTGGCTCTCTTCACCGTTGTCGGCTCCGGGCTTTTGCTCGGAATGAGCGTCTTCCCAGGATTGATCGAGCAGGTTCCACGCAAATACTCGTTCTCGCTGGGCGGGCTTTACAGCGGCTTTGCCTTGGCTGTCACACTTCGGCATCTTCTTCGAACCAAGACCGACGGCATCCCGCGACAACGAATTTCTGCCTGTCTTGTCCTGGTGGCTCTCGTTCTCACCCCCGTGTTGCTCGGGACTTACATTCCACGTTGGTTACTGTTCCAACATTACCAAGGCAGTTTCGAGGCACTATTGGCCGACGCTCCCCCGGCCGCGGATGCCTCGACCGTTCCGCTGAATGCGGATTTCGACTTGTACTGGGTCGATCACTGGGGCACGGATCGACGCGGCGGCACTTACTTCCGCACGTTGGTCACGGGACAGAAAGGCTCGAAAGATGGGTCGTACGGGTTTGCTCATCGCCCCAATGCCGACGGATCCCCATTCGGGAACGAGCATTACGAAATTCATCACCTGACTGGCGACTGGTACACGTTTTCCGCGTCGGACAAGTAAACCTTTCGCTTAACGATATGTATCATCACTTTCAGGCAATCATACTTACTCACTCACCGACCCAATGCTCGACGCTGCATTCATCCGCGACAATCTGGAAGCCGTAAAGGCAAACTGCAAGAACCGGCTGGCCACTCATGCCGAGGTCGAACGGGCCGTCACGCTCGACGACATGCGCAAGAAACTTGTTGGCGATACGCAGACGATTCAGCAACGGGCCAACGAGATTTCTCAGCGGATCCCGAAAGAGAAAGACGCGGCAAAGAAGCAGGAACTGATTGCTGAAGGAAAGTCACTTCGCGAACGCAAAACGGCCATGGAAGGCGAGGTCAAGCGCGTCGAGGCCGATTTGCACGCCTCGCTCCTGACAATCCCGAACATGACGCATCCCGACGCCCCGGTCGGTGCAACGCCCGCGGACAATAAAGTCATCAAACGCTGGGGCGAGCCGCGGCAATTCGATTTTGTGCCAAAGGATCACGTCGCGCTCGCGGAATCGCTCGACCTGGTCGATTTCGAGGCGGGTGCTTCGGTCACCGGCCAGAAGTTCTACTTTCTGAAGAACGAGGCCGTGCTTCTGGAGTTGGCACTCATTCAATACGCCATGCACAAGTTGGTCGCCAAGGGATTCACACCCGTGATCACGCCCGACCTCGCTCGGGTCGAGGTGCTCGAAGGCATCGGCTTCATGCCACGCGATCCCAACCCGGATACTCGGCAAGTTTACACAGTGGCCGACACGGATCTTTGCTTGATCGCCACGGCCGAGATTACGCTGGGCGGCATGTTGCGGGACAAGATTCTAGACGAAGCCGCTCTGCCGAAAAAATACGTTGGCCTCTCACATTGCTTTCGCACCGAGGCTGGCGCGCCAGGCCGCGATACCAAAGGGCTTTACCGTGTGCATCAGTTCACGAAGGTCGAGATGTTTGGCTTCTGCACTGCGGAGCAGAGCGAGGCGTTGCACCTGGAAATCTTAGCCATCGAAGAAGAGATCTTCCAAGGCCTGGGGCTTGCTTACCATGTGCTCGATACTTGTACGGGCGACCTGGGTGGACCGGCCTATCGAAAGTACGACCTGGAAGCGTGGATGCCCGGGCGAGGTGAGATCGACAAGTCCACTGGACGCGCGAAAGGCGAATTCGGCGAAGTGACGAGCACTTCGAACTGCACGGATTTCCAGGCTCGCCGGCTGAATATTCGTTACAAGAGCACCGGTCAAAAAGGCACGCGAACCGCATACACTCTCAACGGAACTGCCGTGGCTGTCACACGAGCCATCGTTGCGATTCTGGAAAACTATCAGCAAGCGGATGGCAGCGTGATCGTTCCTGAAGTGTTGCGTCCGTGGGTGGGAAGAGAAATCATTCGGCGCTAAAATATTTGAGCCCCCACCCCTCTTCGCGCGGGTATAATCTGGGGATTATTGCGATCATTCTCTTGGGGGTTGGAATGGCTACAGATCTTGTGGGTGAGTTAGTGCCAGTCGGCGGTGGTGACCCGATTCCGCTTCGGCGAGGAATTCTGACAATCGGGCGGCGGGAATCTTGCGACATCAGTTTGAAGTTTCCGAACATCTCCGGTCTGCACTGCGAACTGGCTTACAAGGATGCAGGATTCTGGCAGATTCGCGACCTGGGCAGCACCAACGGAATCAAGGTGAATGGCCAACGCGTTCTGAACAAACCATTGCGTCCGGCCGATGAACTGGCCATCGGTAAACGTCGCTATACCATTCAGTACAACCTGACGCCTTCGGGCGAGGCGGCCTTGGAAGCCGTGCTCAGCGAGGATGAAGATGTCTTCAGCCAATCGTTGATGGAGAAGGCGGGACTGACCAAGCGTCGAGTGGATTTCGACGATGACGACGACGATTGATCGAATGGGAATCGGTCGAATTTTGGCCGGCCAAGGCGGCCGGCTTTTTTCTTTCCTGGAGTTTATTCGATGCCTCTTGTTCCCGGTCCGGATCTTACTGGTAAAGTCGCTCTCGTCACGGGTGCCTCAAGCGGCATCGGCCGAGCGATAGCCATTACCCTCGGGCAGGCCGGGGCCGACGTTGCCTTGAACTACGTGAAGCAAGGTGGCCCAGCCGAGTCGGCGGCCGAGGAGATTCGCAAGGTCGGCCGCAAAGCGATGCTGATTTCCGCCGACGTTTCCGATCAATCGGCCGTCGAAACCATGGTGACGAATGTGGCAAAGGAATTGGGCGGCATCGACATCTTCATTTCCTCTGCCGCGTATAGCGATCGCGAGCCGTTCCACACCGCCAACATGGCCGGCTTCCGGAAGACCATCGAAGTTTCGCTCTTCGGTGCCTACTACTGCTTGCGGGCCTGTACGAACCAGATGCTCAAGCAGGGTCGCGGCGGAGCGGTCGTCATTACTTCATCGCCTCACGGTAAAATCGCGTTCCCGAATGCGATGGCTTACAACATCGCGAAAGCCGGCCTCGATCAGATGGCACGCTCTGCGGCCACGGAACTTCTCGATCACAAAATTCGCGTGAACGTTCTCTATCCCGGCTGGACCGACACGCCGGGCGAACGCAAGTTCTTCTCGGAAGAAACGATTAAGGCCGCAGGGCAAAAGCTCCCGGCCGGGCGACTGGCAACGTCCGAGGAAGTCGCCCACGCGGCACTGTTTCTCGTGGATCCTCGCAGCGAATATATCAACGGCACCACGCTGGAAATCGAGGGCGGGTTAGCACTGCCGTGGTGGTCAAAGCGGGATAAGGGAGATTTCTAACTTCGCTTCATGACAAGGGAAGTGCCTCTCAATAACGGGAATACTCGCGAGGATTCGGCGCTCCATTCAGGAGCAGCACCAACCGGGTACTACGCACTCGCCGAGCAGCACGCCCGGCGTTTTTTCTTTCTTGGCAACCGACGTTCGTCGATCACGCGCAACGCTAGTTGCCGACTCCGGGCCAAACACACACGCCCAATCCGGGAGGGCCGGATCGGGCGTGAGTAAATCAATCTCGCTACGCGTCGGCCTACAGAGTTCGCTGCACGTGCTCAATGCGGTAGGCTTCGATTACGTCGCCGACTTTGATGTCGTCGTAGTTCGCGACTTTCATGCCGCAGTCGTAGCCTTCCTTGACATCCTTGACGTCGTCCTTGAAGCGCTTGAGCGAATCCAGGGACGCGACCTTTTCGCCCTGCGGATAGATCACGGCACCATCGCGGATGACGCGGATCTTGGCCGAGCGTTCGATGACGCCCTGGGTGACATAAGCACCGGCGGCCGTGCCAACCTTGCTGATCTTGAACGTTTGACGAACGACAGCACGGCCCAGGTGAATGACCCGTTCTTCCGGCTTGAGCTTGCCTTCGAGAGCGGCCTTGATGTCCTCGGTCAGCTTGTAAATGATGTTGTACTCGCGGATCGGGATGTCCCGTTCGTCCGCCAGTTTCAGGGCCGCATCGTCCGGAACGACGTTGAAGCCAACTACGATCGAATCCTCCGGCGACGCGAGTGCCAGTTGCACATCGCTTTCGGTGATGGCACCGATACCCGCGTGGAGAACACGAACGCGAACTTCGTCGTGGATGAGTTTTTCGAGTTCCTTGCGAATGGCTTCGACCGACCCACGGGCCTCGGCCTTCAGGATCACCTTCAGTTCGGCGATCTTGTTCTTCGAAGAAGCACCGAGCTTGTCCAACGTGACCGGGCTGAAACGTGCCTGGGCCGCGTCTTGCTGCAAGAGCTTTCGCTTGGCAGCAATGTCGCGAGCGCGAATCAATTCGGGAACCGCATGGAAGTGATCGTCCGCGTTCGGAACTTCACTCAGACCCGATACTCGAACGGGAACCGACGGACCGGCTTCCTTGATCGGCCGGCCAAGATCGTCGTACATCGCCCGAACACGACCATAAGCCGCACCGCAGACGATGATGTCGCCTTTGTGCAGCGTGCCCTGTTGAACGAGCATGGTCGCCATCACGCCTTCGTCGCCGGACAGATAGGCTTCGAGGCAGGTCCCGTGAGCTGCCTTGTGCGGATTCGCCTTGAGTTCCTTGATTTCGGCAACCAGTGCCAACGTTTCAAGAAGTTCTGCGATTCCGGTGCCTTTCACGGCACTGGTGCGGACGAACTGTACATCGCCACCCATTGTGTCCGGGAGCAATTCGAGGTTGTAAAGCTGGCGTTCGACCTTGGCGGGGTCGGCACCGGGCATGTCCATCTTGTTGATGGCCACAACGATGGAGACACCAGCGGCCTTGGCGTGTGCGACCGCCTCTTCGGTTTGCGGCTGGACGCCGGAGTCGGCCGCGACCACGATAACCGCAATATCCGTGACGTTGGCACCACGGGCCCGCATCTTGGTGAAAGCCTCGTGGCCAGGCGTATCCAAGAAGGTTATGGGCTTGCCATCTTTCTCGACGCGCCAGGCACGAATAACCTGCGTGATTCCACCCGCTTCGGAAGACACGACATCGGAATCGTGACCATAGAGCTTGCGAATCGTGTCCAACAACGAGGTTTTGCCGTGATCGACGTGACCCATGATGGTCACGATCGGCGCTCGAGCTTCGAGCTTGGTCTCGTCGCCGGCGGCTTCCACGTGCTCGTCGAGCAAGGTTTCTTCTGCCGTCTTCGTACGTTGAATATCGAGTTCGACGCCCTTTTCGCCGGCGACTAGCTCCGCGATATCGGTTTCGACCGTGCTGTTGATCGTGAAAAGAGCGTTGGCCAGATCCTTCAACTTGAATAGCAATTCCGAAACCTTCATACCGATGGCTTCGGAAAGTGATCGAACCGTGATCGGCAAGGAGATCGGCACCTTGCCCTTTCGCTCGACGGTGCCTCGCAGAACGCGGCGTGATTTCTTCAAAAGGGCAGCGCGGGGTCCACGGCGCGAGCCGAAGGTGTCGTCGACCGTTTCGACCTGACCGCCTTGAACGACGACGTTGTTGACTTTGACCTTGCGTTGTTCGGTTCGACGAGCACGTTCGACGGCTCGGCGATCTTTCTCGCCCGGCTTGGCACCCGGTGCGGCACCCTTCTTCTTCGACTCTTCGTCTTCCCCCTCGTCCGTGCGAACGGGTACGACCGGCTGCTCGCGTTGACGAGTCACTTCGTGCAGTGATCGTCCATCGCGAAGGGCTTTGATTTCGTCGGCCGTAAACTTGCGACCGGTTGGGTCGGGAGCCGGGGCGGGAGCAGGAGCCCCCGGCCGGCCTGCGGGACCACCCGGGCGAGGTGTGATGCCCTGGGTCCGCTGGGTGGAACTTCGACGGTGACGATCTCCACCAGGACCGGCCCCACCCGGCGCCGATCCCGGAGGGCCAGCGGTGCGGCCCCCTGGCCCGGCTGGTGAGCCGGTGCGGTAACTACCTGGAGCAGCAGGACCCCCTCGCGCCTGAGGACCAGCACTCGTGCCAGGAGGCCCGGAACGAGCTGGAGCACCGGAGGAAGGGCGTGGCGAACCTAAGGGTGCCGCGCCCGGACGTGGCTGGCTTGTTGCTGGTCCGCCAGTGGACGGACGAATAAAGGGCGAGGGGGAAGGCGAGGGATTCGCTCTTGGCGTCGATGATTGACCGGAACCGGTTTGACGCGGCGAACCGAGATTGACCGGTCGCGAAGGAGCAAATACCGTCGGACGGCCCTGGACGGGCTGTATCCGAGCCGGTGGAGGCGATGCGACAGGAGCGGGCTCGACCGTGGCGGCAGGACTGGCCGGGATCGGTTCTGGGGCTGGGGCTAATGGTTGCTCGATCGCGGGTACGACTGGCGACTCGCTGGCAGGTTCTGGAGCAGCAGGCTCCGGAACGGGCACGGGCACAGGTTCCGGTGCAGGACGGGCTGCCTGGAGGTTGCGCACCTTAGATGGCATCTCACCGGCGGGCGGACGCGGCGCCGGAGGCGGAGGCGGAGGCGGAGCTGGTTCTGGGGTTGGCTCAACAACGACGATCGGTGTTGGCTCGGGGGCTGGCGGCTCAGGGATTGCGGCCGGCTCTTCAACGACTGGCGCCTCGACCTTTTTAGCGGGAGGCAGCGAGTGAATCTTCTTTTCAGTCTTGAGAAGGGGCGCAGGCTTGATTGCCGGAGGTGCAGCAGGGGCGTTGGGTTTTCCACCTTTGGCGATTCGCCCTTTCAGGGCGTCGACTTGGTCCGTTTCAAGACTACTCAGCTGATTCTTGATGTCGTAGCCCAAGTCCCGGCAATATTCCAGGACGGCTTTCGTCTCAAGAGACAGAGTCTTGGCCAATTCAAATACGCGAAGTTTCTTGATAGCCGTTGCAGACAAGCGCTTCTCCTCCTGGGCGTTTCCCGCGCCCAGCCTCACTTATTCGGAGGCAAGTTTTTTGAAATTTCGAACCGGTCTTGCACTTTACTCGGGCTTTACCGAACCGGAAAGGAATTCCTCCCCGGTTGCCCTGTTCGGGCTGATTTACACACTCGGCCCCCAAACCGGGCCGAACAGTTAAGACTGTGTAACGTTGTCAGTAAAGCCCTCAAGACCGCTCGGGGAAATAAGTTCCGTCAAATCAGCTACATGCGAAACACGTGCTGACACGGAACTTGTGGAGGATATTCTCCAACTCAATACGGCTCTCACAGCCGGGCGACAAACCCGGTCAGGAAACCCGCTTAGACATCATATACGATTTATTTCAATTCGTCAGCCTTTTCTTGTTCCTCGGCGGGCAACTCCGTCTCGCCGGCTGGCTCCTCCGTCGTGGCGACATCCGCCGCAGGCTCAGCCCGAAATAGACTCTCGAAGCCGCCGGCAGGCGCGACGTCAGGTTCTTCAGCCGTGCTTTCAGCAACCACTTCCCCTTCGACGAGAGCGGCTGCCTCTTCCGAGGCTTCACCTTCCACCGCTTCGCCCGTTTCGCCAACCTCACCCTCCGTTGCAGGAGCTTCGGCTGGAATCTCTTCCTCCGGCTCCCCTTCGCGCTCGATTCGCTCGGACTCTTCTTCGGCGTAAATAATCATGTCGTCGGCAACTTCCGGATCGATGCCGATGATCTCGGTCAGTTGCTCGGCTTCAAGGAACGTGAGGTCCGTGTAGGTGAAGAAGCCTTCGGTGATCAGGGCCTCAATATTCTCGGGCTGCATGTTCGGAATCTTGGTGAACCAGCGTTCCGCCTTGTCCAGGTCGCGGGAAAGTTCGTCCATCGTCATGATGTCGATGTCCCAGCCCACCAGCTTTGACGCGAGGCGAACGTTCTGCCCACGCCGACCGATCGCCAGCGACAGTTGATCTTCGGCGACGAGCACGATGGCTCGACCGAGACGGGGATAGAGTTGAACGTCGGCGATTTCGGCCGGTTGCAGGGCGTTGGGGATCATGACCTGCATCGAGTCGTTCCAGCGGACGATGTCGATCCGCTCGCCGTTGATTTCGTCGATCACGTTCTTGATGCGGCTGCCTCGCACGCCGACGCAGGCACCCACGCAATCGACTTTCATGTCGATTGAAGACACGGCAACCTTCGAGCGATAACCTGCCTCGCGAGCCACCTGCTTGATCTCGATGGTGCGATCCTGAATCTCCGGGATTTCCTGTTCGAAGAGAGCCCGAACAAAGTCCGGATGACAGCGAGAGAGGACGATCTTGACGCGATGCCCTTGCTTGCGGACATCCAGCACCACGGCCTTGATGCGATCGTTTACCTGATGCGTTTCGCCAGGAATCTGCTCGCTGCGTGGCAGGATGGCCTCGACGCTGCCGGCGGCGGATTTGCCGTCCTTCGAGATAGAAACGATCGCCGTGCCGTTGTCCACGCGCTGCACCGTCGCGGTCAGCAACTCCCCTTTGCGAGCCTGGAATTCCGTGAACACGCCTTCGGACTCGGCTTCGCGAATCTTCTGCGTCATGACTTGCCGGGCTGCCTGGGCCGCGATTCGGCCGAGCAGTTCCGGTTCGAGCATATTGTCGCCCTTTTGGGCAATGATCTCGCCGGTGGCCCGGTCGATATGAACGAGAACATCGGCCTCTTCAAGTGAAGCTCGCTCAATGGCGAGTGCAATGGCCGACTCGATGCCGCCGAAGATGATGTCCTTCGAGATGTTTTTCTCGCGATGCATCGCATCCACGAGGGAAAGCACCGCTTGCCGTTGCTGCGCTCGCAAGAGTTCCTTATCGACCGATGCTTCCTTCTTGGTCTTCTTCGGTTTGGTAGCAGTCTTGGCCATCGCGAGCATCTCGTTGAGTTAGCGATTCAGTCGTTCGCCAGTCGAAGCGGCGAACCAGTGTAAACGTTCTGGATTCACCCACACAGCAACGCGGCCCACGAGCGGTTCCGAAGCAAAACCTCGCAGCTGCGCTTGCAGCGTCACCAGGATTCGCGAGTCGTGTCTTTGGTTATCCACGACCTCGCACAAGCCAATCGGATGATGCCCGTCGTGTGGTACAAATCCAACATCCTCGGGGCGAATCCCAAGAGTGACGGGGCCTCGGTGAGGGCACGGCACCCTCAGCCAATCCTCGGCTCGAAACTCGTCATCCTGAGAAATTCCCTCAATCAGATTGATTGCGGGACGCCCAAAATGCAAACCGACCGTGCGGTTGCCCGGTCGGGAGTACACTTCTTCCGGAGTTCCGGACTGAAGTATTCGCCCTTCACCGAGCAACCCGACGCGGTCGGCCAGGGCCATCGCTTCGTTCGGGTCGTGAGTTACATGGACTATTGTGAGTGCGAACCCCCTCTGAAGCAAGTGTAGATCGCGAGATAATTTTTCCGCCAGGGGGGCATCGAGTTGCGTCAACGGCTCATCGAGCAACCAAATCGGTGCTCGCCGAACCAGCGCCCGGGCTAGCATGACCCGCCGCTGTTCGCCGCCGGATAACTCGTGTGGACCCCTTTCCAGCCGATCGGCAATGTGCAAGACACACGCGGCCTCGGTCACACGGGCATCGATTTCTTGACCATTCAACCGCTTACCGCGTGGCTGACGGGCCTGCTCGAATTCCAGCCCCACGCGAATATTCCGACGCACGTCGCGATCCGGGTAGAGCGCGGAACGCTGGGGAACATACGCGATCCCTCGTTCGTGTGGAGCAAGAGAGTGAACGGGGCGTTCGTCGAACTGGATTGTGCCACTGGTCGGAGATTCGAGGCCGGCGATTAAACGTAGAAGCGTCGATTTGCCGGAACCGCTCGGTCCCAGAAGGACGAAATAGGAACCGGTAGCGACCGTGAGGGTTGTCGGATGCAGGCCAACGGCCCGGTTGGGGAACGTCTTGCATATGTCGGTCAAGCGGATGTTGGGCATAAGAATCTAAACGGTAGCCGCGAAACGGAGGTTTTGCGAAGCAGAGCGCAAAACCTTCACGCCCCCAGAAACTTGTGTGGGTAAGATAACGAAATTCCCGGCAGGAGGTTCAATCGGATGGAAGTGGCCAGCCCGAAGATCGCCCGAGGTTCAGTTCCGCACCGGCTGCTCGGGTTCACAACGGGTTACGCGCCGCCATGGTTCTGTACGCGAAACGCATGCACTGGCTTCGACTTCCTTGACGTGCTTGCGTTTATCGGGTTCTTGGCTTTGTTACTACTCTTTCAGTTCTACAGCGTCTGGACTGGTATCGTGGGACTCGTACCAATCGTGTGCTGGTGGATCCTCATTGGCTCGTTCAAAAACCGAGAACGTTGGGGTAGGGCTCGGCGGAGGCGAATTGAGTGCGTGTGGTGTGGGCGAAAAGGCACGCCGTCGGGAAGTGACTGTCCAGCGTGCCAAAGACGAACTTGAACGTTCAACTCAGAGAAGAAAGTTCCCTTCGCCTTTTTTGGAGCGGTAGAGTCGAGGAGTGACGCAGTGCGGTTGCCTTCCGGTGGAAACAATGTGACCGACCCAAT
>Ga0163144_10027978_pt1 | contig 10893 bp, 9 predicted proteins | sample OliLak19BULKMAT1_FD_123175 | JGI IMG/M metagenome (GOLD analysis project Ga0163144, IMG submission 123175) | Freshwater microbial mat bacterial communities from Lake Vanda, McMurdo Dry Valleys, Antarctica - Oligotrophic Lake LV.19.BULKMAT1 | ecosystem: Environmental > Aquatic > Freshwater > Lake... | reverse complement strand
TTCCCAGAATGCCGCCCTCGCGGCTGTAAAGGATGTCGTCCTCGCGTGGCCTGAGTCGCTGAATCCGCAAATTGAACGTCACATCGGTGACGAACTTTGGTTGCGACAGGTCAAGAACGCCCGACGAGTCTGCCTTGCACGGCAAGCGTGAGGATAGACTTGCGAAGGTCCGCCGGGGAGATGGCGTAAGACGAGTGGAAGAGCCACTGGAGGTTGGCCGTCGTGGGCGCGTCGGCAAAGCGAGCAAGCGCCGCGCGGGCCAGCACGGTGTGCCGCGACTCCCGCTCCTGCTGCTCCGACTCCAGCTGATCGCACAATGCCATCAACTCCCCTACCTTCTCCAGGATCTGCTTCTGCTCAGTGACCGGTGGGAGTGGGATCTGGCATCGCCAGAGATCAGAATCGCTGATCGCCGGATAGGCGACACCTTTCATTCTTTCAGTGACTTCATCTTGGAACGACTGACTACGCAGCCAATAGAACAAGTAGCGGGCATCGAGACTAGGGCGTGGGTAGAGCACCGCGAAAGCAGTGCTGACGATAGCCTGAGTCAGCCTGGCCGAGAGTTCCTTGAGCAGTTCCGCTCCATACGCCGCCCGCTCGCTACCCTTCTGCTCGTGCTCCACGATGCGGCGGCCAATCTCGAAGTTGGTCATCACCTGCAGGGTGTGGACGAAGGAGGCGGCACCACGGCGGGCGGACTGGATGAGGCTCCGCACCTCGGCGACGAGCGGCGCGAGGCCGTCGCTCTTTGTCTTGACCGTGGCCTTCACCGGGGCCGGGACTGCTCGCCTGGCGGCGGCAACCGCCTTCTTCTTCATCGCGTGAGCGCCTCCATCAACTGCGCCTTCAGCTTCTTACGGGTTTCGGCAATCTGGGCGAGCAGCCGTTCGTACTCGGGTAGCAAGTGGTCCACGTCGCCGGGGCCAGTGTCAGCATCGTGCGGGTTCTTCAGGTCGAGGTTGAAGTTCCCGGCCTTGATCGTCTCGATCGAGACCCGCCAGGCCTGCTCGTTCTCCACTCGGGATTTGAAGCCGTCCTTCTCCGACCCCCACCAGGCGCGCTCGCCCTCGAACTCCTCGATGCGGATGAGTTTGCCCTTGTTGTAGCTCTTGGCGCCAGGCGGATAGGGGTGCTCGTAGTACCAGACGTTGGTAGTCGGCGCTCCCTTGGTGAAGAACAGCAAGTTGGTGCGGATGCCGGTGTAGGGATTGAACACGCCGTTCGGCAGCCGGACGATGGTGTGGAGGTTGCACTCGGTGAGGAGTGCCTCCTTGATGCGCGTCTTCACGCCTTCGCCGAACAGGGTCCCATCCGGCAGCACCAGCCCGGCGCGGCCGCCGGGTTTGAGAATCTTCATCAGCAACACGAGAAAAAGGTCGGCGGTCTCGCGGGTCCGGAACTCGGCCGGGAAGTTCGACTCGATGCCGTCCTCTTCCATGCCGCCGAAGGGCGGGTTGGTGACGATGACGTCCACCTTCTCCTTCGGGGTCCAGTCGCGCAACGGACGGGCCAAGGTGTTGTCGTGGCGCACGTTCGACGGGACATCAATGCCGTGCAGCAGCAGATTAGTCATGCACAGCACATGCGGCAGGTTTTTCTTCTCGATGCCCGCGAAGCAGTCCTGGATGGTGCGCTCGTGCTTCTCGGTCTTCGCCTGCTTGCGCAGGTGCTCGATGGCACACACCAGGAACCCGCCGGTGCCGCAGGCGGGGTCGAGGACCGTTTCGCCGAGACGCGGATTGACCTGCTCGACAATGAACTGGGTGACGGCGCGCGGGGTGTAGAACTCGCCGGCGTTGCCCGCCGACTGAAGGTCGCGGAGCAACTTCTCGTAGATGTCGCCAAACAGGTGGCGGTCGTCGGAGGCGTTGAAGTCGATGCCGTTGACCTTGTTGATGACCTGGCGCATCAACGTGCCGTTCTTCATGTAGTTGTTGGCGTCTTCGAACACCGCGCGGATCAACCCGGAGATTTTGTCGCCGCCGGTGGTGAGCGTCCGCAACTTGGGCAGTAGGGTGTTGTTGACGAAGTCGAGCAGGGCGTCGCCGGTGATGCCCTCTTCATCGGTGGCCCACTTCGACCAGCGCAGGCGCTCCGGAAGGGGCGACTTGTACTTGTCGCGCAGCAGTTCGAGTTCCTTCTTTCGATCGTCGAAAATCTTCAGGAAGAACATCCAGCCGAGCTGCTCCAGACGCTGCGCGTCGCCGTAGGTGCCAGCGTCCTTGCGCATGATGTCCTGGATGGTCTTGACGACGTTGGAGACGTTGGGCATGAGCTACGCGGCGTCCTGATAGAGCTGCACTTCAAGCTCCCGAATGGCGGCCAGGTAGTTCTCCTTGCCGCCGAACCAACTGATGATCTCAATGGGCGTCCCCAGGGCCGTCAGTGGCTCGACCTTGAGAATCTCCAGTGACTCCACGCTCCTGGTCCCGCCGTCGGCGTACTTCTGCAGCAGCATCTGAAGCACTCCGCGCGCCCTGTCGCCGTACTTTGTGAAGACGTCGCGTTTCTTCACGCGCTCTGCCCGCTCTCGCCGGGTCAGGGGCGGGCGGTCGAAGGCCACGTGGCAGACCAAGTCGAATGAGTCGTAGTCGCGCCCGATCTGCTCGGCCAGCTCGTCGAAGAACACGCCCTGGCTCAAGAGCTCGTCGACGATGGCCTGCTTGCGTTCGGCGGTGCCCCAGGCTGTCAGGAAATCTGTGAGTGACGAGTACGCCTTGCGGACCGTGCGCCTGGTGAAGTCCTTCAACGACTCGGTGTCGGGAGGCACCGGGCCATCCCAAGGCGGATCCTCTGGCCCGTCGGTCGGTCCATCAGGCGGCACCGGGCTGTCGCCGGGCCCGGGCACATACACCTGGACCGGATCGCCATCGAACGCAGGGTCGGCAAACAGCGCCGTGGCTCTCCTGAAGTCCATGATCGTGAAGAAGAGCTTGTTGTAGTCCTCGTTGATGCGCGTGCCGCGGCCGATGATCTGTTTGAACTCGGTCATCGACTTGATGTTCTTGTCCAGGACGATGAGATGGCAGGTCTGGGCGTCGACCCCGGTCGACATCAGTTGCGAGGTCGTAGCAATCACCGGGTAGGTGGACTCAGGATCGATGAAGTTGTCGAGCTGAGCCTTCCCTTCTTCGTTGTCGCCGGTAATCCGCATCACGTACTTGCTGTTGGCGGCCGCGAGGTCAGGATTGGTGTTCACCAGCGCCTGGCGCATGCGTTCGGCATGGTCGACGTTCTCGCAGAACACAATGGTCTTCGCGTACCGGTCGGTCGCCTTCAGAAACTCGGTAATCTTCGCGGCCACCACCGCGGTGCGCCGCTCGAGGATCAGATTGCGGTCAAAGTCGCGCTCGTTGTATTCGCGATCCTCAATCTCCTGCCCGTATTTGTCGGTCTTGCCCTTCTCAGGGCGCCAACCGTCAAGATCCTTGTCGAGTCCGATGCGGACCACCTTATACGGCGCCAGGAAGCCGTCAGCAATGCCCTGCTTCAGCGAGTAGGTGTAGAGCGGATCGCCGAAGTACTCGATGTTGGAGACGTCCCTGGTTTCCTTCGGCGTTGCCGTCATGCCGATCTGCGTTGCCGAAGAGAAATACTCGAGCACCTTCCGCCACGAGGCATCGTCTGCCGCGCTGCCCCGGTGGCACTCATCGACCACGATCAGGTCGAAGAAATCAGGCGAGAACTGCTTGTAGATATTCTGCTCTTCCTCGGTACCGGTGACCGCCTGGTACAGCGACAGGTAGATCTCGTAGGCCTTGTCGGCAGTGCGATTGGTGATCTTCGTCATCGCCTTGCCAAACGGCTTGAAGTCGTTGGTCTTGGTCTGGTCGGCGAGAATGTTGCGATCAACCAGGAAGAGGATTCGCTTCTTGGCTTTGGCCTTCCACAGGGGTGACGGCTTCCTGTTCGCCGGTGTAACCCTTGGCGGCCCGGTAGCGGGCCCACAGTTCCTCCGGCGAAGGGAACTGGTCGAGAGGAATCTCCCGCTCAACGGGTCCGGAGGTGGCCGTTCGGTCGCCTGTTCCATTCCCGCCCCGACGGAATGGTTGTTGTCCTTGGCTTCGACGATGGCGATTGGCAGGTTGGGCTTGTAGAAGAGCAGGTAATCGATCTTTCTCTTCTCACCTCTGGTCACGGTCTTGCCGCGCACGATCACGCGGCCCTTCGTGAAGAAGACCTCCTCACGCAGCTGGGTCAGCACGTTCCACTTGCTGCCGTCCGGGCCGACCAGGGCCGGGGTGAATGAACTTCGTGCGGATGTCCGCTTCGGTGAGATCCTTTTTGTTCATCGGTAGGCGGCAATTATCCTTCGATTCGCGAGCCGGCGGGCAGGCCCGCCGGCTCACTCACTCAGGACAGGTCCCAGGCGGTAAGATCAGAGTCATCACTTCCTACACCCCCCTGCCCCGCTTTGCCGGCGGGCACAAGATGACGCTGTATGCCTGGGGGCGCCAACGCGAGTTTGCCTCCCTGGCCGCCAGTGAGGCCCGCTATTTTGACGTCGCCGCCGATGCGCGCGTGCTGGCCCACTGCAACTGGCAGCCGGACCGCACCGCCGCGCCGACGCTGTTGATGCTGCACGGCCTGGAGGGCTCCAGCCTGGCGCACTACATGTGCGGGATGGCCGACAAAGCCCTCGCCGCCGGCTTCAACGTCGTCCGGTTGAACCAGCGGAACTGTGGCGGCACCGAGCACCTGTCGCGCGGGCTGTATCACTCGGGCCTGACGGCGGATCCCCTGTTCGTGCTGAAAGAGCTGCGCGATCGAGATGGGCTGTCACGGTTCGCCGTCGCGGGTTACTCCCTGGGCGGCAACATCACCATGAAGCTGGCGGGCGAATTGGGCGCGTCTGATTTTCTGGAAGTGAAGGCGTTTGCTGCCGTCTCGCCGGTCATCGAGCTCGAAGACTGCATGCAGTCGATCGAGCGGCGCGAGAACCGCATCTACGAGTGGAACTTCTGCCGTAACCTGCAGGGCCGCATGCGGCGCAAGGAGGTGACCTTCCCAGGTCAGTTCGACCTGTCGGGGCTGTGGAAGGTGTGGTCCATCCGCACCTTCGACGATCGCTACACCGCGCCCCATCACGGCTACCAGGGGGCCAGCGACTACTATTACCGCGCCAGCGCCATGCGGGTGATCGACCAGGTGGCGCGGCCCGCCCTGATCCTCAGCGCGGCAGACGACCCGTTCGTGCCGCCGCATATTTTCGAGGATCCAGCGGTTCGGAACAATCCGCACATCACCACCGTCGTCACCTCTCACGGTGGTCATTGTGCTTTCGTCGAGCCCGCCGCCTCCGCCAAGGCTTTGGCGGGCCAGGCGAACGGCTATGATGGCTACTTCGCGGAACGCACCGTCGTTGATTTCCTGAGGAACCAACTATGACTACACTTCGCGTCGCGGTCGCCACCGTCGTTCTCCTGCTCTCCGCCTCCGTCGCCCACGCCCAGAAAGCCGCGCTCGGCACCTGGGACCTGACCACGATCTCGCCAGAAGGCACGTTCAATTCGGTGATGGAAGTCCGTCAAGAGGCCGACAAGCTCGTCGCCATCGGCAAGAGCCCTCAAGGCGAACGCAACTACGACAGCGTCGCCGTCGAGGGCAGCAACATCACGCTGGTCGTCACGATCGACTACAACGGCTCGCCCATGGTGATCACCTACGTGGGCAAGATCGACGGCGCCAAGATCGAAGGCTCGGCCGATTACGGCGGCCTCGCGACCGGCACGTTTTCGGCAGCGAAGAAATAGCACTCAGGGAAGCGTCGGCTTGTACTCCGGCGCCTTCCTCGCTTTCGTCGCCTGCTCAAGGGCGTAGCCAAACCCGATCAGCTCGCCTTCGCTGTATGCGGCGCCCATGAACGTGATGCCCAGCGGCAGGCCGTGGCTGTCGCCGATCGGCACGGTCAGGCTGGGCGTACCGGCGACGGCCGACATCCCGTAGCCAGCGCCCACGAAGTGATCGCCCAGCACATGATCGGTCGGCCACGCCGGCGACAGGCTCGGCGCGATCACCGCATCCAGTTTCTCTTTCGCCAACACGGCCAGCAGTCCGTCGTTGCCGGCCAACCGGCGCGCTTCGTCCCGAGCCTTGAGGTACGCGGGCTCGCTCAACGGGCCCTTGGCCTGCGCCTGCTCGAAGATCTCCTGCGCGAAGAACGGCATAACCCTGGCGGCGTTGGCCTTGTTCCAGGCGATCAACGCCTCCAGCGACGTGTGCGGCGACCCGCTCGTCTTCAGGTAGGCGTTCAATCCGTCCTTGAACTCATAGAGCAAGACACTGAACTCGGGATCGCTCCAGGCGTTATAGGTGGGAATCTTCACGTCGATCACTTCGGCGCCGGCGGCCTTCATCGCGTCGATGGCCTTGGCGATCGAGGCATCCACATCAGGGTGATAACCCATTGCCTGCCGAACCACACCAAAGCGCTTCCCTGTCAGGGCATCGGCCTTCAGAAACGTCGTGTAGTCGGCGGGAATCTTGCCCTCGGCGGCAGGCCCCGACGGATCAGCCGCATCAACCGCCGCCATGCCGTTCAGCAACAACGCGACGTCGGCGACGGTTCGCGCCATCGGGCCGGCCGTATCTTGCGACACAGAAATCGGGATGATGCCGGTGCGGCTGACCAGGCCCACCGTGGGCTTGAGTCCCACCAGGCCATTCACTGACGCCGGGCAAATAATGCTGCCGTCGGTCTCGGTGCCGACGCCCACTGCGCCCAGGCTCGCCGCAATCGCGGCGCCGGTGCCCGAACTCGACCCACAGGGATTGCGGTCGAGCACGTAGGGGTTCTTGGTCTGGCCGCCGCGTGAGCTCCAACCAGAGGTCGATCGCGTCGAGCGGAAGTTGGCCCACTCGCTCAGGTTGGTCTTGCCGAGAATGACGGCGCCGGCGGCACGCAGTCGCGCCGCGACGAACGCGTCGGCGGCCGGCTTGTTGTCGACGAGCGCCAGCGAGCCGGCCGAGTTCACCATGCCGGCCACGTCGATGTTGTCCTTCAGCAGGACCGGGATGCCATGCAACGGACCGCGAACCTTGCCAGCCTTGCGCTCGGCATCCAGCGCCGTCGCGTCGGCGATCGCTTGCGGGTTGACTTCAATCACCGCGCTCAGCGTCGGACCGGCGTCATCCACCTTGGCGATGCGATCCAGATATGCCTGCGTCAGGGCTGCCGACGTCAGCTCACCGGACGCCATCCGCCGCTGCGCGTCGGTGGCGCTCAACTCGACGACGTCGACTTGGGCTGGTCGGGCCGGTTGGGCCGGTTGGGCAGGTGAGGCGGGCGGGCTCGTGCATCCGCCGGCGAGCACCGAAACCAGGCCCAAGACCCCAAGCCCCCAGGCCCCCAGGACCTCGCGCGTCATGACACGTTTCTTCATTCCGTCATCCTCATGTTTTGCATCATCTGTAGCCCGAATGCGGCCCCCTTGCCCTCGTCTTCGTGCTTGAAGTACACGAAGACGTCAGAACAGGTGGCCGCCAGTTGTTTGGCAGTGTCACTCCACCGCGCGATCTCGGCGTCGCCGTAGCCTTCGTCACGCAGGCGCAGATACGCGTAGTCCGCGGTCGCGACCGCCGGCGTCTGCCTGGCCTCGCTGTCGGCGATGCACAGCGCGATGTTGCGCGCCTTCAGCACGGCATACACCTCATCGTCCAGCCACGAGGCATTCCGGAACTCGAAGGCCGCCTTGGTCCTGGGCGGCAGCAGCGAGAGGAACTCGGTCAGCAGCGGCAGATCCTTCTTGAAGTTCGGCGGCAATTGAAACAGCAACGCGGCCAGTTGCGGACCCAGTTCGCCGGCGACCGAGACAAACGTTTGCACCGAGTCGGCCACCTCGGCCGCACGCAGGCGCTTGTCGTGAGTAATCCGCTTGGGCGCCTTGAGCGTGAAGCGGAACTCCGGCGGCACCTGCGCCGCCCAGCCGGTCACGATCTTCGAGGTGGGCATGCGATAGAAGGTGTAGTTGATCTCGACGGTGCGGAACTTGCTGGCGTAGTACGGCAGCATTTTCGACGCGGCCAGATCGGCCGGATAGAAGCTGCCCTTCCATTCCGGGTAGTTGTAGCCGCTCGTGCCGACCCAGATCATCTCGTCAAGCCCCTAAGTCCCCAGGCCCCGAGGACACCCGCCCGCTTGACGGCCAACTCCTCGAGATCGGCGCCCTCTTCCCGTGTGCCGCCGGCGCCAAAGCGCACGGCAGGCGCCGCCATCTCGAATGCGAAGTCGTTGGCCACGGTGGTTCCGCACGAATTCTGTCACAGAAGGTGGGCCGATAGCGCCGGGCGGCCGTGGTATCATGCCACCCCGACACCACTGCCGATAAGGAGACCGACATGAAGACGCCGATTGCTTGCGCACTCAACCGCCGGCGCCTGCGCGCCGGGTCAGCGGCTCTGCTGCTTCTGTGGGCCGTGCCCGCTCTTGCACAAGACATTCAAATCGTCGCTGGCAGCACGACGCCGATCATGCCGTTGACGGGCGAGCATTTTCAGGCGCAGGTTGGGGAGACGTACTTTACGGCTCCCACCGTGTCGGCCTCGCTAAGCCGATTCGGCGTGATGGGAACCGACCTCGGCTATCCGCTGCGGGTCGGCGACCGCGTCCTTTTCTTCTTCGGCGACACGGTTGGCGCCTACCGCAACGGCGATCGCTACTTCTCGTCGCGTGGGAATCCAGTTGGTGTCGGCGACAGCATCGGCTACTTCCCGGCCGGCGATCTTTCGCGCTGCCGCTATGTCCCCGACCTGCTGGATCAGCTGGCCCGGGGCGTCAGTCAGCCGTCGGCCGATGCGAGCGGGTGCCCGACGCTGTCGTTCTTTCAGAACCTGGCCCGCGGCAGCGACGAGCACGTCTTCAAGCCGCTGGTAATCGCGGGGCTCGCCGCCGACGAAGGCCAGGGGACCTTTCGGGTGCCCACCGGCGTGATCCACCACAACGACCGCGTCTACCTCTTTGCGACCACCAAATTACAGGAGGCACGTCCAGCTGGCGCGTTCTGGCTGCAATCGATCCTCGCGAAATCGGATCAGTCTCCGGCGCTGTGGAGCGATGCCAACCCGCCCGCCTTCACGCGCCTGTTCACGGTGACTGCGCACGCGTCGATTGATGACCCGGCGAACCCGCCGGCGTTTGCCGATGAACCCGGAAAGTTCATGGCCGTGCAGGCCGTGGTGGCCGAGGCTGGCCAGGCTGCCGACCGAGGGTGGACGCGGCTGCTGCCTCGTGAGCTCCAGAATACCGACGTGGCGCTCCTGTTCGGCCGCGGCTGGAACGTGGATCGTAGCGATCTGTACCTCGCAGCGTTCGCCATGCGCGACATCGAAGCCGGCCCGGCCAAGTGGTTCTACTACGCGGGCAATGGCCGCTGGACCGCGAACGAACGCGACGCCGCCCCGCTGCTGGGCGCCGACGATGTGTCGCATCCGTCGGTGACGTGGAACCAAGCGCTCGGCCAGTTCGTGCTGCTGCGCGGCGGCACCGGCCGGATCGTCGCGCAGTTCGCGGCGGCGCCCTGGGGTCCCTGGAGCGCGCCGCTCACGGTGATCTCGGCCACCGACGAATGGGTCACACAGCTCCTCCACCAGCCCGGCCGCGACCGCCTCGTGCAGAGCCTGGTGAAAATCTACAACCGGGACGGCAGCCTGCTGGCGCTGCCCGACGACGAACGCGGCGTGCCGTACAACCCGAACGTGCTCGACCAGTTCACCGAGAACGCCGACGGATCGGTCACGCTGTACTACACCCTGTCGGGCTGGAATCCGTACCAGGTGTTCTTGATGCGCAGCACCTTCCGGCGCGCGCCTCGGCGCTAGGGCGCAGGCCACGCACCACGCGAGGCACGGCAGGCGGGCTCCCGCATCTGCCCTCTGCTAGGATCAACTCAATGCTTCGCCGCCACTGGTTCGTCATGCTGTTCGCCCTCATTTGCATCAGCGGCTGTGCGCGGGAACCGCGAGCGCAGACCTACGAACTGCAGGGGCAGGTGCTCGCCGTCAGGCCCGAGACCAGCGAGATTCTCGTCAAGCACGAGGACATCAAGGGCTTCATGCCGGCCATGACCATGCCGTACCGCGTCAAAGACGCGGCGCTGTTGAAGGACCGCGCACCTGGCGACCTGATTACCGCCACGCTGACCGTGGAGCCGGAACTGGCGTGGCTGTCGGCCATCACCAAGACCGGCTCGGCGCCGCTGCCGGAAGATGCGCCGACGAAGATTCCAGCGGCCGCCGGCGTGCAGTTGCTCAAGCCGGGCGATACCGTTCCGGACACGCCGTTGGTCGATCAGGACGACCGGCCGCTGGCGCTGCCGGACTGGCGCGGGTCGGCGGTCGTGGTCACGTTCATCTACACCCGCTGTCCGCTGCCGCAGTTCTGCCCGCTGATGGATCGGCGCTTTGCCGAAATCCAGACGATGGCGGCGGCCGATCCGGCGCTGCGCGGCAAGGTGCGGTTGTTGTCGATTAGCTTCGATCCGGCGACTGACCGCGCGGCGGTCTTGCGCGCGCATGCGGCGAAAGCCGGCGCCAACCCCAACGTGTGGCGTTTCGCGACAGCGGAAGAAACCGTCGTCGATCGGCTCGCGGCGACGTTTGGCGTCAATGTCATTCGCGAGAAGGACGGCACCATCACCCACAACCTGCGCACGGCCGTGGTCGACGCCGGCGGCCGGATTGTGTCCATCCACGACAGCAACACGTGGTCTGCGGCATCCCTTGTCGATGAACTCAAAGCTGCCGTTCTCGCGCGCTGACCGCGCGTTCTCGCGCGCGGAACGCGCCCTGATCGCCCGGCTCAACTCGCCGGCCAAGGTGCAGCGGTGGCTGAACGCGCTGCCCTACAACACCGAGAAAGGTGGCGAGACGCAGCACAGCTTTCGTCCCGTCGTG
>Ga0163144_10027977_pt1 | contig 10893 bp, 9 predicted proteins | sample OliLak19BULKMAT1_FD_123175 | JGI IMG/M metagenome (GOLD analysis project Ga0163144, IMG submission 123175) | Freshwater microbial mat bacterial communities from Lake Vanda, McMurdo Dry Valleys, Antarctica - Oligotrophic Lake LV.19.BULKMAT1 | ecosystem: Environmental > Aquatic > Freshwater > Lake... | reverse complement strand
CGCACCATTAACAGAAACCAAACTCATGTCGATGGAGGATTGGCTCGACCAGTTTGGCGATGAACCTTTTGAATTTGTCGATGGAGAGAAAATCCCGATGAGTCCTTCGGTCTCCGGTTCTAATTACACGGCTCGAATCCTCGAAAAGGCATTAGATCGTGTGGTAGAAGCACAAAAACTAGGGGAAGTCTTGGTAGAGGCAACCTTCGTTTTTACAGATAACCCACAATGGGTTCGTCGTTCCCTTATTCCTGATGTTGCTTTCGTAAAGCTAGAGAAATTGGTGGCTTTCCGAACCCGCTACCCCAATTGGAAGGAACTACCTTACATGATAGTTCCTGACCTCGTTGTTGAGGTGTTGTCACCAACAGACCGTCAATCTGATGTTCGTCGTAAGACTGCACGTTATTTTGAAGAAGGTGTGCAATTGGTCTGGGTGGTCGATTATCTTAATGAGGTGGTTGAAGTATTCAACAAAACAGGGTTTGTTCGCGAACTTACGAATACAGACACATTAACGGCGGGGGACATTATCCCCTGCTTTGAACTCACATTGGAGACGCTCTTTACATGACGACACTTCGATATTTGACGGCGGGCGAAAGCCACGGCCCGACTCTGACCGCCATTTTAGAGGGGATTCCGGCTGGCTTGCCCCTCACCAGCGCAGATTTGGACGGCGATTTGGCGCGGCGGCAGTCCGGTTATGGCAGCGGCGGGCGGATGCAGATTGAGCGTGACCACGCCCGTATCACGTCCGGCGTGGCGAACGGATTCACCACTGGCGCGCCGTTGGCGCTGACGGTTGAGAACCGTGATTACAAGAATTGGCGCGAGAAAGACATCGAACCGATTACCGTGCCGCGCCCCGGCCACGCCGATTTAACCGGCGCGGTGAAATATGGCTATCAGGAATTGCGAATCGCGCTAGAACGCGCCAGCGCCCGTGAGACAACCATGCGAGTCGCGGTGGGGGCGGTCTGCCGGAAATTTCTCGCCCAATTCGGCATTGTGGTCGGCGGATATGTCACGCAAATTGGGGATGTGACCTCGGCTATCGCTGATGAGATGGATTATCTGGCGCGATTTGAAGCGAGCGAATCGTCTGATGTGCGCTGCCCCGATTCTGAGGCCGCCGAGAAGATGCACGAGGCCATCCGCCAGTGTAAAATCGACAAGGACACGCTCGGCGGGGTGATGGAAATTGTCGCGCTGAATGTCCCGCCCGGACTCGGCAGCCACGTCCACTGGGACAGGCGGCTGGATGGGCGAATCGTCGGCGCAATGGTCAGTATCCATGCCATGAAGGGCGCGGAAATCGGGGAGGGATTCGCGTTGGCCGCCAAACGCGGCACGCAAGCCCACGACGCGATTGGGCGCGATGAGGCGGGAAACATCATCCGCCATAGCAACCGCGCAGGCGGTTTTGAGGGCGGAATCACGACTGGCGAGCCGATTGTCGTGCGCGTGGCGATGAAGCCGATTGCGACGGTTTTGGCCGGTTTTGATTCGGTGGATTTGGCGACGGGACAACCCGCGCCGACGGTGTATGAGCGCAGCGACTTTTGTGCGTTGCCGCGTGCCGTCCCAATTGGCGAGTCGATGCTGACCTATGTGCTGGCTGACGCGCTGATTGAGAAATTAGGCGGCGACAGCATCAAAGAGATGACTCCGCGTTTCGAGTCGTTGCGCCGCAACCACGTTGACGATTTGCCGATGGATAACGCCGTCTGGCGCTTTAACTATGGCGAGTAAGCCGCGCAATATCGTCCTGACCGGCTTCATGGCGACGGGCAAGACCACGGCTGGGCGCATTGTGGCCGATGTGTTACGCCTAAAGTTTGTCGATGTCGATTCCGAAATCGTGAAGCAAGAAGGCCAAACCATCCCCAAGATTTTCGCCGCTAGGGGCGAGCCAGAGTTCCGCCGTATTGAGGCCGAATTGTGCCGGAGGCTGGCGGACAAGTCTGGCCTCGTAATCGCTACCGGCGGCGGCGCGTTAATCAACCCAGACACGTTGGCGGTCATGCAAGAATCTGGGCTGGTCGTGTGCCTGTCAGCCTCTATGGAAGTCATCAGGGCGCGATTGTCCGGTGAAACCGGACGCCCTCTCGCGGCGGATTGGGAGGCGATTTATGAACGCCGCAAAGCCGCCTATGAAGCCATGCCGCATCATGTCGTGACCAGCGGCAAAATCCCGGAAGAAGTCGCTAAGGAGGTCGTGACGCTGTGGCGGACACTCATCAATCCATCGCTGTAACCACGCCGGACGGCGCATATCCCATTCACATCGAAGCGGGGATTCGGGGTCGCATCGCGGAATTTGTGGACGGGCGGCGGGCGGTCATCATCAGCAATATCACCGTCGCGCCATTGTATGGCGAGGCGATGCGCGATTCTTTGCCGCATAGCGCCCTCATCACCATGCCGGACGGCGAAAAGTATAAGACTCTGGCGACGGTGGCTGGATTTTATGGCGAACTGGTGCGGGCTGGGCTTGACCGTGGCGGCGTGATTATCGCGCTCGGCGGGGGGGTGGTCGGGGACAGCGCCGGATTCGCAGCTGCGACTTATTTACGCGGCGTGCGGCTGATTCAAGTCCCGACCTCGCTATTGGCGATGGTCGATTCAAGCGTGGGTGGTAAGGTCGGCGTCGATTTGCCAGAAGGCAAAAATCTAGTCGGGGCGTTCAAGCAACCGGATGCGGTGGTGATTGATCCTGATGTGCTGACGACTCTGCCGGTTAAAGAGTGGCGTTGTGGGATGGCTGAGGCACTCAAACACGGGTTATTGGCTGACCACGGTCTGCTCAACCCCGATTTACATAATCCAGACAAGGCCGCTGAGTTGGTTCGGCGGGCGGTGCAAGTCAAGGTCGATGTCGTGCAGCGCGATCCGTTCGAGGCGGGCGAACGCGCTCACTTGAATCTTGGTCACACCTTCGCCCACGCGATTGAGCAAGTCAGCGGCTATGCGTGGTCACATGGCGAGGCGGTGGCCGTCGGGTTATTGGCGGCGGCACGCTTATCACACCGGCTGGGCTTATGCGCTGAGGATGTGCCGACTCTGGTTGAGGATATTTTGACTGAAACCGGCCTTCCGACCCACATGGGCAATTTGTCGTCTGATGCGCTATGGGCGGCCATGCACACTGATAAAAAATGGGCATCGGGACTCTCAAGGTTTGTCTTGCTGCGCGGCTTCCAGCAACCTTGTATCATCGAAGGCGTAGACAAAGCTGATGTGTATGCCATTTTGGAGGGGTTGCGATGACGCCGGGAAAAATGATTTTACTGTTGCACGGGCCAAACTTGAATCTGCTCGGCACGCGGGAGCCGGAAGTCTATGGGCGTGAGACGTTGGCAGACATTAACCAACGATGCGCGGAACGGGCGGGGCGATTCGGGCTGGGAATCCGGGCAATTCAATCCAATCACGAGGGCGTCCTCATCGACGCGCTGCAAGAGGGGCGGTCATGGGCGGCGGGCGTGGTGTTTAACGCCGGGGCATATACCCATACCAGCATCGCTCTGCGCGATGCCATCAGCGCGGTTAAACTCCCTGTGATTGAAGTCCACCTGAGCAATATCCATGCTCGCGAGGAGTTCCGCCATCACAGTTATCTCGCGTCAGTCTGCGTCGGGCAGATTTGCGGATTCGGCTGGCGCAGCTATATGTTGGGCGTGGACGCGCTGGCTGGGCATCTGGGGCTTGTGGAGACTCGCTAATGGATGGGTGAGGTGGGTTGGCGAGTATTGCGCTAGGCTGATGACGCTTAACCCATTATCATCTTCATATTTTGAGAGGTTTTGCTCTTTTTGCGATGGTGGGTGGCGTAGCCCGCTACACCCCTACCGTTGCCGTAACGAGGAATAAGGCACAATGGCGACCAAAGACGACGTATTGCAAATTGTTCAAGCGCGAGGTGTCGCTTATATCGACTTGTGGTTCACCGACATCACCGGCGAGGTCAAGTCGATGACCATTCCGGCGAATAAATTAGCGTCGGTGCTGGAACGTGGCGCACACTTTGACGGCTCTGCATTGGATGGGTTCGCTCGCCAAGCCGAGAGCGACATGATGCTCGTCCCAGATACGCGCACCTTCACCGTTTTGCCGTGGTCAATCCATAACGGCTTGTCGGCGCGCCTGATTTGCAGCGTGCATACCATCAATGGCGACCCGTTTTTGGGCGACCCGCGCACGGTGTTGATGAACGTCATCGAAGATGCGAAGTCTATGGGGTATAAATTCGTGACCGGCGTTGAGTTGGAGTTTTATATCTTCAAGACCGACTCCGACGGTTTGCCAGTGCTGAACCCGCCGACAGACCGCGCCAGCTATTTCGATATGTCCAGTGTGGCGGCGCAATCGCTCCGGCGCGAGATGATGGAAACGCTCAACGCGCTAAACATCGGTGTGACCTCTGCCCACAGCGAAATTGGCAGCGGTCAGCACGAAATTGACCTCGCGCACGGTGAGGCGTTGGTGATGGCCGATAATGTTTTGACCGCTCGCGTCGCCCTCAAGCAGATTGCGGCACGCCATAACCTCTATTGCACCTTCATGCCGCGCCCGTTGGCAGAGCAACCCGGTAGCGGGATGCACATTCATCAGAGCCTGAATGATGTGACCAATGGGAGCAACGTCTTTGCCGATTCTGAGGACGAATATGGGTTGTCACTGGTGGCGCGTAGCTTCTTGGCGGGGCAGTTGGAACACGCCCGCGCCATGTGTGCCGTCCTCGCCCCGCTGGTGAATTCGTATAAGCGACTGGGGACGAGCATCGAAGCGCCGGTACAAGTGACATGGGCGCACATCAACCGAGGCGCGTTGATTCGCGTGCCGGGGGCGTCTGACAGCAGCGACTCGACGACCCGTTTAGAATTGCGTTGCCCAGACCCGTCCGCCAACCCGTATCTGGCGACGGCGGTTATGTTGGCGGCTGGCCTTGACGGGATTCGCCGTCGCTTGCCGTTGCCTGAGCCATTGGAAGAAACGTTCGCGGTCAAGCGGGCGCGTGTCACTGATATTCTGCCGCGTTCGCTGGGCGAGGCGTTGGAAAATCTGGAACAGGACGATGTATTGCTCAATGCGCTTGGGCCGTATGTCAGTGACCGCTATGTCGAGGCCAAACGTTCGGAATACCGCGAGTACAAACGCCAAGTCACCCGTTGGGAATTGGATCGCTACCTCGGTAGATATTAGGAGTGATGAGTTTTAAGTGATGAGTGATGAGTTCCATTCAGGCGCAAGGTCAAAGCTGTAAGGCAACAAGTACACCCCGATTCCCCTTTGCCTTGCACCTAGAACGATAGAATCGCATAATTTCTGAAACTCATTACTCATCACTCAATGATGCTTTCGTGCAGGCGGCGGAGGGCGTATTCACCGTCGCTGGCGCGCACCACCAATGACAGGCTACACCCGCCGGGGCCGAATGATGCCCCCATGATGGTCAAATCACCCAATGCACCAATCACCCGCGCAATCAGGCTGGGCGAGGTGTTAATCGAGTCGCCAATCACCGTGACCAAGACTACCGGCTCAACCCCCCAATCACGGAATTTATCGGCCTCGTGCAGTTCACGGCTGAGCGTCTCGACCAGATGATTCACCGCGTCTGGCCCCGCGCTGGTCGGGACGACCACGCATAAAAATGAGCGCGATGCCGATTGCGCCGAAACCATCACATCAGCGGGATTGCCAAGTTGTTTTTGGAGATGACCGTTCACGAGAGTCACGATGTCGGTTAATGGGCCACCATGTTGCGCGGTCAAACTCAGGCCGTGAATATGCGTGACCGACTTGACGACTCCGCTGGTGTGCGCCCCTGCGTGGATGAGCGTCCCAGCCAACTGCGGCTTATAGACATTTTTTACGCGCAGCGGAATCGCATGGGTTTGTAGCGGCGCGACCATCCGTGAGTGCAAAATCCTCGCCCCAAAGTAGGCCAATTCCGCCATTTCTGGGTATGAGAGTTCTAGGACGGCTTGTGCGCCGGGGACTTCGTGCGGGTCGGCGCTCATAATCCCATCGACATCCGACCACACCCAGACTTCCTTCGCTTGTGTGCAGACCGCGAACATTGATGCAGAATAATCACTGCCGCCGCGCCCTAGCGTGGTCGGTTTGCCAGACGCGGTAGCGCCGATGAACCCGGTCACGACGGGCAAAATCCCACGGTCTAACATCGGGATAAGGTGCTGATTGATTCGCGCTTGAGTCGCTTTCAAATCCGGCGTCGCGCCGCCGAACACATCATCGGTCATCATCAAGTCAGTAGAATCGATGGCGACGGCGCGCAACGAATGCTGACGCAAGAGCATGGCGACGATTCGCGCTGCTAATTTCTCACCGATGGCGAGGATTTCATCCAAATTTTCGGCGCTAAGCGCTTCGCGGTTGCGCCCCGAAATCCGCTGGAAGGCGTTCAAGAGTTCAAACAAGAGCTTATCAAGGTCAGCTTGTAGGGCGGCCAGTTCGGGCTTGCCCAGCGCTAATCCCTCGGCCAGCGCGAGATGGCGCTGACGCAAGGTGGCCGCGATGCGCCGGTAGCCGCGTTCGTTGCCGAATTGTGCGAGGTGCGCGGCGTCGATGAGAGCGTCGGTCACGCCGTCTAAGGCCGACACGACCACGACGACCCGTTCCCAACGGGCGACTTCTTGCAATACGATGCCCAAGACTTGCGCGAGAGCTGTCGTTGTACCGACGGACGCGCCGCCGAATTTCATCACCAGTGTATTCATGAGAGAGTTGCCTGCGCTATCTTCTATGGTCTATAGATTGCGCTGTTGTGCAGTTCGGTTAAACGTTATAATCAGCCGTGGCCTAATCTTATGAGGCCACTTTCGAACGAAACTTCAGCCAGCGCACACAAAAAGTACCGCATGGCTTTCTAAATGCGCGTGGTGTGGATTATACGTGTGAGTCTTTCGCTATGGCAAATGCCGAAGCGCCGATGATGACGCCAACCCGCGCAGCCGGGGTGCGTTTCACAAAAGTCGGCAAACTGTATTACTTTGATTTTACTGAACATCCGACGCTGCAAGCGGGTGACTTTGTGATTGTCGAAACCGTGCGCGGGCGGCAAATGGGGCAGGTGATGGGCTTTGCGGAACCGGACGCCGGACGCGAACTCAAGCCCATCCTCCGCACCGCGACCCCTCGCGACCTCGTACTCCGCCAAGAATGGGAGGCCAAACAAGCCGAAGCGCTCGTGATTTGCCGCGAGAAGGCGCTGGAACAAGGCGGCCTGTATGACGTGAAATTCCACGCCGCCCAGTACAACTATGACGGTAGCCTGTTGACCTTCCTATACAGCGCCGACGAGCGTGCCAACCTTCAGAAGTTGCAAAATAACCTGAAGAACGTGTTCAAGACCACCATCGAAATGCGCCAGATTGGGCCGCGTGACGTGGCGAAATTGCTGGGCGGGTTTGGGGCGTGTGGTGAATTGCGCTGCTGCTCAACCTTCCTGACCGATTTCAGCCCCATCAGCATCAAGATGGCGAAAATGCAAGGCATCAGCCTCAACCCGGAAGAAATTACCGGGATGTGCGGGCGTCTGCGTTGCTGCTTGGTCTATGAATATGAGCAATACGTTGAGGCGCGTAAAGGTCTGCCCAAGAAGGGTAAGCGCATCGGTACGCCAGACGGCGTAGGCAAAGTCTCTGATGTGTTCCCGTTGCAAGATATGGTGACGGTCTACTTTGAAGGTGAGGGCGTCCGCCCGTATAAGCGGGCAGACCTCATCCCATTGGACGAGTTAGAGGCGCTCCAACGCAAGGCCAAAGAGCCGTGTAGCAAACACGCTGAGGGTGAGGCGTGCGACTGCGGCCAGAAACCGGGCGAACGCAATCAGGACAAGACTAGCGGCAAGGCTGCCAAAGACAGCAAGGACGGCGGCGAACGCCGTGAACCTCGCAGCGATAAGCGGTCAAAAAAGGACTAAGGTTAAACATGGGTAAGATTGACTTTAAAGCAGAGGCTAACCTACTGGCCGATGAGATGGTCGCGGTACGTCGCGACCTGCACATGCACCCGGAAGTGGCGTTTGAGGAATTTCGCACCGCTGGAATCGTGGCTGAGGCGCTAAAAGCCCTCGGCCTAGAGGTGCAGACCGGCGTCGGCAAGACCGGCGTGGTCGCCATCCTTGACGGCGCAAAGGACGGCCCGACGGTGTTGGTACGCGCCGATATGGACGCGCTGCCGATTCACGAGGCCACTGGCGCGGAATATGCCAGCCAGACCGCCAATAAGTCTCACGCCTGTGGGCATGACGGTCACACCGCCATCGGCCTCGCCGTCGCCAAGATGCTCAACAATCACAAAGACCAATTGGCGGGGCGCGTCAAGTTTGTGTTCCAGCCCGCCGAGGAAGTCGGCAAGGGCGCGGTTGCGATGATTAACGACGGTGCGTTGATGAATCCTCGCCCGGATGTCAGCATCGGGTTGCATTTGTGGAATACATTGCCCGTCGGCGTGATGGGCATGGCCGATGGCCCGATTATGGCCGGGTCATCAACGTGGAGCGTCAGCCTGACCGGGCGTGGCGGCCACGGCGCACAGCCTCAGCAGACGATTGACCCGGTGGTGACGGCGGCGCATATCGTGACCGCGCTACAGACCATCGTCAGCCGTAATGTGAATCCAGAAGATACTGCCGTCGTCAGCGTCACCCAGATTCACACCGGCGACACGCACAACGTCATCCCGCAGACGGCGGAATTGGTCGGGACGATGCGCGCCTTCCGCACTGAGGTGCGCGATTTGGTCACGACGCGCATGGAAGAAATCATCAAGAACGTGGCGGCGGCCTTTGGGTGCGCTTATACGTTTGAGATTGACCATGCCACCATCCCAGTTGTGAATAACCCAGAAGTCAACGCACGGCTGCGCCCAATCATGGCGGAGTTGATTGGCGGCGAGGACAAAATCCTGACCAATACCCGCACGATGGGCGGCGAGGATATGGCGTTCTTCATGGACGACATCCCCGGCGTGTTCATGTTCGTCGGGTCAGCCAATGACGAGCGCGGCCTGAACTTTGGGCATCATCATCCGCGTTTTGACTTTGACGAAGCGGCGCTCCCGATTGGGGCGGCGGTTTTGGCGTCGGCGGTGGCGGAGTATCTCATTACGGAATGAGCGCCCAGCAACCTGCTTTGACATGGCCGGAAGGGCTCGGCTGGCTCATCCTCAGCGGTGGGCAAGCCGACTCCATCCGCACCCAGACCTTGCATCGCCTAAAGCCTGATGGCGGGGTGGCCTATCTCGGCCTGCGCGAATCGGCGGCAGATGTGACGATGGATGATTTTGAAGATTTGGGCGCACCGACGGGCTATCTGGTCAACATCTTGGTTGAAGATGATGACCAGATTCAAGCCGCACTGCGCGAAGTCAGCTTGATTGTGTTGGACGGGGGCGAAGACCCATCCCGTTTGTATGACGCCTTACAAGGGGCGGCCATCGACGAGATGCGCGCCGCCCACCAGCGCGGCACGGTCATTCTGGCGGAAGGCAGCGCGGCGGCCTTGTTCGGCGCGAAATGGATGGACGAGCGCGGTCAACTCCACAATGGCTTGAATTGGCTTCAGGGTGGGTTGATTTTGCCGGGCGTCGTGGAGCGCGGCGCGTTACGCGCACAAGCTCAACCGATGTTTTGGGATAACCCGCACGCGCTGGCGGTGGGCGTCCCAAGTGAATCGGCGCTGGTCTTGGGGCCGCAAACAAGTTTGGAATTGTGGGGCGACCAGCCGGTTGCCGTCACGTTTGGACCGGGATTTTTGAAGGACTAGAGGGAACACACATGCCAGTAACAATCATTTTAGGCGCACAATGGGGCGATGAAGGCAAGGGGCGCGCTGTCGATTGGCTGTCGGGTCAGGCAGACATCGCCGCCCGTGCTACCGGAGGCGATAACGCCGGTCATACTCTGAATGTCGGCGAGGAAGTGCTGAAATTGCACCTCGTCCCGTCGGGTATCTTGCATCCCAATGTCGTCTGTGTGATGGGCAACGGCATGGTGATTAACCCGGTCAATCTCGTTAAAGAACTGGATAAGTTGGTCGCCTTCGGCCTCGACATCTCGCCTGAGCGCCTGATGCTCAGTTCGCGGGCGCACATCACCACTCCGGCGCACATCGCCCAAGACGCCGCCCAAGAGAAGGCGCGTGGCGATGACAAAATTGGGACGACCCTGCGCGGAATCGGGCCGACTTATCTGGATAAGGTCGGGCGGCGCGGGATTCGTGTGGCAGAGATGGCCGACCTTGAGGTATTCGCTGAAAAACTCGAAGCGCACCTCAACCGTGCCAACGCATCGCTCATCCGCGACGGATTCGATGGGGTGGATGTCAAGGCGTCCATCTCGGCGTATGTCGAGGCGGCTGCCAAGTTGCGCCCGTATATCCGAGACACGACGGCCTACCTCAATCAACAATTGAAGGCTGGGGCGAAAGTCATCTGCGAGGGCGCACAGGGCGCGATGTTGGATGTCGATTTCGGCTCTTATCCGTTCGTGACCAGCTCATCGCCCACCGTCGGCGGCACGCTATCCGGCCTCGGGTTCGGCCCCAAGTATGTCGAGCGCGTGGTCGGCGTGGCGAAGGCTTATTCGACTCGCGTGGGTGGCGGCCCAATGCCGACGGAATTGTTGGATGAATTGGGAGACCGTCTGCGCGGGACGGGCGCGAACTTCTGGGATGAATACGGCACGACCACCGGACGCCCGCGCCGCTGCGGGTGGTTGGATATGGTCGTCCTGCGCTATTCATGCGCGGTGAATGGGTTCACCGAGTTGGTCGTGACCAAGCTGGACATCCTGAGCGGGTTTGAGGAAATCAAAATCTGCGTGGCGTATGACATCGACGGCGAACGGTTTGAGTATCT
>Ga0163144_10027976_pt1 | contig 10893 bp, 7 predicted proteins | sample OliLak19BULKMAT1_FD_123175 | JGI IMG/M metagenome (GOLD analysis project Ga0163144, IMG submission 123175) | Freshwater microbial mat bacterial communities from Lake Vanda, McMurdo Dry Valleys, Antarctica - Oligotrophic Lake LV.19.BULKMAT1 | ecosystem: Environmental > Aquatic > Freshwater > Lake... | reverse complement strand
TTATTAGTGCAAATAGTCTGCACCCTGAATTCATAGTTTGAACCTGAACTTAAATAACTAAGAGTAACATTTGTGCCACCAATTGCTGGTAAGCTTATCCATGCACTTCCACTAATCCTATACTGTGGATAATAGCCAATAGCGCCGCTTACCTGATTCCAATTAAGTACTGCGCTAGTTTCAGCTATTGAAGAGACTCTTACATTTGTTGGATCACCGCAGCTTGGCGTTGGTGGAACGCAACCCAAAGAAGTTGCGAGTGTAGGGTGAAATGTATTTAAAAAATAATACATGCGATCACACTGACCACGAGTGAACATACATTTGCAACCATCATCCGTATTGTCCATATAATTCATAAACATATCACCATTAGGATTTCTCAGAATCCCGCATACGTTAGGTCTGGAAGGAAATGAAGGACAGCCAATATTGCTCCATGTCGGACTTGTCTGTTGCGGCGTATCATCAATATCGTCGGTAGATGTGCAATTAAAATCATTAACCCAATCATCGCCCCAAATGTCTTTTAGGCCTAACCAATAACCAGTTGACTTAGTGGCGACTCTTTGATACCCAAAAGTTGAATAGTCAACCACTACTCCGTTTGCGTTGGCCGTACCTCGAATGTTATATCCTGAAACTCGATGGGGTACAGCTAAATGGCAAATCCATATATTTAGATAATTTTCCGGCGACCATGTTAAATTCCCTAAGCTAGATAGCAGTGGATTTCTAAAGACAACGCTATCAGTATAATGGCGTGTAATTCCATTTGTGGCGTCTCCATTTGGCTTACGACGCGCTAAGCAAAACCGTATGCGCGAATCAGCTGATAAACTGCGAAAAACTTCGGAGGCTAAATATGATCTTGAATTGTCAAAATCATGGTTCATCATATCAATTTGAGAATATATTCTTTCGTCACTAATGTTTTCCGCTTCATTATGATATACAACATGAACTACCACAGGAATGGTAATTACAGGGCGTTCACCTAATTGGGTGTTAAGATTTGAAATATACTGCCGTATTTGATCCTCTATTGCCTTTGAAGTAGCAGAATCATATTTTTCAGTGTAATTTCTGCATAGAATTTCCGGTCCATTAAATTGAGTTGAATCCTTATCCGCAGCTTTAGCAAAGCATGCCATTAGCACACCTACTATAACAAATACTAATTTTCTAATCTTTTTCATTTTATTTTATTTTTGACAAAAGTGAGCCACTATCCTTCTCAATTCCACGAAATGTGTTTTTATCATCCTATTTCTAAGAATATATTTTTACCTGTTCAAAATCATTTTATTTGTAAAAGCCTTCCCAATTTTGCCTAAATCCCCAATCTTTTCTATTATTCACACTTTATATGTTGACGATCTTTTCATTTTATTTTTCCCAAAAGCTATTATGATCCATCAAAATATTTCCTTACAATTCTATTTCTAAGCATATATTTCAATTGGTTTTTCAAAATTTTATTATTTGCAAATCACCTCACAATTTTGCCCAATCCTTTATATTTTCTATTTTCGGTCTTTACAAAGACAGGCTCATTTCGGGCAGGTGCTTTAATGGTAATTTTAGCGGGTCAGGCCCATTTTAATTAAGGATTTAAAAAAACAATAAATGAAAATAGTTGTTCCAAAAGAGACAAAGTTCAAGGAAAACAGGGTTGCCCTTACTCCAGACGTTGTGAAAGACCTTGTTAAAAAAGGATTTGAAGTTATTATTGAAAACGGCGCGGGAATGAATTCTTTCTTTTCTGACGATGCTTATAAAGCTGCAGGGGCTACAACTCAAAGTGATAAGAACAAATTATATGCTGAGGCAGATGTTATTTTAAAAGTAAATGCTCCTTTACCGGAAGAAATTTCCACGATGAGAAAGGAAGCAATATTTATTTCCTTTATGTGGGCCGGAACAAATCCTGATCTTATTTTTGCATGTGAAAAAGCAGGTGTAACGGCATTTTCAATGGATGCAGTGCCTCGTATTTCCCGTGCACAAAAAATGGATGCATTAAGCTCTCAGGCAAATCTTGCGGGTTATAAAGCAGTATTGATGGCTGCAAATCAAATTGGGAAAATTTTCCCAATGATGACTACGGCGGCAGGAACTATTAAACCTTCCAAAGTGGTAATATTTGGTGCAGGTGTTGCAGGATTGCAGGCTATTGCAACTGCTAAAAGGCTTGGTGCAGTAGTGGAAGTAACAGATATTCGTCCTGAAACAAAAGAACAGGTGCAATCCCTAGGTGGAAAATTCATTGAAGTAAAAGGAGATGCGAGTATTAAAATAGAAGGCGGATATGTAAAAGGTGTTTCCGAAGAATTTCTGAAAAACCAACAGGAGTTAGTTGCAAAACATGTGAAAGAAGCAGATATCGTTATCACAACAGCTCTTATCCCGGGAAGAAAAGCACCAGTATTAGTTACTGATGACATGATAAAAAGCATGCGCTTTGGTTCTGTAATTGTTGATATGGCTGTTGAACAAGGAGGAAATGTTGTAGGGAGTGAGCTAAACAAAACAATAGAAAAACATGGCGTTACAATTATTGGCGAAGGAAATATTCCAAGTTTATTGCCAATGAATGCAAGTGATTTGTACGCAAAAAATATTCAGACATTACTTCTTCATCTTGCCGACAATAACGGATTTAAATGGGAAATGGAAGAAGAAATTACTAAAGGATCGTTGATAGTACATAAAGGACAGGCAGTTCATCCGAGTGTTAAGAAATTGGTGAATGTTTAACAAAAATGGTAATCGGTTTTCGGTTATCAGTAAACAAGTAATAAAAAATATAGATTAGTATAATTCGTACATATTCGTAATTCGTAAAAATTTATCTATGGAAAATCTATTAAGTTTCTTTTCACAGAATAGGGAAATGATCTATTTTATTGTCTTATCCGTGTTTGTTGGTATTGAAGTTATAGGCGGAGTTCCTACTGTGCTGCACACCCCGCTTATGTCCGGTGCAAATGCTATTCACGGTGTGGTAATTGTTGGCGCTATCCATGTTATGCTTAATGTGGATACGGATAATATCCTGGCATTGGTACTTGGCTTTTTGGCTGTGCTATTAGGAACGCTTAACGTTGTAGGCGGATTCGTAGTTACCGATCGCATGTTGGAAATGTTTAAAAAGAAAAAGTAAGCTCATTTAAATAACCAGTTTTTTATGAAAAACCATTTACTCGAAATTTGTTACCTGATTGGCTCAGTTACTTTTATCATCGGATTAAAGATGATGGGCAACGCAAAGAGCGCTCGCGACGGAAATCTTATCGCCGCATTCGGGATGACCCTCGCGATAATAGGAACAATTTTTTTGCATGATGGTGAAGTATCCGGATTAATTTACGGATGTATTTTCGGAGCCATTGCCATAGGAACAGTTATTGGATGGTTAACAGCCAAAAAAGTTCAAATGACAAAAATGCCTGAGCTCGTTTCCATCTTCAATGGTATGGGTGGTGCGTGTGCTGCACTAATCTCTTTGATTGAATTAAATCATTTTTATCACCTCAATGAAAGTACAGGCACGGCCGAACATGCTCCTTATGGAATGATGATTGCTATTGTTGCCGGACTAATTATTGGTACTGTTTCATTTAGTGGAAGTATAATCGCCTTCCTGAAATTAAATGGCACAATGGATAAGCCCATCCGTTTGCCCGCTTACAATATCATTAACACAATAGTAATGATAGCATTATTTGCACTCGGAGGCTATTTTGTTTACACCGGCGGAAACATGATGTTCGCTTATTTATTGTTTGGTGCTGCAATAATTTACGGTATTTTATTTACCGTTCCGATTGGTGGAGCCGATATGCCAGTAGTGATTTCGCTACTCAATTCATTCACCGGCTTAGCCGCAGCATTCGGAGGTTTTTTATATGACAACAAAGTCATGCTCACAGGAGGTATATTGGTTGGTTCGGCAGGAACACTGCTTACACTTATTATGTGTAAAGCCATGAATCGCCCATTGAGTAATGTTATCTTCGGCGCATTCGGCGGCTCTAGTGCAGCCAGCACAGTAGATGTTAAAGGTTCTATTAAAGATGTTGGCACCACGGATCTTGCTGTGCTGATGAACTATTCTAAAAAAGTGGTGATTGTTCCGGGGTACGGATTAGCAGTTGCCCAGGCACAGCACGTTATTCATGAATTAGAAATGTTATTGGAAGAAAGAGGCGTTGAAGTAAAATACGCTATACACCCGGTTGCTGGCCGTATGCCGGGGCACATGAATGTGCTACTTGCTGAAGCAAATGTTGATTACAGCAAGCTAGTTGAGATGGAAGACATTAATCCTGAGTTAGAACAAACAGATGTAGTACTGATAGTTGGAGCAAACGACGTTGTAAACCCTGCAGCGAAATCGGATCCCTCCTCTCCTATTTACGGAATGCCAATTATTGAAGCAGATAAAGCAAAACATATCATCGTTAACAAACGCTCCATGAGCGCAGGTTATGCGGGTATTGACAATTTACTTTTTTACGATCCAAAATGTTCGATGTTCTTTGGCGATGCTAAAAAAGCGCTTACTGAATTAGTGGCCGAATTGAAAACACTTTAATGCGATCAGAAATTTTCAATATGCAAAATACAATTGATATTTGAATTTTTATATTTTTAAAGCCATGACATTTTCAAAGACACCCATTGGAAGACTAAGACTAGCAGGCTTTATAGAAGGAATTTCTTTCCTGGTACTTTTGTTTATTGCTATGCCGTTAAAATACATTGCTCACATTCCGGAAGCAGTTAAAATAGTTGGATGGATGCATGGTGTATTATTTATCTGGTTTGTTATTGCATTATTAAACGTAATGGCAACTCAAAAATGGAAAATAGGAAAAAGCTTCCTGGCTTTTTTATCTTCACTTATTCCATTCGGAACTTTTGTGCTTGATGGCTACCTGAGAAAGGAGGAGACTAATCCTCCTCATTAAGAAAAATTAAATTATTTCTAGCGGATCAAATTCACCCGCCCGATAAGTTTGTGTTTGGCACCCATAATATCGAGGTACTTTATTTTATATACGTAGGTGTCGATCTGCACCGGTGTACCATTCATATTTCCATCCCAACCCTTTGTAAGGTTAGTCGATGTAAATATTACATTTCCCCACCTGTCATAAATTAACATCTCGAAATTTTCTCCATCAATTCCAATACCTGAAATCATAAAAATTTCGTTTTTAGGGTCGCCGTTTGGAGTGAATGTATTGGGAACAAAAACAGAGACATCGGGTGCGATATAAATAATATCATCTGCGACAGCAGAACATCCAAATTCATTCTCAACAACCAAACGAACAACGAATGTCCCCGTATCACCGTAAGTAAAACTCGGATTAGTTTCTGTAGAATTTCCATTTAACACATCACCAAAGCTCCATACACTGCTCACATAATTTTGAGAGAGGTTGCTAAAATTTATTGTTGGATTAAGTATTGTAGTAGGCTGTGGATTAGCATTAAACGCAGCTGTTGGTGTTGGATGTATTGTTATGTAACTATTTTCGGTGAGTGAACTTACACAACCATTGTTATCTGTTATCACCAATTTAACATCATATAAACCTGCATTATTATAACACTGATTTATAACATCTCCGACCTGAAAGTTAAGAGCGGAAAACTGCCATGTCGCGGTTTGTGTATTGGGTGTTGTATTAGTGAATACGATACAAGTTGGTTCACATCCCTCGCGCTTATCAGCCGTAAAACTAACAACTGGTAATTCGTTTACGCTTACGGTAACTGATCCAATTGCAGTACAACTATTATTATCTGTAACAGTTAATGTATAAACAGTTTGTTGAACAGGAGAAACTAAATTATTCGAAGTAAACGTGCCGTTGCTCCAATTGTACGAATAACCAACAACACCCCCAGAGGCAGCACTTGTAATAGCATAATTTTGTCCGGAACAAATTGCTGTTGAATTGCTTGTTAACAATACCAATTGCGGAGGCTCAGTAATATTTATAGGAATTGTAATATTGCAATTATTAATATCGCTCACTGTTACAGTATAAATACCAGCCGGAACATTATTAATTGACAATGTTAAATTGTTATTGCTCCAGCTATAATTATACCCCGGAGATCCTCCGCTAACATTTATTGAAGCAGAACCCGAAGTTCCGCCATAACATAAAACATTCGTAAATGTTATAGTATTAGTTAAAGCAATTGCAGCTATTACGGTTGATTGAACAATCGAATTACAATTATTACCATCTACAACTGTTAGTGTGTATACCCCGGCGGTTAGATTATTTATCGAAAGAGTCGCTGAGGTATTACTCCAAGTATAAACATACGGAAGAGTACCACCATTCACAGCAGCTTGTATTGACCCATCATTTTTTCCTGAACACGATTCGTCTTGCGTTGCAACAATATTGGCAATTAATTGCGTTGGTTCTGTTATCCCTATCGTTGCTGTAGCAGTGCAGTTGTAGGAATCCGTAACAGTCACAGTATACACTCCGGCCTGAAGAAAACTTATCGCACTTTTTGTACTTGCATTACTCCAGCTATACACATATGGAGCAACACCTCCGGCAGTAGTGCTGTTCGCATAACCTTTTCCGTCATTGTAACATAAAAGATTCGCTGATTGCGGAATATTTACAGTAAGTGATTGTGGCTGTGTAATATTTGTTGAAGCAGTTGCGGTACAGCCATTCGCATCCGTAATAGTTACCTGCATATTTCCTGTTGTTAAACCTGTAGCATTTTGTGATAAGACACCATTACTCCATGAATAATTTTACGGCGTTGTACCTCCAATGGCAGCGCCAGATGCAGCGCCTGTATTATTTCCATTACACATAATATTTGTTTGTGCCGGAATAAATGCCTGCAACAAAGTGGGCTGTGTAATTGTGACAGAAGATTGAGCAGTGCATCCGTTAGCATCGGTAATTAACACTGAGTAAGTTCCAATTCCTAAATTGTTTACGTTGTTGCTTACGGATGCGTTGGTCCAGTTATATGTATATGGAGTAGTACCACTATTTACAACAGCATTGGCAGTTCCATTTAACTGGTTATAACAAATAACATTTGTGGAGTTGGTTACAAGAGCAGGATGTGGAAAAGTAATTGAAACTGCATCCAAAAAATTTCCGAATGAGGGTTGCCCGGCCGATGCATAAGTTGCTGTAAAACGCAGACTATACATATTTCCCAAAGCCATTGGAATGATATAATTCACGTTGTAGTATCCCCAGGCAGCAGTTCCGTCTCCAAAATCACCCAATGACACATACGGACCACCAACCGGACCAAGAGATACTCTTATTGAATCAATACCCAACCTTCCTCTATGCGCAAACCCAAGAGTAATATTTGTTCCGGGCGCAACGGTAAAATTCTGATAGATAGTAGCTAATTCATAGGCATCCATTTCAATAAATTGTCCGCCGGAATAAGAAGGTATTCCCAACATTCCACTTCCCCAAACCTCAATGTCACCGGAAGCTTCCGTAGTTCGCCAGCAAGGCACATTCCCGTTTGGTACTAAGGCCCAGCTTCCGGCAGATACGTGCTGCACATTATCAAAATCCGTATTACATAATAAATTACAATTTTGAGATTTTATTACAAAAGAAAATGAGGTACTAAGTACAAGAAGAAATGCGGCATACGTTGTTGTTTTGTTTTTCATATATATATGCTACAATGTCATTTTTAAAAAGTAAGCTGAACTAATATTGTTTGCTTCAAAGCCAAAAATCCATTTAATTACGATTTATTCCGATTCAATCTTTATAATATTGTTTGCAATCCTATTTTCAAAAAATGTATAAAGAGCTAATAATTTAAATAATAATGACACTTATTATAAAAAACGTTTAAAATCCAATTAAAACAAAACATGACCCTTCTCTATCTATTTTACTCTCTCACAATCTACGCTTCTATTGCTGGTTGAATAAATTTTTATTTACAAATATGTTATAAGTCCATTTTAAAATAAAATGATAAAATATCGTAATTTAGGGCATTACAACGTCATATTCGTTTAGTTTCCATGGACTCAAAAAATGCACTTCACAGCCTTATTCATTCCATGAACAATAATGAGAAGAGGTACTTTCAGCTCTTCAGTACAAGGCACACGATTGGGGACAAGAACAATTATGTAAAGTTGTTCGACGTTATAGCTAAACAGGAAAAGTATGATGACAAAGAGATAAAAAGGATTTTTTCAGGAACATCGATTGGAGATAATCTTCGTGTAAATAAACATTACCTGTATCAACTAATACTTAAAAGTTTAAACTCTTTTCATGTTAACAGTTCTACCTCCGCACAACTCAGGGAAATGATAGCATCAATTGAAGTATTATTCGAGAAAGGCTTATACGAACAATGCACTAAAATAATTTTCAAAGCAAATAAACTCGCGGTCAAATACGAAAACCAATCAGCACTGTTAGAACTTTTAAAATGGGAATACCATATCATGGTCGCACAATTTTACATGGGGAAGTCGGAAGAAGATTTTGACAAAAGTTATTCAAATACATTAGACCTTCTTGATCAAATAAAAAGAACCGCAAACCTTGAACTTGTTTCGTCAAAGGTATTACAGACTATTACCAAAACCGGGAGAGGAAAAAACGAAAACGAAATAATACGTCTTAAAAAACTGATCGCCCAGGAAATTTTCAGTGATGATCCGGATCAATCATACGGCGACCTTTTTACCATTTACCAATGCAAGCTTTTCTATTATCAAATGATCCTGAATGACAAGGATCGCGCATACCATTACATAACTCTTATTGTACAATTGATGGAGGAGCGCCCACATTTTGCAAATAAAAAACCCATTAAATACGCGTTCATGCTCCTGAACCTCGCGAACGCACAGATGTTTTTGAAAAAATTCAAAGCACTGGAACTCACATTTGAAAAACTATGGGAACTGGCACCAAGAATCAAATCTGAAAAAAATAAAGAGTTTCTTACAAAAGCCATTTTAAGTTCTCAAATGGCCTACAACAATGTTAAAGGCGCGTTTGATAATAGCATTCACCTTTTAAAACAATATGAGGGGCCGATCAATGAAGAAGATCTGAGAGTAGATTACGTTACACATTTTAACACAGCCAACGCTTTTTTCGGATTAAAAAATTATAAGATGGCCATTAACTATGTGAACAAAATAATTAATCAGCCTCATGATTATAGGGACGATACGCAATGCATGGCAAGAATACTTAACCTTATCATCCATTATGAAATCGGAAATATGGACCTTCTTGAATATGCAGTAAAATCCACCTATCGCTTTATACTCAAAAAAAAGAAATTATATGCGTTCGAAACTTTACTAATGCAATTTATCAGGAAAAGTTCTTCGAGAATGCTCACCAGCAAAAAGGCCACCGATGCGTTTATTGAATTAAAAACAGAACTGGAAAAAGTGATCAAAGACCCGGACGAGAAGATTGTACTGGAAAGTGTGGATGCTATTTCCTGGCTGGAAAGTAAAATTGAAAACAAACCATTTGATCTTATTATAAAGGAAAAAGCAAAAAAATATTTGCAGCAATAAATATGTACAAACAAAAAAATATTTTCGGACAATAGCATGTTAAGACTGCGTTTTCTTTTCATTTGTTCGCTCATTACCCTTTCACAGGTAAAGGCGCAATTCAATTTAACCATCATTAATACAGGTGAGGGGAATCTTATTGAGCTTCAAAAAATTCAAACTAAATTTTCTAACAACGAAGAAAGAGAAAAAACGATCCATCTTGTATTGAAAAGCCTTTATGAAAAAGCTTATCTAGCCGCAAGTGTCGACAGTACATTTACAGATGCCGGCAATTTAAAAGTTTATATAAATCCCGGGAAACCTTATCAATGGGCGCATTTAAGAAAAGGCAACATTGACGAAGGCATTTTATCTGGCATTGGTTTCAGGGAAAAAATATACTTAGGGAAATTATTTTCATTTAAAGAAGTAGTTCAGTTAGAAGAAAAAGTAATTCGTTACTACGAAAACAATGGCTACCCATTTGCCTCTGTAAAACTGGACAGTATTACTATTTTGAACGAGAACATTACAGCATCCCTTTTGCTAACAAAAAACAAATTGATCAAAATTGACAGCATAGTAACAGTTGGCGACGCCGACATATCAAAAACTTATTTACAAAATTATATTGGAGTAAAACAAGGCTCGCTTTACAATGAAGCCGCGGCAACAAAAATTTCAGCGCGGTTAAAAGAACTCCCATTTATTAAATTTTCAAAAGCGCCCTATATCCAATTCACTGATCAATCCACTAAACTTTATTTGTTTGCCGACAAGAAAAAGGCAAGTCATTTTGACGGGATCATCGGTATTTTGCCCAATGAAGAAACAAAAAAAACACAACTTACCGGCGATGTGCAGTTAAAACTTCTAAACTCGGTTGGTCATGGAGAACTCTTCGATCTTAACTGGAGGAGCCTCGGAAAAGGAACACAGGACCTTAAAGCACATATCACTTATCCATTCTTTTTTTCCACACCATTTGGAATTGATTATAACATCAAGTTGTATAAAAAAGACACCGCTTTCATTGACATAAATCAGAACGTAGGGATACAATACCTGCTTAAAGGGAACAATTATTTTAAAGCATTTTATAAAAGCAGACAGTCCTCACTTATATCAACCGCCGGACTAAAAAACATTACTGTTCTTCCGTCTTATGCTGATATTAAAGCAAATACTTATGGACTGGAAATAAATCTCGAAAAACTTGACTATCGTTTTAATCCGCGAAAAGGTTACGCAATAATAACAAATGTGTCTGCCGGAAACAGAACAATAATAAAGAACGCTAAAAT
>Ga0163144_10027974_pt1 | contig 10893 bp, 7 predicted proteins | sample OliLak19BULKMAT1_FD_123175 | JGI IMG/M metagenome (GOLD analysis project Ga0163144, IMG submission 123175) | Freshwater microbial mat bacterial communities from Lake Vanda, McMurdo Dry Valleys, Antarctica - Oligotrophic Lake LV.19.BULKMAT1 | ecosystem: Environmental > Aquatic > Freshwater > Lake... | reverse complement strand
GCCCTCGTTGCTCGATCAAATCCCCCGGCCCGCCGGGCGACTCTTGCACCGAATGGGTTTGCCCGCCTGCGATCGGATCGCGAGGTTCAGACGGAAAGGCTCCCCTTCGCTCTCCCTAGCCCCTCACCCCATGAAATCCAATCGTCGCCAGTTTATCTCTTCCACGGCCCTTGGTCTCGCATCGCTGCCTCTGCTTACGTCCGTCGCGATCTCCGCGGAGCCCAAAGCTCCCGTCAAAAAAGCTCCGGCGGGACCGCTGCCCAGTTTTGCCAAAAAATCCAGGATGAAGCTGGGCACGGTGACCTATAATCTCGCGATGGATTGGGACATTCCGACCATCATCGCCAACTGCACCGAAGCGAAGTTCGACGGCGTGGAATTGCGGACTTCGCACCAGCACGGCGTTGAAGTCACTTTGAGCGCGCCGCAACGCGCCGACGTTAAAAAGCGATTCGCCGATTCTCCTGTGGCGCTGGCGAGTCTCGGCAGCGCCTTCGATTACCACACGCCCGACCAAGCCAAATTGCGGAAGGACATCGCCGCGACGAAGGAATATATCGTTCTCGCGCGCGACGTGGGCGCCACGGGGGTGAAGGTCCGTCCCAACGGACTTCCCAAAGAAGTGCCGGTCGAGAAAACGCTCGATCAAATCGGCCGGTCACTTCGGGAGCTCGGCGAATTTGCGCAGGGGCATGGTCAGAAGCTCTTCCTCGAGATCCACGGCAGCGGCACTTCGCTTCTGCCTCACGTCAAAACCATCATGGACGTCGCCAATCATCCCGCGGCCGGGGTGTGCTGGAATTCAAACCCGACCGACCTTTCCGGCGACGGTTTTGATCACAATTTCAACCTGGTGAAAAACAAGATTCTCACCGTCCACATGCGCGATCTTCATCTCGAAGACTACCCGTTTCGGAAGCTGCTCGCCGGCTTGAACGGGGTCGGGTTCACGGGCTTCTGTTTCGCCGAAATTCCGCAGAGCTCCGACGCGGTGCGCTTGATGAAGTATTACCGGTCGCTCTGGCTCGCGTACCAAAACTTGCTCTAATTGGTGCGACGGATGTGGTTTTAATATTGCCGCGGCAGCACCGGTAGGGCCCGACCTCCGGGCGGGCCGCACGGTAAATGCGACTGCCAACAGCTTGCCCGGAGGTCGGGCCCTACCCTCGGAAAGTCCAAATCTCATGTGCGATTGGAATTAACTGTTCGGGAGACCAGCAGCAGATTGATTGCAAGGAAATGCGGCCGGGGGCGGCCGCGGTCCCAGTCAATCCCCGCTCGTCATTTCGCTTCGCGCACGCGTTTCGCCAACGCCTCGAACTCACGCGCGAGCTGGCTGTTCGGCTCGATTTTCAGATTCTGACGTGCCCGCTCCACCGCGCGGCTGGCTTCCGCTTTCTTGCCGAGTTGGAGCAAGTGCTCGGCAAACCCGGTCACGACGTGGTCGAAAAACGCGATGCCTGCACCGCGCCCTGACGTATCGAGAATCTGGTTATACACGCGGACTTGCTCCGCCAATGGCTGCCCCGACATCGCGCGCCGGACTTCCGCGCTGGCCTGCTGGACACTCAGATCAACGCGCGTCCCCTTGTACTGCGTGGCAATTCTTCGTTCCTCGGCCGTCGCCGCACTGGTCTCGCCGCGAGCCCGGAGACTGGCCGCAGTCCGGTTGATGTAATGCGTCTGCAGATCCGGGTAACGCTGAAACGCCAGCGCGGCCTCGCGGAGGATGTTTTCAATGGTTCGGGCATCGCGGCCTTCGTGCTGGGCGGCCTTGATCAAAACTTCCCAACCCGCTTGGTTGCGGCGTTCGAAGTTCACTGCCCGCCGGGCGGCCGCCGCTGCCGCCGGCGCGCGTCCTTCGGCAAGAAATTGCCCGGCGAAATCCGCGTGCGTCCGCGACTGGCGATACGAGGGTAAATCGCGGAAGCGCTCGGAAAGGAAAACCAGCTCGTGGTCGCTGAATTCCCGCCAGGTCTGCGGATCGCGCGCATAGCCGGTGACGAAACGCTGTTCGGCATAGCGCCCGGCATCGAGTTGCCACTGCTTGTTGCTGTTCAGGAAACCGAACCACGCATGCCGGCCGTCGTTGCCGGAACCGTAGATCAACAGCGTCGGCACGCCGCGAGCCTTTCCCACTTGCGCCGCGAAGTACGCCTGATCCGAGCAGATTCCGCCGGTCTTCAGAATGTCCGGTAACGCGTAACTCCGCCCCGGCCAAACCAAGGCGTTGGCCGCGACGCGTTCCTTTCGGTATCCAACCATCGCATACGTGGCCGCCAGCTGGGCCAGCGAGTGCTGGCAGGCCTGCTGTGACCATTCGAGTTCGTTCCAAGGCGCGGGCGTATCGACGACAAATTTCAAATCCTCCGCACTCAAGCGCGCCAGGCTGTGATAGGTCCGGCCGAGTTGCTCCTGCTTGACCCACCACGCAAACGCCTCCGTCGGGTCCGGCAGTTTCCGCGGGAGCGCGGCGGGCGTGACCTGCGCATGCGGCCAAACGGGCGGCGGCGCCATGTCGTAGACCAGGGCAATCGCCAGCGCGAGCGAGGCGTGCGACTTGAATTTTATTGGATCCCGCTGGTGCAACTGCGCGAGGATCTCGAATACTCGCGGTAAGTAATCCACGGGCGAAAGCAGGCCGAAGAACTCCTTCGAAAACGTCGCGTTGTTTAAAAGCCAGGCTTGCAACTCCAGCGCAAGCCCTGCTCCCACTGCGCGGGACCGGCGCGGAGTCGGGACCGCCAGATGGGCGTGGCCGACTTGGAGTTCATTCACCGCCCGGACCCATTGAACCACGAATTTCGTTTCGTCCTGACCCCACAACTGCGCCCAACGATAGACGTGAAACCACGCCTCGGCCGCCTGCAGCTTGTCGCGCTCGTACGCGAGGGTGGCCGCGTGGCGCAGAGTCGCCCCGTGCGGCAGCCAGCCGTCGCGCTGGGCTGCCGCGACTATGGTCTTCAGCCGCAACGGCGTGGGCGCGTACAGCGCTTCGCTTTCGGGAATCGGCGCGGGTTGAGCCGACAGCCGCGCTAGCAAGACAATCAGGCCTGCGAAAACGAGAATTCGCGCGCTCACGGAAGAGGGTTATCGGCTCAACCCACTGCTGGTCAGCCGAAAAAGCCGTCAAGGACTGCCTAAAAAAGAAAGCCCCGCCTCCCTTGTTCTCGGGAGGCGGGGCTTCGTTCGACGACGGGTGGTCGTCTTTTGTTTTACTGCGACACGCCGCTAGGCGCGGCAGGAGGAGTCTTTTGTTTGAAGATCAGCTTGTCGCCATCGCGCGACACGACGACGGGTTCGCCATCCTTGACGTCGCCGCGGAGCAACGCTTCGGCCAGCGGATCTTCGAGGTAGTGCTCGACGGCCCGGCGCAGCGGACGCGCGCCGTATTTTTCGTCGTAGCCCTTTTCAATGAGCAGATCCTTGGCTTCCTGCATGAACTCGAGCGTGATTTTCCGCTCGGTCAGGCGCTTCGCGAACTGCGCCGTCTCGAGTTCCACGATCTTCACGAGGTCGTTCTTATCAAGCGGCCGGAAGAAAATGATATCGGAAATACGATTCAGGAACTCGGGCTTGAACACCCGCTTCGCTTCCTCGAGCACCTTCTCGCGCATCTTCTCTGCGTCACTGAACGAAGACTTCGCAGCCGCAAAGCCCATCGACGTTTGGCGCTGCAAGAGCTGCGCGCCCACATTCGAAGTCATGATGATGATGGTATTCCGGAAGTCGACGGTCCGACCGAGCGAGTCCGTGAGCCGTCCGTCCTCGAGAATCTGCAGGAGCAATTGGATGACGTCCGGATGCGCCTTCTCGACTTCGTCGAACAACACGACCGCGTAAGGCTTGCGCCGGACGGCCTCGGTGAGTTGTCCGCCTTCCTCGTAGCCGACGTAGCCCGGAGGCGAGCCGATCAAGCGTGAGACCGCGAACTTCTCCATGTATTCGGACATGTCGATTTGAATGATCGCGTCCTGATTGCCGAACATCTGCGCCGCGAGTTGCTTTGCGAGCATGGTCTTGCCTACGCCCGTGGGGCCGACGAACAGGAACGAACCGATCGGACGACGCGGATCCTTCAGATCGGCGCGGGAACGACGCAGCGCGCGGGCGACCGCATTGGCCGCTGGATCCTGGCCGATGACGGATTTCTGCAGCTCGTTCTCCAACATGAGCAGTTTCTCGCTCTCCTTCTTTTCCATCCGGTTGAGCGGAATGCCGGTCCAGTCGGCGACGACCTGCATCATCAGGTCTTCGTCGATGTTCACGCGCTTCTCGTCGCGCTGCTTCTTCCACTGTTCGGTGACTTGATCCTGCTTGGCGCGCAGCTGCTTTTCCTGGTCGCGGAACTTCGCGGCCTCCTCGAAATGCTGCTCGCTGATCGCCTTTTCCTTTTGGGCGCAGACCGCCTCGATTTCCTTGGTCAGGTTTTCAACGTCAGGCGGACGACTGAGCGCACCGATGCGGGCGCGCGAACCGGCTTCGTCCATGACATCGATTGCCTTGTCCGGCAGGAAACGCCCCGTGATGTAGCGATCAGAAAGCTTCACCGCTGATTCCAGCGACTTGTCGGTAAAGGTGGCTTTGTGGTGATCCTCGTACTTGCTGCGGATACCCTTGAGGATGAGAATCGTATCGTCGACCGAGGGAGCCTCGACCTTGACCGACTGGAAGCGGCGATCGAGCGCGGAGTCCTTCTCGATGTACTTGCGGTATTCGTTGAGGGTGGTAGCGCCAACGCACTGCAGTTCGCCGCGGGAAAGCGCGGGCTTGAAGATGTTGGACGCGTCCATGGCACCTTCCGCAGCGCCGGCACCCACGATGGTGTGGAGTTCGTCGATGAAGATAATGATGTTCTTGGCGCGCTTGATCTCGTCCATCACGGCCTTGATGCGCTCTTCGAACTGGCCGCGGTACTTGGTGCCGGCCACCATGAGGGCCAAGTCGAGGGTGATGACCTTCTTATCGAAGAGAATTTCGGGAACGTTGCCGCTTGCGATTTCCTGCGCCAAGCCTTCGACGATGGCGGTCTTCCCCACGCCGGCTTCGCCGATCAGGACGGGATTGTTCTTGGTACGGCGGCAGAGAATTTGCACGACGCGCCGGATCTCGTTTTTGCGACCAATGACCGGATCCATCTCTCCCTTGCGGGCGAGTTCGGTGAGGTCCCGACCGAACGCTTTGAGCGCGGGCGTTTTCACTTCCTTCTTGTCCTCGGGCGCAACGCCACCCCGTTGGGGCGAACCGGCTGCGGCCTCTTCACCGCCCTCGGCGCCTTGGCTCCCGGAAAACTGCGGATCGAGTTCGCGGAGGATTTCGTTCCGGGTGCGCTCGATATCAATGTCGAGCGACTTCAGGACGCGGGCGGCGACGCCTTCACCTTCGCGCAGCAGTCCGAGCAGGATATGCTCGGTGCCAACGTACGAATGGTTGAGGGTCTTCGCTTCCTTGCCGGCCAGCGCCAGCACCTTTTTCACTCGGGGAGTGTAAGGAATGCTATTCTGCGCCTTCGTCTCCTGACCGGTGCCCACCTGCTTTTCCACGGCGGCGCGGACGGTCTCGAGATCAAGGCCCATCTTCTGCAATACGCTGACCGCGACACCCTGCCCCAATTTGATCAGGCCGAGCAAAATGTGCTCAGTACCGACGTAATTGTGATGGAAGCGGTCGGCCTCCTTGCGAGCCAGCGCGAGCACCTGTTGCGCGCGCGGCGTGAAGTTGTTCATCGGTTCTTGGGACATTTCGATAAAGGTTTGAAGCGGATTTAGTTCTTCGCGTTGGTGTTAAAATTAAAATCCGGACGGGAGAAATTCGCAAACTCGGAGCGCAAACGGGCAGCGCGGAGAATGTCGCGCTGACTGGGTTCAAACTCGCCTTTTTGCGCGTGCTGTAAATGACCGGGCTGGGCCTCAATAAAGAGTCGGTCAATCACACATCGGTTCCCATCGGGGAAGGCCGAGAGGTCAACGCCCAACCGGATCAGGGAAAGGAGATTCATGGCCTCGCTCGAGCTCAGCAGATGGCTGTTCTGCAGAATCCCGTAGGCGCGCCCAATCTTGTCGAGCAGCTTGCCAGAATCCGCTTCCAAGAGCTTTTCACGGGCGTTGAGCTCGTGTTCGACAATGGATTGGAGCACCGAACTGAGCCGCTTGATGATCTCCTCTTCCGACTCGCCCAGCGTGGTTTGATTAGAGATCTGAAAGATGGACCCGCTCGCGTCGGAGCCTTCGCCGAACAGACCACGCACGACCATGCCGAGTTGGTTGACCGCGCGAACCACTTTTTCCATCTGGCTGGAAATCACCAGCGCCGGCAGATGCATCATCGCCGACGCGCGCATGCCCGTTCCCAAATTGGTGGGACACGCGGTGAGATACCCGAGCGTAGGAGAGAATGCGAAGTCGAGATGCTCCTCCAAGGCGGAGTCCAAGTCGTTGATCGTGTTCCAAGCCTTCTTCAGGTTGAAACCCGCGCGCAAAACCTGGATGCGGAGGTGGTCCTCTTCGTTCATCATCACTGAGAACGCCTGGTCCTTGCTGATGATGACACCCGCGCCCGACTTGGTGCCGCTCAGTTCGCGGCTGATCAAATGGCGCTCCACGAGAATCTGTCGCTCGAGGTCGCTGAGATCGCCGATGGAGACGTTCAGCGACCGCTTCATCTGCGGGGTGGCGGACACCGCTTCGCGACACTCCGTCAGAATCTCTTCGCGTTGCGCCGGCTTGGCCCAACCCGGAAAAGAATAGCCGGCCAAGTTACGCGCCAGACGTACTCGCGTCATCAGGACGATCGCCGTTTTGCTGCTGGCCGAATCGGTCAGCTCGGACGGCGTGTCAATGAGCGAAGAAATCGTCATGGCTTTAGCGCGCGGTGTTCTGGGAGACGGCTTGTTTGACTTGGTTGATTTCATCTCGGGTGCGGGCGGCGTCTTCGTAGCGCTCTGACTTGATGGCATCCGTGAGGTCCAGCTCAAGTTTAGTCAGACGATCATAAAGGCTCTTACGTTCCAACGCGCGGTGCGGGATTTTACCGGCATGCGCGGTTCCGTTGTGCATGTTCTCCAACATGGGTTCAACCATGCCCCGAAACGTGTCGTAACACGCTGGGCAGCCGAAACGTCCATGCTTCTTGAAGTCGGTTTGGGTAAATCCGCAGCGTTCACAGCGCATCGACCCGGTGACGGGCTCGGGATTCAAAGACGCCTTCAAAAGGAGGTCGGCGAGGGAAAACCCACTCGGGTCCGTCACCCCTTTGGCCTGCGCGCACGCCTCGCACAGATCCACCTTGTGAACCTTATTGTTCACGATCTGCGTCAGATGAACCGTCGCCGGTTTTGAGCAGAGGTCACATTTTAAAGGGTTGGCCATGGAGTCGGGTTTTGGTTCTGCACGGAACATGCCACAGTCACCCACGCTGGCAAGTGCAGGCGTGCAGCATTGAACGGCGTGACGCTTTGGCTCTTTGACATGCGCCACGAATGCAATCGTGACGCTCGGCGAAAACTTGAATGTCAGGCCAGGGGGGAAACCCTTTCAGTCCAAAACCGCTCCCCTCTACCCTGCTTTCACGAACGATTCGCGCCGACGGCTGACACCCGTCACCGTCGACCGGAGCCGTTCCGCATTGCCCGTCGGTCACTTGCTGCGCTGCGTGCGCTCAGATGCGCGTTCCGTCAACGAGGACGCGTTCGCGGAATGCAGCCATCACGCGTTTGGTGATCGGACCCGGTTTGCCAGTGCCGATCACGCGGCCATCGAGCTTGACCGTCGGAATGACCTCGGCGCCGGAACCCGTCAGAAAACACTCATCGGCGCACCAAATGTCATAACGTGTGAGGTTAGCCTCCCGGACCGTCACGCCGATGTCCTTGCCGATATCAAAAATGGTCGATCGGGTGATGCCTTTAAGCGCGCCCTGCGAAGCCGATGGGGTGATGATTTCACCTTTGTGCACGATGAAGACGTTGTCCGCGGTGCATTCGGCAACATAGCCTTGGTCGTTCAACATAATAGCTTCGAGCGCGCCAAACTGCTTGGCTTCGATCTTGCCCAAAATGTTGTTCAAATAGTTCAACGACTTGATAGTCGGTGGGAGCGCGGCCGGGTTGATGCGGCGCGTGGGGACCGTCACGATCGCCAGCCCGTTCTCGTAGTGCTCCTTCGGATAGAGGGTGATCTTACTCGCGATGATGAACATCGTCGGCTTCGGGCAGAGCCACGGCGCCAAGCCGAGGTCGCCGACGCCCCGCGTCACGACCAGGCGGATGTAGGCATCGGTTAACTCATTCTGCCGGCACGTCTCGCACGTGGCCGCAGCGATTTCCGCGCGAGTTCCGGGCAACTCCAGCATGATCGCTTTAGCCGAATACTCGAGGCGCTCGAGATGTTCATCGAGCCGGAAGATGTTGCCGCCATAAAGGCGGATCCCCTCAAAAACACCGTCGCCGTAAAGCAGGCCGTGATCGAACACGGACACTTTAGCTTCGTTGCTGTCGACGAACTTGCCATCGAGGTAAATCTTCATGGAGACGCGAACGTAAGTAGGACGGAAAAGTATTGTCGAGCCGAGCCCGCACGAAAAGCGCACAGCCGACCACTTTGCCGAGGAGCGCAGATTGAATCATCCCGCTGGCCCGCCTCCGCTCGGGTCTGAAGCACCGTTGGAAAACGGCACCCATTCCCGGGGAGTTTCTGCTTGTGCTCCGGAAATTTCAGCGAAACTGTCGCCAAGTCCGTCCCTTCTGCCCCGTCCAGCTCTTCTTACCATGTGTATCTTTCGCAGTCGCTCCCGGCGTTCCGGAGTGAATTTCCGCGCTGCCTCCAGCATCCGCGGCTTCACCCTCATTGAACTGCTTACCGTCATCGCGATTATCGGCATTCTGGCCGCGATCGTGATCCCGACGGTTGGCACCGTGCGCGAAAAAGCCGAACGCGCCGTCGATTCCAACAAGCTTCGCGAAATCCTGAAAGCCGCTCAGATTTACGCCGGCGATAACCAGGACCGGCTCCCGGATCCGGTTAACATCGGCAACAATGTACTGCAGGCGCCCCAGCCCGCTTGGCGCTGGCCCGGCATTCTCGCGAAAAACAACATCCTCACGGATCCGTCGTTCTATTTCGCGAAGAACGATCCCGCCTTCAACGCCGCGCAGCCCGTTCAATTCATCATCACCCCGAGCACGCAGCGTAATCAGCTGCACCAAAGTTTCATCAACAACCGCTCTCCCTCGTGGGAGTTTGTCGGCGGCGTCAAAATGAGCGACGCTGCGACCACCCCCGTGGTCTACACGCGCGGCTTGCAGGCGAACGGTACGTGGAGCCCAACGAGTGGCGTCTATAAGGATACCGGCGGTTTCATCGCCTTTCTGGGTGGTAACATTGCTTTCTACCCGAATGTGCAGGGAGCCAACACGCCCTTCTATTCAAACAATCCGACCAGCACGAGCCAGACGCGTCCCCAGGACATCCGTCAGGCTATTCCGTTCAACGCCACCACGGCTGCGAACAGCGCCCGGATTTACGGCATCTCGCCCGCGTCCGGTGCCGCCGGCATGCTCGGGACCGGCGCAGGCGCCCTCGCCGTCCGCGGGCCCTGATCCCCAGTCATTGCGCTCGATATCTTCCCGCCCGGCCTTATCCACGGCCGGGCTTTTTATTTACCGCTTTCCCCGACCCACGCTGCTGTTCATCGTCCACGGTTCGATATGATGCCGCCCGCCACCGTCGTTTCCGCCGTCAGCAGTCAGCCGATTTACGTTGTCGGCCATAAAAATCCGGACGCCGACGCCATCTGCTCTGCGATCGCCTACGCCGCGTTCAAGGACGCTCGAGGAGATCGCGGCTACGTCGCCGCCCGCTGCGGAAATTCCAACGCCCGCATCGACACCATTCTCGCCCGCTTTCGGCAGCCCCTGCCGCACTACCTTTCCGACGTCTCGCCGCGCGTGCATGCGCTGATGACACCTGATGTCATCGCCCTCGCCGAAACCGCCACCTGTGCCGAGGCCCTCGAACTCATTGACCGCCACCACATCCGCGTCGTGCCGGTGGTCAACTCCCGCCGCAAACCCGTCGGCACGGTTTCGCTCGCGCATCTGGGTGGCGTTTTCATTCCACGGGTCAGCGAGCCCAGGCTCATGCGTCAGGTTCATACCTCGCTTGCCAGTATTGTCCGCGCCCTCAAAGGCCGCGCGTTGAACCTGGTGGAAGAGAAAAACACCGAGGACCTCTTCGTTCGGCTGGGCACCATGGATATCCGTTCGTTCTGGAGCATCTCCGAACGCGAGAAAATTCCGGCCGGCCAATCGATCATCATCGTCGGCGATCGCAGCGATGTGCAGCGCCGCTCCATCGAGCTCGGCATTCGCGCCCTAGTCATCACGAGCAATCTGGATCCCGAGGCCGACATCATCGCTCTCGCCAAAGAAAAGAAGGTCAGCGTGATCGTGAGTCCATACGACTCGGCCACGACCGCTTGGGTGGTTCGCACCGCGTCCAACATCGAACGCGTCGTGCAGCGTGATTTCTTCGTGGTCGGCCCCGACGAGCGCATCGCGGATGTGCGGAAAAAGTTCTCCGTCACCATTCACGCCATGATGGTGACCAGCGATGATGGCACGCTCATCGGCATCCTGACCAAAAGCGACATCTTCAAACCCGTCCAAACCCGCCTCGTGCTGGTGGACCACAACGAACTCACCCAAGCCGTCCCCGGCGCCGAGGAGGTAACCATCACCGAGGTGATCGATCACCATCGGCTGGGTTCATTGCACACCCCGCAGCCGATTCTCTTTTTAAATGAACCCGTCGGGTCCACCTGCACGATCGTCGCCGACCTTTTTCGCCGTGAGGGCCTGCAGCCTTCGCCCGAGATTGCGGGTATCATGATGTCCGG
>Ga0163144_10027973_pt1 | contig 10894 bp, 8 predicted proteins | sample OliLak19BULKMAT1_FD_123175 | JGI IMG/M metagenome (GOLD analysis project Ga0163144, IMG submission 123175) | Freshwater microbial mat bacterial communities from Lake Vanda, McMurdo Dry Valleys, Antarctica - Oligotrophic Lake LV.19.BULKMAT1 | ecosystem: Environmental > Aquatic > Freshwater > Lake... | reverse complement strand
GAAGAAACTTTAAGTGAGACGGCATCACGCCTTTTTGGCGAGAGAAACGACGCTTAAGGACAAGAGATACGTTTGTCAATAAACGTATCGCAAGTTTAGGACCGTGTGTTGGGCAGGCATACGGTCCTTTTAAAGGGGACACATTTTGGGCAGGAATGTGTTCCCTTTAAAAGGGGTTATTTTGCTGAGATTGAGTTTGATTTGACAAAGGAAATTTGCTGAGATAGAATTGCGTTGGCTTCTTAAGACATACAACTTTTCCTAATATTGCAAATGCCCAGAAAATCTTTGAACCAGCAGGAAAGACGAGACTGAAAAAATATGGCTAACGTATCTATAAAAGTGAATAGTGTAGACAAAACACCACCTGGTGATGAGGGTTCTGTGGACAATGCCTCGGCTGTTGGTGATTTGAGAACAGAAAAAGCTCCTGAGGAAAATTCCGGTGCTAGCGAACAAATGGCTCCTGATGAGCCTAGAAATGCTGGTAGATCGCATAATGATCGTGGTTATGGTGATGACTACAATGGGCAGGGTGGACGTGATGTTCCGACACAAGAAGTGCGTGGAATTTTAGATATTACCAATGATGGTCATGGTTTTATGAGGCCAAAGTTTCGTCCAAGTGACGAAGATGTTTATATTAGTGCCTCGCAAATCCGTAAATTTATGTTGCGACCTGGTGACGATGTTGTTGGACTGGGTAGACCACCAAAAGACAGCGAAAGGTTTTACGGGCTCTTGCAGGTACTGAGAGTTAATGATGTTGACGCAGAAAAGCAGGACAAAAGAATAAGGTTTGACCAACTGACACCAATTTATCCAAACGAGAAGTTAAAACTTGAAACCGGAAAAGTTCCTTTGTCGACAAGGGTTATCGATATTATTGCTCCGATTGGTCGCGGCCAGCGTGGAATGATTGTTTCTCCACCTAAAGCTGGAAAGACCACGGTACTGAAAGATATTGCAAAAGGAATTTCTGATAATTTTCCAAAGGTACATTTGATGGCAGCTCTTATTGGTGAGAGACCAGAAGAGGTTACTGACATTTCTAGGTCTGTAAAAGGTGAAGTTATTGCTTCTAACTTTGATGAACCTGCAGAATACCAGACAAGAGTTGCTGAGATTGCACTTGAAAGGGCAAAAAGATTGGTAGAGAAGGGAATAGACGTGGTTATTCTTTTAGATTCGATTACCAGACTTGCTCGTGCTTACAATTTGTCTGTTCCGCCAAGTGGAAGAACACTAACTGGAGGCTTTGACCCAGCTGCACTTTACCCACCAAAGAGATTTTTTGGTGCTGCAAGAAATTGTGAGGAAGGTGGATCTTTGACCATTATTGGTACAGCGCTTGTTGATACCGGAAGCAGAATGGATGATTTGATTTACGAAGAGTTTAAAGGAACGGGGAATATGGAACTTCATTTGGACAGGAAGCTTGCAGAGCGAAGAATTTTCCCAGCAATTGATATTGAGAGGTCTTCAACCAGACAAGAACATTTGATTTTCTCTGACGATGATTACAAAAAGATTGTTACGATGCGTAGGATGATTTCTGTTTTGAACCCTGATGAGCGAACTGAGATACTGATCGACAGACTTTCTAAAACAGACAGTAACGCTGCATTTTTAGAAGGCCTCGCAAAGGATATAAAGTAATTTTAAATTTGAAATTTTTAATTTTAAATTAAAGATGGATTGGGATCCTATACATAAAGAATTTGTAGAATTTGTACGAGCCCTCTTTTTCTACTTAAAGCACCGTCTTAAGCGGACAGGTTTAAACTTCGAAAAAATCAAAAATATAATTGTCGACATATTGATGGTCAGGCGTGGTGCAAACACTTCTATGTTTGTGCATGCATCTATTATTAGTCTTGCGATTGTTGTTTTGGTTGGAGGTGGAGTTTTGTCTTCGAGTAGCGTTGTTTCTGGTTCATATCCTGGAGTTGCTGCAAACCCCTTGGAGGCTGCGCCTGAGGCATCGGGAGGAGACATTAGTGTTGTTACGGCTGACATCACACCCATTACTCTTATTTCTGAAAAACCGAGGGATAAAGTACTTGAATACGAGGTAAAAGAGGGGGATACAGTGTCTTCTATTGCGGCAGAGTTTGCTGTTTCTGAAGAAACAATTTTATGGGAAAATGCTTTGACTGAAAAAAGCAAAATTAAACCAGGGGACACTCTTGCGATTTTGCCTGTTTCTGGTGTGGGACACAAAGTTAAGCAGGGTGATACGGTATATTCTATTGCCAAAATATATAGAGCAAACGCTCAGGCAATTCTTGATTTTCCGTTTAACAATGTTGGAGAAGATTTTTCGGTTGTGACGAGTGAAACGTTAATAGTCCCTGACGGTGCACCACCTGCAAAGGCTAAACCTGCGCCAACGCAATATTTGGCAAAAGGTCAACAGCAAAAATATGGCATTGAAGACCTCGGTAATACGCAATTTGGTTGGCCAGCTACAGGTTTGATGGCACAGTACTACTCTTGGTATCACCCTGGTCTTGATATTTCCAATATTTCTGGTGGATCGATAAGGGCGGCTGCTGCGGGAACTGTTTCTATTGCAGGGTGGCCAGATAATTCGGGTTATGGTAATCGGGTGCTTCTTGACAACGGAGGTGGTTATACAACACTTTATGCTCACATGAGCGCTATTTATGTTTCACCTGGTCAAAAGGTTGCCAAAGGTGAAGTGCTCGGAATGATGGGTTCGACTGGTCGGTCGACTGGAACTCATTTGCATTTGGAGATTAGGAAAAATGGAGCCACACTAAACCCTCTTGGGATACTTGGAAAATAAGATTTACAGTAGATAATTTCATCTAGTACCTTACGTCAGCATCAAAGATCAAATATACTTTTTGCATGAAGAAATTTATTCCGCACGTTTTTGCGTTTTTGGCGTTTTCTTTACCCTTTGTTTTATATCTTTATCATCTTGCACCGACTTATATACCGGTTGATAGCGCAGAATTTACGCTGTGTATGAAATTCTGGGGACTTTGTCATCCGCCAGGGTTTCCGCTTTATGTAATTGTTGGGCATATTTTTTTTGCTGTTTTTAGTTTTGGTGAGGTTATTTGGAGGGCAAATTTACTTTCGGCGATATACGGAGCGCTTACCATTTTGTTTGTCTATCTAACACTTGCGAGATTGAAGGTCGATCTGCAAATCGCGCTTTTGGGAGCACTTTTCTTGGCTGTTTCTACATCTTTTTGGGAGTTTTCGCTTTCTGCTGATGTGTTTACTTTTGGCACGTTTTTGGTAACACTTTCGCTGTACTTGGCGTTTTGCGGGAAAAAGTTGCCTGCCATGTTCGTTTTGGGTCTTTCTGCATCGCATTTTTATTTAACGGCCGTTTTGTGGCCAATTTATGTATGGTACTTCTCAGAAAACTCAGATAAATCAGAAAGTCAGAACGTCAGAAAGTCTGATGGTCGGAGCAAAATGATTTCGATCTTGACTTGGGGATTTGTGTTTGGCCTGGGGTTTTTCCCACAGATTCTGATGTATTTTAGAATGCAGGCAAACCCAGAAATTAATTGGGGTCACCACAGCGGGCTTGCGGGATTTGTGGATTATGCAAGGAGAAAAGAATTTGGTTCTGGCTTTTTGCTTTCAAACCCAGCACTTATTTACAATCCTCTTAAGAACTTTAAACAGATATGGTTTTTTGTCAAAGCATGGTTTTTTGAGTTTGGAATGTTAATGCCAGTCTTGGGGATTTTGGGAGTGTTTTATTCGAAAGTTGAAGCAAGACGAGAGTATTTAATGCTTTTTTATTGCTTTTTTGCATACGCATTTGTGCAACTTTTTTTGCTTTCGACGATTGATCCTGGTGGAGAGGGGAATCCGTTTCAGTTAAACAAATTTTATTTGGTACCTTTTTTGTTTGGAACTTTGTTTACCATACTGGGCATCGACTACTTGGTGCGACGCTTTTTTGAAGAATTTAGGGGCGCTTTTTTGTTTTTACTCGGTGCGCTTGTTTTTATATATTTGCTTGTGAATTGGCAAACGATATCTATGCGGGGGAATTATTTTTCCAGAAATTTGGTTCTGGATTCTTTGGATTCCCTCCCTGCAAATTCTATTGCAATTACTGTTGACCATTTAGTCTATTTTGGAGCGTTATACGAACAAAAGGTAAACCATGCATACACGGACAAGACAATTTTGTATTTCCCTAATGAAAAGAACAGGGATAACGAGTTTTATCATCCCGATCTTTTTGAACGTAGTCCTGATCAGAATTTTATGGAAAGTGTGCGAAAACAATACAACTTGGGAGGTGCGGAAAATTATGTGCTTGATACAATCGCCAAAAACTTAGACCGAGATGTTTATATTCTCCAAGGTGATTTTGAATACAATTTTTTTAGATTTCTAACGGGAAATGTTGAACCTTTTGGTTTGTGGCAAAGAGTGAACAGGGGAGAGAAGGAGAAGAATGCTGACCTTATTGCCCAGAGATTTTCTAAGCTAAGGAATACCGGGTTTGCCAAGTCGGACTTTTTTTTGAAGCAACAAGGATTCGAGGCTTCTGTATATGCAATTTCTTATTACGTTTCTGGTTTAAAGCTTGCTGAGCTGGGTGACTATGGCACTGCTTTGGGTTTTTTTGATAAGAGTTTGGCAATAGATCCTACCAAAACAAATGTGAACAATGATATTAGGCTTGTTGCGCGTGTTGATGAGTTGTGGCAAAAGTTTGAAGAGCTAAAAAGTCAAAAAGACGTGGTGCTGTTGTCTGAGCTGGGAGATGGTTTATTTACCATTAAAAACTACAAAGACAGTATTTTAGTGTATGATGCACTACTTAGCTTTGGCGAGGCTCATGCTAAGACTTATAATAACAAAGCTTCCGCATATGCCAATTTAGGGGATATGCAGAAAGCTCGTGATAATTATAAGAAAGCACTAGAGCTTGAGCCCGATTTAGATATTGCAAAAAAAGCACTAGAACAAATAAAAGATAAATGATTGATTTTGCGAGAGTAAAAGTTATTTCTGGAAGAGGAGGAGATGGCGCTGGATCTTTTGTTCATACAATGGGTAAAAGACGCGGTAAGGCCGATGGTGGAGATGGTGGTGCAGGAGGTAATGTTTATATCACTACTTATGCCCACTTAAACACGCTGGAGCCATTTCGGTTCATTAAAGAATATAAGGCTCTCAATGGAGGCAATGGGCTGTCTAATAACCGCAGAGGAGCTCAGGCACAAGATTTAGAAGTTAAGGTGCCGGTTGGGACACAGGTTAGGATTACGCGAAAGTCTCAAAATGTTAAAGACGGGGATTTGCCTGTTGTTCTAAAGCTCTCGAAACGCCGTGGTGACAAGACACAAGAATCTGATTTTTTGGATGAGGTTGAAAGTTACGATTTGGTTGAGCTTGGACAGAAGATTCTAATTGCTCGAGGTGGGTCTGGTGCACGCGGTAATTCACATATGCGGGATGAGCTAGGCAGACGTCCATTTAAAGGTGAACTAGGTCATGAAGGTGAGACTTTGGAACTCGTGCTCGAACTTAAGTTGATTGCCGATGTTGGCTTGGTTGGTTTGCCAAATGCAGGAAAATCTACACTTATTTCTTCTCTTACAAAATCGACGCCAAAAATTGCAAATTATCCCTTTACAACATTGGAGCCAAATTTGGGTGTGATGTTCTTTCGTGATCAGAAAATCGTTTTTGCGGATATTCCGGGCTTAATAGAAGGAGCGAGTGACGGGAAGGGTTTGGGAGATACGTTTTTAAGGCACATTGAGCGTACAAAAATTATAGTTCATATGATAGATGCGCAGTCGCCAAACGCTATGGCCGATTATCTGACGATTCGAGCAGAGCTTAAAGCTTACTCTTCTGTTTTGACCAAGAAAAAGGAGATTATTGTTCTGAATAAAGTCGACGTGGCTCCAAAAGAACTTGTAGAAAAACATTTGGAAGAATTCAAATTAAAAAGAAAGAGTGTGCTTTGTATTTCTGCTTTGGAAAAGTCGGGGATTGAACTTCTGATTCGCAATATTCTTAAAAAATTAAGTTAATTTAGAGACTTGGTGAAGGACTTGCGTCTTCTTCTGGACTGGCAGTTGGTGATGGAGAAGGTGAGGTTGATGGAGATGGCGATGGGGTTGCGCTAGGGTTTGGTGAAGCCAGTGCGTTGTTTTTGGCTTTTTCTGCCTGCTCTTTTTGTAGATCAGTTAACTTTTTGTTGTATTCGTCGAGTTTTTTGTTCAAATCATCTTGGGCTGGGTCTTCTGCTGGCAGAAATCTTTTGGCGAGTGTGAGTTCATTGGCAATTCGTCCAACATCACCTTTCTTTTCGATCAGAACGTTTGCAAGGCTGTAGTGGCCAGGGCCGTAATCTCCTTTGACTATGATTGAGTCTTCAAATTTTCTTTGAGCAAGATCTAGGTCTCCAAGTCTTTGATAGAGTGAACCAAGTCTGGCATGCAAGATCGGGTTTTGCGGATCTAGGGCTACGGCTTGAGCGAGTGTGTTTGTGGCATGGACGTCTGCACCTTGCACCGAGCCAATTAGTGCTTGGTAGGCACTTGAGAGTGTTTCCCAGTTGTTTACGTTTGCGGCAGAGATGCCGGGAAGCCTGAGTGGCAGTATTTGATAACCAGATGCGGCTTTACCTTGGTCTATGGCAACTTGTGCTAGCTGGCCCAAAAGTTGCCTCTGTTCGTTTGTCAGGTCTTTTTGTTGTGCCAAGTTTACGGCGGCATTTAGTGCTGTTTGAGACAGCGACCGGTGATATGCATCGATCCTTGGGTTGACTTGAATCGCTTTTTGAAGGAATCCTACTACACGGTTTCCGTCATTTGATCGGGATGCCAGAAGCGATTGTCTGTAAAAGTATTCTGCGCGATACGCATTTACATGAAAGTTAAGGATTGTCGCAGATGCTGCGAGAAATATTATGGCTAGGATAACTGGTAGTAGTTGAGATTTTGTACCTTTTGCTGTTGCCTCTGTGCGTAGAAGCGGTGCGGAACCTGGTGTTCCAAATTGAAGCCATGAAAGGCGATTTTTGAGTGCAGCAATTTCTACTGTTACGTCAAAGACGTGTTCTTCGTTGTAGGCTTTGGCAAGTGCAACAAGGCCTGCAATTAAGAGGAAAAATATCGTAAAAGTTCCAAACGAGGAAGTTGTAAAAAAGAGCGATACTAGGTAACCCAGAGTTGCGGACACTAGCGGTAGATAAACGATTGTGTGCTGACTTTTGATCAGTAGTGACCAGATGAATCTAAGTGTTGCGATTGCCAGAATTAGAAATCCAAGAGTACCAAAGATACCTGTTGTGGCAATTGCGTCTGAAAAATCAGATGTTGAGCTTGTGTACCTTACTGACCAATCGTCGGTGCTGTTTAGATATCTTGGTTTAAGTTGTGTGTAAACGAATGGGTAAGTACCGACCCCGGTTCCGAACAGTGGACGCTTACCTATAGATTGGGCGGCAATGTCCCATGCTGCGCGAGCTGGGATGGATCTTTCTTTTGGAGTGTCTATTTTTTGCTGGACGGAGATATTTTCGTCTTTTGTTGAAATCCATTGACCAAGAGTACCTGTTGCGACTGGGGGCACAAACCTAATTACCAAGAATAGTGCAACGACCACTGCGAGGATTGCTGCATGGCCTTGTTGAGTTTTGGTGAGTTTAACCTTGACTGTTCCGATGCTAAGAGTTGCGAGTGCGGCAAACAGGCCAACATAAGCTGGCAAGTTGTTAATGAGGATAAAAGAGAATGCCATGATTAGGCTTGCTACTGTGCCAACTGACCTTGCCATTTTGTCTTTGTCAAAAATCGCGAAGGCTACGGCGATTGGAATGATTACTGCTTGGATGAGGCTTAGCCTGTTGATGATCCCCACCGTGTTGAAGGAGCGTACCTGTGCAAAATCGAATGGTAGAAATGCGCCGAAATAACTGGTTATGGATATAAGGGAAGCGAGGGTTGTTGAGATGACCAGAGTCCAGATAACCATGGATACTTGTTTCTTGGTTTTTAAATTTGATGCGACTACGAAATAGAAGGCAACAAGTACTAGGTAGGGTATAAATGATGGCCAAATTTTACCTTGTGCACCAAACAGAGAAACGTGTTGGTCGATTGAAGTGAATGCAGAGATGAAAAGTACAGCGCCCATAATTAGGAATGGTACGTCCATAGGGGAACGGGTAAATACAGTTCTTTTTTCGATGATCATTTTTGCTGACCAGACGAGTAAACCTACTGCAGTAATTACAAGTTGAATTGTGAATTTGTTGTAGTCGAAAAATTCAGTTGTGGTTGGTAGGAAAAACAAAGGTGCGCATGCAGCGGACAGAATGGTGAGTCCAAAAATTATGTTTTCAGCGAGCTTTGTTAGACTATCTTTCATGTTTATATACCATATTCATCTAATGACCTGGCGAAATATTTGTCAACGTACTAAATTCTATTTGATATCTTTTAAGTATGAAAGCCTGGCTTTGATTTGTATATAGTAATTGATGTGAGATTAGTGGGAGAATGTGCGGTCTTGAATTTTGTAATAGTAATCTTCCTCAGAACGAACAAATAATTTATACTCTCTTTTGGCGTCTTCTAAGGTCTGATTTTTGCGCTTAAAGAAATCTAGTACAAACTTGTTATCTGTAATTTCGTCGTCAAAGTTGTCTACGTAAGATGGGTAACTACTGAATTTGTATGCTGTGAGCTTTTTGACAAGCTTGTGGGGGTTTAGGTGGATGTATCTGGACAGATGCATCAGGTATTCGTCTTGATCAACGATCTTGGTTTTAAACCTGTCTTGAAATACATGTCCAACAAGGTTGTATTTTGTGTTGAAATATTTGGAATAGGCTGTGTGTAGCTTTTGCATAAAAATACTGATTGGCTCTGGCCCGTTTTGGCGTAGAAGTAGGTGTATATGGTTTGGCATCAGGCAGTAGGCGATTACCGATACGCCATGTTCTTTTTTGTATTCTTTTAATCTGTCCAAATAGCGTTTATAGTCTGCGGGGCCCAAGAAAATGTTTTGCTTGTTATTGCCCCGGTTGAAGACGTGATAAAAGCCTCCTTGGATGAAGTGAGATTGTGGAAAACGTGCCATTTTAGCTTTGAATTTATGCTAACACAACCCCCCTAGCTTGCAAAGCCTGGCTTTGAAGGTGGTTATTGAAGGTGGTTATGGAAATTCGTATTAATTGGCTTGGCTGACTTGGGTTGTATTGACGATGAGCCAATCGAACTGGATGGCGCTGGTGGCTGTTGATCCATCTAACGCTACTGTGAAGCCTTCAAAGTCGCTCTTTGTTGCTATGTAAAGCTGTTTGCCGCCTGTTGGGGTGGTTGGGGTAATTAGGATTGGCTTCTGAGATATTGTAGAAACTGAGCAGGGGTAAGTATGGTTAGATTGAAATCCTTGTGGATCTTTTCTTGCTTAAAATCCCGAATATTGTATGAGAGTAAGAATCTGGCGTTGGCGGCTTTGGCTCCTGCTACTATATGAGCGTCGTTTATGTCATAAACATAATCTTTAAAATCTTTTTTTAGTTTTTTGTTAGATTCATTTAAGTTCACGGTATTGAGGTTTTTGCCTATAATTTCTAGGTCTGCCTTTTTGAGTCCAAGCCTTGTTGCAACTTTTTGTGCTTCTTTTCTGGAAATATTTGATATAAAAAGTTTGGATCCTCCCTTTTTTCCGGAAGCTTTTGTCAAGAGCAAATTTGCAGCACCAGTTTTGGAAATTAGGGAAGATATTACTACGTCCGTGTCAACAAAGACGTTTTGAGGCATTTAGAGTTTTTCTCTTACTTTGGTGATTTGCGCTTTTACGTTTTTGATATTTTTTAGGTCGTCCTGCTCTGCCAAATAAAGGTTCCAGTCCAGGCCGGTCAAAAGAAAAGAGATTGATGTTTGAGGAATCCTATAAACTTTGCCTATTCTTTTGGCGATTATTTCCCCGCGGCTTATAAGGTTATAGACAGTGTTTTTACTAATCTGAAGCATGGCCGCTACTTGTTGGGGTGTATAGGCAATTGGTGTGTTGTTCATAGTTGAAATTGTACTAAAAGTAATTGCTTGGTGTCAATAGTGACTAGAAGTGTCTATATGAGACTTAATTTGATGAAATTTGATTGGGGAAAGCTGGTAGACATAACAGTAAACAGTTATTGGGGTCAAGTTCTAACATACCACTTTAGCCTGCAAAGCCTGGCTTTGAAGGTGGCGTAAATTTATTTCAAATTCTAAATTCTAAATTTCAAATTTAATTGGCTTGGCTTACTTGGGTTGTGTTGACGATGAGCCAATCGAACTGGATGGCGCTGGTGGCTGTTGATCCATCTAGCGCTACGGTGAAGCCTTCAAAGTCGCTCTTTGTTGCTATATAAAGCTGTTTGCCGCCTGTTGGGGTGGTTGGGGTGATCAAGATCTTGGCGTTTGGTTTGACGGCGCTGGTAAATATGGTTGTTTTGGATTTGCCGCGGGCGAGTGTTGAGCTGCCTGCGCTCTTGGCATTTTGGTCGCTGGTGTCAAAAGTAAGTTCTTTAGTTGTAATTGTATCTGCAACTACAGATATTGCCGATAGAGTACCTGTACGATCAAAAGTAAACTTGCCGTTGCCGATGTCGACAAGTTTACAGTTTACAGTTGACAGTTGACAGTTACCGGAATATGGGTCGTTTTGTAGGTAGAGAGTACTCGCCAGAACATTTAATTGTCTGCCGTAATCTATTATAAATGTACCGTCTTGGCTAAATGTGCCTGCAACTTGTGTTTGGGCAAGCTGGGCAGAGCCGGTCAAAGTCAAAGTGTCGAGTGATAGGTTGACGGTTGACAGTAATTCGGCCAGTTTATCTAGGGTTGCTTGGGTTTCGTTGGCAAGCTGT
>Ga0163144_10027972_pt1 | contig 10894 bp, 11 predicted proteins | sample OliLak19BULKMAT1_FD_123175 | JGI IMG/M metagenome (GOLD analysis project Ga0163144, IMG submission 123175) | Freshwater microbial mat bacterial communities from Lake Vanda, McMurdo Dry Valleys, Antarctica - Oligotrophic Lake LV.19.BULKMAT1 | ecosystem: Environmental > Aquatic > Freshwater >... | reverse complement strand
TGAAACAGGCGGCGATCCCTCCGTCTCTACGTCAGTGCGACGTCGACCCCACGAGAATTCCAGATCTGGCTGCCGAGGCATCCGCGCAATGGACTGCGAACTTCAACCCACTTCCAGTCGCCAGGGCGGATTTTGTCAGCCTATACGAAAAGGCGTTTTGACTGGCGCGCTTGTGACCTACTGCCCAGCGGATTCTTCGACGATCTTCAGCCTGTATTCGGGAGACATTTTGCTGTCCGGCCTCGGCTGGGGAATCTTGTTGTAGTCGAAATCAAACTTGAAACGGTAGTTAATCGAGCTCTTGTCCGCCGGGATGGGTATCAGGGTTTCCCAACGATTGTTCATCAACGAAGTTCTCCGCATTGGATAGCTGTCGAGGCCGACCATCACCAATGGTTTCATCGAATCATACCGGATACTTTGCTGGCGCGATTCCCAGGCCGCTTCGACCGGATAAAGCCCGGTCGCATTGCGCGTCTGCTGACTTGGGGTCAGGTTCGTGATGGTGCTGCAGCCGGCCAACATCAACGGTGCCAGCAGCAGTAAAAAAAACTTTTTCATGGTTCGCATATCTGCCGCAGCGTCGCAAAGCCGATGATGGTTGTAAAGTTGGTTTTCCACAACAATTCCGGGCCGTCCACGGACGAAGCAGACCGCCGGAGGACATTTTGCGTTTGACCGCTCCGCTTGGGGACGGGTAGTTTGCGCGCTCTAGTTACAAAAATTTACTTATGATCGGAACGATTCGGCGTCATCAACAATGGCTTTGGATAATAATCATCCTGGCTATCATTATCAGCTTTGTAATCTTTTTTTCCCCAAACAGCAGCAGCTTCATGGAAGGTGGCGGTCGCGGCTATGATTTCGGGATGATTAATAACCGTCCGATTACGCGGGAGGAGTACCGCGCGGCCTACACCGAGAACGAGCTGCTTTATTTTCTTCGTTCCGGAAGCAAATGGCCAAGCCGCGAGGAAGCGGAGGATCCCAATTACGTCAACATGGTTTACGGCAGAATCGCGTTCACGGAAAAATTGAAGGAACTCAAGGTGGAGCCGACGGTTGAGGCCACCGCCAAATGGATTGCGGAAATCTTTCGCGGACCCAACGACCAGGTTTTTCCGATGGAACGCTACCAGGCTTTTGTTAAGAACGAGCTGAACCCGCGCAACCTCACTTCCGACGATTTTCATCGATTCGCCCGGCACCAGGTCGCGCAGGAACAACTGGTATCCGTTTTCGGCATGGGCGGAAAGCTCATCACGCCGCAGGAAGCCGAATCGTTTTATCGCCGTTCAAATGAGCCGTTGGCCACCGAGGCGGTGATTTTCTCGGCCACGAATTATTTGAAGGAGGTTTCGCCCACCCCGGCGGCGTTGGGTGAATTCTACACCAACAACATGGCCGAGTATCGTTTGCCGGAGCGTATTCAGGTGAACTTCGTCAAGTGGGAGGCGACCAATTTCCTGGCCGAAGCGGACATGGAAATGGGAAAGATCACCAACCTTGCGCAACACATCGACGCCGCCTACCTCCGGGCCGGAACCAACATTTTCAGGGATGACGCCGGAAACCCGCTTTCGATGGAGGCCGCCAAAGCGAAAATCAAGGAAGACGAACGCAAGCGCCTAACCATCGTAGCCGCCCAGAAAAAGGCGAACGAATTCCTGGTCGCGCTGTTCGAGGGCCACGACGAAAAAAACCCTCTGACGCCCGGGGATCTCGCAAAATTCGCCAAGGAGAAAAACCTGGTCGTGCAAACCACCAAGCCGTTTGACATGGCAACCGGGGCCACCGCCATGAAAACATCTCCCCTCTTTGTGCAGACGGCGTTTCGTTTGAGAAACGCTGATCCTGAGGAAAGCGTAAAATCCGTCCCCACGGAGGAGGGAGTTTACGTCATCGACCTCCACAAACGGATTCCCAGCGAGATCCAGCCGTTCGAAACCGTCCAAGACCGAGCGACCAACGATTATCGCGAATTCCAATCCTTGAACTTGGCCCGGCTGGCTGGATCGACTTTCGAGAAAATCCTGACCAATGGCATCGCCCAGGGGCAAACGTTTGCGGACCTCTGCGCGGCGGCAAAGGTCAATCTGGTCGCGCTTCCGAATTTTTCCCTCAGCACCCGCACGCTACCACAGATGGATTCACATATCAGCCTGGATATGGCCCAGAACGTTGCTTCCTCCCTTGCTTCAGGAAAGGCCAGCGGATTCGTTCCCAGCGCCAGCGGCGGTTTTATCCTGCACCTGAAGGAAAAGCTGCCCGTGGACGAAGCGTTGCTCAAAGCCGAGTTGCCGGAGTTCCTGGCCCGCCAACGTGAACAGCGCATGTCCGCCGCGTTCTTCGATTGGTTCCAAAAACTGCCCAGGGAAATGAATCTGGTTTTGCCAGCCAAAACTTCTGGCAGCAAATCCTGATATAACCAGGCAGGTTTCCTGGTCGTGAGCGACGTCATTAAACTTTCCTCTCCCGGAACTCGCGAGTTCTGGGAGATTCCTGTGCTGTTCGAGGATGAGCATTTGCTCGCGCTGAACAAACCGGCCGGCCTGTTGACCTCGCCCGACCGCGCCAATGCCACGCGGCCGAACCTGATGAATTTGCTCCACCGCGATATCGAGCGGGGCGCTCCGTGGGTCACCCGGCGGGCCGGACTGACCTATCTGATGAACGCGCACCGACCTGATTTCGAGACGACCGGAGTCATTCTCATGGCGAAATCCAAGCCGGTGCTCATCGCGCTGGCCAACCAGTTTGGCTCCGAAAAACCGTTGAAGACCTACGCGGCGCTCGTTCGCGGCTCCATGCATCAGGACACTTTTGAGATTGAGGCAAAAATTGCGCCTCATCCGGTGAAACCCGGCGTCATGCGCGTGGATGAAAGGAGCGGAAAACGTTCCCGGACCGAATTCACCGTGCGCGAACGTTTCAAGGGATTTTCGCTTTTGGAATGCCGCCCGCTCACGGGCCGGACGCATCAAATCCGAGTCCATCTGCAACACCTGGGCTTGCCAATTCTCGGCGACAGCATTTACGGCGGCCCGCAATTGCTGCTCTCAGCCTTGAAGAGGGATTTTCGACTAAAACCAAACAAGGTCGAGCGCCCACTTATTTCCACGCTGGCCCTCCACGCGGAAAAACTCGTCCTGCCGCACCCGGTGACCGGCAACGAGGTTTCCATCGAAGCACCGTGCCCCAAGGACATCACCGTCGCGTTGAAATATTTGCGCCAAAATGCCGCCGGGTAGCGCCTGCCTTCGGCGGGTGCGGACTGAATCTTTCCACAGGGTTCAATTTTCGAGGTTTCAAAAATCAACATCGAACACCCAACCCTGAACAACCAACATCGAACAAAATCGTCAACGCACCCGCCGGAGGCAGGTGCTACCCGACGATCCAATTCAGAATCGACTTCTGCACGTGCAGCCGGTTCTCCGCTTCGTCAAAAATTGTGCCAGCGTGTTTCTCGAACGTTCCCTCGTCGATCTCCTTGCCACGGTAGGCTGGCAAACAATGCATGACGAGCGCGCCGGGTTTGGCGAGCGAGACGAGGGCGTCGTTGATCTGGTAGCCCGAGAGTTCCTTGAGGCGTTGCTCGGATTCCATTTCCTTGCCCATGGAAACCCAGACATCGGTGTAGAGGAGGTCGGCTTTTTCAGCGGCAGCCTTGATGTCTTCGGTGACAATTATTTTTCCGCCGGCTCGCTTTAAAATCTCTGGCACCGGTTGAAAGCTCTTCGGCGCGGCGATTCTCAATTCAAAACCCAATTTCGCGGCGGCAAAAATCCAGGAAACCGGCATGTTGCACGCGCCGTCGCCAATGAACGTGATCACCTTGCCGGCAATGGGCCCGCACTTTTCCTGGAACGTGAAAATATCCGCCAGCACCTGGCAAGGGTGCTCATCATCCGTCAAGGCGTTGATCGTCGGAATTTTCGAGAACTCCGCGAACTCCTCGACATCACTCTGGGCGAAGGTGCGAATGATCGCGCCATGAACCATTCGGCCAAGAACGCGCGCGGTGTCTTTGATCGGCTCGCCGCGGCCCAGTTGAATATCGTTTGAGGAAAGAAACATGGGGCGCCCGCCCAATTCGTGGACCGCCACTTCAAAGGAAACCCGGGTGCGGGTGGACGATTTTGAAAACATCAGGGCCCAAGTCTGCCCTGCCAGCGGCTGATGCTGGCTGTCACGGCGCTGATTTTTCAGCACGATGGCGTTTGCGAAAATCGTTTCCATGTCCGCCCGTCCCAATTTTTCCAAACTCAAGAGATGTTTCATTTTTATCACACCAAGCTTCTTACAATTGACTCGACAATTGTAATCCCTTTTTCCGCTTCATCGCGATGCAAATTCAAGGGTGGCAGGAACCGAATAACGTGGGTGCCGGAGGGAATGGCCAGCATCCCGGCTTCGTGCAACCGGCTGACAAATTGAACAGCGTGGGACTTTTCGGTTCCGGAGAACGCGGAAATCCCCGGCGCAAGTTCCAAACCGATCATCAACCCCACGCCTCGGGCGGTTTTGACCACTTGCGGATATTCCCGGGAAAGCCGCAACAATTCGCTTTTCAATAATTCGCCGATCAGCCTCGCGTTGTCGGCCAATTTCTCACGCTCGATAACCTCGAAAACCTTCAACGCAACCGCGCAGGCCAGCGGACCGCCACCGTAGGTCGTCCCATGCGAACCAGCGCCCAGCAAATCGGCAAACGGCTGGCGGGCCCAAAATGCGCCGATGGGAAACCCTGCCCCGAGGGATTTCGCCATCGAAACCCCGTCCGGCAAAAAGTTTTCGCCGCTGGGAACATTCTCAAAAATCCGCTGGAACGCCTGGCATCGTCCGGTGCGAAAATGGCCGTCCTGCACGCTGTCGAGTAGAAGCAACAGCTTCCTCTCGTCACACAGTTGGCGGAGGCCGAGCAAATATTCCGGGGTCGCCACGGTGATTCCCCCCTCGCCCTGCACGCACTCGATCAAGATCGCCACGGTCGCCGGAGAAATCGCATTGCGCATCGCTTCCACGTCATTGAATGGAACATGCCGAAATCCCGGAACCATCGGCTCAAAACCTTTTTTCACCTTGTCCTGACCGGTGGCGGATATTCCGGCGAGGGTGCGGCCATGAAACGAATTCTGCGCGGTCAGAATTTCGAATCGCCCTTCGTCGTGCCCAAATTTTCGAGCGAGCTTGAACAATCCTTCATTCGCCTCGCCGCCGCTGTTGGAGAAGAAAACTTTTCCCGACCCGATGGCGTTGACGAGTTTCTCGGCGAGACGGCCTTGGGCTTCGTGAAAATAAAGATTCGACGTGTGGACGAGTTTCCTGGATTGCTCGACCAGCGCCTCGGTAATGGCCGGGTGGGCATGACCGAGCGCAGAAACGGCAATGCCTCCGCCGAAATCGAGATACCGTTTCCCAGCGGTATCCCAAAGCCAACTGCCGACGCCGTGACTGAGCACGATGTCGAAACGGCCATAGGTCGGCATCACGTTTTTCGAAAAAAGACCTTTGATGGCCGCAACGTCGTTGCGGACGATGGCGGGCGGAGAAGGAACGATATCTTTCATTGATTTACGATTGGCGAATTACGATTGACGAAACAAATTCGCAGGCAGTGCGTAAATCGTAATTCGTGAATCGTCAATGGAAACGATAGTTGAAATTTCGGAAACTGGATTAGCGTTCCGCTTGAAGACCGTCCCAGGTTTCGAGGTAGAGATGGCGGACCGCGGGCGCGACGGCCAAGTCGCGAGGCAGTTTACGGTTTTTAAGGATCTCAATGACATCGGCAAAATCTTTGGCTCGGTGGAGACGGCTCACGGACCAACTATCCAGTTTCAGCGAAATCAAATCTTCCAGGCCGACAATTTGCGGTGTGTCCCAGACTTTGGTTGGTTGTGGAAAAGGAACTTTGCAGCCGTGTTTCAAAACGCGGCCAGCGGGAAGCAAATCAATCTTGACCCCGTTGCGACGGTCATTCAAGCGATCTTCGCAATTGGGCACCCGCACGAACGGCCCGGTCAAATCCGCCGTGAGAAATTCGAGCGCTTCCAAGACGTCCGGCACGACCACATCGACATCCAGCGTGACACGAGCATAGCCGTGTTCCTGCACGGCCAATCCGCCGACGAACAGGTGCGGAATATCGTGATCCGCCAGCACGGACGCCACCGTGCGGGCAGTTTCCTCCAGCCCGGAAGTCCCGGTCTGCTCGCGAAGTTGATAGGCTTCGGCGTCAATCACAGGGCAAACCATCGCATTTTAGAACACGAGGTTCAATTTATTTGAGGCGGGAATCCGGCTTGAATTACACGGGCGCGCGGCGTTCACGCCGCTTCAAGGTGGCAAGCAAACAGGTATCGCGGAGCCATGAAACCAACCGCCAGCTCAGGGAGACATTACAGGACAATTTCTGTTCCCACCCCGGCATCGGTGAAGATTTCCATCAACACGGAATGCGGGACGCGTCCATCGACGAACGATACTTTTTCCACGCCTGAGGTGATTGCGGCCACTGCGCTGTCCACCTTGGGAATCATTCCCTTGTCGATCACCCCGCTTTTCTTCAATTCGCCCACCTCCGCGATTCGCAAATGGGAGATCACGGTCGAGGGATTTTTGAAATCGCGCATCAAGCCGGGCACGTCGCTCATGAAGACAAGGCGCTTGGCCTTGAGCGCGATGGCCACCTGGGCGGCGGCCACGTCGGCATTGCAGTTATAAATCTTGCCGTCCTCGCCGCGCGCCGTCGGGCTGATGACCGGCGTGATGCCCTGGGCAATGCACTCCAACAACGGGGCCGTATTCACTTCAATCACCTCGCCGACAAAGCCGATATCGAGATTTTCACCTTCCGGGCTTTTCAGGAAAATCTTTTTGCATTTGAAAATGTCCGGCCCGGCAAATCCCTTCGCTGCGCCATTCAGGGAATTGATCGTCGCCACCACCTCCGGGTTGATTTCGCGCGATAGAACGTCGTCAACGATTTTCACAGTCGCCTCGTCCGTGACACGCTGGCCTTGGATGAAATTGGCTTTCAACCCGGCTTTTTCCATCGCTCGGGTGATCGCCTTGCCGCCGCCGTGGACCACGACGGGATTGATCTCCACCGCTTCGAGAAAAACAATGTCGCTCGCCACCCCGTTTCGCACCGCCGCGTCCGGCGAGTCCATGAAACTGCCCCCGTACTTCACGACAAATATTTCGCCGCTGAATTTCTGAATATAAGGCAGCGCTTCGAGCAGCGTCGCCGCTTTGGAGATCAGGTCTTGCATGTCGATTAAGAATTTTTCAACAGGAGGGCGAGTTTTGCATCGTCCAAACGCTCTTTAGCAATTTTATATTTCGGGTCAATCTTCAGGGCTTCCTCGTAACATTTTATTGCTTCAGAATAATTCCTTCTGCCGAGCAAGATTCCGCCCAGATTGAAATAAGCTTCTTCAAGGCAACCTTCAGAACATTTCAGCGCGCGTCGATAATACCTCTCGGCTTGTTTAAGCAATCCACGTTTAAAAGCATTAATCGCCAAAAAAATGTGCCAAGTTGCGTCCTTTGGATTACGGCCTAAAGCTTTGCGATACCAGAACGCCGCTTGCTTGAGCTCACCTTTGGCTTGGAATAAGTGCCCCATTTGGGCGTAGGCAATCGGCAGGGCTCTTGGGGGACACAATGTAATCGCCCTTTTGATTGCTTTTTCTGCCTCTGCATATCTAGCGAGTTCAACTTGCGCCATTCCATAAGAGAGCCAAGCGGGACCGTGTTTCGGAAATCTCAGTAAATGCTTTTTGCAAAGTTCGACCACCACCACAGTTTGATCCCTAGCATCTGCCAAATGTATTTGATTAAGACTTTCTTTGGCTTCATTCATGCGCGTCTCATTTTCCCGGGACAATCGGCTTGAAATAACGGATTTTCCCGTGGCGGTAGCCTTTGAGTTCCGTATCAGTCGTGAGCAACGTGAGTTTATGAACACGAGCCGTGGCCACAATCAATTCGTCGCCAGGATCGTTGACTGGAAAATCCGGTAGTCGTGTGGATTCAGCAATGATTTCTGATGTGAGCGGCAAAATGTGAACGTTTTGCGGAACGGCGGCTTTTAGCCATGCCGCCAAATCCATGGGCAAGGGAAGTTTTCCCTTCTGATGCTTCTTCGCCGCCTCCCAAAGACTGTAAATGGATAATCCCAACAATATTTTCGGATCGTCCAGGATGCGCTGAGCCTCCTGAGGCAAGGTGCCGGGAAAAAGCGTGCCACGCAGCCAAATATTCGTATCAAGGAGAAAGTCCATCAATCTGCTTTCCATGTATCAGGCGGTGGCGCGTCAATATCGTCCGGCACAGGATACGGGCTTGGAGTTGCGCCCAACAGAGTCTTCGGTTTGCCCACGGACTTTGGAACAAGATCGGCATATGGCTTGCCGCGTTTGATAATTTCGACCGTTTCACCTTTCTCCAGCCATTTGGAAACACGGGCGAAATCATTTCGCAAGTCGCGGATGGTTGCCGTTTTCATGGTGATACGATTGTATCACAAGGCACAAATGTCAACCTCCGAGCGCTGCCGGATCTGTAACATCACCTTTGTTAAACTCCACATACTCCTCCGTTAAATCAGCGGCGTACATCAGTGCGCCGGATTTCCCGAGGTTCAGATTAATGTGGAGATCAAATTCCTTCGGCGCGACGGCCGCGCAAAGTTCCTTGAAGCTGGTCTTCGTGGGCTGGCCGCGTTTCAGGCTCCAAATAATTTTCTTCGACCCTGGAGCGCTGTAACCGATGTCCACTTTTTCTTCCACAATCCTGGCGGCGCTGTAGCCCAGCGCGTCAATGATTCGCCCCCAGTTCGGGTCGCCGCCATGCCAACTGGTTTTTACCAAAGCGCTGTTGGCAACGGCACGGGCAGCGGCATCCGCGTCAGAATAATTCTTTGCCCCATTGACTCGAACCGTGACAAATCTGGAAACGCCTTCACCATCGCGCACGATCATTTTCGCCAGTTCCAGACAAACGTGATTCAAAGCCACCTGAAAAGTTTTGAGTTCTGAGTTCTGAGTTTTGAGTTGGGGGTTTTCCGCCAGGCCGTTGGCCAGAACCAGCACGGTGTCGTTGGTGCTCATGTCGCCATCCACCGTGACACGATTGAAACTCTGCGCGACGGCGTCGCCGAGCGCGACCTGCAACGTTTTCCGTTCGATGGCGGCGTCGGTCGTGATGAAACAGAGCATCGTAGCGTGCAGCGGAATCGCGGCAGGACGCGCGCCGGTGGCGCTCATTCCCGGCTGAATCATCCCCGCGCCTTTGCAAATGCCACCGATCGTGACACGCTTGCCGCCCAGTTGAAACTCCACCGCGATTTGTTTCGGCTTGGTGTCGCTGGTCATGATGGCTTCGGCGACGTGGCTGGCGTTCTCAGTGGAAGCATTGATTCGCCAGGCCGCGTCATGAATGCCGCGCTTCACATTCTCCATCGGCATGATGACGCCTATGCGCCCGGTCGATCCGACGAGCACGTTTTTCTCCGGGAATCCAAGTTCCGAGGCTGCCAGGCGGGTCATTTCGAGGGCGTCGGCCATGCCCTGTTTTCCGGTGCAGGCATTGGCGTTTCCGGAATTGATGACGATGGCCTGAGCCACTCCGGTTTTGATCCGCCGAACGCAGACTTTCACCGGCGCGGCGCAAACCTGATTCGTCGTGAACATGCCGGCAACCGTCGCAGGAACCTGGGAAACAATCAGCGCCAGATCGCGTTTCCTGCCTTTGTTGGATCCCTTGCCCGTGCCGAGTTTTTTGATGTCGCAAAAAACTCCGGCAGCGAGAAATCCGGTGGCGGCGGTGATGGAACCCGGAATGCGTTTGAACGGAACTTTCATTGAAAAATCTGCTGGAAATTAACGTATAAAATGAAGAACGAGGCGACCGGTCATTGAAACCACTTCGCACGGGGTCTGAGTTGGTTGTCTGCTTTCATCAGATGCGAACGGAAACATTTTGAATCGAGCCTGTCAATGGTCGTCCTAAAATAATTCCGAGGAATTTATTGCTGAGTCGCAGTCCATCCGTTCACACTTCAAAAAGTGTTTTTAGCCCGGCGGGAATGCAAGGATCAGTATTTTCTCCCGGACAAATTTATCCAAATGAAATTCTCGAAACGACTGCCGACCCGTTTTTTCCTCGCATGGATGGCGCATTGCATTCTAGCCCCGGCATACGCAAGTCCGCCGCCGGAAACGATCGCGGGAACTCCGGGCTCCGCCGATGCGCGGGCGCTGGTGCATTTTACCGAGCTGAAGAAGGCTTGGGAGGAAACCACGCGAGGGCAAAAGCTTGTCCCCCGGCCGGTATCTCCCGCGCACAAAAAGAGCGCGACGGAACCGGTTCCGGAGGAAGCCGCCGGAAAGGGAAGCCCGAAGATCCCTTCGCCCTCCCCTGCTTCAAGCTTTTTGGCGCTGGACGACAACCTTGCCAGCATTCCCCCGGACACGCACGGCGCCGTCGGGCCCAACCACCTGATGACCACTCTGAATACGCAGGTGCGAATCCAAAATCGCAGCGGCGGCATCCTCAGCACGGTTTCCCTCGATGCTTTCTGGGCCTCGCTCGGGAACCCTGACGCCTTTGATCCCAAAGTGGTTTACGATCCTTACCACGGTCGCTGGATTTCAACTGCGGTTGCCGATGGTCGTTCGACCAATTCCTCGGTGTTGGTGGGCGTTTCCGCCACGAGCGATCCGACCGGTTCCTGGTTTCTCTACAAAGTGAAAGCGGACGCGGCCAACGTCAATTGGGCGGACTTTACGAGCCTCGGTTTCAACAGGAATTGGATTGTTGTGTCGGTCAATATGTTTCCCGTCGGCGGCAGTTCCAGCGGCCCGGTGAATATTTACGCGTT
>Ga0163144_10027971_pt1 | contig 10894 bp, 5 predicted proteins | sample OliLak19BULKMAT1_FD_123175 | JGI IMG/M metagenome (GOLD analysis project Ga0163144, IMG submission 123175) | Freshwater microbial mat bacterial communities from Lake Vanda, McMurdo Dry Valleys, Antarctica - Oligotrophic Lake LV.19.BULKMAT1 | ecosystem: Environmental > Aquatic > Freshwater > Lake... | reverse complement strand
TTTATTATGCCTGCCGGAGTGATCATGATATTATCTGGCGCGATGTCGAGATGATATATATCTCTCGCATGGGCGTAAGCAAGCGCGTCCATTACAGGATCAAGTATATTGTGGGCATCTTTGTACTGAATTCTCCCCCCATCTTTATACTGCAGATAAGACTCAAATGTCCATCCCCCGGCGTATTCCAACACGATGTAGGCCGTCTTATTCTCCTCAAAACGGTTATACACACGCACAATGTGCTCGTGCTCACGGATACTCTCCATCATGGTTGCCTCACGGAGAAAATCATCCATCCCCTTCGAATAGGAGGAGCGGCGAGTTGTTGACTTGGACCTCACCCGCATATCGCCAGGTACCCGATAGGCGAGATCCACCGTCAGGTATTCTTTGATCGCGACTCGGTTGTCGCCACAGTCACAGTCCCCATTCAAATCCCAAGCAAGGTAGGTGATAGCGAAGCCCCCACGCCCGAGCACGGAGCCGATCAAATACCTGCTATTCAACGTGGTGCCAACATCAAGGGCATCCTCATACTCGTGTAATCGAGGTCCACACGCCTTGCACAAGGCACCACCGGTCTCGGCCATGAAACACCCGGGACACCGCGAGTTGTCGATCACGGGACTCCTCCTTGGGCGCCAGCGACTCCGGGCAACACTTTCGGACACACCCGTTTCGCGAGTTGCGCGGTTCCGAACGCGGCCTGCGCTTCTGTCACACTGAACCGCTCTTGATGCAGAGGCCAAAATCAACAATTAGATGACGAACGCCCGGATACGCACCCGACCGGCTAAGTAAGGCTTCCTTCGGCGAGGCGGAGACGAAGTAGCCGTTCAATAAGGCAGCTTCGCTCTTCAGAATGATCAGCCAAAGCGGCTTGGTGTTTATCAGAAGACGCTTTCGAAGCTCGAAAGATTCCCCGACGGAAGCCCTGAGGCCGGGCATTGACCAGGACGTTCCTTTGATGCGTTGATCGCCGGTATCCCGTGACGAATCAACGAATGCATTCCAGTCTCTCTCCTCATGGGCCGTCCGCTGAAGCGCGCGCAACCGTTCGGCTGGACCTTGGCCCTCTGCGAATCGGAGTGCGCCAGGTTCAACCACGCCGTATTCGTCGGCCCTGGTATAAGTGATCGCGAACACGGCTTCGGGGTTCTCCGGCAAAACCGAGAGCGCCAGGTCCGAAAGCGTTTTGGACATTTCGCTGCTGTCCGTGTCTGACGGCTCAATGGCGAAGACGATCAGGTGAGCGTCGAGAAGGATGCTTCGTCGCTCGCCCTGAAATTCATCGCTTTGAAGGCCACCCGGCCTGATGTCCTGGATCTCGACTGTGACTCTCAGGTCGGCATTGCTGGCCGCATCGGAAAGAGCCTTGGAGAGAGTCTTCTTGCCGCTGCCTCTTTTCCCGACAATGACGATTCGGCATGAAATGGCGGGATCGTAACGTACGCGCCGTGCACCATTTGCCCACCAGAGGTAGGGCGCCATTGGTGGATCGACCACCTTCGAAGGGTCTCCGCGCCCCACAAGGTAGCGGTAAAGGCGGTCGGTGTTTGCTGAGGCAGTTGGTCGGCCTCCTCGCAGAGTGCTGAAGTACTGACTGAGGGCCGCGCTCCCGCGCTTGGGAAACTCAGACTGCAACTCCCCGCACTTTGCCAGCCAATAGAAAACCATCGGCCCGGCACTGGGCCCCTTTGTTGCATTGGAATTATAACGCCGAGCGAAATGCAGAGTCGCCTCGCTAACTACGTCTCCGCCAGAGGCCAGCAGGTTGAGGCTCATGGCCGTCATCTGCGCCACAGCTACCGACCAATCATTCGACTTGCGAGCCGACTGGATCAGGTTGGTAACGTCAGTTTGCTCAGGTCCGGAGAGTCCACGGGATCGGCACAGCTTCAGCTCCTCATACCACTGAGAGAGAAGCCCAATCGGAGCATGGAAGGCGACCGGACTCTTGAGCAACTCGAACAGGCGTTCCAGCGAAGGCGCCAAGCCGATTACTTTGATTTGAGGCTCGGGAAGCAGGTTAGCCAGATCCTGGGGTAACGAGTTGCCAGTCACATCCTCCAAAGAAAAGGGAACGAGCATGCGAGAGAGATCAACTTGGGAATCGCTCGCCTCGTTGCACGCAGTGAGACACCCAATCATATGTAGACGCCGAACAAGCAGCGGCAACGGTAGGAATGGCCATTCGAACCGGAGTCGCATCAACTCCACATTCAGAGCCAGTCGAGCCAGATTCCTCTCGCTATCCCTTTGAGCCGCGGCCACAAGGCTGTCGATCTTGTCCGGAAGCGGCTTCGCCCATTCCTTCCAGGATGCATCTGTAAACGCGCAAAGTCTCCTCGGAATGGGCCTGACCATGAGTTTGAGGCCCGCGCTTCCCGCAAAGTCAGGATAGGGAAGTAAGTATCGGCCCAGATACAGGCTGTCAAGAGCCCCCGAATCATGCACGGGGAGCGTTAACGCCACGGATGGGGTCAGAGTCAGCTTTTTCGATCCCGATGCGTTGTAGTTGACCGTGATCCAGATATCGATCTCGGTACCTGGTCTGAAATCCGAGCCGTGGACCACCTCGCTCGTTTCCCAGGACAATACATCATCGCGCTCCCCCAACCACACCGGTTGGCCGCCGGGCGTAACCCCTCTCACGTTTTGAACCGTGAGCTTCCCAGTTTGTTCGACCCATTCGAACTGAATAGACTCCGTCCAATCTAGTAGTTGATCGACGCCAAACGCGTTTTCATCAAGGATCTGGGCGCGGGCTAAGAGATAATCCTCAAGGCCTCGGAGATTTTCGGCGCCGAGCTCTGTGTCGCTATGCCAAGAGGGCCAATTTGTTTGTATCATCCCGTCCTCGACAAATCATCATTATGCTAATACGAACGTCTTGTCCAACCGGGAGCGGCCCGGGCGGTTAAGGATCAATGTTCGAGCGTTTACGATAGAACCCCACGGTAGCACCAGGCGCCATTGGACTACCTCGTCGGCATTGGGATCGCCCGAGTGTTTGAGGACGAAAGCGCCTTCGTAAGAGGCGCCGGATTCACCGAGCCGCGAAGGTTTGAAGTTAGCTGCGCCTTCAGCGGTGTTCCACTCCGCAATTCTATCCTCTGGAGTAAAATCGGGAGACCGGCCGAGTTCATGTCCCAGAATCTCGCGGAACGCTTCCAGCCATGCGTCGACACTCCGTTCCTCCGCCTTCTCACGGTCCCAAGGACAACGCCACAGATAATGCATCATCAACTGCTCAGCCAAGTCGTGGTCCGGATACTGCATGCTCACGGTCGCTGCGCCCTTCAGGAGTATAAGTTCCCAAAAGAGCTTCCGGTCATCGGTAGACAACTGAAGATTGTCCTTCAGATCGCTGAGAACTTTCCAAGTGCCTGGTTCGTGCAAGCCGTCCACCGCATCTCGTAGCGGAGCGCCGCTCGCCCAGGCTTTCGGCTGGAGGGCCTTGGCTAGGCTCAAGACTACCGGTGGGTGAATATTCACAATATCCTGTTGCACGGCCCGGGCCAGTTCGCTCGCCCATGGCGGTCCGCCGATGGATTCCGAATGGACAATAGTGTGGGCGCGGTATTCCGCGCCGGGTGATTCACGATCCCATACACGCAAATTGAAGGATGTCGGACCGCCCTCTTTCCCGGTCAATTCGAGGGAGCCTCCATCCTGCAGGATGTCGCGTAGAAGCAGTTCGTCGCACAACCGCATCATGGTGAGAATCGCAGCTTCTTGTCTTGGGTCTGATGTGGCCGCCTTTTCCAGTAAACGCGCCCGGATCTCGAGTAGGCTGGGATCGAAGTACGGTTTATCCGGCTCCGCGGCCTTTTTGACCGCGCGGCATGGCGGCAGAATGAAGCTTCCCTTTAGTTGGCCAAGGACATTAGTAGCGCCGAAGTCGTGTCGTACCTGCTCGCCGGTCAATGAGACCATCTGGGGCCTGAGCCACAAATTGGGCGATTCTGGCGGTGAGGAAATGATAGCCGTCGTTTCACCATACTCGTGTGAAACTCCGGTTGATTGGTACCTGATGCTCAGAAACCTTCGACTATAAGGCGACTGGTGTGGATTGCCGCAGAGATCGCAAAGAATCTCGTAATGCGCGCCATCATAGTCAAAGCTCTTCTTGTGAAACCTGCGAATCTCCGATTCGGGCGCGCTAGTGATAGCGCGAAGTTCCTCGCCAGGTTGCAGCGGGCCGAAGACATCAGCGGGATCGGCGGTCTGAAACACCACTTGGTCTCCAACGCAGCGGAGCGATATCCGCGGACGCGTTGTCAAGTCGATCTGCGGTCCTCCGAAGCGAGCCAGAGTGTTTTTAAGAACTGGATCGGAAGACTCAATCACTAACCAAGCATAATAGTCCGTCACGTCAAAGCCCTCTGCCCGTGTAGACAATCCCGCCTGTCATCTTGAGGTCAGCGTTATCTGCGTGAATCTTCAGCGGCTGCTGGCTTTTGACCGAAGTGGACTTCTTTACGGTCACAGACAGGTTGGAATCGACGGTTATTTCTCCGGCTTTCTTGACGTTGATATCCTCATACTGGGCCGTGTGGGTGGCTTCCAGGAAAACTGAAGGTGAACTGAAGTCTGCGGGCTCCCAGCGCGTGTTACCCACCAGCACCACAGATGAATCGAACCGGCCCGTCCAGCACACCTCCACCCTGGTGCGTTGCTCGGGCACGAAATGCAGACCCTTCTTCCCGTCCGTGCCCGAAAACGGCGTCGATAACCTTACATCAGCGAGACTTGCATCGCCATCCTCAAAGCCGGCTAGTTTCACACGAATCCACGGACCCTTGGGATCGGTTTCACTCACCTCGCCAATCCCGATCCACGGACTCAGGCTGCGAGGTGTGAACGGGCCGATCATCTGGGCTTCAGGGGGTGCCGCATAGACAACTGTTTCCCATCCGATATCGTCCTGTTCGCTCAGTGAAATGCGATCATGAATCTGCCAGATCATGTCCCCTTTGGTCGTAAAACGTGGAAGATCCAGATTCCGCCACTGATGCCAGGAGGCTTCGCCAAACGTCCGCCAAGGTCTACTGATCCCTACCGTGGGGAATCGTGCCGAAGGGAAAGCCGGTACCCGTGAACCTCCGTCGATGGAACCGAACTGAAATCGCTCTGGACCATCGTTTGCCTCGACAAAATTGATTGTGCGAGGCTCTATCTCGTTCCACCTCGCGTATGGTGTCTTAATGCCGGGCGTGACTACCCATTTCCCCGCTGTGCCGGCGCCTTCATCGACACCACCAAAAAGGCTCAACGGCAGCCAATCCGCATTCCTTGCCATAAAGCGCGCCTGATCGAGAATGTGGCCGAAAAAAGACCAGTCGCTCATCCCATCCTGGATAATGGTTGTCTTCTGCCCGTCGGGAAAGGTCAGGTTTTGCAGTTCGTTCTTAACCCCCATGACCGGTTCCGCGATGTGCCGGAACTGATCCACGAGTACTTTCATGTTGCGAGCCCTAAGCACACGTCGGCGGGGCGAGAAAGGATTTACTGCGGAGGGGGTTGGCCTCGTGCCCTCCGCAGTGACGTCAAGACGGCCAACATAACCGTGCCAATCCACTCTGCCCTCATCGCCATGTCCCGCTCGGCTCACCCCAACGATTTTGGCCCCAGGGCACACGACGATGCCTTCAGGATTTCGAATGACCTGCACATTCACAGCGCCGCCGAGCAAGACGCGAGCGAGATCGGCGACGCGAGGATCGCCATGTCCTTCATGTGCGAGATCCGCAATGAAATGCCAACGCACGGGCGACCCCATCTCTCGGGTCAACGATGCGTCAGTAAGATTAAGAGTTGGGCCGCCTTGAATCACCAACTGTAATGGCATTTCGTTCCTGGTTCAGCCTACGTGATCTTCAAATCCTGGTGGTGTCCTTGATTGAAGACGAAGGTTGCCGTTTCGATGGTTCTTGCCTCGACCTCTCGTGGAGTTGGATCCTGCTTGACATCAAACTCCAGCAAATCCCGCTGCGTATAGTCATCCATTCGTATGCTCACCGCCCTTTGGCGAACGCCATCATCACCAGCGACGAGCTCGAACAGCGACGGCTGTGGCTCTCCCTGTAGGTATCCGAAGGACTCATCAACGTACATCGTGGACAGACTGTCCTGAGTGACCAACAAGTCACCCTGAGCAAACGTGACTGTGAAATCGGAAATTCTTTTGTTTCCGTTCTTCTCATTGTTGGCTTTGATCATCTTCTCCAAAAAGCAGTTCGCGTTGTTGCGCAGAGCCGAGAAACGAGCAACATTGCCTCCTGCTGAAGCCAAACGGGTACGAAAACCGAGCAGGTGCTCAGCTTCGCCACCCAGTGAGTACTTGTAGTCGTCCTTCAGGCCACCTTTCATCACTTTGGCCGGCGATTTATTTTCGATCTCAACCGGCGTGTCCCCATCGGTGAGGACCGCTTCGTCATATCGGAACTCGAGCAACCGGTACCTGAATCGGCGGGTGGCGCCTACTTGAGCACTAATCAGATCAATTTTGTTGAACTTGTACGTTCGTTCGCTTCCGTCAAGAATCAACGAGCCTCTTTTGGGTTCCCCGTCAGCACCCATATCGACGGCCTCGGTGAAGGGTGTGCCAGGATGCTGCCGATCCCACACGTAGACGTAGAAAAACCCCTGGAAACCATTATTCGGAGTCCAGTTTGCGGAAATCTTGTAGCCAACCACGTTTCTTAGGTTGACGCCCTCAAAGCCGCCGACAATCATACGAACCTCCTTATTACCAGAACATCGATCAACAGTTTATACAACCAGAGTAACTACGGCAACCACGCCTTATCGCGAACAAGATTGAACCAGGAAACGTCATTAACCAAGCGGATGGCGCTTCGCCCAGTTATTCCCGCCTTGGCCAACCTCACGCCGGTGAGGTCGATATCCACGGCAATTGGTTCAGCCATACTAAACGCCAATGCATTGCCATCAACGGTAGCATTGTTAATTGCCGAGGAACTTTCCCAAGTTTGGATGCCCAGGTCCGGACGATGGAAGTGCCCCCAAAACTGCGCTATTTCCGCCCGATCGGCCAGTGTTAGCGCGGCCGGATTCTGTGGCGCGACGCCCCGCCAAGCCCCAGTTGCGCGGAGTGACAACACGAGGTAAAGGTAATAATCGACCGCGAACGCATAGGAATCCCCCGCCTCTCCCCACATGGAGCGGTCCAGACTTTCTTTCATCGGCTGCTCACCATACCCGATGACGCGGAACCGGCCCTGGCTGGCCATGTTAACATCGTCGATCTTGACCGCCTGTTCCGGTTGCCCTAGAAAGTGAGCGCAAAGGAGATACCCGGCAGGTAGGAAGGTTCTGAAGTGGTCGGAGGGTTTATTGAGAAATGGCGAAGGGCCAACAATAACCACCGGCGCAGGGACGGCTTCCGCGGCTTCCGCCCAGCCGGAGGCATACGTCTTCCACTCCCCCTGCTCATCCATAAACGAGGTAGAGATGCACAGGGGGGGCAGTAGAACGCCCAAACCCTCGGAACGCAGCTCGAAATTCGCAAGTTTCCCGAGGAAATCCGTCTTTGTACTTCCTAGAAACGCGGCGTCGGTCAAATACACCAACCCCGGGTGCAACGAATTGTCATACGCCCTAGCGGCGTTAACAAGTTTGGCTGGCCGCAAACGCCCTTTCACCAACGGGCCCGGTCCATCCAAATTGTCGGCTTTGACCCAATCGAGAAACTCATCCGCCGTGGCATTAACAACCACCACCTCGGCCAGGCTATCGCCGCTGACCCTTTCTATCAAGTATTTGACCCCCCAAAGCTCTGACACAAAGCCTTGTGTTTCCTGCAGGTTTTGATCCCGCTGGACATCCAGAATCTCCAGGAGGTTGGTGATGCCACCATCCTGCAATTTGGCGTTGTCGAAGTACAAAGTCAGAGAGCGTTGTTTGATGAACTGCTCTGGATTGGGGTTCTCCGGGTCCATCACTAGAACCAAGTCGAGAAGGAGGCGATAGAGGCCGCTCGAAGCCGTGCCGAGGGACAACTCGTCCCTGAAGAGCAACATCGAATTGATCAGAGTCAAACGCTCGACCTGACTGCGGAATTCCTTCTTATCCGTGTTCTCGTTGTAACGCTGATAGATGAGGTAGAGAACCTGCTCGAAGGCGCGAACATCCTTCCGGACCCGCCCCATGAAGCCGTCATCGTCCAAGAGCTCCGCCGTCGCCTGCTTAACAAGCTTTTCGACGTCGTCGTTCTGAAGAGTCGCGCCCGAATTCTCAGCGAAAAACCGGCCGATCACTTTATCCACCATCGCTGAGATGTCCCGCACAACGCCCGGCTGTTGGGCCCCCGCCGCCCCAGGTGGCGGAGCCCCCGCGCTCGAACCCCCCCCCCCGGTCGCCGCGCCGCTCGCAGAAGACTTCCCCGAACTAGCTCCGCCGCCGGATGCAGCCCCCTTGGACGAATCCACAGTCTCCGTTACCGTCTCCTTGCCCACCGCCCCCGTTACCATCTTCTCGACGATACTTTGAATGGAAGCTTTTACACCCTGCGGCTGCGATTCCGTTTTCTCGATTGTAGTAGCCGTGACAAAGTGCGGGTCCGGCCTGACCGCGGAAATCGCGGCAGCGGACGCCCCACGCGGGGCCACCCTGAGAAGGGCATGCGCCTCTTTAAGGACACGAAGGCCCTCAACAACACGGCGCTGGATCTCGGCCGACGAGATCAACTCAAAGATGTCGTCAAAGAGGCCGTCAAGAACCGCCCCCTTCCGCGTGATTACCTCGTCCACGATACTCTGTTGGAAGTACTCCAGGTTCTTCTGCCCAATCTTACGGATCGCTTCCTTGCTCTCCGGAGCCATGCAGACCGCCGCAAGATACACCTTCAATGTTTGCTTCTCGAAGTCGTCCTGCAACTCGTCTTCGCCAAGTCTTGGGTCCTGGAAGAGAACCGGGCACAGAACGTCCAAAAGTACGATTTTGAACCCCTCAATGAAGGCGACCCGGGATTCACTGTCGCTGGAGGCGATCATGAGGTTGAGCGCTTGAACCCACTGCGGGTGCTCCCGCCGAATTCTCTCAGCAGTGGTCTCCGGGTCGAACGCCTCTGTTCGGGGAGAACGCTCCGCCCCGGGTTGACCCTTCTTTACGGGCGCCCCGGAGGTGAGAATCGAGACCAGCCTGTCAAAATTAGACGTTAAATCCTTCCGAAACTGCTCTCTCTCCTCCAAACTCGGACGCCTTACCGGCTCCGGAAGCCGGTTGGCTTTCCAATCGACCAGGATCGCATTCTCAATCGCCGAATGTTTCACCGAGGTGGCCACCGAGGGACCCAGCTCCTTGACCGCCTTCACCTCGTTGTATCCCGACAGCACCCACTCGAGAACCATCGAAATGAGGGCTTTGCTACGAAGAAGCTGGCGAAGGGTATTGTAGGCTTCTCTTGCTTTATTGAAATCTTTTGTTAGATCGGGAAACGCGGATAGAACCTCCTGAGAATGTTGTTTAAGGGTCCTGTTCCTGGGTCTCAGCAGACCAAATTGCTCCCGTTTCGACTCCAGGAGCGCATCCCGGAACGCCGTAACGACCCAACAAAAACTCTCCATCCCCTGTATCCCTTTGTCGCCGCGCGTGAGCTCATCCCAGGGCGAACGGGAGAAGTCCAAGCCCTCGGAATTGAATGTTTGGGTCTGGTCTTCCGAATAGACAAAATCGATCAGTTTCTCCGGAAACCCGGCAGGGAGCGGATGCCCATCCGCATAGTGGGGTAAGCCTCTGTATCTGGCGCATCTCTCCATCAGGCGGCTGAACGCCGCGACAACCTCGTACGTCCTTGTCTGAAACTTGGAGAAAGTGCTCAGATTGTGTCGAATCAGCCCGAAAATGCCTTCGCCGGCATGGAGCCCCCCAACACCGGTCATCCCGCCGGGGAGGGATGGGCGATGCGCCCTCAACCAAGGTTGAACGGTGGTCGAAGTGGCGCGCTGAAATAAGAAGTCGAAGACATCGAGCACAGCGGCGCCCTCTTCCTCGTCGCCGCTGCGCGGCCTAATCTGCTTAATGATGGGGATGGCCCGGTTGGGGTCTTGGTTGCTGTATTCGATCTCCTCCGCGAGAGCGGGCTTTAGACACCGCACAAAGCTCTCGTACCGAAGGTCCCTGACATCGGTGAAATTGGCGTGATAGTCTTCGGGAAGATCCTTTTGGGGCCGGTTGGTGAATAGATACAGATCCGGGAACGCCTGCCCCTTTTTGCTCTGATTGAATCTCCCGACCACGAATACCCGGTGCCGGATCCGCTTGAGAGCATCCAAGCTGATGTCATGGTTAACAAGCCACTGGTTTAGCATCAAACACCTCAAAAGAGAAATTCACACACCATCTATCTACACCGTCAAACGGGCCAAAAGGTCAAATCGACCGCTTACCCTTCGGAAGAATCGGCCCCACCGTCTGCTCTATTTCCCAACCACCGGAGGAGCGCCCTCTCCAACCGCCGCGCGGAAGCAGATTCCCCGCCCGCAGTCGCCTCGGCCAAGATCTCGCGGCGCACATCCTCCTCCTCCAATTCCGCAGGTAGCGGGTTCGTCGAAGCAGCGCGCCGCGACTCGATTGAGGTACCGAGTATACCTAAAAGCGTTTCCTGGTTCAAGGGATGGAACAGACAGACCCGATCAATGCGGTCCAACAGCGGTCGAGTCCAGATGCCCCCTAGCCCAGCGAGACCTTTGCGTACACCGTCATCCACGACATCACGCAAGCTGGAACGCTCTTTTGGATCTTCAGTTTCATCAATTGCGTTGATCTGTTCGAGGAATTCTGAGGACAAGCCGCCGGCCGAATCTCCAAGCAGGGCATTGGACGTCATGACAAAAATGCACTGAGAAAAATCGACGCGGCGCCC
>Ga0163144_10027968_pt1 | contig 10896 bp, 13 predicted proteins | sample OliLak19BULKMAT1_FD_123175 | JGI IMG/M metagenome (GOLD analysis project Ga0163144, IMG submission 123175) | Freshwater microbial mat bacterial communities from Lake Vanda, McMurdo Dry Valleys, Antarctica - Oligotrophic Lake LV.19.BULKMAT1 | ecosystem: Environmental > Aquatic > Freshwater >... | reverse complement strand
TGCAGGTGGAGGTGGAGCCGGGGTATCGACGGCGGGGATTGGGGAGGGGGTTGCTGGAGGCGGCGGTGGAGGGGACGGCGTTTCTGGAGGTACGCGAGGGGAACGTGGGGGCGATAGCGCTATATAGCACTTTGGGGTTTGGGGTGGTGGGACGGCGGAGGGGTTATTACGCGGGGCCGACGGAGGACGCCCTTGTGATGGAGAAAAAAAAGGTGTAGTTTGCGGATACCTGTTTTCATTAAAAGGAGGAACCGAGTTCATGGAGTTACCGAACGAGGACGAATTGAAAGCGCAACTGATGGCGACCAGCGAGGAGTTTCGACTGCTGGCTCAGAAGCACGCGGAGTTAGACCGGCGTGTGACCGCTCTCGAGGGACTGGAACATCTCTCGGAGAGTGACCAGATTGAAGAGGCTCGGCTGAAGAAGCTGAAGCTGTACGTGAAAGACCTGATGAATGAGAAGCTCCACGGGGTGTTGAGTTCGTAGGGGAAATTAACCTTTCGGCGGAGCGGGAAGCGCGCAGGTCTGATCGCCAAAGCGGTGGCGATTGCGAGCGACCCAGCGGTAGACCGCTTCGCCTACGGGGTTGGATAGGGGCGTGAGGAACAGCAGTAAGGCGACGACGGCGGGCCGGGGGGCGAGGACGACGGCGGCGAGGGCGGTGTACCAGAGGATGGGAAGCCAGACGACCATGGCGCGCCAGGCCGAGTAGCCGTGGCGGATGTTCGTTCCGGAGACAGAGTACATCGCGTCTTTGAGAGTGGCGCGGGAGAGGCCCCAGCGGTCGCCGATGTTGGATTGCTGGGGGACCCAGTGCAGGATGCCATCCCAATCGAAGCGCTGCATCCAGCCTTTGGTTTGGGCGCAGAAGCCGCATTCGCCGTCCCAGATGACGGTGACGGGGTTGGCGGGCCATTCGACGAAGGCGAGAAGGGCGATTTGGGAGGCGAAGAAGAAGAGGTTGAATGTATCGCCGGTGAACAGGAGAAGACCGCATTGGAAGAGGGCGGAGATCCAGATGGCGGGCCAGAAGAAGCGGCGGAGGAGCATGAGGGGGACGAGGGCTAGTTCGATGGCAATGGTGGACCAGCAGACGATTTGCGGGAGGGTCGGGAGGTGGGGGAGCGCCCAGAGGTAGAGGGGGTTGGCGAGGCGGGCGCCGGCCCAATTGTGGAAGAACTGGCCGGAGTGCCAGTCGGGGTCGAGGGCTTTGTTGAGGCCGGCGCCGAAGTAAAGAAGGGCGAACTGCCAGCGGATGAGGCGGAGGTCGGCACAGGCGGCGAGGACGAGGAGGAGACCGGTGAAGGTTTTGTTATTGCCGTAGTAGGCGCGGGAGCTGAGGACGGCGAGGAGGAGGGCGGAGCCAGTGACGAAGGCGGCGAGACGGATGCGGCGGGTGAACAGAATGGCGAGAGAGCCGAGGACGAGGGCGGCTTGGAGGGTCCGTTGGAATAGGACGGGGGGGAGTTCATCGAGGCCCGGCAGGAACGGGAGGAAGGGGGTTTGGATTTGACGGGGATGCCAGGTGAAGAGGATGGTGAGGGCGAGGAGACGGCACAGGAGGACGGTCTGCGGAGGCAGTTCGAGGCCGGCGAGGCGGAAGGGTTGGGTTAGGGGTTGGGATAGCGCCATGTGAGTTGACGGCCTCCGTTAATGCTATATAGCACTGTAACCCGGCTGCGGCCGGCGGGTTCGAATTTCTTTTCGGCCCGTTCGATGAGGTCGAACAGGTGGTGGGCGCTGCGGTTGTCGAAGCCTTGGGCGGGACGGCGGTAGCGCTTTTGAATCTGGAATTCGGTGAGGCCTTCGTCGCCAATGTAGACCTCAATGAGGTATTTGGTTTGTTGGTCGAAGGGGGCCCAGCAGAAATAGCGGAGGGGGGTGAAACGGGCGTAGGCGATCGCGCCGCATTGGGCGGCGAGGAGGGCACAACCGAGAATGAAGCCGGCGTTACCAGCCAAAGCGTTCCTCCGGCCAGGGGTCGCCGTGCCTGTGATAGCCATTGCGTTCGCAGAGGCCGGCGCGGCCGGCGGCGAGGAATTCGAGGGCACGGAGCCACTTGGCGGATTTCCAGGCGTAGAGTTGGGGGAAGATAAGGCGGGCGGGGGCAGCGTGTTTGAGGGTAAGGGGTTCGCCGTAATGAGTGAAGGCGACGAGAGCTTCCTCCGAGAGGAAGTCAGCGAGGAGGAGGTTGGTGGTCCAGGGGCCATCGAAGCGGTGGGCGAGGACGTGGGTGCAATCGAATTTGACGCCGGCGGCGAGATTGACGAGGTGGCGGGTGGCGACGCCTTCCCAGAGGTTATGGAGGCGGAACCAGCGGGTGACGCAGTGGAACCCGGCGTGGACTTTGATGCGGGGGAGGGCGGCGAACTGGCCGGGGGGGATGCGGTTCGGGGGTGGGGTGTCGGGGGAAATGATGACTTCGTCCTGCACGGTTACTTCCTATGATGCCGAAAAATGGCGAGAGGATTGCGACGGGGTGGCCACTTCGATGATACATGCGGCAGATGGTATTGATCTTATGGGTGAGTGTGGCGCTGGCCGGGGGGATCGGCGGGAAGGCGGAGTACGTGGGGGGGACGCTCGGGACTTTCAAAGATAAGACGGACGGGAGGATTCTGACTTCGGACGCGGTGGAGTTTGTTTTTTCGGCGAAGGGGCAGACGGTGAAGGTTCCGTTTGAACGGATTAATCAGATTGAATATGGGCAGAAGGTGGAGCGGCGGTATCTGACGGCGGTGTTAATTTCGCCTTTATTTTTGTTGGCGAAGAGCCGGAAGCATTTTTTGACTTTGGGGTATGAAGATGCCGAGGGGAAGCAGCAGGCGATGATCTTTCAGGTATCGAAGGGGGACGTGCGGTCGGTGCTGGTGGGGCTGGAAGCGCGGACGGGGCGGAAGGTGGCGTTTCAGGATGAAGAGGCGCGGAAGGCGGGGAAGGGATGAGATTCGCGCTTTTCTTTGTAGCGATGACGCTGGGGGCGGAGGGGTTGGAGAAGGTGAAGCGGATCCATGTGGAGAAGCTGAGCGGAGGGGAGACGGCGGGGCATATGCGGGACATGATTATCACGGCTATTCAGGCTTCCAAGCTGTTTTCGTTGACGGAGAATCCGGAACGTGCGGACGCGATTTTGCGGGGGTCGGGGGAGGATTTGATTTTCACGGATACGTTTCAGACGAGCGAGGGGATTACGGCGCGGACGAGCATTGGGACGGGCGGGGCGACCAGCCGGGGGAACATAATGGGGCGGGGAATCGGGGCGCAGGTGGGAGACAACGAGTCGCAGCGGATTCAGGAGCGAAAGCACGAGGCGACGGCGTCGGTGCGGCTGGTGGCTAAGGACGGGGACGTGATTTGGTCGACGACGCAGGAGAGCTACGGGGGGAAGTTTAAGGGGGCGGCGGCGGACGTGGCGGAGAAGGTGGCGAAGCGGTTGAGCGAGGACTTTGGGAAGGTGACTACAGGTGGACCCGGACCAGTTTCCGCTGCGAAGTAGCGCCGGTGATGAGTTCGACGGCGGTGGCGGGGACGTGGTAGTGGGCGGCGAGGAAGGCGATGAGGGCGGCGTTGGCTTTGCCGTCTTCGGGGACTGCTTTGAGCTTGATTTTGATCGTTCCGTCGGCCATAACGCCCGAGAATTCGGTGCGGGGGCTGCGGGGGATTATTTTGAGTTTAAGGTCCATGACCAGACCTCGCCGACGCGGAGAGTGACCGGGGAGTTGGGGGCGGAGGCGAAGAACGAGTCGGCGGGGAGCATGTCGGATTTGAGGAAGAAGGCTTTGGAGAAAGCCGGGATTTCGCAGGTGCCGAGGAGCTTCGCATTGTCGACGGCGAGGCATTGGATGGCGAGTTCGGCGACCTGGTGTTTGGTGGTTCCGGGGGGGAGTTCGATGGTCGTGCGGACCCAGCCGTCGCGTTCGATGGCGGCGTTGGGGACGCCGAAGTGGGAGGTGCGCCAACGGGATTCGCCCTGGAGGCGGACCATGGCAGCAACGCGGGATTGGCGGTTTTTGACGCCGAATTCGAGGAAGAGGTAGTTGCGGGGATCGGAGATATCTTCGCCGCGCTCGACGCCGTAGGGGCGGAGCTTGCCTTCGCGGAGGAGTTCCTTGATCATGGCTTGCCAGGTGAAGGGGGCTAGGTCCATGACGGATTCGCGGGAGGCGGTTTGGAGGTCGACTTTGACGGCGGCGGGTTGGTAGCGGACGGCGGAGGGGCCTTCGCCGGCGACCATGTTGTTGTCGGTGACGGGCATCAGGAGGGGATGGTCATTCTCGTAGGGCCCGGTGTAGAGGATTTCTTTATGGCCGCGGGCTTGGATGATGGCTTTTTCGCGGGTGCCGTCGGGCCGTAGGAAGACGCGGTAGACGAACTCGATGTCGGTGGTACGGCCCCAGCGGGCCATGAGGAAACGGGTGGAGGTGCCGCCGTCTTCGTTCGAGAAGATAACCGAGTATTGCAGGACTGTTTGGCCGTTTTCGGTGAGCTGTTCGGCGTAGGTGAGGAGGGGGATATCGGTGAACTTGCCGATGGCGTTTTTGCGTTCGTAGAGGACTGGGGCGTGGAGTTGGATGGGGTCGGTGGTCGTTGTCAGGGTGATGGTGGAATGGGGAAGGGTGAGTTCGTGACGACCGGCGGGGAGGCGGCCGAGGAAGACGGACTGGCGGGGGGCGACGAGGGGGAGTTGGAGCTTGGGTTGGCCGTTGAGGAGGAGGTCGGCGATGCGGGGTTGGGTTTGCCAGTCGGAGACGGGGGCGGCGATTTCGGCAATGACTTCGGCGGGTTTATCGAGTTGAATGACGGCTGCAGCGAGGGGCAGGAGGCAGAGTAGGAGGGTGGCGGAGAGGCGGGCGACGAGATTGAGGAGCTCGCGGGTGGGGAACGGTTTGGCGAGGACGGCGTCGACGTCGGGGGCGGTGGCGAGGTCGGCGGTCCAACCGGAGAGGACGACGATGCGGGGGGAGGGGGAGAGTCTGCGGAGGTCGGCGATGAGAGCGAGGCCATCGGCGGAGCGGGGAAGGCGGAGGTCCATGACGACGAGGGCGGGTTGGTGGAGGCGGGCGAGATGGAGAGCTTCGGCGCAGGTAGGGGCCCCGAAGACTTCGTGGCCGGCTTGGGCGAGGATGAGCGAGCGGATTTCGAGCTGATCCGGATCGTCTTCGACGAGGAGGAGGGTAGGCATGACTTTATTCGAATTCGATTTGGGCGATGACGAGTTGGGGGAGGGCTTGGTTCCAGGCGGGGGGGAGTTTATCGAAGGGGAGGCGGAAGGATTTCGTTTCGCCGGGGGGGAGACCGCCTTTGTTGGGGCGGACGATCGAGACGCGTTCGCGGGAGAGGGGCTGGCCGGAGGGGTCAGAGAAGATGCAGGTGAGCTCGATGAGCTTGACCTTGCGGTCGCCCTTGTTCGTGATTTTACCAGTAATTTCGACGATTCGATGGGAGACGAAACTGTCGGTGGCTTTCATGTCGACTTCGGCGAGATCGAGATTGCGGACGTAGAGTTTGGCGTCGGCGGCGATGGGGGCGGAGCCAGCGTCAGACTTGGGGCGGGTGGCTAGCCAGTAGGCTGCTCCGCCGAAGAGGAGGAGGATGAGCGCGACGATCCTGATCATTGCGCACCGCTGATGGTCATTCCCCCAATGGCGAGGGTGGGGGCGGAGGTGGAGCCGCGGAATTCGAGATCGTTGCCGATGTGGAGAATGTTCTCGAGCATCTGGCTTAGGTTACCAGCAACGGTGATTTCGGCGACGGGGAAGGTGAGTTCGCCGTTTTCGATCCAGAGGCCGGAGGCGCCGCGGGAGTAATCGCCGGTGATGGTGTTGACGCCTTGGCCGATGAGTTCGGTGATGTAGAGGCCGGTGCCGACGGCGCGGATGATCTCTTCGGGGGTCATCAAGCCGGCTTCGAGATAAAGGTTGCCGTGGCCGGTGCCGGGGCTGCCGGTGAGGCCGCGGGAGGCGTTGCCGGTGGTCGAGAGCCCGAGTTTGCGGGCGGTGTAGGTGTGCAGAAGATAGGTCTTCAGAACGCCGTTTTCAATGACGAGATTGCGGCGGCCGGGGACGCCTTCGTCGTCGAAGGGGGAGGAGCCGAACAGGCCAGGGATGTTGGGATCGTCGACTAGGGTGACGGAGGGGTGGGCGACGAGTTGGTTGATTTTATCGAGGAGAAACGAGCTTTTGCGATAGATGGCGTCGCCCGAGACGGCGGAAAAGATATGCCCGACGAGGGAGCGGGCGACGCGGGGTTCGAGGACGATGGTCGCTTGCTGGGTGGGGACCTTGCGGGCCCCGAGGCGGCGAAGGACGCGTTCGGCGGCGAGGCGGCCGACGAGTTCGGGGGCTTCGAGTTGGGAGTGGTCGCGACCGATGGAGTACCAGTAATCGCGCTCCATGCGTTCGTCCGACTTGGCGACCGGGACGGCGGAGAGGGAGCAGCTCGACGAGCGGTAGCTGCCGAGGAAGCCGCGGGAGTTGGCGAAGACGCGGGTGCCGGAGTGCGAGTCAAACGACGCGCCATCGGAGTTGGTGATGCGGGGATCGACGGCGAGGGCGGCGGCTTCAGCACGCTTGGCGATATCGATTTTTTCGGCGGTGGAGAGGGTGTCCGGCGAGTAGAGGCCGAGATCGATTTCGAGTTGGCCGAGTTCGGACGCATCCGGGAGGCCGGCGTGGGGATCGGCTTCGGTGATGCGGGCGATATCGATGGCGCTCGCCACCATCTGGGTGATGCCTTCGGGGGTGAGGTCGGAGGTGTAGGACGAGCCCTGTTTCTGGCCGAGGAGGACGCGAATTCCGGCGCCGCAGGAGTCTGCTTCCTTGATTTTTTCGACTTCGCCGAGGCGGACGGAGACGGAGAATTCGCTGCCGTCGGAGAGGGTGCATTCGGCGTCGGTGGCGCCGCTGGAGAGCGCTTGTTGGACGGCGCCGGCGGCGATGGAGCGGAGTTCAAGTTCGGTCATTAGCGAGCGGTTCCTCCGACGGTCATTTTGTCGATGCGGACAGTGGGGATGCCGACGCCGACGGGGACGCTTTGGCCTTCTTTGCCGCAGATGCCGATGCCTTGATCGAGCTTGAGATCGTTGCCGACCATGGAGATGTATTGGAGCGCCTCGGGGCCGTTGCCGATGAGGGTGGCACCGCGGACGGGGCGGGTGAGTCTCCCGTTTTCGATGAGGTAGCTTTCCGAGGCGGAGAAGACGAAGTTGCCGCTCGTGATGTCGACTTGGCCGCCGCCGAAGTTAGCGCAGTAGATGCCTTTGGGGACGCTGCGGATGATCTCTTCGGGGTCGGAGGAGCCGGCGAGCATGAAGGTGTTGGTCATGCGGGGCATGGGGATGTGTTGGTAGTTTTCGCGGCGGCCGGAGCCGGTGGATTGGGAGCCGGTGAGGCGGGCGGAGAGATGGTCGGTGAGGTAGCCGCGGAGGATGCCGTTTTCGATGAGGATGTTCTGGCGGGTGGGGTTGGCTTCGTCGTCGACGTTGAGGGAGCCGCGGCGGCTGTCGATGGTCCCATCGTCGATGACGGTGCAGAGTTCCGAGGCGACTTTTTGGCCGATGCGTCCGGAGAAGGCGGAGGTGCCTTTGCGGTTGAAATCTGCTTCGAGACCGTGGCCGACGGCTTCGTGGAGGAGGACGCCGGGCCAGCCGGGGCCGAGGACGACGACGGATTCGCCGGCCGGGGCTTCGACGGCGCTGAGTTGGACGATGGCTTGGCGGACGGCTTCAAGGGCGTAGGCTTCAGGGGAGTTGGAGCCGGTGAAGAAATCGAGGCCGACGCGGCCACCGCCGCCGGAGTAGCCTTGTTGCGGGGTGCCTTCGCCTTCGCGGGCTAGAATACTGACGTTGAGGCGGGCCATGGGCTGACGGTCGAAGCTGAGCTTGCCGTCGGAGGTAGCGACGAGGACGTGGCGGAGGGAGTCGGCGTAGGAGGCTTGGACCTGAATGACCCGGGCGTCTTTGGCGCGGGCGGCGGCGTCGGCGCGTTTGACGAAGAGGACGCGTTCTTCGAGGGGTTGATCGATGGGGGCGCGGAGGACGGGGTAGAGGTCGTGTTTAAGAGAGGAGGTGAGGCCGACGGTATCGACTTTGGAGGGGGAGTCGGCGATGCAGGCGGCGGTGGCGGCGGCTTTGAGGATCTTGGTGGGGCTGAGATCGTCGGAGTAGGCGTAGCCGGTGCGTTCTCCGCTGATGACGCGGACGCCAACGCCGAGGGAGACGCCCTGGGTGGCGGATTTGACGATGGATTCGTCGATGGAGATGGAGGAGGTGGCGAGGTACTCGAAGTAGAGGTCGGCGTAGTCGGCGCCACGGGAGAGTGCTTCGCCGAGGTAGCGATCGAGGTCGCGTTCTGAGATACCGAATTTTTGCCCAAAGAAGGAGCTGGAAAGGCCCATGCTTCTAGGGTAACGGTTTATGTCTGTTTCGCGTTAACGCGTTAGGACTCCATGGCGTTAACGCGGGTGGCGATGAGGAGTTGGAGGTCGGCCATGTTGAGGGCGACGCGTTCCTTCTGACGGGGGGCGAGTTGTTCGTGGAACTCTTCGATAGCGTTGGGGGAAGGGGGATCGGGGAGGGGGCGATTGACGACGGCGAAGCCGAGGAGATCGGCGCCACGGGAGGCGTAGTGGGTGAGGCCGAGGAGGGTGAAGGGGGCTTGGGTGAGGGGAGCGTGGTGGAGGCGCATGACCTCTCCCATGAAGGCGGGGAGGTTCCAAACGCCGGCGAGGAAGCCTCCGGCCTCGCAGTGGTCGACGCCGTAGTAGGATCGTTCGAGTTCGATTACGGGGGTGCCGAAGGAGGCGGCTTCATCAAGGAGCGTGAGGTAGCGGGCGGGTGCCATGGCGATGAGGCCGAGGGCACCGAGATCGTGGAGGATGCCGGCGGTGTAGGCTTCGGCGCCGTCGGCTTGGGTCCAATTGGCGAGTTCGTCGGCGAGGACGGCGACAGCAAGGCTATGGCGCCAGGCGCGTTGGAGGGCGGGAATTTGCAGAGCGTTGCCGAGGTAGTTTTTGATGGCGACGGTGCAGGCGAGGGCTTTGGTGCGCTCAAGGCCAAGGAAGGCGATCGCTTGGAGGACGCTGCGGACTTCTGAGCGGAGGCCGAACATGGAGGAGTTGGCGATGCGGAGGACTTCAGCGGTGAGGACGCCATCGGAGGCGATGAGGGTGCCGACGGCTTTGAGATCGAGGTCGGGGCGGCCCATCATGGCGAGCAGGCGCGTGGAGACGGTGGGCAGAGCGGGGAGGTTCTGCAGCATCTGCGGGACGTCGGTGATGAGGGTATTGTTGCCCGAAAGCCGCGGGTCGATTGGTGGCATCTGAAGGGCTTATCGGCCCACGGCGGCTGGGCTTTACGGAATTTTGAGGGAGACGGGGGGAGAGACGAGTAGGCCGTGCCAGAGGTCGGGATAGACGCCGGACAGCTTCGTTTGGCGGTCGACCCACTGGTTGATGGCGTGGCTGAAGTTGGCGGTGGCGGTGTAGGGTCCGGGGGGCAGATCGGTCCAGGAGAGGGGGCCCCAGCGGAGGGCACCGGTCGAGGTGGGTGCCGTAAGGAGCGTGACGGCGGCACCGGGTTCGAGGGTCTGGTAGAGATCTTTGTAAGGCGTAGCGTCGAACTTGGCGATTTCGCGTGTATCTTCCGGCGGGAGGGTGTGGCCTTGGGCGTCGACCAGCGTCAGGGTGACGGGCTGGATCATACTGTGATGGAAGAATCGCTGGGTGGTCTTACTCCGATTGCGGAGAGTGGCCGTGAGCTTGGATCCGGCGAGGCGAAGTTCAAGGGTAAACATGGGGGTGCTCGGTGCGAAGCAGGGCAAGAAGAAGAAGCACCGCCGCGTCATAGGTTGCGGTACTCCATGAAGTCGGGCGGATTGGCACTGGTCGAGAACTGTCGGAAGCGGTAGCCGGCGAGGTATTCGTAGAAGCCGAGGTAGACCTGGCCGGGGCAGAGAACGCGGGGGAAGTAGCGCTCTTCGCCGGAGGCCAGCAGGAGGGGCTCCAGGTTGGGTCCGCAGTAGTAGAGTTGACGGCTGGAGGTGGTGAGGAGGAGGTGGAAGCGGCTGTTGCGGTCGGCATCCATGGCGAGTTCGGGGAAGGGGCCGACGATGGGGAGTTCGCGGCGGGAGACAACGGGCGTAGGGGAGAAACGGGGATCGAGGTGGACCATCTCGATGGTGGGCGGGTCGCTGGGTTCGTTGAAGATTGCGGTGAGGCGACCGAACTCCGGTTGGAGGGTTGCGGATTGGAGGGGGAGAGTGGAGGCGTGGACGAGAGTGGTGGAAAGAATTTTGCCTTTGAGGCTGGCCGTCCAATAGGTGAGGCCTTCGTGAGGGCCGAGGATGTGGAGGACTTCGTCGAGGCAGCGGACGACGAGTTGGCTCGGGTCTTTGAGTGGGAGGCGAAACGCGGCGATGGGAACGACGGCGGATTCGGTGAGTTCGCAGCATTCGAGCCGGCCCGACGGATTCCAGAAGAGGACGAAGAGTTGACTGGCGGCGCTGTAGAATGCCTGGCGGAGGAGTTGGCGGCCGGGCGGGATCTGGCCGCGGCGGCCGACGCCGGTGAGCTTGCCTTCCGAGAACATGGCGGCTTGCAGTTGGGGGCCGTTTTGCCAGACGATCCAACGGCGCATGGTGGGTTCAAAGCTATCCGTTTGGCGGAAGGCGGCCGCGGCGCAGAAGAAGTCAGTGGCCCCGGTGGGGGTGGGGACGGCTTCGTTATACCAAGCGCCGAGGGGGCGGCCTGGATTGAATTGGCGGAGCCAGGTGTGAGAACGATCGCCTTCAGTGGAGGTGAAGAGGAGGTCGAGGCGGTCGAGGATGGGGTTATCGCGGTCGTCGTGGAGAGCGTTCAGCGGGGTAGGCTGGACGCGGAGTTTAAGCGGTATGCTGTGG
>Ga0163144_10027967_pt1 | contig 10896 bp, 9 predicted proteins | sample OliLak19BULKMAT1_FD_123175 | JGI IMG/M metagenome (GOLD analysis project Ga0163144, IMG submission 123175) | Freshwater microbial mat bacterial communities from Lake Vanda, McMurdo Dry Valleys, Antarctica - Oligotrophic Lake LV.19.BULKMAT1 | ecosystem: Environmental > Aquatic > Freshwater > Lake... | reverse complement strand
TCAGGCATTCGCGTCCTCCACGGCGACGTTCGGGTGAGCGACGATCTGGCCGCGTTGCCCAAGGCGGATTGGGTGATCGACGCGGCGGCCCAACCCAGCGTGCTGGCCGGCACGAGCGGCAGCGGCACCAACAGCCGCCAGCTCATGCAACACAATCTCGATGGCACGATCAACGTGCTGGAATACTGCCGGCAACATGGCGCGGGTTTTATTCTCCTGAGCACGAGCCGCGTCTATTCAATTCCGCCTCTGGCCGCCCTGAAGATGGAAGTGCAAAAAAACGCGTTTGTCCCGGCCCGGGAACAATCGTGGCCATCCGGACTCAGCAGCGCCGGGGTTTCCGAAAATTTTTCCACCACACCGCCGGTTTCACTCTATGGCGCGTCGAAGGTCTGCTCCGAGGCGCTCGCGCTGGAGTACGGTCTCACCTTCAAGTTTCCGGTTTGGATCAATCGACTTGGCGTGTTGGCCGGTGCAGGGCAGTTCGGTCGTGCAGACCAGGGAATTTTCTCTTTCTGGATACACTCCTGCGCGGCCAAGCGACCGCTCAAATTCATCGGGTTTGGCGGGGAAGGATTTCAGGTGCGCGATTGTTTGCATCCAAACGATCTCGCGGAGGTGCTGCTCGCACAAATGGCATCGGCCCCGGCCTCCGGTGAGGCGATCACGAACTTCGCTGGGGGAACCGCGAACAGCATGTCGTTGCGCCAGCTTCACGACTGGTGTGAGCAACGTTTCGGCGCGCACCCGGTCCAAAAAGAACTTGCCGCCCGCCCGTTCGATCTGCCGTGGGTGGTTCTGGACTCGTCATTGGCAGAAAGCCGTTTCAACTGGAAACCAGCCACACCGCTGCCCGCGATCCTCGAAGAAATCGCCCGGCACGCCGAACAAAATCCCCGCTGGCTCGATTATACCTCATGAACACCGCGCCAAACGCATCGCCAAAAAACGATTTACGCCTGCTCTCGGTGGTGATTCCTGCACGGGACGAGGAAGATGCCCTCCCCCCGATGGTGCGGCATTTGAATCTCGAATTGAAACTGCAAAAAGTGCCCCATGAAATCGTGGTGGTGGACGACGGCAGCTCCGACAAAACGTGGCAGGTGCTGAACGACTTGAAAAAAGAAGTTCCGGAACTTCATCCCGTCCGCAACGAAGGCGAACACGGTTTCGGTCGCGCGATCACTTACGGATTGGACCAGATGCAAGGAGATGCCGTCGTAATCATGATGGCGGACGAATCCGACGATGCGCGGGACGCGGTGGCCTACTGGCGCCTGCTTCAGGAAGGCCACGATTGCGTCTTCGGCAGCCGGTTTATCAAGGGAGGCGGTGTCATCGATTATCCAAAGATGAAATTGATGGCGAATCGTCTGGCCAATCTTTTCATCCGCGTAATTTTTCACGTGAAACTGAACGACACAACCAACGCTTTCAAAGCCTACCGCCGAACTGTCATTGACGGCTGTCGCCCGCTGATCTCCCCCCATTTCAATCTGACGGTCGAACTTCCGCTCAAGGCGATCGTTCGCGGCTATAATTGGACAGTGATCCCGATCACGTGGCGAAATCGCCGGACGGGCACCGCCAAATTGAAGCTCAGGGAAATGGGCAGCCGCTACCTGTTTATTTGCCTGTACGTTTGGCTGGAAAAATATTTCAGCCGCGGGGATTATCGAAAACGTTCATGAGTGCGAACGCCCCAGCCGATCTCCAGCGGATTTACGAAGCCCGCTTCCAGAAGAACCAGGATTATCGACGCGCGGTCTGGCGGGTGTTGATCGACGATTTTTTTCAAGCCTTTGTCCGGCCAACCGACGTGGTCCTTGACCTTGGCTGCGGCTACGGCGAATTCATCAATCAGATTCAGTGTGGAAAAAAGCTGGCGATGGATTTGAACCCGGACCTGCCAAAACGGCTCACCCCGGAAACCAACCCTATTTTACAGGACTGTTCGATGCCATGGCCCCTGCCGGAGAATCATCTCGATGTGGTGTTTACGAGCAACTTTTTTGAGCATCTCCCGGATAAGGCCACGCTGGGGCGGACGCTGGATGAAGTGCGGCGTTGCCTGAAGCCCGGCGGATGCCTCATCGCGATGGGACCCAACATCAAGTTCGTCCCCGGCGCGTACTGGGATTTCTGGGATCATTACCTTCCGTTGACCGAAAGTTCGTTGACCGAAGCACTGTCGAATCGGGGCTACAAGATCGAGCAAAGCATCGACCGGTTTCTCCCCTATACGATGGCGACCGGGCGACAATATCCAGTGGGATTTCTGCGTGTTTATCTAAAGATGCAGCCTTTCTGGCGATTCTTCGGGAAACAGTTTTTGGTGGTGGCGCGAAAGTAATGCCGCCGCCGCGCTGACTCTTCAGCAATTTGGATCAGCGTCCCGTTGTCCTCCGGAAGGCGTAGAGGCGCGCCTGGTCATCCCGCAAATAAATGCTAAAAGATGTTAGCGGAAACCAACTGGGAAACTCGGTGCCGTAAAAGACCACAAAATCCAATTCGGAAAATGCCGGCCCCAATTCCTCAAATTCGGCACGGGCTCCAGCGGCATCCTCGACCACCCGGCCAAACCCCCACAGATTTGCGGCATAGACATATTCAGGAACATACGAATTCGGATTCCGCGATGAGATGGCACGGCTTACGAAAACCATCCCAGGTCGGCGCGGCTCAAACTTGCCCGCGCAGAGTTTCTCGAATTTCAACACCTCAGCGTCGAGGTTTGGCGCGCGCATCCAAACCACATAGGTAAAGACGGACGCCAGGATGAAGACGATTACTCCGGCACTGGCGAACACTCGCGGCATCGGGACCGGCTTCCGCGCACAATAAGAAACCGCTTGCACCAACCCGTAGGCGGAAGCGAGCGCCAAAAACGGCGTGATGATTAGTTGATAATAATCGTGCGGACGATTGATGTTGGCAAAGGCGAGAAGATACGTCGGCGGTATGACGAAAATGAGGAACACTGAGGATAAACCGGGTCGAGTCCACCTCTCCTTCCGCAGCGCCACGAGGCCGAAAAGATAAAACAGAATACCGAGGGCGCCCAGCCACCGCTTGGGTCGGTGCAACAGGAGTTCGTTGTAGAAATCGGACGTTAGCAACACAGAAAAACCGAGCAGCGAGGTCGGTTTCACTCCACGGGTAAAAGGAGAAAGGTCGTTCACCCGGGTCGCGTAGGCGTTCCACATCAAAAAGGAGATTCCCGCCAGCGCAAAGACCGCGATCACTTGAACCATACGGCGGTCAAAGCGAAATCTTTTCGTCCACCAGTACTGGCCGAGCAGCAGAACAGCCGGCCAAAGGTAAAGAGCCTTGATCAACGCCGTCAGGAATGCAGCCACAGCAAACACCAAAAAGTCGTTCCCATTCCGATCGCTTTTTGGATATGCGTCTGGTTCGACTGATCTCAGCAGCAACGCCAATCGATAAAAGCAAACCAAGCCGAAGAAAACCGCTGTTGGGTCAATCAACATCGACCGCTGGTAAACGATATTTAGCGGAGCCAGCCAGTAAATCATCGCCGCGACCATCCCGGCGGAGCGGCCCAGATAAAAATCTCCGATGCGAAAAACCATCCACATTGCGCCGGCCCCGATCAGGATATTCAGAAGGCGGACCAGTTCCAGATGGTCGCCAAACACTCGGTAAAGCAACGCGGCCGCAGCCTGGAAAAGCGGCACCTCCAAAACGAAGGTTCCTGGGTATCCCATATAGATTGTCTTCGGGTGAAGCAGATCTATTCCCTCTGCGTGATAGTTCTCAATCGTGGAGAGGGTCTGCGTCTGGCGAAAGCTGTGCGCGTCGTAGGGAGGTAATGATATCCCGTAAAATCTCAGCGCAAATCCGGCAAGCAAAACCACAAGGAAGAACCAACGGAGATTGGAGGCCGTCAGCGCTGGCGCGCTCGATGCCTCATCCGACGGTTCGACTCCAGATTTCATCGCGTGAGGTTAAGGAAGCGAGAATGGCTGTCAAGAGCGCCCCCCGCGTCACGCCAAACCAAAACCTCTTGTGCGCTGGTGAAACTGTTCCTACGCTTTCCTTGAGAGTTTCCAACGCATGTCGCGCTCTAAACGATTCGCCCATTCCATGATGTCCGGCTATCTGCTGGTTGGCGTCAATGCCGTTTATACCCTCATCACTTTTAAATTGGGATTGCATTTCCTTTCTGCGGAGGAATTCGGCTTGTGGAACACGATCATGACCATGGCCGCCCTCAACCTCATCCTGATTGATCTCGGAATGTCGGGATCGATTTCCCGCATCCTGATCGACCACAAAGACGAGAGAGATTCATCGAATTACGGCACCGTCATTTTGACGGGTGTTCTGGTGCTGTGCGTTCAAGCCGCCGTTATCGCAGCGGTGGGAAGCGTTCTGAGCTTCTGGTTGCCGGCATGGATGACAATTCCGGGAAAATTCTGGCCGATCTTTCGGATTCTGATGATCTCGCAATGCGCCGTACTCGGCGCCGGGTATGCCGGCAGAATTTTCGGATTCATTTTGCAGGCACACCAACGTTATGACATTTGCAATTATATCAGCGCCGGCGGCTTCCTCCTCAATTTCCTGACTCTCTGGATCAGCTTCAAATTAGGTTATGGCCTATACAGCCTGCTGATCGCCTCGGTCGCCAATGCGGTTTTTATCGTTGTTTTTTCCGGGCTCGCCGTGTGGGCGTTCGGATTGTTGCCGCAAAAAGGTTATTGGGGTCGCCCGAGACGGTCGGTGTTTCGACAGCTATTCTTTTATGGCTCGGATCTGTTCCTGATTTCCCTTGGTCAACAATTGATATCCTACAGCGCGGTGCCAATCATCAGTCGCACCATGGGGTTGGAGGCGGTCACGGTTTGGAGTGGTGCGACCAAAGTCTTTCTCCTGGCCCAACAATTGGTTTATCGGATCGGAGACTTTTCGATGGGCGCACTGGCGGAAATGTTGGTGCGCGGTGAGCGCGAGCGGCTAAAAGCGCGCTTCCGCGACGTGGTCCTGGTGACCGGAGCGGCGGCGGCGGGAGCGACGGCGCTGGCGCTCTGCAACCAAAGCTTTCTCGTTCTATGGTTGGACGGCAAGGTTTCGTGGAACCCGAGAAACGATCTGCTCATGGCGATTTCGTTCTTCGTTTATGCCACCACGCGGCTGTCGATTGTTCTCGCGGGATTAACCAAACAGATCGGCGCGATGAAATACGTTTACTTCCTGGAAGGCGCCGCGTTTGCCGGACTGAGTTTATACTCGGGTCGAATCTGGGGCTTCGAGGGCATCATCTGGAGCGGCATCATCACCAATCTCCTTTTCAGCGGCCTCTATGGAGCGCGCCGCGTGACGCAATATTTTGGCATTGGATACCGCGAACTACTGAGCCAATGGCTGACCCGCCCGTTCGTTCTTTTTTGCATAGCCGGAATCGCAGCATTCGCTTTTTGGATGGCGACGAAATCTTTGACGGCCCCGTGGCGATTGACCGTGAATTCGACCCTGTTCGGGATCACGCTGTTGTTTCTTTTTTGGGGAATCGGTTTGCCGAAACATCTGCGCCAGGAGGTGGCCCATCGCCTCCAAGGGCGATTCAGAAAATGAGCGCCAGCCCGTCCGTCACCGTTGCAAAAACGTGTAGTTACTCCCGTTCTGGCTGATCAGGAAAAATCCCGCGGCCCGCAGTTTGAAAATAGCGTGAATGGTCTGATTCCGCGTGATGCCGGGCACATGAATGTTGCCATGATGAAATTCGACGAGTAGTTGCCGGATCGGCAGGCGGCGTTTGATGATATCGTCCACGACCTCGTATTCCGCGCCCTCAATATCAATTTTCAGCAGATCGATATACTGATGTTGATTCTGTTTGAGAAGGGTGGACAGATCGACGCAGGGAACCTCGAAGTCAGCAGATCCTTTCCGTTGCATGGACCATGAACCTTCCTCAACGCAACTGGGCGGCGCCAGTTTCAGAGTGCCGCACTGGCCTGTCAGGGCAACGGGGTGAAACTTGAATTGCGGAATCTTGTTCTCGGACAGCGCCATCGTTTCCAGGCCGGTCGGCGACGGGTCGATCAAAACGATTGAGCAACCAAACTTTTTGACCAACGCATGCTCAAAGGTGATGTCTTTGCCAACTCCCCCGCTATAAACCACGCTGTCGCCATTCAATTTGTCGGGGAAGAAATGCCAGGAGCATCCCGTGTCCCGGTTTCCCAATTCGAGGAGCGAATACCCGCGCTTGGTCATGGCCCAATAGAACAGGCTGTAACGTACGTCTCTAAAAAACTTCGGCAGCGTTCGCATAATCAAAAAACTAGTCCAGGTTCAGCGCGGAGAGTTGTTCCATAAAAACTCGGGAAAACGTTTCAAACGAAAGCTTTTCCTGAAGCCCCATGATAGGGGAAGAAACCCCTGCCTGAACTCGCTCCCAACATTTTAAAATCGCCTCGGCGGTTGCCTTGGGGTCGCGAATGGGAACGATCTCTCCGCTGACGCCCGGTTCGACAAAATCGTTCGCGCCGCAATGAGACGTCAGTACAACCTGCAATCCACACGCCATCGCTTCGAGAGCGGTGCGGACAAGACCCTCTTCGAGCGATGGCAGCACAAATACATCCGCGCTTCGGAGCCGTTCCGCTAGTTCGACTTGGGGCAAACCGGGCGACCATTCGATCGGCAAATCCCGATAGCGTCCCAGAATTCCCTCAACATCATCCCGGACATTTTGGGTGAGCAAAAGCCGGGCGGAAGGATGCTGCTGATGCACGAGACGAAACGCCTCCAATAAGTAGGGCGTTCCCTTGCGCAGCGAAAGGTTTCCGGTGTTGATGATCGTGAGCGGCCGGTTTTTTGGGCGAACGGAATCCCCCGGGCGAAACAGGTCCAGGTCAACCGGGTAAAAAACGCGGAGAATCTGCTCCGACTTGAAACCGCGAGCCAGAAAAGAATTCGTGACGTAGGAACTGGGCGAAAGCACGTAATCCACCTCCTTCAACATCTCCCGTGAGCGCTCATACCAATGGCGGGCCACCGGCAGTTGCGGACACTTCCAGCGGCGATGCTCTTCAGTCATGATTTCCCAAAAATTTTCCATGTGCGAATTGCCCGCGTCAACGAAGGTTTTACCTCCGTGCTTCCGGATAAAGTCAAAACTCTGGTTCGCATAGCCGTAGCTGGAAATTATGTGCTGTCCGGGCGTCAGTTGCTTCAACACCCAGCGGTCAAACCAGGGTAATAAACGAAAGCGAAAAGATTCCGCGTGAAAAGCTGACAGTGTGCGGACCGCGGCATAACTCCAAAGGCCGATCCACGGGTTAAGCCGGGTTCGTTCGGGTGGAACACCCTCGGTTCCCCGGCGGGTGCCAAGCGCGTAAAATTCGAGCAAACCATTTCCATGAAGCGCTCGCGCGTAGGCGTTGTAATAGTTGGTCCGAAACGGCACGGCCAAAACGAACTTTGCGGAGTCGGCGCTGGTTACCATGTTTGCACCCCGGATTTCAATCGCGCTGCCATGCTTCCGTAATTCCGGCGCGCTGCTGAAACTTCAGCCCGGCGCGACGCAGGATTTCGCGGCACTGCTCCACCTTTTCTTCGCCAATCGCCCACGGATGCAGTTCAACAATTACCACACGATATTTTTTCAAGAGTTCCGCGGCCGTGTCGAACGCTTCCAGTTCCGATCCTTCGACGTCGATGATTAACGCGGAAAACGGCCCGTGGCGCGCGTCCAGATCAAGCAGCGTTTTTCCAGGCACTTGAACTGGACGATTGCTGCCCCGCTGGGTTGTCCCTCCGACGATGTAAACCGGATGCAGATAGAAGGTGACATCCCGGTCGTTGCTCAACGCGCAGTGTTCCAAGCGAAAGCCGCACTGGTTCAGTTCACGATTCTGTTCGACTACCGGGATGCAAAAAGGATTGCCCTCGACGACAACGTGGCGTGTCTTGTCATCGAGCAGCTTATTGGTAACGCAGGAAACAATGCCAAGACACGCACCAACCTCGAGAACGCTGTCATCCTTGCGAATGAATTTTCTAATGAGCTCGCGCTCTTCGGCCTCGTAGGAATTCCCCAGAAAACAGGAGCGATAGCCTCGCGAGGTCAGGTGCTTCGGAATCTCGAACACACATCCGTCCGCTCGGAATTGGCGCACGAACAGGTCAAAAAAAAGGCCTTGGATAGGAAGGATAACCCGTTCGCGAAAATTCCCTATGGCTGTGCCAAGGGGCCGCCGGATTTTTGGCGGCAGAAATTTTCGGGCTAAAAGTCGAATCTGAGTTTCCACGGTTAAATGCTTTTCAAAATTGTGTCGTAGAGCGCCTGGTATCTGGCCACCATTTTTTCAGCCGTCATTTCTTTGTCGAGAACCGATTGTCGGGCGCGCGCCGACAAACGCGTCCGCAGCGATTCGTCCGCCATGATTTTCTCCAGCGCGCCGGCCAGCTCCTCCACGTCGCCCACTTCCACCAACAATCCGTTCTCCCCGTCATCGATCAAATTGGGAACACCACCAACCCGGCTGCCCACACAAGCGCACCCGTGATAAAGCGCTTCCTGCAAAGACAGCCCCAAGCCTTCCTGGAAAGATGGCATCGCAAAAATGGCTGCCTCGTTCAGCCACCGCATCACTTCCTCGTCGCTGCGGGTGCCCAGCAATTGAACCTGGCCGCTGATTTTTTCCCGGGCAATCGTGTCGCGCACGCGTTGCGAGAGCGGGTCATCGCCCATCCGCCCGATCAAGACGAGCTGCCAATCTGGAAATCTGGAAGCGATTTTGGCGAAGGCATCGGCCAGAATCCATTGCCCTTTGCGCGGCCCGACTGTTCCGACGCATAGGATCGCTTTGCGCCGCTCGGTTTTGACGGGGGCGGCCGTGGATTCGTGAATACGCGAGTGGTAAATCTGCCGAATCTTGTGGCGCATGAACGGATACCAGCGCCGCAGGACATGATAATCGTTTTCCGAAACAGCCACTTCGCAAATCAGCTTGGAGAGCACATATTGCTTGCTCAACCAGGCAGGCAAAAACAGAGCAACTTTTAGAAATGGCCGGTGGGCCCCGCAATAGCCATCCGTAATGAAAAACGCACCGTGATTCGTGGAAAAACAGGGGAGCCCCGCCTGATGCACGGCCACGATCGGGCTTTTGAAGAATGCCCGGACGTTCCAGGCGAAATTTCCCCCCAGGTGAAAATGCACCAGATCCACTTTGCTGCGAACCAAAGCCTCGGCGAGCTGAGAGGATCGTTCTGCCGAGATCGCAGCCGGATCAAAAGGGATGTGTTCAGCGATCAAGCGGCCAACGGAGGATTTTCTCGCCGACTCACTCGACTCGTTGGAAACCAAAACGATTTCGTTCCGGGTGGCCAGACCTTTAATTAATTCTCCGACGAGAACTTCCGTTCCGCCAAATTGATCAATGGGATATTCCAGGCAGAGGGCGAGTTTCATTGTGCAGGATCGAAGAATAACGCACTGACAATCGGATTACTCTCGCCAATCGAAGCGATTTTTATGATGACCTCCCCTTGAAGCAACCAGGTCACGTATTTGCCTTCGATAAACGATCCCACCGTTTGCCGATCCAGCATCTTTCCGGAAGTATTCCAAATTTGAACATCCATTATTCTGCCCTTTTTGTCGCAATCGAGGAAGTAAAGCGTAACGCGCCGTTTAAGTCCATCCGCCAGACTCAAATTCAGGACGATCGGATGACGATAGTTCCAACTGGATACGATTCGCTCCTCAGTTTCAGCCCGGAGCAACGCCCTCTGTTCGCTCGCGCTTGTGCCTTGCCACGTATAGGGCAACACGTATTCGGGTTTTAACTGGATGCCGCCCGGAAAATTTGTTTTGTCGTTAACAATCAGGAACCCTCCCGTTCCATAAACACCCTTCCAGTTGCCACCCCGCTTTTGATCCAGACCGACAAATGTCGCGCTCGTTGCGGGCAACTTGATTTCACAATCAACCGGCTCCGAAAAGAATTCCGCACCCGAGTCACTCGTAATTTTCGCGGTGATCGAATGCACTCCTGCCAGGACGTTGGTCCAAACGAAACTGAAGGGCGCGGATTGAATCTCCTGCATTTTTTCTGTCCCTGAAAAGAACTCGACCCTACGGATGCGTCCGCCAAAATTTTCGACTTTCGCTTCCACCACAATCGTCGTCGGAACCATGAAATTGCCGTTTCCCAACGGGCTGGTAATCCGGGCACTAAACATCCGGACATCCTTCACCTCCGCTTCGCCTTGCCCGGAAATGGCAAAACCCGCATAAAGTTCAACTGGCATTTCAATCGTGTCAGCGCTGATCTGGACCCAATGGGTTCCGTCCTCAGAAAGAAATCCGCTCAACGCGCTTCCTTCCCGGACGACGCGCAGCCACGCCCACATTTCGTTGGTTCTCGTCGTGGCGACGAGCGGGGCACCACCCCCATTTTGCCTTTCGAATATCGTGTTGGTTGCGGAAAGAAACATTCCCGCGAAGGCCGCTGTGGCGTTCGTGTTTTCTCGAAAAAGCACGCCGACCTTTGGAGTTTGCCCCGAGCGCCGAATGCGTGCGCTGATTTCGCCGTTTCCCGAAAACGGCTGGCAGGCAAACAGCATTCCTTCATTCGCCCCGGAACTCCTTAATTGAAAGGCGTCATCCACAGCACGGAAACTTCCCGCCGCACCGTTCAAGAGCACGGCGCTGAACTCACCGAAGGGCCCGGCCGCCGCGACGGACGCGAGCAGTTGTGCCGCAACGAAAACGGCCAGCGCGATTTTCAGGTATCGTATCAAGCCATCATTTTTGCCTTTTGCGCGGCGCAAATCCAATTTAATTTCGCGCCATGCCATCATTTGACATTGTTTCGGAAGTGAGCTCGATGGAAATCGAGAACGCGGTCAACCAGG
>Ga0163144_10027966_pt1 | contig 10896 bp, 9 predicted proteins | sample OliLak19BULKMAT1_FD_123175 | JGI IMG/M metagenome (GOLD analysis project Ga0163144, IMG submission 123175) | Freshwater microbial mat bacterial communities from Lake Vanda, McMurdo Dry Valleys, Antarctica - Oligotrophic Lake LV.19.BULKMAT1 | ecosystem: Environmental > Aquatic > Freshwater > Lake... | reverse complement strand
GGTGGGAGCCACTACCAAAAGTGGTATGCTTTCTGCTCCGTTGCGGAGCCGCTTTGGTATTAATGAACGGCTTGATTTTTATAGCGAAGATGATTTACAAAAAATTGTTTTACAAAATGCGCAGTTTTTGGGGCTTGCTTTGCCAGAAGCTTCAGCCGCGCTGATAGCGCAAGCGGCACGTGGCACTCCTCGTATTGCCAAAAAAATATTACGACGGGTGCGTGATGTTGCCCAAGTATCAAATAATAATAACGCGGATGTTCCTTTAACGCAGAAGGCACTTATGTTTTTGGGCATTAATAGCTCAGGCCTGTCTACCGTTGATGATGCTATTTTGCGTACCATTATAGAAAAATTTGATGGTGGTCCGGTCGGTTTAGAAACATTAGCCTCTATTATTGGGGAAGACAGTAGTACGCTGGAAGAAGTGTATGAACCATTTTTATTGCGCAAGGGCTACTTAGAAAAGACCTCGCGTGGTCGACAGATACCTTACAAATTGCTACCCTTATTGAAAAGTCATTATCAGGGACAAATATCTATTTTTAAGGAATAACAACGATGTCAGGCCATTCAAAGTGGGCAACGATTAAGCATAAAAAAGCAGCGCTTGATGCTAAGCGTGGCAAAGTGTTCACTAAAATTGTTAAAGAAATTTCAGTAGCTGCCCGTGTTGGTGGTGGTGACCTTGGGAGCAACCCGCGCTTGCGTTTTTTAATAGAAAAAGCACGGAGCGTTAATATGCCGCAAGAAAATTATTTGCGCGCTATTAAAAAGGGCACCGGCGAACTGCCGGGGCAACAATATGAAGCACAGACCTACGAAGGGTACGGCCCTGCTGGCGTAGCGGTTATTATCGAGATGTTAACCGATAATAAAAATAGAGCGGTAGCTGAGTTACGCCATGTCTTTTCACGTGAAGGTGGCAGCCTTGGTGAAACGGGCTCGGTCAACTGGATGTTTGAGCGTGCGTGTGTAATTTATGTTGAAGCGGCAAACGTAACGGAAGATATATTGCTTGAACATCTTCTTGAGTATCCGGTGAAAGATATTCGTAAAGAAGATGACGTTTTTGTTATTACGGGCGAGGTTGCGGCTTGTGATAAAATTAAGCAAGCATTGACGGACCTTGGCTATAAAGTAAAAGAAGCAGAGCTTGAATGGGTGCCTAAGACTATGGCCTCAGTAAATGAAGCAGCTGAAGAGAAAGTAGTACAATTTCTTGATAAGCTTGAAGATCTTGAAGATGTACAAAACGTGTACGCAAACCTTGAGTAACGATAATTTTTAAATTGATATAAGGAGTTCGCATGGTTCATAGTATGACCGGATTTGCTTCGACAACTATTACGTTGACCACACCATCCGGTGCTGTGCCAGCAACTCTTACGTTAAAAACGCTCAATAATCGATTTCTCGATATGAGTTGCAAGTTGCCCTATGCACTTGCTCATCTAGAAGCTGAAATGATCAAAGAAGGTAAGAAATATCTTCATCGAGGTACCGTCTACTGTTCATTGTATATCAGCAACCCTCATGCGCTCAAGGCTGATGTGTTTCCTTCTATTGGGTTGGCGCAAGGGTATATGAAGGCTATTGGTACGTTACAAGAGAAATTGGGCATACCGGGCACGTTAACCATTTCAGATTTTATTACGTTGCCGCATTTGTTTGAAGCATCAGAAGAAGCTAATGTTGCTGACAATGCTTCTTTAGTGATGTCGGCAGTTGATGCGCTTTTCAAAACATTGGTAGCTACTCGCATCGTAGAAGGTGCTGCGTTGGCCAAAGACCTTGAAGCGCGGATGCAGGCCATTCGGACGAATATGGTTGCTATTGAGCCGCGAGCTGAAGCGGTGAGCGAGCAGCGGCGGCACGTTTTTATGCAGGAACTAAAACCGTTCCTCGAAAAAGCAACACAAGAAGTGCAAGATGTGCATCTTCAGATGTTGTATAAGACTATTGAAAAAATTGATGTTAACGAAGAAATTGTCCGTTTTAAAAATCATTTAGAAACGTTCATTACCACGTTGCATGATGCACAGGAACAAAAGGGTAAAAAATTAGATTTTATTTTGCAAGAAATGTTCCGTGAAATTAATACCCTGAATGCTAAATTGCCTGATACTATTGCTAGTGGCCCTATTATTAATATTAAAGTTGAGCTCGAAAAAGCACGCGAACAAGTTCAAAATATTGTTTAATAATGGCGCATATTGCTAGGCTGAAACAAGATGATTGTCTTGTAAGGAGCTGAGCGATGTGGGCGTGCGCGCTATTAATTTTTTGGTGCCCCGCAGTTGAAGCGATGATTCGTCGCCCTCAGTTGCGAGGGTCGACTGTTACTTTTCCGCCGCTGGTGAAGAAACCATCCGATGAGGATGCAGACCAAGGCGGTAATGCAAGCAAAAAGCCAAACGGCTCTCCGTCGCCAGAAAGGTCGCCCGTTGCTGGAGCGCGCCGTGCAACAACGTTGCCTCAATTAGCTCTGCTTTCGATTGATCCTGATGACAGGAATGTTTCTGCTGCAGAACAATCGCGCAATAAAAAGCGATTATCACACCAAACTTCGCCGGTGCTTGATAATCCGCGGGATTTGGTTGACGAGCTTTCTCTTGTTTTAACGGGTCAAGCTGAAATTTGTGAATCGCTCGAAAAATTAAAAGATTTCTTTGATCCTGGGTTTCGTAATGCGATGGCATTATTATTGGTCCAAAAAGAATACTTGGTGAAGAAATATGAAGGATTACAAACAAAAATTATCAATTTTCCGCTGAAGCTACGCCTAACAAGAAAAGAATGGGCCTCTTTTTTAGAAATAGGCATTGAGGAGCGCTGGAGGCGTGAAGAATCAGTGAAGTATGAAGAGACACGAAAAGATGTCATGGTGAAACCGATAAGAGTTTTTTCAAAAAGGCTCAAAGCTGATATCGATGATTTGCAACGCTATAAAGAAACATTTGCAAAAAAAACATGGGGAACACTCCTGCCCCAAGAGCTCCGAGAAAAGCTTCAACAATCAGAAACAAAAGAAGAAGTTAAAGCTAAGGTTCTTTTGCCTGTTGGCGGCAAGTTGCCAAAAAATGGTCGGCTACCACCGCTGGAACAGAAGAAAAATTAAAAAAGATTATTGTCTTACCCGGGCCGGCTCAATTATATTGGAAAAAGAACTTAAGAAGCCAGGCAATAGTGGGGGAATATGAAAAAATTACTTGTTATCGTGATTTTAGGAGCAATAACGCTCTATTTGCAGGGTATGACAGGAGCTGGTGATAAAAAGGCTGCTGCTGCAAGCGTTTTAGCGCAAGACGCGCCACAACAGGCAGCTTCAGATGCCGCAGCGGCTCCCGCTGCTCAGCCGCAAGAAATAGCCATTCAAGTTGCCCTTCAAGCCCCTACAGAGCCTGCGCCCGCAGGTGCTCCCGGCCAATGGATGTGGATCAATGGTACGTGGGTTGATACCCATGATATGGGTGGTCAAGCATGCGCGATATCGTGAAATTTCTTAAAAATTGCTTATAGCGAGTTATGATAAAACCGCCGCATGGCAATACTATTAAACCAGCCAAAGCTGGCAAATGTTATCCAGGAATGGGTAATACCATAGCTCATTAACGGGAGCGGGATGCCTACAATAGGCAGGAGTCCCGTTACCATGCCAATATTAATAAGCGTAGAAATCACGATATGAATAATCAAGCCAGTAGCAAGTAACTGCGCATATTGGTCTTTAATCGTAAAAATAATAAAAAAAGCCCGCAAAAACAGTAACATATAAATAATAATTAAACTTATGGCGCCCACAAAGCCCCATTCTTCACACACGACCGAAAAAATAAAGTCGGTACGGCTTTCGGGTAAAAATTGCAAAATATTTTGGGTGCCTTGTAAAAAACCTTTGCCGGTCAACCCACCAGAACCAATCGCTATACAGGATTGCTCAATTTGATACCGCTCTTTTCTACTATTACCCTCGCCTAAAAATACGGCAATACGTTGTTTTTGGTATGGCTTCAAAAAAGCCCAACTGAGAGGTGCGGTGACGAGCATAATTACGGCAAGCCAGATAAAAAATTTATTCCCAATACCGGCCAACCACAATAACACTAGCCCCGAAACCACAATAATAATGGCAGTTCCTAAATCGGGCTGTTTTAAAATCAGCACGGCGCTCAACCCAAGCACTCCTAAAATAGGTAAAAAATCACGTACGGAAGTAAATTCTTTATGTGCGGCCGCTAAGTAATAAGTAAAAAATGCGGGGAAAAAAAGTTTAGCAAGCTCCGAAGGCTGAAACTTAATAACACCAAGGTTAATCCAGCGCTGAGCACCAAGACCGACCGAACCTTTAATGAGGGTAAACACCAGAAGTACTAACGTAATAATATATAAAAAATAGCCCCACCGTTGTAAGCGATGGTAATCGATAAGGCACATAATGGTAAAGATAACCAGCCCACTCAAAATACCAAAAAGTTGTTTGTTAAAAAAAACAGAATATTGTGTTGCTAACCCCAGTTCGGGGCGATAGGTTGCACTATAGACCGAAGCTAAACTAATAGCTGAAAGCAATAAAATAAGAATAAACCCTGGCCAATCAAAATAACGTATAAATCGCCGGTCAATAGAAGGCATAAGGTAGACCGCTAAAGGGTTGAGGGTAGAGAAAGTTGTTGGCTTGTTGCAGAAAGACCGTTTGCGGTAAAGGCGTGGGTAAAGCTTGCTGCAGGGAACTGTAGTTCAACCATCAGCGCTTGTATGCGTTTAAACAAGACGAAGTAAAACTCAGCACGCGCTGTTTCTACCGCATGCCATACGCTATTACCAAGCTCTTGGCTTTTCAGTAAGCCCTTAAAGCAATAATCACTTGTTTCGGTGTATTTTCTATCAAACGTACTGAAGGATTGCATCCCTAAGCCATCAATAAGATTTTGCAGCTGATCGGTAAAGAAATTTTTATGGGCAAAGGGTGCCAAGGTGGCCAGCGCCTCATGGGCGGTAGTAGCCATACTGGTGGCAACCTGCGTCACTACAGCACGCGCCTGGGCCCGTAAAGTAATGATAAGATTATTTAAAGGAAAAGTAGAAATCATCGGTTCTTTGATGATCTTATTGAGCATGAATGCATAGGTTGTTTGCGCTGCCATTTGCTGCGCATAGGTGGTGCGATAGAGTTCTGCGCTATTAAGCGTAGACACTGCAGGGTAAGGTAAAGCTTTTTCCGGATTGCGCCGTGTTTGTGCAAGGTTTTGCCAGAGGGCCCAATTTTCTTGCAAACTTTTAAGAGCGATTTCTTGCGATTGCAAGGTAGCGTGTGAGCGCTTGAATGACCAATAAGCCCAATTTAAAAAAAGCTGCGCATCGCGCGGCGTTGACCCCTTAAGAGCGGTGCGAATCTCTTGATCAGAGATAGTACTGATAGAATGGAGAGGAACAAAGGTGAAAAGTGCTAAAATTGCGTACATTATTTGGTTCATGACATAACTTCCTTGCCGTGCCTGGCATTAAGGCGAAATGGTCGGGGTGGCCAGACTCGAACCGACAACCCCTCGCTCCCAAAGCGAGTGCGCTACCAATTGCGCCACACCCCGATATAAAACCAAAAATAAGTGTACTTACTTTTTTATGAAATTCAAGGACAAACTTAGAACATGGGGTGAATGGTGGGGTTCGAACCCACGGCCCCCGGAGCCACAATCCGATGCTCTGCCAGCTGAGCTACATCCACCATGCTAAGTTATTATCAATTCTGCCTTAAGTATACGGCTTTATCTTCAAAAATCAATCATTATGGATAAATCAGGCTTTGGCTTAAATCAACGGTGTTATCTATCGAACCACCACGCGTATTCAGAAGCAGTTTCATATCTGATAAGGTATCGCTGAAGGTACCAATTTTATTAATCAGTTTATATTTGAGTGCTTCAGGAGCAGGGTAGGTTAATGCCTCGGTTTGCTTTACTTCTTCCGTTGAAAGATGACGGTGCTCAACTACGCTGTTCACAAAATATTCATAAAGGAGATCGAGCTCTTTATTCAGTTGAGCTTCTGAGTCAATATCCAAAGGATCATTGCCGAGCTGCTTAAATTTGCCCCGTTTCATGCGGATTTTTTTAATATCACCTTTAAGGCCGTCACGTTTAAAGGTCTTTGGATCCTCTTGTTCAATTTCTAAAATGACCCCGATAGACCCAATAGTTGCCATAGGGCTTGCGATAATAGGGGTGCAACAAGCAATTAAATAGGCTCCCGAAGCGCACACCGATTCTACGTAAGTAACGATCGGCTTTATGAGTTGTGCTGTTTTTAATAGATGAAGGATTTCATATGAAGCAATAGGAGACCCGCCACCTGAGTTGATAATCAGCACAATGCCCTGCACCAGCGGGTTACGCACCAGTTTTTCTAGATCTGCCTTAAATTGGGTGCTGCTTGCATGGTTAATGCTGCCAGAAAGCTCTAAAATGCCGATGCATGGCTGTGAAACATTGATAGCCGGTTTGCCAGCGCGTTCAAAGTAGACTTTACCAATAACTGCCGTTGATAGGCTGCCTAAAGTGAGCAGTAAGAGTAATAATTTTTTCATTGACGGTCTCCTTGAGCAAAGTTATAAGGGATACGCATAAAATTACCATACGGTACGCCTCGTTCTTTTAGTAAACGTGCCATAGCATCATGCGTGTCAGAAATCGTTCCTATCTGATCTATCAGATGGAGTTCCATTGCTTCGGTTCCAGAAAATGGTCGTCCATTTGCCCACACCGTCGTTTCTTCTAAGGAAAGCTTGCGTTGTTGCGCGATATTGCGGCACAGCTGTTGATAGCTTTTCTCTAATTTATGAATAATAGTTTGCTGTTCTTCGGGGGTAATGTGATGTAACGCCGTACCTAATGGGGTCAGTTTGCCCGCATAAAAATATAAAGTTTCTTGGCCCGGAGCTTCCTTAATTTCGGTAATGGTAACAGTGGTACCAATGCTTCCAACAGTTGCCTGCTCATTTGCAATAATATAGTTGGCGGCCGATGCTACTAAATAGGCTTCGCGGCAGCACTGTTTTTCTACCAGAACAATCACCGGTTTTATGGCGCTCGCTTTTTTTATTTCATGGAACAATGCCTGGCACGCGCCAATATCACCTGATGGGGCGTCAATTTTAATGATAATACCAGCTGTTTGTGGTGTGCGGAGGCATTCTTCAAGAGCGCGATGAAACTTTTCTGTTTCATCTAGTTTGCCCTGAAGCAAAATATAGCCTAAATGGGTCGTCACCAGGCCTTGAGCTACCGGTGTATAGGGGAAATTCTTCTTATAATAATAATATAAAGCAGCGGTCAAAGATTGTCCTATCAGCATGGTGTTCCCCAGCCCTAACTGCTCGGTGGCATGGCCAACAAGGCGCATAGCTGCAATAGCAACCGGTGTAGCTGCTAAAGCAAATACCGGGTATAAATCGGGGTTCTTTAAACCTGCCCATGAAGATTCAGGCGCGCGTGTTGCTTCGGTTGTTTCATCATGAGATGCCAGTTGCTCTGCTTCGATGGTTGCCGGCACAGGCGAAGCCCCACAGGGCGAAGCTCCCATGTTGGAACTTGCAGTAAGAATACTGCATAAAAATAGGTAAGAGAGGAGTTTCATAGGTACCCTTGTATAGTTGAGCTGCTTTGTAAAAAGTATATCACGTAGGCTTTCTCTGTAAAGTTTTTTAGTCGTTGCATTCAGATGGAATTTTTTCGGTCGGTGCGGCCATTTTCTTTTTCACGTAGTCGTATACCTTGCTGAGCCCCGATTGGGTAATATTATAGCTTGCATGTGCTCCTTGTGCCGTGTAGTACAGGGCCTGGGTAATTAAGGTAGCCACCGGGAGCGTAATCGCCCAATTGGCATAGATAGAGCGTTGCTTACTTTCAAAGAGCCTATGGGTCAGAATTAAAAGTATGCTATTGCACGAAAGGGTCAAGGGGGCCCATACCAGTGCTGTTTGGCACAGCGCTGAACTGGTTATTGTTTGGTAGAGCGATGGTTGGGCGGGGGTGATTGCGTGCGGTTCTGCCTTGGTAGTGCTGGCCAGAAAAAGAACAGCTCCTAACAGAGCGGAGCTCAACAGGGCGGGGTTCAGCAAGGCAGAGCCCAAAGAGTAGATGTGCTTCATATATATTCTCCTTTAGGTGGACATTTTAGAAATAATGCACCCACCTTACCATACTTTTTGATGGTTGTTATACTTTTTATGAGAAAAGTATTTTGGTGAAATCATCGAAATAAATCAAAAATAGAATTAAAAACAAGGGGGATTTTTTATGGTATACTTATGGTATACTTTAAAAAAAAATAGAAGCGTAGAACAGTATGATTGCTTAAGGGGGTATGAATTATGAGTACAAAAAGAAATATAACGGTTGTTGGCGCTCGTGAGCATAACCTTAAAAATATCTCCGTGGTGATTCCTAAAGATACCGTTACGGTGATTACGGGACCATCTGGCTCAGGTAAAAGTACGTTAGCTTTAGATGTGTTGCATGCTGAAGGCCAGCGTCGGTATATCGAATCATTATCTTCCTATGCGCGGCAGTTTTTAGGGAATCCCAAGAAGCCGGATGTTGACCGCATTGATGGGCTGTGCCCTTCGGTAGCGATTAGTCAAAAGACGGTCGGCTCAAACCCCCGTTCTACTGTTGGTACTATTACCGAAATTTATGATTACCTGCGCGTTTTATTTGCTCGTATTGGTACCTTGCATTGCCCCGATTGTGGTATGGCAATTACGCCAGCTTCACCTGCCCATATTGCCGCTATTATTAGAGAACAGCATCACGGCTCCTGGTTAACTATTGCCGCGCCACTTGCCAGTGAAAAGAAGGGGGAATTTACCCATGAGTTACTCGATTTATTTGACCAGGGATATTACCGTTTCCTGATTGATGGCAAGCAAGTTAACCTTACCTCGCGTGAAATGATTGCTTCGTTAGGGCTCAAAAAAACACATAAGCATACAATAGATATCCTGCTTGATGCTATTGAAGGTGACACCGATGACCAAGCCCGTATTTTTGAATCGCTTGAAAAAGCATTCGTATTGGCTGGTGGGCGTTGTAAAATTATTATTGGTGACCTTTCCTATACTTATTCATCTGAGCGGATGTGTGTGCCTTGTGGTAAATCATTCCCGGATGTTGAACCACGCTTATTTTCCTTCAATTCACCGCTAGGTGCTTGTAAACAATGCCACGGCCTTGGGGTGGCGGCAGAATTTTTGATGAACCCTGACGCTGAAACCCAAGAAGATCGTTTCTATTCAGTAGAGCGGCCCTGTGCGCTTTGTGCGGGTAAGCGATTGAATAGGTACGCCTTGGCGGTAACCGTCGGTGGTAAGAATATTTATGATATCAGCGACCTTGCTATTAAGGATGGGCTTAATTTTTTACAGAATATATCATTATCGCAAGAAGAGCAGACAATTGCTGATCGTTTATTGCAAGAAATTGTTAATAGATACCGCTTTTTACGTGACGTTGGGCTTGATTACCTTTCATTGAACCGTACCGCGCGGACTATTTCTGGCGGGGAAGGGCAACGAATTCGTTTAGCAACGCAAATTGGTTCAGCATTGAGCGGTGTATTATATATCCTTGATGAACCAAGTATTGGTTTGCATCAACGGGACAATGATCGTTTAATTGCTACCTTATATGCCTTGCGTGACCTTGGCAACACGGTGATTGTGGTTGAGCATGACCATGATACTATGATGAGTGCAGATTATTTAATTGATATGGGGCCTGCTGCTGGGGTGCTGGGCGGTACTATTACTGCTGCTGGCACACCGCAAGAGTTTGTGCAAAACCCCACCTCATTAACGGGTGATTACCTGAGTGGTAAGCGTTCTATCAAGCGGGTGCATGCATTACGCACACCAACCGGGTATCTGACCTTACAGCACGTGAACGTTAATAATATTAAAGATTTGGAAGTTAAGTTCCCGCTGGGTATTTTCTGTGGCATATCAGGAGTTTCTGGGTCAGGAAAGAGTAGTTTAATTATGCAAGCATTGGTACCCGCATTGCATAAGGCATTATTGCCGGTGCATCGTGGCGGTTTTGCTGGTGTTGATACTGATACTATTTCTGGCATTGAACAGATTGAAGCGGTGGTGGTCATTGACCAAACCCCTATTGGGCGGACTTCCCGCTCTAACCCGGCAACCTACTTGGGTATTTTTGATGAAATTCGCACCCTCTATGCGGGGTTGCCAGAAAGTAACGTTCGCGGCTATACGGTTGGCCGTTTTAGCTTTAACGTGAGTGAAGGGCGTTGTAAGGTTTGTTCCGGCAACGGTACCATTACGGTTTCTATGCACTTTTTGCCTGATGTAACGATGATGTGTAATACCTGTAAGGGAACGCGCTATAATCAACAAACTCTTGATATTACCTATCGCGGTAAAAATATTTCTGATGTATTAATGATGACCGCACGTGAGGCGCTTGAATTCTTTTCTGCGCATCATCGTTTAGCAAAACGATTGCAGCTTTTGTGTGATGTCGGCCTTGACTATATACAGCTGGGTCAAGAATCAACCACCCTTTCAGGTGGCGAAGCGCAACGTATTAAACTAGTAGATGAGCTTGCTAAGCGTGGGAGTAAAACGGTCTATATCCTTGATGAGCCAACAACCGGCTTACATGCCGTGGATATTGAACGCTTATTACAAGTGTTTGAACGTTTAGTAAAAAAAGGTAATAGTTTGCTGGTGATTGAACATAATATTGATGTATTAAAAACAGTTGATTACCTTATTGACTTGGGGCCCGAAGGCGGAGATGGTGGCGGCACTATCGTAGCACAGGGTACACCAGAAGCGGTGGCGCGGGTAACAAAAAGTTACACCGGGCAGTATCT
>Ga0163144_10027964_pt1 | contig 10897 bp, 6 predicted proteins | sample OliLak19BULKMAT1_FD_123175 | JGI IMG/M metagenome (GOLD analysis project Ga0163144, IMG submission 123175) | Freshwater microbial mat bacterial communities from Lake Vanda, McMurdo Dry Valleys, Antarctica - Oligotrophic Lake LV.19.BULKMAT1 | ecosystem: Environmental > Aquatic > Freshwater > Lake... | reverse complement strand
ATGCGCAATACGACAACCTCGGCTTCCAAGAAATCTCCTCCTCCATCAGCAGCTTCTTCCTTTGATCAGCAAGGAGACAAACACCAGTTACCCAGACAATCCTCAAAGCAGCGAGCGGCTACGCCAACCAAAGATACGAGAGCTGCAGGTGCGAAGAGCAAGGGTTCTGGCGAAAGACGCAACAATTCTACTGGACGGAGGCGGCCGTCCCCGTCTCCCGTTCGTAATCGTTCTTCCCCTTCTCCACTTCGTGGGGAACGGCGAAGGACAGCGGCCCAAGCAACAGCAGCTGGAGGAGGAAAAACAACCCTTCGAAGCGGCTCTCCCATGAGGGCAACAGAGTCTCCCATGCGCAAACGATCGCCTTCCGAGTCTCCCATGCGCAAACGATCGCCTTCCGCAACCCGAGTAGCTCAGCAATCACCACCCACCAAAAAGACAGGCACTCCCAAAAGAAATCTTCGTGTGGATACAGGGATAACAAATCCTACTAGAGAGTCTCGATCTCCCAAAAATACCACTGATAATAAGAATGCTCCTCACTACAGGCGGCGGGAGACTACGTCGAAAGCCGAAGAGCAACAACAACAACAACAAAGCCAGGAGTATCACGCTGAGGATGATGTTGTCGATGAGGATTCGTACCTGCTGTATTTTCCACATAATAAGGTAGACCCAAACCATGATTCGTATGAGATCAACCGGCATGTGGCACTCGAACCTCCAAGTAGTAAACCAGACCCAGAAGGTCCATCTGCATCGAGTCGTCCCGACCCTGATGGTAATCGATGTTCATCACCGCCCAAGCGGACCATGCGGGCTCCTCATCCACTGGAATGCCCTGCTCCTCTAACGAATATGGAAGAGGTTCAAGACGATCTGCCACCTACTCCCAAGGTGCAACCACCAACACCTACATCTACATCTCGCCCAATCAAGCCTGAGTATGATTTCTCCTTGGATGATAGAGACGACTCAAATACTGGTTCGCTTCATTCGGCGCAACCTGATCGTGCCCAAAGCCCTTCTCCGATGAGAAAGAAGACGGCAAGCTCGTCTCCCAGCCCCAATACAACGAAGGCTATGACGAGAAATACACCATCTCCGAGCAGTAATTCTAGAAATACACCATCCCCCAGCAGAAAAACTCCTTCACCGGCAAAGAAGCAACCATCGTCTACTCGGGCTACGACACCTCTTAGAGGAGCCACTGTAGCAAAGCAGGCATCCCCTGACACCCAGAAAAGAAAAACAACGACAAGAAAGTCTTTTCCGCAACCGTCGCTGAAAAAATCCAGTTCAAACAACTCGGCGTCAGCAAAACGAAAACAGAGCCGATTACCTCCACTGCCTAGCTTTAAAAATTCTAGTCCCCCACCACAGCAGAAAGTCAGTCACGAGTCTCCTCGACGCAGAGAACAAATTTCTACATCCAGCAGCAGCGATAGGCAGCCTAAGTCACCCGAGGATATCACTTCCCATGAAACCTCTGAGCGATCTGGCGCCCCCACCTCACCAAAAATGGATGTATCTGAGAAGCCTACTCCTAGATCACCAACAAACAAAGGAAAAACATCCCCGAACAAAGATGCAACCGGACCGTCACCTTCCACGCCATCTCCGAAGAACTCCCCTGGAAAGAAAGGTCCCACAAGCTCACAAAAGAAAGGTGCAACTGCAAAGACCAGTCCATCCCCAAGAAACACGGTACCAATGTCTCAGAGGAATGCCGCAAATAAGTCCTCACCGTCGACGCCAAGACAACAAAAAGGCAGTAGAATAAGCACAACGCCAACAGCTGCAATAGATCGACTTCACAAAGGAATTCCATCACCCCCGAAAGGCACTAATACGTATTCCCCCAGGGCCGCTGCTGATCGCCATGCCCCCAAACGACCAACAGCATCTCCACGAAATACTAAACCGGCTATGAGGCCAGTAAGGCGATACGGGAGAATTCACTCTCGTTTTGCATCAGTCATTCAAAGAAATGTGCGCATGATGTTCCAACGGCACAAGTTCCTCCGTCTGCGACACTCGGTCATTGAATTACAATCGGCGGTAAGATGGAGATTTCAAGTCCAGTATGCACGCAAGGGGACTCGCATACAACATTTTTCCGCTACAATTATTCAAAAGAAGTATCGAATGATCTCCTGCCGACAGTCCTATTTGCAGCTACAGTATGCAGTTATTGTAGCTCAATCTGCAGTGCGCATGTTCTCCTGTAAGTCAACTTACCGCGAGCTTCGAACAGCTTCCCGAAAGCTTTTGGGGCGCACTTCTGTTAGAACAGCAATGCCGCCCACACCCAAAGTGCAGTCTATGGCCACTGTGAGGGGAGGACGCCTGCGAATCTATTCAACTTTGCTAATTCAAAGCGTAGTTCGAATGATATGGGTTAGAGGAGCCTATCAAGAGCTGCGTTTGTCGGCGCTAGTGATTCAAATGTGGTTCCGCAAAGTTCACGTCGTCATTATGAAACAGAGGCAAGCAGCCACTGTGTTGCAAAGCAGGGCTCGAAGACAGTCGATGCGAACTTGCTTTCTTGATTTACGGCAGTCAGTCATACTACTACAGACATGGAGCAGAATGGTCTGTGCTCGATCCAGGTATATGAAAGCACTACACCTTAGGCTCGAGCATGCTTCGGCTGCACGCATCCAAAGTTTATACCGAGGAGACATTTGTCGATTGGCATATCACCAATTGCAGGCGTCTGCAATAGTACTGCAGCATTGGATTCGTGGAACGGCGATCAGGGCTGCTTTTTTACGGCTTTGTCAAGCATCTTTGTCAATCCAATGCTGGACTCGGCAAAGAACCAGTGAGCGTATTGCGCGGGAATTGAGATGCTTTGTTACCATTCAGAGAGTTTTCCGCTCGTATCTTGTCGCTCGTGTGTTTCTAGTAAAGCGTGCATGTGCGCTAATGATCCAGGCCACCGTCCGAGGTTTTTTGTACAGAGAAAGGTTCTTGTCTCTGAAACTGGCTGCTATTGTCGTCCAATCGAGACGTCGAGTAGTCCTTGCGCGAGCCTACGTGAGAGTGAAGCGATCCGCAAAATGGCGTGAGACCACAAAATTTAAAAGGTCGAGATCGAATTCACCGCTTCCTATCCGCGACCGCCCGGAAGAAATAATTGAAGAAAACGCAAAGGCTAGACCGGCCCCACTAATTATTGACATAAGTCACGACCCAAGCGATGACAGCGATGATCTGGTCGACTCGCATGCGGCACAATCTACAAAGCAATATGATCACGTTGTATCCGCTGCTCTTGCATTTGTCTCTCAAAGCCCTGCCACTGCTCCTATGAAATTCAAGGGTCCGACACCCAGACTCAATCGACCAAAGTCATCACCTGCTCCATCAAGATCCACCGGAGGTGGGCAAGCGAAAGCAACAGGGATACCACCGGTTCCAGTCGAGGAGTCTTCAAAGATGCCGAGCTACCCTCGTGATCCTTCGCCACACTTTACCAACATCTCCAAGAATAGGCTTTCAAGAAGGAAGACCCAGGAACCAAACGGAGACAACATGAGCCGTCAACTTGCTGTCTTCGTTCAGGATGAGTATGATTGTCCGACTCCGACGACCACGAACACATCTGGCAAGGATCCAAAATCTTTCTTTGAAGCAGCTTCCTCGCTTTCTCAGCCTTCGAACCAATTAGAACAGGAAAAACAGGACAAGCCTACCTTTAACCGGGAATCTTTGGCACCAACGCCGCCTAATGAGGTGCAAGGCTCCTCACCTGGACTACCAGTAGTGTTGTCTTCATCGGCTCCTCCTGGCAATCGTAAACCTGCAGTTGACTTGGGGGAGTCAACGGTGCCAATGTCGTCTAATCAGACACAAGGCCCCTCACCTGTTCCGCCAGCAAGAGTGTCTCTGTTGGCTCTGCGTAATGGTATCCCTATGATGGACTTGGGGGAATCTATGACATCATCTTATCAGCAGCATGGCCTCTCACCTACAATGGAGGCAGGATTGTCTCAGTTGGCTCCTAGTAATCGTATCCCTACGATCAATTTGGGGGAGTCTACAGCATCAATGCCATCTAATCAGGGACACGCCCCCTCACCGGTGCCACCAGCAGAAGTGTCTCAGTCAGCTCCTAGTAATCGTACCCCTATGATTGACTTAAGGGAGTCTACGGCACCGATGAGATCTAATCAGCGGCAAGGTCCCACACCTGTGCTACCAGCACGAGTGTCTCAGTCAGGTTCTAGCAATCTTATCACGACATCAGCAGACATTATCGCTAGAATGTCTCCACTCGAGCTTTCCCCGTCGCGCCAGCAGCAACCTTACTATTTTATTTCTAATCAATCGCCCGAGGGATCGATGGGGTCACCACAACTGTATGCGTTACAGCCTCTCAATGAACTACCTCCGCCTCATACAAACAATCCTCTCCTCTACTACGTTTCGAACACGCAAGAAAATCACCGCCACTTCATCCAAGAACAACAAAAGATCGGTCTCAACATTCCGTATTTTGAAGGAATTAAAAGAGATCGATCCAAGAAACGAATGATACACTTCAGACAAGGAAGTTCTACAGAAGAAGAATTTCCACCGATACCTTCGATGGCAGACAACCCGAGTTACTACTTACCCAAAGAGGATTTGAAGCAACAAACTGCATCTACCGAGACAGAAACCAGTGAGGATAGTGGTGCCAGCCAGCTAGATAGTCACGACATTTCCCCTCCTATTAACCCCCTGAAAAAAGTAATGGTCCAGTATAGAAATATGGATGACCTTGCAGTTCCAAAAATGAAGAAAGAAGATGATAGCACCGAGAAAGCCATCTCTGAGAAGCTTGCATCTATCAAACAGCGATCGCGGGCACGAAAGGTACAGCGATGGACCAAGAGAACGCTCAAACGCGAAAAGACACCGCCATGTCAGGCGTATTCTGAAGCCAACCAGGGCATAAAGTCAGATAAACGAGCCGTGGTCGACATAGCGGTTGAGCAGTGGTCCAAACAAACAACTCGACAAAAACTGGCAATTATCACATCTCGTTCGGAACCTGAGGTTGTGACGCAAATACAGAGCGCTTGGAGATCGCACAGAGACCAGCTTCGCTTAGCAGGCTTGGTTCTACAAACTTGGAGTATCTCGTGCGACTTCACCCCTGACATAATAGGCAGTGATCGAGGTTTGAGGCTACATGCCAACGTTTTGGCCTTAGATGGGGCACTTGCGCAAGTTGGTTACCACTTGCCAAATGGCAAAACCCTTATTAAGAACGGTTTGCTTATGGTTCAATGGGAGAGGCTGGTCCCCATTCAGCTTTCTTGGCATGACCTGCACGCTGAAGCTACCTACTGCCATGTCAGTGTGCATTGTACAGCCAGTCAGAGCCGTTTCCTAGTTTCATGGAGCGAGATAAAGCGCTGTACACTTCTTGTTAAAGCTGCGATTGCCAAATATGGCGACGACCAGAGGCAGAAATTGAAGCGTTTAACTATGTTCGAGAGGCAAATGACCAGGCGGCGGGCAGATGGTCAACCACAGGCTGATCATGATACCTCAATTACTGCTGATCACGACGCGCCAAACCCTGCCCGGCAACTGGCTGAACTTCGAAGAGGCTACAAGGGTGACATTGATGGCGACGCTAGCAAGCGATACAATGAAAGGCTCAGCCGCCGCAAAGCTATTGTTATCCAGAGAGCTTTTCGCAAATTCAAAATTCGCAAATCAGAGGAAGAAAGAGAGCGAACTTATGAAGCCATATTCAGAGGTGTTCCGGATGATTTCCACCAGAGATTGAGGGACTTGTCGGCCATTCAGATCCAGTCCTGGTATCGGATGTGCGCTTGTAGATCCATGTTTCAAGGACTACGCCGAATAACGTCGAGCGTATTGCTACAAATGGACAGTAGCAACGAGGACATTGAGACGATCAACTTTTATCATCGGCATAAGTGTGAAACCATTGTCGAAGAAGAGGGAGGTTTTGAATGCACAACGGGGAGTAGCGAAAGTTGAAGACCTCTGTTTATTTATAGTACAAACTAAATTCTCATAGATTATCGTTTTAAAAAAGAGCCAAAGTTCGATCTTAGCTAACTAAAAAATGAAATAATCGCTAAAGCTCTGGGTTGCCGCTGTCCGCACTTCGAGTCGCGCGCTGTGCCGCGACCACGCTGTATACACACACAAGAATAACAACTGCAGCGACAGCCGCTACTTCTGCCAAAACACCCCTGCCTCTGTGCTCTGATTCCTGCTTGTATTGGTGATTATGACCCGTATTGAAGTGTAAAGGAACAAAGCTTACTCTTCGGAAGCCGGCTGTATTGCTTCTATGCTCATTCTCAAGCCTGAGAAAACCCCAAATTGTACGCCGAAACAGTTCCAACATCATCACCAACGCTGTGAGATAATTTGGAACCTCGAACTTGGCACCAGACTGCGGTGGTAACAGAGTGAGCACCCACATGAAACGCAGGACTGCAGATTATAAGACATTCTACTGTGAGAAACAACTCCATAATGACAATTGCGCTTAGGACTTGCGGGGACAACAATGAACACGCTACTGGTACCCCACATCGCTTACCGAGATCAAGAGCAATGACATAGTAATAATATGTGCGGTTGGGATACATCAATCTTGGGCCTAGACCTTGGTATTCTGGACGCCCTAGCCCCCAATCCATAAACACGTCCCAGGTAAACGAATAAAGGGACGACGCCACGAACACAGCCATCCAGAAAAACTGTAACAGCAAAAAGGAGGAGGACTTTGAGTCGCCGAATACATGCCCGCCTCAAATGTGGTTTGCGCGTCAACGTACCTGGAACAAGTTCACTCCATGATGATTAGGGTCCTTATGCATCATGTACAATGGGTGGAAGGCTCCGAATAGTGTCACGGTTTGCGAGAGGGCGTATTTGGCGGCATTGGCCAGGTGAGGAAATCGCTTTCCAGTGTCTAAAAATTTCCTCAAACACTGGTTGAATCGAAACAAGAGTGGGAGGAGGCAGATCACAGGGATCAGCACATTCTTGTACCAAAATGAGTGAGCCCACACATGGCGCGTTGATTGCTTCAAATCTTCGTCAATCAACCAATCTCCAGACACGACAAAGCAGATCGTCCAGGCAATGTCCTGAAAAACTTTCACCATACTGGTGAAAATATCGCCAACGTAGCCGTGATAAAACGACGGCGAGTGGGCAGTGACCACTTGCCATATTGAGTTCCACATGGGTACACGAGTCCTTAGAGGAAAGACAAGTTGCGCAACAGTGTAGACAACCAGAAGAAAAGGAAAGATACCTGATGGCATCATGTCTGGAATTTCGTGAGCTCCGGCCTTGTTTGATAAGAATAATGATTGCGATTGGAAGAGAAACAGTTAGATTCCACAAGTTTAAAGTCAGTGCAGCCGCCCGAAGAAGAAGCACAGACCTTGTAGTAGAGGAGCATGATAACGAGGAAAAACAATGTATTGTCGACTGCTTCATTGAAAAGAGTCGTGGGGCTTGACACTATTCTTGGGTCAAAGTCAAACAAATATATGTAGTTCACTCTGTATCGAGTCCAAATGAAAACACTGGCGCTCCAACACCATTGCAATATCAATAATCCTCCACATGCTCTAAACACCGGAAACGCTGTTCGGCCACCGATAGTTGAATAACCATCTCGGACGTAACCCCATACGCAGTCCCAACAGACCCACAGACCTAAGACAGCGCACATGCCCATTCTATATCCGAGGCTTTTTTAGATTGAAAATCCATGACAAAAACAGTGTGAGGAATGCGATAGTGTTCCATATTCACATTATGGTATCCGCCATGGGGTGTAGCGCTTTGGCGTGTTAAGGACATACCGTAGTTGAGACCAATCTGCTTCCAGCCCATCTCCTCGCTTGGGCAACAGCTGTGCATATGCTTCTCTACGGTTTCCGTCGCAGAACCAATTGGCATATCTCATCTCAAGTCGTTGCGCCAACTTTTCAACAGCGTTTCCTTCATCGCAAATATTGGAACCTTGGGTAAGAGTTTTGTATCGTCCTTTGCGTTCTTTCAAAGTCTTGTCGTGTTTTTTTGCTATCTTGACAAAGCCTGTATAGTTCATAATGGCATAATTGTGCAGAAGCTTGGCCTGTCGATAATGGTCTACCAACGCTCGTTGAATGGAATCAGCTTCGGCAATCTTTTTGATGGCCGACTTGTCTCGTAGCAACTGATCGGGATCATCGGCATCCAGTTCATCCAGTTCGTCGACATCGGCCACTGCCTGCCATTTTCTATCGTCGCCGGACCGCTCTGGATCCGACACAGCCGAAGACTGTTTCCGGGTAATACGAGAAATCAATTCCCTCCAGTCTACCGATGGTTTGGATGGATGTTTAGCATGATGGCTGTTTTCTGTGGTTCCTGCTGGCCCGGGAGAAATTGGAATCGGGTCACCTGATTTTTTCGCGGCTTCTTGGTGCTTCTCTTTCACGGATTGGATCACGTTCTCGGTCAGCAGAGACAACCGCTTTTCCAGTTCCTCCAACTTGGAATTATAAAAGGCATTGATCCTCTCCGCCTGGTGATTTGAAAAAGATCGAAACAATATAGAGATGAGGCAAGTGTCATCCCACTCAAATCGAACGACAGACCCACAGATACCACTAACTTACCTCTGACATCATTTTCTGATCAAAATCATCTTGAAAGGCATCAATGTCTCGCAAATTTTCGCGCAAAGAAGATTCGTATCGCTTTTCAAAGTATCCAGACACACTCGACACGGCTGTTTTCAAGACTCCATGTATAGCACTTTCAGGAGAAGCAGTAGGCAGTTTATTTGTGCTTTCGTAAGCTTCTGTCGTTGGTTGTCGTTCGCTAGTAGGCGTGCCTTGTCCCATCATTTTTTGGAGCAAACTCGTGCTTTCCGTTGCGGCGGCCTCGGAAAGATTCTCGCGACTCGCGCTCCGAGTCACAGCAGCAGCAACCGCTGCTTCCTTCAAGTCCGTCAAACTGGCCGAGGACATGGGGGGCGTTCGAGTGATAAATGTGGAAATACCCTGGTCATAATTGGACTTGATTTCTTCCGCCAACTCGGGTTTCTTCTTGGCTTGTTCTTCATAGCGTGCAATGGCTTGCTTGACTTTTTTGAGAAGCTTTTTCAACTCCTCGTAGGCAATGTAGTGCTCACTCCATTCGGCCACTTGATTGTCTTGCAATTTCAGGCCAAACTCCACCATTTTTATTCACGTTCCCTGCTTGATGATGAAAGATGAACTACTAGGGAGTATCTAGAGTAGCCTGCAGCAGACAAGGAAAAGCAATTCAACTTGTCTTGAAAAGCAGAAGCTAGTAGAGCTATGCAAGCCTCTACAGACTACAAGGTACTAGTACGCAGCAGCCATTACTTATACTGGCAACAAACTAAATGGCAGTGAGTGTACTAACTAATAGCTAGCTAGCTAGCTAGTAGTGTCAGTCCCCCTTGACACAACCACCCGAAGTTCGATTTGATTGTTCGGGTGCTTGATCCGTGAAAATTGGAAGATGAACGAGAAGATGAGGAATTGATTGATCATGATGAGGATGTGAAAACGATGCGAAGACAAACTAACTCACTTGAAGGTTTGAGGTCTGAATTTGAAATTGCGCGTTTGATCTAGCCCTAACCCTAAACAAGATTCACATCTCCTGGCATGGCACCAAGCAGAACTTGGTACAAGTACCAGTTCCAATACACTTCTACTAGAGCAGTGTTGTAGCACTGGCACCATGCCAGCAACATGCTTGTTCTGTTGTCAGGCAGTGAGAATTTGAAATGTGTAAGAAAAACAAAATAAATACAAATGGAATGATAAGCTAGCTCAAAGAGTTTGTGGCTCAAAGATGTCGCATGATCGAGTGCATCTGCATTCATTTGTTTCTTCACATGGACAAGAGTAACTGAGACTGAAAAAATGTTGCGTCCTTTTTTTGTCAGGAATTTTTTGATGACCTGCCTCATCATGAAAACTTTATCATTTTATCAAATAATAAAGCTCAAAAACTAGTGAGGTAGGATCCCCATTTGCTTCAAGCAACAACTTGTTTGCTGCAGATGCCGCTAAACTGAAAATGATGTGTTAGAAGCACACAAAATGACCAGCATCAGCACAAGATAACCTCTCTACCACACAAATACAACTCATTGCTACCAATCTAAGATTGGGAGCTTGATGGTTTTTCTTTGTCAGCAGCTGCTTTGTGAGACATGCATGAAACGTCCTGCTTTGGGTGTTTTACAATTCAGCAGTTGCCCAAAACTATTTGCTATTCAGCTCACACAATGTTCAATATTTTCTTGGGCCTAGCATTTACCAGAGCAACCCTTTCAGCTAAAAAATTAGGTGCTATTCATATGTTGGAGTGAAGTAGATGACTGCTTTACAAGCACAGAAAGCTGTGCAGATTCTGTTATTGGAATCGGAATTGCATGTCTCCAGCAATTCGGGAAATCGCCTCTCTCTAGCAATTCGGGAAGCAATTTTCAAGCGATTTTGCAAGTGCCAATTTCCAAAGCAATTTTTGAACCATTTCTGTAGCAATTTGTCAATGTTTTGCGCACTCATGCTGATAAACAGTTTGAACTGTGTTCATAGTTTTTTTACAAACAACTTGTTGATAAACGATAATTCTTCACCGTCAAATCGCCAAACATCAAGGGGTGAAATGCAGTAAACAACACCTTAAAAAGAAACTTTCCTACTCTAATGTTTCACCAAAAGAATAGATGCTAATACATGCAAATTCGAAAGTTATAAGCATTAGGCTCCCATAGAAATAGCTCCATGTTTCCAACAAGATCGACATCTTCATTGGCAAGATTGCTAACACGGTGCGCATGTTTCGTCATGGTGAGATGCTT